>Ga0256405_10001393_pt1 | contig 66208 bp, 59 predicted proteins | sample RumenRJG_02DNA_FD_189096 | JGI IMG/M metagenome (GOLD analysis project Ga0256405, IMG submission 189096) | Bovine rumen microbial communities from Lethbridge, Alberta, Canada - RJG_02 | ecosystem: Host-associated > Mammals > Digestive system > Stomach > Rumen | place: Canada: Alberta... | reverse complement strand
TTCCAGTTACATAGACATCCAAATTAGAATAGGACTTCAATTCATTGAGAAGGTCATATATGGTAATCTTCTGCCCTTTGTTATCAGGATCATCTACATCTAAGCAAAATTGAATTTCATCAATCAAAACATAATATGTTTTCTTTTTATTTTGAATGAAGCTTTCAATATATTCTGCCAAAACAATAGGATTACGATACTTCGCATTTTTCCTTTGATCTAATTGGATTCTAATAATTTGTTCTTCCTTGACACCTTGCTTCAAAAGATAGCCATAGAATATTTCAAATAGGAGAACGGATTTACCACACCTACGAATGCCTGTTATAACTTTTATCTGCCCATCACCCATATAATCGATGATTCTATTCAGATACTTATCTCTTGGAATTATCATTTTACCTCTTTTCTTATTTCCACCATTAGTGGTGTAACTTTGCAATACAATTTTACATCATTTTCTGTCTTATAACAAACGCCATTTAAGATTGTTGTCCACAACAATGAAAAAGGCATCCAAAGATGCCCTGATCAATATATGTCATCTATATATCTTACTTATTTATAATTAACCATGTTTCATCTGTTCTAACAAGACGGAATTTATAAGATTACTTCTTCATTTCTTGAATTCGTTTATTCATTAGTTCTGCTTCTTTCTTATAGTGTTTAAAGAAAATGAACCAAATAACAAAGGCTACAGCAAGTTGAATGCAAGCTATCAAAATGCCTTTACCAATTGTGCCAGCTCCACCAATCCACCCAACAGCGAATGCTACTGCTGTATAAATCGCGCATCCGATTCCCATTTGAACAATAACCTTAACAGGCATAGGCAGAGAATCCTTTTGGTAAACTATTGTGGGAATGCCAAATCCAAGTCCGACAATAATACAGCCTACAATCATCTTTGTGAATCCATAGTTTGTTAAAGCAAAGTTGCCGCCATCGCTTATATCATAAACAACTCCAACAAAGCAGAAAATAAGCATGGACATACATATACTGATGACAGTACTTCTAACTAAATCATTAACTGTATCTTTCATTTCATTTTCCTCCTTAAAGCCCTAGATACTTCTTAAAATCCTTTATATACGTTCGCGATACGTAATCTTTACTACCATTTTTCAATTTAAGTAAGAGCTGCCCGCCAAAATCAGTTTCGATACTATCAATATATGATAAATTAATTAAAGTCGATTTTGCGATCTGCATAAATCCTTTTCCTAACTGATCTGAGAGCTCATACAGCCTTTTCCTTGAGCGATATTTTTCTTTATCGCCATAGATGATTGTTCTTCCATTTTCTACTCTTACCATATAGATTTCTTCAGGTTTCAATACCACAATATCTTCCTCGTTCTTAAGTGCCGTTATGGGAGTGTCTCCTGAACCCAGATAGTCAATGATTCGCTGTATTTCATCAGTCACTTTATCTGTATGAATAACAGCAAATGGTTCTTTATAATCTGGCGAAATGTCTATATTCACTTTCACACCATAACCTCCTTTCTCTTCCTGAGGTCATATTACACTGCAAATACTCTTTTTGTCTCACGATTTGACGTAACTGGCAAAAAACAGTAGGTAAGTTGCAAAAAAGGATGCAGTCTCCTACATCCATAAAACGCGAGTAATCTGTTTTTCATACCAATTGCAAATGGCTCAACATTGGTTTTTTGTTGGTAAAATGTCTTTTAACTTTTCTGAGAATCCTTATTTTTTGCGATTCTTGGCATATTGTTTCTTATGTTGCCCTAGCAGGCGAATAAAATTCTCGTTGTTTTTCTCTTCATGCTACGTTATGCCACCTTATGCCAACATATTAAGTTTTAACGTTGGTAAAAATGCTATTTACCAACCTCAAAAAACTGCTTTCAATGTTGGTAAAATGTTGGTTTTTTTGAAGGTTGAAGTCACAGAAAGCCTTTATTTAAAAGGGTTTTCGCATATCGTGGCAGGTCGTGCCGTGGCATATGATAACTTGTACCATCTGGTGACATACCAAATTGTAAGACTCTCATGCCAGGAAAACCTGAATCCATTAATAGTTTAGTAACATTTTCATCAATTATTCCTAAATCTTCAGCAATAAATTGCGTATCATAAAACCATTCTTTTATTACAGTCACAAAATGTATGCCAGGGCCCTTATTCCATTTTCCATTTCTTGCGGTCTTATCACCATATGGCACAGACCAATATTCATGTAGTCCTCTAAAATGATCAATTCTAATCACATCATATAGTTTTCTAGCCCCATCAATTCTTTCAATCCACCATTTATAACCATTAAGAGCCATATAATCCCAGTTATATAGTGGATTCCCCCATAATTGACCATCTTTTGAAAAATAATCAGGTGGTACTCCAGCAACTTCTTTAGGAACTATAGTATCAGTATCAATTTTAAATTCTTCAATATTAGCCCAAACATCACTTGAATCAAGAGCTACATAGATTGGTAAATCACCAATTATTTTAATTCCTTTAGAGTTAGCATATTTTTTTAATTTCTTATATTGTCTAAAGAATAAGAACTGTATAAACGAATAAAAATTAATATCATCTTTCAATAATTCTTTATATTTATCCATTGCCTCTGGATGTCTAGATTTAATATCTATATCAGGCCAATCTAACCATGATTTCATATCAAAATGTTTCTTCAATGACATAAATAAAGCATAGTCTTCAATCCAATTGATATTTTCTTGAATAAAACTGTTAAAAGACTTTTTATATTTTTTTATACCATTTAAATAAGCTTTATATAGTATATTAAATCTAGTTTTATATAAATAAGCATAATCAACTTTACTCAAGTTTTTAACTTTAAGTTTATTTAAATCCTTCTTATCCAATAATTTTTCATCACATAAAATATCTAAATCAATAAAATATGGATTTCCTGCATATGTACAAAAAGCTTGATAAGGTGAATCACCATATCCAGTAGGATTTAATGGGAGAATTTGCCAATAAGTTTGATTAGCCTTAAGCAAAAAATCCACAAAATCATATGCAGCCTTACCAAAAGTACCAATGCCATAATTTGATGGTAATGATGAAATTGGTAATAAAATTCCTGAACTTCTTTTAATTGACATACTATAAATATTTTAACGCAAATAAATTAAATCATGAAATCTAATAAAATATTATTTAAGATCTCAAGATTTGTACATATTAAATGATTATTAACAATCTTTAAATATTCACTATTTAAAGCATCCTTATATCTTTTAATAAAATCTACATTATATCTATTATTAAACTCTTCGATATTTAAACCATAGATAGTTCTTAAAGACATCATAATGTTTTCAAACATTAATTCTTCATTAGTAAGTTTAAGATCTTCATCTTTAATATCATCGCCACTAAGATATTTATTAATTGAATTAGTATTAGTGTATCTATTATTACCATTTTTAGAAGATGCACCAATAGATATACCTAAAAAATCATCATAGTTCCAATATCCTAAATTGTGTTTTGATTCATAACCTTTCTTACAATGATTAGAAACCTCATAATGAATATAATTGTTCTTTGTTAATTTATTTTCAATTAATTCATACATATCAGCTTCTATTTGTTCATCTAATGGTTGAACATTTCTTTTACCAAAAACTGTATTTTCTTCAATAGTTAAACTATATAAAGATATATGTGGCACATCTAATAGTAAAATATCATCAATTGTTTGATTTAGAATATCGATTGTTTGACTTGGAAGTGAATACATTAAATCAACAGAAATATTATTTAAATCATTTTCTTTTAATAATTTAACAGCTTTAACTACATCTTCATAATTATGTTTTCTATTTAATGATTTTAACAATTCATCATTAGAACTTTGTACACCAATAGAAATTCTATTAATGCCATATTCTTTAAATAATTTAATTTTATCTGAAGTAATACTTTCTGGATTAATTTCAATGGTGTATTCTTTAACGTTATTAGAATAAGGCAAAATAATATTTAACAATCTTTTTAATTGCTTATATTCCAGACAAGATGGAGTTCCTCCACCAATATAAATAGTTTCATATTGATTTAAACAATTATCATATGCTTCTTTGCTTAATTGATCTAACCATTGATTTACTAGTTTTTCATTGTATATAACATGACAAAAGTCACAATAATAACAAATACTATTACAAAAAGGTACATGAACATATAAATGTTTTACAGATCTTTTTAAGGAATCTTGTTTTTGTTTATATGAAATATCATTTTTCCATTGGTCAATTAATTCCTTAGGAATATCCATTTTTTTAAATTCATCATAAAGCTTTTCATCTTCTCTTGCCATATGAAATTCTAAACCATGATATTTCTTAAAAAACTTTTCAGCATCAAATAAGTTCATATTCCGCAAATAAAATATATTCTTCGTCTATATTGTCTGTATGTAGTATACGTTTGAAATTAATATCGTTATGTTTTAAACAAAGTTCTAAGAAACAGATAAAAATACCTATATCAATACGATTGAAATAGAAAGCATTTTCTTTAGACATTATTGATATTCTACCAGGATACCTATAACGATATACTTCTAAATACTTATCATTTCCTTTTACAAGCCATGGTTGTGAATTACAAGCACTTGGTGCAAATCTAACAATATCACCTATTTCTTTATAGAAATCATTATCCCAAATCTCATCAAGTGATTTACGTTTTGATTTATACATATCTTTTCTGAAACAACTAGGTTCTACTTTCTTAATACCCATCATAATCACAAATGTTAAACCATTGTATTCATCTTTTTCTTTTCCTAGACCATACCAAAGTGTACCAATATTTTTGGATGCAAGAAAAAGATCGAGTTGTTCACCAAGATAACCGATATTGGCAAGATAATTATCTTTTTCTTCACTATAAAAATAAATAGTATATTCATTGCCTCTTTGGCATTTTGATTCTTTTTCTTTTTTGATCATTATTTCAGTTCTGATATCTTCATATAAAGGTGTCAGAGAATAGTATGTATCTTTAATCATTTCAAGTTCTTCATCACTCAGTTTTAGATTTCCAGTATTAAAAACTCTATTTGCATAGGTATGAAATGATTTACGTTTAAATATCATCTGATACAGATCTTTATTCATGATTCTATTTATCGTCATCCAAAGCTAGTACAGCCATAAAAGCTTCTTGTGGTATTTCTACACTACCTACTGCCTTCATACGCTTTTTACCTTCTTTTTGTTTCTCTAGTAGTTTTTTCTTACGTGAAATATCTCCACCATAACATTTAGATAAAACATCTTTTCTAAGTGATTTAATATTAGTTCTAGCGATAACTTTATTACCTATTGCAGCTTGTATAGGTATTTCAAATTGTTGCTTAGGAAGGATTTCTTTAAGTTTAACAGTGATTGCTTGACCTCTGTTGTATGCAAAATCTCTATGAACAATAATACTTAAAGCATCCACAAGTTCACCATTTATTAAAGTATCCATCTTTACAAGATTAGATTTACGATATCCAGTTAATTCATAATCTAAAGAAGCATATCCTCGAGATACAGATTTTAATTTATCAAAGTATTCAAAAATAATCTCACTAAGTGGCATATCATATATTAATTGATTACGATTAGTATCTATATAGACCATATCTTTATAAATACCTCTTTTATCTTGTGATAATTGCATTACAGCACCCATATAATCATTAGGTACCATTATAGATGCCTTAACATAAGGTTCTTCAATATAATCAATAATATTTGCTTCTGGCATCATACTAGGATTATCAATATATTTGATTGTTCCATCAGTTAAAGTAACTTTATAAATAACTGAAGGAGCTGTCGCAATAAGATCTAAACCATATTCTCTTTCAAGTCTTTCTTGAACTACCTCCATATGTAGTAATCCTAGAAAACCAAGTCTAAAACCAAAGCCCAAAGCTTTTGATGATTCTGCTTCAAAAGTTAAACTTGAATCATTTAATTGCAGTTTTTCTAAAGCATCTCTTAAATCATTATATTTATTATTATCTGTTGGATACATTCCGCAATATACCATTGGATTCATCTTACGATAACCTGGTAAAGCTTGAAGACAAGGATTATCTAAAAGAGTTATTGTATCACCTATTTGAATATCTTTAATTGATTTAATTGAAGCACATAAGTAACCTACTTCTCCTGCAACAAGATTATCTTTTTTAATCTCATTTGGAACTTTAACACCTAATTCAGTTACTTCATATATGGCATCAGCTTGCATAAACTTGATCTTATCACCTACTTTAACTTTTCCATCTTTTATACATACAAAGACAACTACACCTCTATATGAATCATAATAAGAATCAAAAACTAATGCTTTTAAAGGTTGATTTATTTCACCTTTTGGACAAGGTAAGTAATTAACAATACCTTCTAATACATCAACAACATTTTCTCCAGTCTTCGCACTAATACATGGTGCATTTGAACAATCAAGTCCAATAACATCTTCTATTTCTTTTTTAGTTCTTTCAACATCAGCGCTTGGTAAATCAATTTTATTTATAACTGGTAATATTTCTAAATCATTATCCAAAGCCAAATATGTATTAGCTAAAGTTTGAGCTTCAATTCCTTGAGAAGCATCAACTACCAAAATAGCACCATCACAAGCTGCTAAAGATCTAGAAACTTCATACGAGAAGTCTACATGTCCTGGAGTATCAATCAAATGAAAAATATATTCATTTCCATCTTTAGAATTATATTTAAGTTGCACAACATTTAATTTAATAGTTATGCCTCTTTCTCTTTCTAGTTCTAAAGAATCAAGAATTTGCGCTTGCATTTGTCTTTTAGAAACGGTTTCAGTCAATTCTAAAATTCTATCAGCTAATGTTGATTTACCATGATCAATATGCGCAATAATTGAAAAATTCCTAATTCTATTTTTATCCAATTTTTTTACCTACTAAATTTCTTCCTACACCATTATAAAATGATTTAGCATTCATTACATTTTTACCTTCTGGCTTAATGTCATATATTTTAATATAACCATTAACGCAGTCAATTCTTAAATAATCATCTTGTACACCAATAAAAGTATTACTATTAGTATTATCATCATATTCAAAGAATGCTTTTTCTATACGATATCTTTTATTATCAACTATAAAATAACAACCAGGATTATCTAACAATCCTCTTATATGGTTATATACTTTTAATGCATCATCATTAAAATGAATTTGTTCATCATCCTTATTAAGCATTGGCGCATAAGTTGCTAAAGCATCATCTTGCTTAATTGGATAAATGTCATTTTTAAATATCTTTGGTATGAATTCTATAAGCATTTCAAGTGCTAGTTCAGACATCTTTTCAAATAGTGTTGTACTAGTATCATGAATATCTATGTCTATTTGTCTTTGGTATAAAATGTCACCTTCATCCATCTTTTCATTCATAAACATGATAGACATACCAGTGCTAGTTTCTCCATTCATAATAGCGCTTTGAATTGGTGAAGCACCACGATATTTAGGAAGTAAAGATCCATGTGTATTAATACATCCATATTTAGGACAATCTAGTATCTGTTTTGGAATGATTTGCCCATAAGCGCTTGTAACAATCAAATTAGGTTTTAAAGCAACAATATCTTCAAATTCTTTTTTTATTCTATTAGGAGTATATACAGGGATCTTAAGTTCTATTGCTTTTTGTTTAACATCGCAAGCAGTTAATATTTTTTTTCTACCTACTGGTTTATCTGGTTGACATACAACAGCTACAATATTAAAACCAGCATTAAAAAGACCTTCAAGTATCTTAGAAGCAAACTTAGGAGTTCCCATAAATACTATCTTTTCTTTATTATCCATAACATAAATATTATAACTAATTTATTGCATTTTTATAGATATTTTCATATAATAAGTAAGCGAATTGAATAAGGAGGATATATGGCAAATATTAAGTCTCAAAAAAAGAGAGCTTTAACAAATGCAAAAGCAAATCTTAAGAATAGTTCAGAAAAATCTCAATTAAGAACTGCTATTAAGAAAGTTAATGCTGCTGTAGCTGCTAATGACAAACAAGCTGCTAATGAAGCATTTAATAAAGCTAATGCCCTACTAGATAAAGCAGCAACAAGCCATTTAAAACATAAAAACTATGTTGCAAGACAAAAAGCTCGTCTAGCTAAAGCCGTAGCAACTTTAGGTTAATAAGTATTAATTAAGCACATAAGTGCTTTTTTAATTTAAAAAGATGTTTACACATCTTTTTACTTTATTTTTTCTAAATGCCATATTTCCTTAGCATATTCTTCAATAGTTCTATCAGATGAGAAATATGCAGATTTGCCAATATTTACTAAGCACATCTTTGCCCATTGGTGTTTATCCTTATATAATTCATATGCTTTCTCATGTGCTTTACAATAAGCATCAAAATCAGCTAATATCATGTATTCATCATTTCTTAATAAGAATTCATCAGCAATATCTTTAAAATCATCCTTAACATCTGACCAAGTATCATCTAAGAATGAATCAACAATTCTCTTAATATGAGGATTATTTGCATAACAAGCATAAGAATCATAAGTATTCTTTAATTTAGTAACTTCATCTTCATGTAAACCAAAGATAATACAATTATCATCTCCTACTAATTGGCTTATTTCTACATTAGCACCATCTAAAGTACCTAATGTTACAGCACCATTCATCATAAATTTCATATTACCAGTGCCACTTGCTTCTTTACCAGCGGTTGAGATTTGTTCAGAGATATCTGTTGCTGGCATTAGCTTTTCTGAGACTGTAACACGATAATTTGGAATAAATACTACATTAATATACTTATTAACATCAGGATCATTATTAACTTTTTCAGCTACACAATTAATCAATTTAATTACCTTCTTAGCAAAAGTATATGCACTTGCAGCTTTAGCTCCAAATAAGAATGTTGTTTTTTCCATAGTGAAATTTGGATCATCTTTTATCTTGTAATATAGATTAATTACATACATGATATCCATTAATTGTCTTTTATATGCATGTAGTCTTTTTGCGATTGAATCAAATATTGAATTAGGATCAATATCAATATCATAATTAGTTTTAACCCATTGTGATAATTGTTCTTTCTTAAGTTTTTTAATCTTTAAGAATTCTTCTTGAAGATTTTTGTCATCTACATGTTTTAAAAGATCTTCAATCTTAGTAAAGTCTTTTCTAAAATCTGGACCAATATATTTTTCAATTAGATCACATAGTTCAGGATTTGCATACATTAGCCATCTTCTAGGAGTAATACCATTTGTCTTATTATTAAACTTTTCAGGATATATCTCATAGAAATCTCTAAATGTTGTATTTTTAATAATATCTGAGTGTATCTTAGCAACACCATTTACTGAAAATGATCCTACTATAGATAAATATGCCATTCTTACATTTCCATCATGAATTATTTCTACTGAATCAATAAAATTATGATGTTTACCCATAGCGATAAGATCTTTTTTAAATTGAGAATCTATTTCTTCAATAATTAAATAGATACGAGGAATTATTGTTTTAATATATTCTACAGGCCATTTTTCTAAAGCTTCTTGTAGAACCGTGTGATTAGTATAAGCAAATGTATGTGTAACTATATTCCACGCTTTATCCCAAGGCATCTTATGACGGTCAATAAAGATTCTCATAAGTTCAGGAATAGCTAAAGCAGGATGAGTATCATTTAATTGAATAACAACTTTATCTGCAAAGTTATCTAGAGTTCCATATACTTTCATATGATCGTTGATAATAGATTGTAAGCCTGCAGATACAAAGAAATACTCTTGTTTAACTCTTAAATGTCTACCTTCTTGTGTAGAATCATCTGGATATAAATTTAAACATATATCTTCAACATCAGACATATATTTGCGATAATCTCTACCAACTGGTAAATCATCAGATGGTTCAGCATTCCACATACGAAGTGTATTAGCAGTATTAGTGTTAGAGCCAATAATAGGCATATCATATGGAACAGCTAAAACATGTTCAGTATCTTTTCTATGGAATTCTAATTCACCATTTTGATTTCTTGTTATTTCAACATAGCCATAAAATCTTACATCAACTGTTTTATCAGCTTTTCTAACTTCCCATGGATTTTCTATTCTTAGCCATTGATCAGGAACTTCAACTTGCTCATTATTGATAATAAATTGTTTAAATAAACCATTTTTATATCTTATAGTATTACCAGAACCTGGATAATCTAAAGAAGCTAAAGAATCTAAGAAACATGCGGCAAGTCTGCCTAAACCACCATTACCAAGTCCTGCATCTGTTTCTAAATCTTCTATGGTTTTTATATCAACATTTAATTCATCTAATCCTTGTTTAACAACATCATAGATGCCCAAAGACATCATATTATTCTTAAGCATTCTTCCAAGTAAGAACTCTAAAGAGAAATAATAGACTTGTTTAGTATTATTAGTTCTAACAGAATACTTTGTCTCACGCCAATCTTCTAACATATATGTTCTAACCATCTTAGCTAGAATTACATATTTTTCAATATCACCAGTTTCTGCTAAATCTTTACCATAGTATAGATGTGCGAAATAATCAAAGTATTCAATAAATTTATCTTTATTTTCAAATGCCTCATTACGATAGTTCTTAAAGTTGTTGGCCATAAAAAATCCTCCAATGTTTCAATTATATAATATTTTATTTATTTTATTGATAATATTTTTATATTCTTCTCTGTTAGCCCTTTCATTAATATTTTCTAGCCTATTCTTATAATCAATTAGATAATTAATAAAAGATTCATCTTTATTTTCTAATAAAAGTGGACCAAACTCTATTTGTAAATCATCATATTTATCATGATAGTTAGTATTAAAGGAAATTATTTGATAATAAAAATCATCATATATAATTACTTCTTCTTCAATAGTGTAATTATTATCAGAAATATATTTCCTCAACTTATCTACATCAGTATTAGATTGAACAATAATATTTTCATATTTACTTAAATCAGCATTTTCTAAAATATGTTTAATAGTATAAAAACCCATACCAGATATAATAACTACTTGAACATCATCAGGTGCATTTTCCAAACCATCTGATAGTATTGGTATCACTTTATCTTCTAAATGATATCTTTTGATATTTTCAATTCCATGATTTAATGGACCTTCATTAATATCTGCCGCATAAGCTTTAAAACAGATGTCATTTAAAACCAAAAAACAAGGTAGTAGAGCGTGGTCACTACCTACGTCAAATACTACCTTGTTTCTTTTTACAAGTTTTGCGATTTCTTTTAATCTTTTTGATAACATTACTTCTTATCTTCTAAAAATTCTTTTAATCTTTTAGATTTAGTTGGATTCTTTAATTTTCTTAAAGCTTTAGCTTCAATTTGTCTAATTCTTTCTCTAGTTACATCAAATTCTTTTCCAACTTCTTCTAAAGTACGAGTTCTACCATCTTCTAAACCAAATCTTAATCTAATAACTTTTTCTTCTCTTTCAGTAAGAGTAGATAGAATTAAGTTAATTTCATCTTTTAATAATTCATTATTAGCATATTGATCTGGTGATAATGTATTCTTATCTTCAATAAAATCACCTAAATGAGAATCATCTTCTTCACCAATTGGTGTTTCAAGTGATACTGGATCTAAAGCAATCTTTTGAATTTCTCTAACTTTATCAGGAGTCATACCAGAACCCATACGTGCAGCTATTTCTTCTGCAGAAGGATCTCTACCTAATTCTTGAACTAATTGTCTTTGAATTCTTGTCATCTTATTGATTGTTTCTACCATATGAACAGGAATTCTAATAGTTCTAGCTTGGTCAGCTATTGCTCTTGTGATAGCTTGTCTAATCCACCATGTAGCATATGTAGAGAATTTGAAACCCTTAGTATAATCGAATTTATCTACCGCTTTTATTAAGCCCATATTACCTTCTTGAATTAAATCAAGGAATAACATACCTCTACCAGTATATTTTTTAGCAATAGCAACAACTAATCTTAAGTTAGCACTAATTAATTCATTTTTAGCTTCAATACCATCTTGAACATATTTAGAGTTCTTAGGATTCTTTAATCCTTTTTCAATTCTTTTAGCTATTACAACTTCTTCTTCAGCTTTCAACAAAGGGACTCTACCAATCTCTTTAAGATACATCTTAACTGGATCATTTACTTTTGTATAAGTAGACGCTTGTTCGTAGTTGATGACAATATTCTTCTCAGAATCACTACCTTCTTCATCATCATCTTCACTCGCTAAATAATCATCATCATCTAAATTATCATCATCTTCAGCTTCATCAATCAAATCGATATTGACACTATTTAACCAATCATAGAATTGATCAATCTCATCATCAGACATTTCAAAACGATCCAAAGCATTCACTACATCAGCTTGGACAATATCAACACCTTGTTTATTGAGTTCTTCTAAATCAGCTTTTAAATCTTCAATATCGTTATATTTTTTCTTTAAACCTAAACTAGATTTCTTAGAATGTTTTACAGCCTTAATAGCTTTACCATTAGATGTAATAACTTCTTTAACATTTTCTGCTTTTAAAGCTTTCTTTTCTTTTTCAAGTACTTTCTTAGTATCTTTCTTTGATACTTTTTCTAATTTCTTATCTTTATTCTTTAATTCTTTTACTTGCTTTTTAGTATCTTTTTTAATCTTCTTTTCAACAGTTTTTTCAGCTTTCTTTACAGGCTTGATTTGCTTTTTTACTGTTTTTTTAGAAACTGGTTTTTTTGCTATAGGTTTTTTACTTGCACCCTTTTTAGTACTTGTTTTCTTTATAGGTGCTTTTTTAGCAACGGCTTTTTTAGTAGTTGTTTTCTTAACTACTGACTTTTTAGCAGTAACCTTTTTAGTAACAGTTTTTTTACTTACAGCTTTTTTTGTATTTGTTTTTTTAGGACTAGCCTTTTTAACTACTTTTTTAGCAACCTTTTTAGTTATTGGTTTTTTTGAACTAGCTTTTTTAGCATTTACTTTTTTTGCAGGAACTTTCTTTGTAGCTTTTTTTGTATTATTCTTTACAGTTTTTTTACTGTTTTTACTTGCAGCAGGTTTTTTAGTTGTTTTTTTAACTTGTTTAGCCATTTTTACCTCCTAATTCTTTGATTAGTTTTTCATATTCCCTTAAATATTCTTCAGCTTTTTCAGGCTGTAAAGTAGAAATACTTCCAATCTTTTCTTTCAAATCTTCCATCTTCTTGCGTTTAATTTCTAATTTAACTTTGTCAATTGCACCAATTAAGCTTTCTTCATCATATTCACTAGGTAGTGATTCCACTAAGGCCAGATTAGTAATCAGATTTTGGATAGCTACATCGTCACTTTCATCATAAATTCTTGATAATGAACATTTTTCATTTTTTCGATAGTCATCCACAATCAACATCGCTAATTTCTGGTTATTTTCATCCAGAAGGCAACCTAATTGTCTTTGATAAGTGTCTAGAGCTTTTCTAGACATGGCAATTTGCACAAGTATTGTATACTCAGCTTTAGTCAAACCATCAATAGAATAGCTGACATCTGCCACTTTACTATTATACTCTACTTTACTATTATCGCGATAGACTCTTTTTCTTATTTTTGTTAGTTCATATAGTTCATTTGTATAATTATCTCTATCATATTCATCTTTTATTTTTTCGATTAATCTAGATACTTGAATTGTCATATTCTTGCGATCTTCATAATTATCGAGATTATAACGTTTTTTATAATACTTAATAGCAAAATCAATATAAGATATTTGCTTGCCAGAAAGATCTTTTAAAGCTTTTTCACCATATTGTTTAATAATTTCATCAGGATCTAATAAAGTGTTATTATCAACAACATGCACATCGAAACCATTTTCTAATAATGTTTCTCCTAATTTTAAATTTGCATTTTGCCCTGCATTATCACCATCATATGCAAGTACTATTTTATTGCTTAAGGATTTTAAAAGTTCTATTTGATTTTTAGTACAAGCAGTACCCAGTGTAGCAACCACATTTTCTTTTTCAGCTCTATAAAATGCAATAACATCCATTACGCCTTCACATACAAATACAAAACCTGATTTTTTTATAGCCTGTTTAGCGCGATGATAGTTATATAAATTATCACCTTTGGTATAAATAATATTATCGTTTGAATTTATATATTTTGAATCAGAATTGCCTTTATAATCTCTTGCAGTGAAAGCTATGGGATTGCCATCTTTATCATGTATTGGAAAAATAATACGATTATAAAAGACATCAGCCATTCCACTATCTAGCATTCTACATACACCAGCTTTAATCATATCTTCATCTTTGAAATTATGATTTTTTAAATAATCATATATTTTATTGTTTTCAGGATTTAAACCAATATTGAAATATTCAATAACATCATTATTTAAACCTCTATTTTCTAAATAGTTCATCGCATCTTGACCTAACTTTGATGCACTAAGTAGATAAGTACAATAAGATATCATTGTATTTAATAAATCATAATAGTGTTGATATTTAGAAACTTTTTTAGGTGCTAAATCAATAGTGATTGGCTTTCCAATAACAGAAGCTACTTCACTTACTGCTTCAGGAAAACTAATTTTTTTAAAATTTGATACAAAAGTAAAGACATTTCCGCCATTATTACATACAAAACATTTATAGATTTGTTTATCTTCACTAATTGATAAAGAAGGATCATGATCATCATGAAAAGGACAAACAGCACGATAGCTTTTGCCTTTCTTTTCTAAAGGAATATAGTGACCAATAACTTCAACAATATTGGCACTATTTCGTATATCATTAATTACTTCATCAGTAAGTCTCATTAAAATGTTAATTTAGCTTTAATATAGTCTTTTAGTTCGCTAATAGGAATACGAGATTGTTCCATAGAATCTCTATCTCTAACAGTAACGCAATTGTCATTTTCGCTATCAAAATCATAAGTAATGCAAAATGGTGTTCCAATGGCATCGTTTCTTCTATAACGTTTTCCAATTGAACCTGATTCATCATACTCACAATAGAATTCTTTTGATAATTCATTGAATAATTCTGTTGCAGGTTCAGATAATTTTTTAGATAATGGACAAACACAAGCCTTAATAGGTGCTAGTGCTGGGTGTAGATGCATAACGATTCTTTCATCATTTTCATCTAATTGTTGTCTTTCATATGCGTCACAACATATCATTAAAAATAATCTTTCAACACCAACTGATGGTTCTACACAATATGGAATATATCTTTCATTAGTTTCTGGATCTAAATAATTTAAATCTTTACCAGAAAACTCTGAGTGTTGTTTTAAATCATAATCAGTTCTATCAGCTATACCCCATACTTCTCCCCAATCAGTAAATGGGAAAGCATATTCTATATCTGAAGTTCCTTTTGAATAAAAAGCTAATTCTTTTTTATCGTGTTCTCTAACTCTAAGGTTTTCTTCATTTATTCCAAGTTTTTTAACAAAGTTAAAACAATAATCAACCCAGTATTTATACCAATCTAAATCAGTTCCTGGTTTACAAAAGAATTCAAGTTCCATTTGTTCAAATTCTCTTGTTCTGAAGATAAAATTACCAGGTGTAATTTCATTTCTAAATGATTTACCAATTTGGCCTATACCAAAAGGTACTTTCTTTCTAGATGTTCTTAAAACATTATTGAAGTTAATAAAAATACCTTGGCATGTCTCTGGTCTTAAATATACAGTTGACTTAGAATCTTCTAAAGTTCCAATAAAAGTCTTAAACATCAAATTAAATGGTCTAGCTTTTGTAAAATTATGTTTTCCACACACTGGACATTTAATATTGTTTTCTTCAATCATTTGATCCATTTCTTCAGGAGTTTTTCCTTCTGCAGAAAGACCTGTTGCTTCTTGAATCATATTATCAGCTCTAAATCTGCCCTTGCACTCTTTACAATCAACCATCGCATCAGAAAAGCCTGCTAAATGTCCTGAAGCTTCCCAAGCTTTAGGATTAATGATGATTGCAGAATCAATTCCTACATTATATGGAGATTTTTCAATAAATTCTTTCCACCATAAATCTTTAATATTCTTCTTTAACCATGATCCTAACACACCAAAATCCCAAGAATTTGAAAGTCCACCATATATTTCTGAACCTTGATATACAAAACCTGAACTTTTTAGATGTGTCACTATTTCATCAAATGTATATTTTTCTTTCATAAAAATCTCCTAACTTTAAATAATTATATTATATTTTCACTTATATATCTGGCTACATATACTCCACTTGCTGAAGCATGAGATAAAGAATGTGTAACTCCAGAACAATCACCAATCACAAATAAATTTTTATGATTTGTTTGTAGATTTTCATCAACTTTTAATTCCATATTATAGAATTTAACTTCAACACCATATAATAATGTTTCATCATTTGCAGTACCTGGTGCAATCTTATCTAGAGCATATATCATTTCAATAATGTCATCTAATATTCTCTTAGGAATAACAAGTGATAAATCACCAGGAGTAGCTTTTAATGTAGGGTTGATAAATGAGTTTTCTATTTTGTCGACAGTTGATCTTTTACCTCTTAATAGATCACCAAATCTTTGAACAATAACTCCTCCACCCAACATATTAGATAATTTCGCAATTGATTCACCATAACCATTAGAATCTTTAAATGGTTCAGTGAAGTGTTTAGAAACTAATAACGCAAAATTAGTATTTTCAGTTTGTTTTTCAGGATCCTCATAACTATGACCATTTACAGTAATGATGCCATTAGTGTTTTCATTAACTACTAATCCTTTAGGATTCATACAGAAGGTACGAACTTTATCTTGGTATTTTGCAGTTCGATAAACAATTTTTCCTTCATATAATTCATCAGTGATATGAGAAAATATTTCACTTGGAAGTTCAACTCTAACACCAATATCAACTCTATTAGAACTAGTAGGAATATTTAAATCATTAGATACTTTCTCCATCCATTTAGATCCTGATCTTCCTGCGGAAATAATACAATATTTACTATGGAAACTTTCATTTTCACATACAAGTTCATATTCATCATTATCTTTTATAACTTCCTTAACCTCATGGTTAAAATAAATATCAACTTTTTCAGATAAATAATCGTATAGATTTGTTAAAACTTGGAAATTTATATCAGTTCCCAAATGTCTAACTTTCGCATCTAATAAATGCAAACCATGTCTAATACATTCAGTTTTTAAACTTGAATTCGCAGTAGAATATAGCTTAGTATAATTGCCACCAAAGCTCATATTAATAGAATCTACATAATTCATTAAATCTAAAGCTTTTTGTTTACCAATATGTTCATACAAAGTTCCACCAAAATCATTTGTAATGTTATATTTACCATCAGAAAAAGCCCCTGCACCACCAAAACCACTCATAATAGAGCATGTCTTACAGTTTATACATCTTGTGATTTTTTCCCCATCAATTGGACATTTTCTTTTTTCTAGAGGATTTCCTGATTCAATAATTGCGATTTTAAGATGTGGAGCAAGTTTATTCAGTTCATAAGCACTAAATATTCCTCCTGGACCAGCTCCGACAATAGTTACATCATAGTATTTCATAATTTCTACCTTTTACAAACATTATTATACTATTGCAGACTAAAAATGTTTTATAATATTTACGTTAAGAGGTAAAGTTTTATGTCAAGATTTACAGGAACAGTTTCTAGGGGTATAAGACTCCCCATCATTAAACAAGGAGATGATCTAGTTAGTATAGTTACAGATACTATTATTGAGGCTAGTAAACAAGAGAAATTTGCATTAAATGATAAGGATGTAGTTGCGATAACTGAATCAATTGTCGCAAGAGCACAAGGCAATTATTGTAGTGTAGATGATATTGCTTTAGATGTAAAAAACAAATTAGGTGGAAACGATACTGGTGTCATTTTCCCTATTACTTCAAGAAATAGATTCTCAGTATTACTTACAGGTATCGCAAGAGGATCAAAAAAGATATATTTAATGCTTTCTTATCCTTCTGATGAAGTTGGTAATGCTTTTCTATCTTATGAACAATTAGATGAAAAAGGCATTAATCCGTTCTCCGATGTTTTAAGTGAAGAAAAGTATTTACAATTATTTGGTGAACCAATACATGAATTTACTGGAGTTAATTATCTAAAGTATTATCGTGAACTAATCGAAAAAGAAAACTGTGAATGTGAAATTATCTTTGCCAACCAAGCAAAAACAATACTTAACTATACTAATAATGTGTTGTGTTGTGATATTCATACTAGAAACAGAACTAAAAAAATATTAAAAGATTTAAACGCAAATGTATATGGTTTAGATGAGATCATGAATAAATCTATAAACGGTTCTGGATATAATGAAAAATATGGATTATTAGGTTCTAATAAGTCTACTGATGAAATCGTTAAATTATTCCCTAGAGATTCTCAAAAATTAGTTGAAGATATTCAAAAAGAATTATTAAAAAAGACTAATAAACATTTTGAAGTAATGATCTATGGAGATGGAGCATTCAAAGATCCTCAAGGTAAAATTTGGGAACTTGCTGATCCAGTTGTCTCACCTTTCTATACAGAAGGTTTAAAAGGTACTCCTAATGAAGTTAAGATTAAATATTTAGCAGATAATGATTATAAAGATTTATCTGGTGAAAAACTACAGGAAGCAATTAAAACTTCAATAAAACAAAAAGATTCAAATTTAGTTGGTAAGATGGTTTCTGAAGGTACTACTCCTAGACAACTTACTGATTTAATTGGTTCTTTATCAGATTTAACAAGTGGCTCAGGAGATAAAGGAACTCCTGTAGTATTAATACAAGGTTACTTCGATAATTATACTAACGAATAAGAAGCACTTAAGTGCTTCTTTATTTTGAAATATTATTAGCTAATACATTGCTTAGATGTGCACTAGGTATTCCTTTACAATGTGCATCTAACAATAATGAATATGTATCATCTACTAATAAACAGTTAGATGTATCAATATTGTGTTTCTTACAAAAATCAATTATAAATAATGCTTTATCTTTATCGTGTTTAACATAATAGTGTTCAACAAACATATTAGGATAGTAATTATTTAAAAATACTGTTTTTGAATTAGCTTCAATATCATTTGAAACAGCAGATAACACATAGGTATTTAAATTATTATCTAATAATTCTTTAACAAAATCATAGACTTGTTTTATTGGTTTGCAATACTTATAAGTATCATTCAATTCACAATCCAAGTATTTATTCCAATCTTCATCTGAAAAACCAATAGCTTGGCTATTGGTACTTGAATCATAATATGAAGGAGCACTCAATACTCCATCAACATCAAAGAATATATACTTAATATTTGAATCAATATTAATCATGATTATATTTTACATTAATAATCAAAAGATAACTAACCAAGAATAGCACTATCATCTGAAAAATGTTCTCCAGATAATCTTTCAAATTGATTTAATAGTTTTTCTACAGTTAGATTTTTCTTTTCTTCACCTTTAATATCTAAGATGATTTCTCCTTCATTAAGCATCAACAATCTATTACCATAATTAATCGCATCTCTCATATTATGAGTTATCATCATTGTCGTAAGATTGTTTTCTTTGATTATCTTATCAGATAATTCTAAGACAATATTTGCTGTTTTAGGATCTAGAGCTGCAGTATGTTCATCCAGAAGCAATAATTTAGGCTTTTTTAATGTTGCCATTAATAATGTCAAAGCCTGTCTTTGTCCTCCAGATAACAATCCTGTTTTAGAACTTAAACGATCTTCTAAGCCTAATCCTAATTCAGCTAAAAGTTTTTTATATTGTTCTCTTTCGCTATTTGAAATACCCCATTTTAAATTTCGAACTTCTCCTCTTCTAGAAGAAAGTGCTAAATTTTCATCAATTTGCATTGTCGGAGCAGTACCCATCATTGGATCTTGGAAAACTCTTCCTAAAAGAGAAGCTCTTTTATGTTCAGGAAACTTTGTAATATCAATACCATCAACAATAATACGTCCAGCATCTACTGGTATAGTGCCAGCAACTATATTAAGCATAGTTGATTTACCTGCACCATTACCACCTATTACAGTTACAAATTCACCATCATCGATAGTTAAATTAAAATCAGTAAAGATAACTTTTTCATTAATGGTATTTGGAAAGAAAGTTTTATAAACGTTTTGAATCTCTAACATTTATTTCACCTCCTTTACAATTGGTTTTGTAAAATACTTTTCTTTAAAGTATGGTGCTGATAAGAATATCGCAACAATTAAAGCAGAGAATAGTTTTAAATCGTTTGTGTTTAGACCTAATAATAGTACGATTTGTAAAACGATATAGTATATTATTGCACCAATAACTACACTTAATAGTTTTAGTCCAAAATTACTAAATATTTTTGAAAATAAAACTTCGCCAATTATAACAGCTGCAAGGCCTATTACTATAGCACCTCTACCCATCGAAACATCACTAGCACCTTGAAATTGCGCTAAGAGTCCACCAGCTAAAGCTACTATACCATTAGATATCATCAAACCTAATATGATATTAACTTCGGTATTTATTCCTTGAGCTCTTGCCATATTGATATTTGCACCAGTAGCACGAATTGAACTACCCTTTTCAGTTCCAAAAAACCAATACAACAAAGCGATTAAAATTAAAATTAAGACAGTTAAAACTATTAATGGATTTCTCAAAGATAGTTCTCTAACATATCTTTGTGATACTAATAAATCATATTTATCTACACTTATTGGTTGATTTGCTTTATTATCCATAATTCTCAAATTAATAGAATATAAAGCAAGTTGAGTAAGAATACCTGATAAGATTGCAGGTATTCCACATTTTGTATGTAACAAACCAGTAATATAACCAGTAAGCATTCCTACAATAAAAGCAATTAATAAAGCTAACCAAGTATTAAAACCTGATCTAATAAGCATTACACATACAGCACCACCAGTAGCTAATGAACCATCAACCGTTAAATCAGAAATATTTATAATTCTGAAAGTTAAATAAACACCTATGGCCATGATTCCCCATAGCATTCCTTGTCCTATAGCTCCTGGTAGAGCATTTAATAAAGAAACAAAATAATTCATAATATTCTAATCATCTAATGAAACATAATCTTCTGGAACACTAATTCCTAATTCGCTACAATTACTTGGATTGAATTTTTTGGTGAAATTAGATGCATATTCAATAGGCATACTTGTGATATCTTCACCATTTAAAACTCTAATTGCTTGTTTACCAGTAGCAACGCCTAAATCATAGTAACTAATAGATAATGTAGCTACGCCACAGCCTCTAGCAATACCATCTTCACCACTTACTACAGCTTTTTTAGCTGGTAAAACTACATTTGCGATTGCTTCAGTATTTGCAGCGGCAGTATTATCTGTAGGAATAAATAACACATCAGCATTATCACACGCATTTTGTACAACTGAAGTAATGTCATTAGTATCAGTAAATGAGAATTCTTTTACTTCAAAACCTAATTTTTCTAATTCTTGAGAAATAACTTCAACTTGATATGCGCTATTTGATTCTGAAGAACAGAATATTATACCAACGCTTTTAGCATCAGGGAATAATTCCTTAATCATAGCTGCTTGACCATCAAGTGGTGCTAAATCACTGGTACCAGATATATTATTACCAACAACTCCATTCCAATTATCTACCTCAAGTGCTGAAGCATAATCAGTAACGCTTGTTCCTAGAATTGGGATATCTGAAGTAGTAGCAGCAGCAGCTTGTAAAGCTGGAGTAGCATTAGCCATAATCAGATCAACATTATTTGCAACAAAACCATTAACTATAGTTGAACAGTTAGTGATTTCTCCAGCTGCAACTTGAACATCAATCTTAACCTTATCTTCACCAAACTCTTCTATCAAAGCATCAACAAAACCTTGTGTAGCAGCATCTAATGCTTCATGTTGAACAAGTTGTACAACACCCACATTAAAGACATCATCATTTTCTGCTTGATCATTATTGTTTGAAGAATTATTACTGCATGCACTGAATGTAAATAAACTAATCAAACAAATAAGCGTAATTAATAATTTTTTCATAACAGGTCTCCTTAAACAAAAAAACGCCCCTACAAGGACGAATATATCGTGTTACCACCTTTTTTCACTAATACATTGCTGTAATAGCCTCATTTACCATTTATATGGTATAAGTCTTTAACGGGACTAAACGAAGTATCCTACTGTATTCAAATACTTAACTCAGTAATGTATTCTCGTTTACTATTATAGTTGTTTTCAGCAAACACAACCTCTCTTGAATAATTCATAAACGATACTATTTACTTCAAAGTTTGTAACTGAGTTTATTTTATGAAAATTATGAAAACTTGTCAATAATTATTTACAAATTATTTTCTGAAAATATTTTCATTAATAACACCCTATTTATATAAATATATTATATATGTTAAAATAAATTGTTAAACAAAGGAGTTTTTATGACTATAGAAGAAAGAATTATTAATATATTACATGAAATTATAGTAAGTAAATATGATTTAAAACTAGATGATGGCATTATTATGGTTGAAATACCTAAGGATAATTCTAACGGTGATTATTCTAGTAATATCGCTATGCGTCTAACAAAACTTCTTTCTAAACGTCCATTAGATATAGCTAATGAATTAAAGGATGAATTATTAAACAAATTAGATGACATTGAAAAAATAGAAATTGCTGGACCTGGATTTATTAATTTTTGGTTTAAAAAAGATGTCATCGCTAATATTATTAATGTCGTTATAAATGAAAATGAAAAGTATGGTCATTCTAATGCTGGAAACAATCTAAAAGTTTTACAAGAATATGTATCTGCAAACCCTACTGGTCCTTTACATTGTGGACATGCCAGAGGTGCTTGTTGGGGTGATTCAGTTATTAGAATTATGAAAGCTGCAGGATATGATGCAACAAGAGAATACTACATAAATGATGCTGGTGCTCAAATACTTAATTTAGGAAAATCTTTGCTTGGAAGATATAAAGAATTATTTGGTTTAGATTTTGAATTACCTGAAGATGGCTACCATGGTCCTGATGTTATTGAAATTGCAAAACAAATTAAAGATGAATATGGTGATAAATTTTTAAAGATGTCAGAAGATGATGCTGTTGAAGAACTAAAAAATATTGGTAAAGATTTAGAACTAGAAAGAATTAAAAATGATTTAGCATATTATGGTTGCGAGTTTGATTCATGGATTTCTGAAAAATGGATAACTGATGAAGGTTTAGTTATTGATGCTGTTAATAAGATGGATCAAAAAGGTCTTTTGTATGAAAAAGATGGTGCTATTTGGTTTAAAGCTAGTGAATATGGTGATGAAAAAGATAGAGTATTAAAGAAATCTGATGGTTATTACACTTATATGACTGCTGATATTGCTAATCACATATATAAATTCGAAAGAGGATATGATTTATTAGTTAATATTTGGGGTGCTGATCATCATGGTTATATTCCAAGAATGAAGGCTGCAATGAAGGCGCTGGGATATCCTCAAGATCATTTACAAGTAGATTTATGTCAAATGGTTAGAATGATGGAAAATGGACAAGAAGTTAAAATGTCTAAACGTACTGGTAATGCGATTACTTTAAGAGAATTAATCGATGATATAGGTTTAGATTGTGCAAGATACTTCTTCTTATCTAAAGCGTTAGATACACATTTAGATTTTGATTTAGATTTAGCTAGAAGCCAAACAAATGATAATCCTGTTTATTATATTCAATATGCATATGCAAGAATATCATCTGTTTTAAAACAAGCTAACAACAACATCAATATCAAGGAAAACTATAATTTATTAATAGATTCTAAAGAAATTGATCTATTAAAACATATCGCTATATTTAAAGATATAATTGCTGATGCAGCTGAAACAAGAAGTCCTAACAAGATATGTAACTATGCTTATAAACTTGCTACATATTTTCATTCATACTATGGTTCTTGTAAGATATATGATGTAGATAATATTGAACTAAGTAATGAAAGACTTGCCTTAGCAAAGGTAACACAGATCACTTTAAAAAACGCTTTATATCTATTAGGGGTTAGTGCTCCTGAAAAAATGGTTAAAGAATAAGAGGAAAAGAATAATGAGTTTTAAATTAAGAGAGTATGTTGAACCAAATTTTAATGATTCAAAGTTTTTAAATGCGCCTAATGCGCAATTAGTAAAAGCCCCTAAAGATCATGTGGCACCAGAAAACTATCATGCTATGAGCATTTATCCAGAATACTTCAAAATTGATGGCAAATGGTTATTAGCTAAACAATCAAGAATGGATTGTGTAGCTATATACAAAAATGATGAGATACATGTCTTAGAATTCAGAAATATTAAAAAAGATGATTTAGTTGTATGTGGTAGAACTGAAAATTGTGAAGAAGGTATTTATTTAAATACAAATGGTTTTAATGAAACCAGTGAAGATAAAGATGTTTTTGCTTTTAGAATGAATAGAAGCAGAGAAACAGCTTTTTCTAGAGATTATGATGAGTTTTATGAACTATTAAAACATGAGAAGCAACATGGAAAAATAGTATGGGTATTAGGGCCTGCAGTATCTTTTGACCATGATTCTAAATATGCCTTTTCTAAATTAATAGATAATGGTTATGTTCATGCAATGCTTGCAGGTAATGCTCTAGCAACCCATGATTTAGAAGGTTCATATTTATCTACTGCTTTAGGTCAAGATATCTATACTCAAGAAAGTATTCCTAATGGTCACTATCATCATTTAGATACTATTAATAGAGTTAAATATCATGATGATATAAAAACATTTATAGAAAAAGAAAATATCTCGGATGGCATAATCTATTCTTTAGAAAAAAATAATATTCCTTATGTACTTGCTGGATCAATTAGAGATGATGGACCTTTACCAATTGTGATTGCAGATGTTTACCAAGCTCAAGAAAAAATGCGTGAACAGATTAAAGATGCAACTACAGTTGTATGTATGGCAACAACTCTACATTCTATAGCTGTAGGAAATATGACTCCATCGTATCGTATAGATAAATATGGAAGAATTAGACAAGTATACTTCTATTGCATTGATATATCAGAATTTACTGCAAATAAACTTGCTGATAGAGGAAGCTTATCAGCAAAATCAATTATTACTAATGCTCAAGACTTTGTAGTGCATGTCGCAAAAGGATTAAATATATATTAAAAATTCTCTAATTAGAGAATTTTTTAATGATAGTACCAGTTTTTCCATTTAAAGCATCTTTAGCTTTTTCAAGTGAGCTTATTAAAGCAATACCATTTTCACTCTTTTCAACAAACTCAATACATGATTGAATCTTAGGAAGCATACTTCCTTTGGCAAATTGATTCTCTTCAATATATTTATATGCATCTTCTAAAGATAATTCATCTAAATCTTTTTGGTTTTCCTTATTAAAATTAATTGCAACTTTATCAACTGCAGTTAATATCAATAACATATCAGCTTTTAAATCTAAGGCTAATTTAGCACTTGCCCTATCTTTATCAATTACTGCAGCTACTCCTTCATACCAATTATCTTTTTTAATAACCGGTATTCCTCCACCACCAACTGTAATAACTACAACTTTTTGATCAATCAGTTTTTTTATAGTCTCAATTTCGATAATATTTTTAGGAAGTGGTGAAGCCACTACTCTTCTATACCCCCTACCAGAATCTTCTATAAATGTATAACCTGTCTCGCTTGCGATTTTTTCAGCATCTTGTTTACTATAAAAAGATCCAATAGGTTTACTTAAATTTTGAAAAGCTTCATCATTTTTATCTACTTCAACTTGAGTTATAACAGTAACAACTTGTTTATCAATACTTCTTTTATTAAGTTCTTTTCCAATTGCTTGTTGAAGATGATAACCAATATAACCCTGAGTCATTGCTCCACATTCCGCAAAAGGCATCATTGGTGTGTCTTTTGAATTGTTATAAGAATTCTCAAAAGCTAGATTGACCATGCCAACTTGTGGACCATTTCCATGCCCTATAACAACATCATATCCTTCTTCAATCAGATCAACTATAGTACTAGCGGTACTAGTAACTAATTCTAATTGTTTTTCAGGTGTGTTTCCTAAGGCATTTCCACCAAGTGCGATTACTAATTTCTTATTCATAATTATTTAAGTGTTGCATACATTACAGCCTTAATTGTATGCATTCTATTTTCAGCTTCATCAAATGCTCTGCTTTGCTTGCCATAAATTACTTCATCAGAAACTTCCATTTCTTTTAAACCAAATTTTTCATATATCTCTAGTCCTACGGTAGTTTCAAGATTATGGAAAGAAGGTAAACAATGAAGGAAGATTGCTTCTTTCTTAGCTTGTTTCATAAGCTTTTGATTAACTTGATATGGTTTTAATAGTTTAATACGTTTAGCCCATAATTCATCAGGCTCACCCATAGATAACCAAATGTCTGTATACAAAACATCTGCATTTTTAACAGCTTTACTAGGATCACTAATTAATTCTATTTTCCCGCCAGTTTCTTTTGCGATTTCTTTACATTTATCAACTAATTTATTTTTAGGCATAAGCTGCTTTGGTGCACAGGCAACAAAGTGCATTCCAAGTTTTGAAGAAACAACCATTAAAGAATTTGCGACATTGTTTCTAGCATCGCCTAAGAATACTAACTTACGTCCACGAACATCATTGAATTCTTCTTGAATTGTTAAGACATCTGCAAGCATCTGTGTTGGATGGAAATCATCAGTTAAACCATTCCAAACAGGTACACCTGAATATTTAGCTAAGTCTTCAACAACTTTCTGTTCATAACCACGATATTCAATACCATCATACATTCTACCTAGAACCATTGCTGTATCTTGTAAAGATTCTTTTTTACCCATTTGACTAGAACCTGGATCTAGATAAGTTACACCCATTCCTAAATCATATCCTGCTACTTCAAATGCACATCTAGTTCTAGTAGATGTTTTTTCAAATAAAAGCACAATGTTTTTACCTCTTAAATAATCATGAGGAACACCTGCTCTTTTTAAAGATTTAAAATCAGCAGCCAATTTTAATAAATAATTGATTTCTTGTGGTGAATAATCCAATAGTGTTAAAAAACTTCTTCCTTTAATATTTAATCCCATATATCCTCCTTTTGTACTGTTTTAAGTCCGGGAATATCGTATTTGCCATAAATAAAAGCAAAATATAAATAACCTAAACTTGGCAAGAAAACCCAAATAAGCATAAACCAAGTAGGTATGTTTTTAAGTTTGTTATAAATATAGTGTAATTCAATATGATAATACATTACAAATATAAAACTAATCAAAGAAATAACAGATAATACAATGGTTGTTGTTTTTATTGATGTAGGAAAACTCTCGCGGAATAATTCAAAAAACACATCACTTTGAAACAACACCATAAAACTTAAAGCAAAACTAATGAAGAAAAAAATACTTATAATAATGAATATTATTAAAAGTAGCATAAAGGCAATACTAAATACAGCTTGAGCCCATGCAAGTTTTTTGCCTAATTTTTCTTCATGAAATGTTTTTGCGAATGTATAAGTTGAATAAAAAGGAATTAAAGCTTTCCAACCTTTTTCATTATTGTTTTCAAAAATAGTCCATAAACTTATTATTGATGATAAATAAAGTATTATATTTAAAAGATGTAGATAATCTATATTAAACTTATCCATCTTTCTCTTCTCTAACTAATGGCATAGACATACATCTAGGGCCACCTCTGCCTCTAGATAATTCGGCACTAGGTATTCTAATAACATTAAGACCATTTTTTTCTAATAGATTGTTTGTGATCTCATTTCTTTCATAACAGATTATTGTGCCTGGTTTAATACATAAAGTATTAGAACCATCATTCCATTGTTCTCTAGCTGCAGCAATCATATCATCGCCACCACAGTATATTAAATTAACTGCATTTACATTAGTATATTTAGCTAATATTTTATCTAAATCCATATCTAATAATTTAATATCTAAATCATCAATATTTGCATCTTTTCTAGAAGCTTTTTTAATTTCATAAACTTCTAGTCTTTTCATAATTGCGGGATGAATTGTATATTTATCATAATCAACTCTAGTAAATACAGTATCTAAATGCATAAAAGCACGAGTAGATGGTATTTTAATAGCTAAAACTGTATCAATTAAACAATCTTCATCATTAAATAAATTTCTAGATATAAGTTCTATGGCATCAGGTGAAGTTCTTTGAGATATGCCAATAGCTAAAACATTTTTACTTAGATTAATGATATCTCCACCTTCGATATTGGCATGATTATTTCTGTTGTAATAATGTTTTACATCTTTATAATTTGGATGATACTTAAAAATATATTCACCATATATCGTTTCTCTTCTTCTTGTTAGATACAACATGCGATTTAAAACTACACCACTACCAACGCAAGCAAAAGGATCTCTTTGGAAATATAAATTAGGCATCGGTTTAACTATTAAATCATCTAAAGGAGCTATTCTATCTTGTAAAGAATATTTCTTAATATCATCGCCCATTTCTTTTAAAGTAATTCCTTCAATAGTCTTTAATATCAAATCTTTATCTTGATAATTATTAGTTAAATACTCATACAACTTATCACGCCAACGTTTAGTCTTAATATCACCTTCTTCTAACCATTGGTATATAAACTTCTTAGTAAGTTCGTTATTGTTGTTTAATGTTTCATACATTAAATCTTCTAAATATACTACTTCTACACCATTTTCTCTTAATACTTTCGCAAAATAATCGTGTTCATCCTGAGCGACTTTTAAGTAAGGAATATCATCAAAAAGAAGTTCTTCTAAACTATCAGGGGTAAGATTTAAAAGTTCCCTTCCTGGTCGATGTAGAAGAACCTTTTTTAAAGGATTAATTTCATTTATAACACTAATATTTTTCATCTATATATACTTATTTTACTAAAATAAATGAGCTTTTTAAATCCATTAGTTATCTAATATTTTATATAAAGTATTATACAAATTAGTAATTTCATCTATTTCAAGATGCATAGATTCAGATATTGCCTTAGGTATTTCAATAGCTTGATCTTTTAATTGTATACCATGTTTAGTTAAACTAATAATAATCTGTCTTTCATCATTGCTAGATTTATAAATATTAATATATCCTTTTTCTTCTAATTTTTTTAATAAAGGTGTTAAAGTATTAGACTTCAAATATAATTTTTCACCTAATTGTTTTTGATTTATATTGTCTTGTCCCCACAAGACCATCATTGTTATATATTGGGTATAAGTTAAATTTAACTTATCTAAAAAAGGCTTATAACTTCTTATAATCTTATTTGAAACTGCATATAATGGAAAACATAATTGGTTTTCTAATTTAATTGAATCATATTTGTTTGACATAATATTTTATCGCACACGATATACTAGAATAAAAAAATGGCGTCCACGAAGAGACTCGAACTCCTGACCGTCCGCTTAGAAGGCGGATGCTCTATCCAACTGAGCTACGTGGACACAAAAGTATGTTAACATTTTTTATAATCAATTTCAATTAATAGTCTTATTTTTTAATATCTTTATTAACACGTAATATTGCTTTAAATACAACCATTATCTCCATTCTTCCTAAAAACATACCAATTATCGCAGTCCAAAGTATTATATTTGGTGCATTGTAATTGGTGATGCCTAGTGATAATCCTACTGTCGATATAGCTGAAGAGAATTCAAACATTGAATCTTGTAAGTTATAGCCATATAAAGTAAAAATCAATGATCCTAAAAAGAATAGCAACAAATAAAAGAAAACATAAGTTGTAGTAGAAGATATTTCTTCATCTGATAGTTCTTCTTTTTCATTCATTCTTGTGATTTTATGAGAAACAACCATATGAGAATTCATAATTGATTCTTTTATAGAATAATATATACCCTTTAAGGCTACTATTACTCTATATTGTTTAATACCTCCACCAGTAGATTCTTGATTTCCACCTATAAGCATTGCTAATATCATAAAAGTTGAAAAACCTGCTGGTAACAATCTCATATCTTCAACAGATACAAAGCCTGTAGTTGTGATGCATGTAACAAACTGGAAAACAGATATTCTTAATGTTTCTAATAAACTATTGGCATAATTATTATTTATTAGATTAATGCTCATAAATGTAGTAAAGATTATAAAAACAATTATAAAGAATTTAGTTTCGCAATGATTGAATACATTCTTAAACTTTCTTTTAAATAGATACATATGTATCATAAAATTTGTTTGTCCAAGCACCATCAAAATAATAGTAACTAATTCTATCTTAAAAGAATGATATCCATATATACTTTCACCTATTACAGAAAAACCACCTGTAGATATAGCTGCTATTGAAGTATTAATCGCATCAAAAATAGGCATGCCAAACAAAACATAAGCTAAAGTGCCAAAGAAGATATATGCTGAATAAAAGCTCAATATAGTTCTTGCGGATTTTGCTAAATTAGGCATTAAACGATCGTTATGCCCTTCTGCATTATATAGATTTAATCCATATCTATCTGAAAATGCTGAAGTAATTATTAAAACTAAACCAACACCACCCACAAACAAAGTAACAGATCTAAACAATAAGAAAATATGAGGTGTATTATCTACATCTACTACTGATAATCCTGTAGTAGAATAGCCACTAGTCATTTCAAAGAATGCTTGTGTAAAATTATAATCACCTTTTAAAATCCAAGGTACAGTAGAAATACTGATTGCTGATAACCATAACAATATTAATAAAACTGAATCATAATTATATTCTAGTTGTTTAATCTTAGTGTCTTTTAATAATTTGTTACCAATAAAACCAATAAGAATAGAAAGAATTCCTGGTATCAAAAAACAATACGCATAATTTATTTCTTCAGGATAGAAAGGTAGTACTAATAAAGGGACTAATTGTATTAAACCAATCATCATTATAAAAATACTTAAGTAATACAGTATTAATTTATAAAATGATTTTTTCATTATTTTTTCCTCTGAAAAATACTAATAATCTTATCTGTGTTATCTTTAGTAGTTACAACGATAACTTTATCATTTTCTTGTAATATAGTTTGACCATTAGGAATAATTGGACTATTATCATGCATTACAGAAGAAATAGTACCAATATCTGAAATATTAATCTCTGCAAGAGATTTTCCTATTACTTCTAAACCTTCAGTTAATTTTAATTCAACGATTTGAATCTTATCATCTTCTAAAGATAAAGAATTAATTAAATTTTCTACAGAAGTAATATTATTAACTCTTTCTCCTAATAAATATGTAGAAGATATTACAGAATCAATACCTAAAGATTTAAAAATATCAACATTCTTAGGATTTATTACAGTAGCTATACAACGTTTAGCACCTAATAAATCTTTAGCAGTTCTACAAGCAACATAGTTTTTATAATCATCTTCTGATAACGCAATAAACAAATCACAATTTTCTGCACCAGCTTCTCTAAGTTCGTTTTCTCTAGTACATCTTCCCTTCATAACAGGAATATCATTATTTAAACTAAGATACTTACATGCATATTCATCTTCATTTATAACAATTAATTCATTATGTTTAGTATTGAATAAACTGATAATATAATCAGCTTCATGCATACCATCAGCAATAACTAATTTCATTATGCTTCCTCCTTTTTATCTGATTGTTCAAAATAATCTAAAGATAAATCAAAAGGACAAATACATTTAACTGATTCATCAACGAGTTTTCTTTTTCTTGAGTCTTTAAGTTTTATTGTAGTGTTTGCGACATTGTATATCTTTGTGCAAACATCAGCAATAAAAATATTTACATTATCATCATCAGTAACAGCAATTACTTTATCAGCCGTTTTAACACCACATTTTTCAAGTAATGCTAAATCAGTGGCATCACCATTTTCTAGAAAACCACTATAATCACTTAGTTTAGCTAATTTAGCCTTATCTTTGTCTATTATTAAAACATTTGACTCTTTATTTAGCTTTCTTGCGATTGTGCCTCCTAATCTTCCAGCACCTACAATAATAATATTATTTAGTTTCATATTTTCATTAAACCTCTATGCTAAAAATATTAGCACATAGCCTATTATATCTTAAAAATAAGAAAATAAATATGAAATAATTTGAAAATATAATAAAACAATGTTATTGTAATAAGGCAGTAATGTGGCTATAGCTCAACTGGATAGAGTGTTTGGCTACGAACCAAAAGGTTGCGAGTTCAAGTCTTGCTAGCCACGCCATTAAAACATAACTATCCTTTGTGGATAGTTTTATTTTTGTTAAGATATACATATGAAGATCGGTTTATTTACAGATACATATTTGCCTAATATCAACGGTGTTGTAACATCAGTTGAAATGACTAGAAAGAAATTAGAAGAATTAGGTCATGATGTTTATGTGGTATGTTCTCATCCAGGTCTTTTACATATTAAAACTGAAGGAAATATCATATCTTTGCCAGGTTTTGAACTAAAAAAATTATATGGGTATTCTCTAGCACATCCTATACACCCTATAATTATGGATAAAATTAGAGGATTACACTTAGATTTAATACATTGCCATACTGAATTTGGTGTTGGAATGTTTGGTGTACAGATAGCTAAATTATTCCATATTCCTATGGTTAAAACCTATCACACAACATATGAAGACTATACTCACTATCTAAATCCTTTTGATTTTGAAAGATTAGATCATGGCTTAAAATTCGCTATTAATAAAATATCTAAGTTTTCTGGTAATGATTGTACTAGATTAATATCACCTTCAGAAAAAACAAAAGAATTATTATTATCTTATGGTATTACTACTCCGATTGATGTAATACCTACAGGTATTGAAATAAAAAGATTCATGAATAAATATCCTGATGAAGATATCTTAAAACAAGCTCATTTACAAATGAGAAATGACGATAAATTTGTTTTTCTATATGTAGGAAGAATTGCTCAAGAAAAATCATTAGATATGTTAATAAATGCCTTTAAACTAGTTAAAAATGATAATTTAAAAGCTAAATTATGTATTATTGGTAAAGGACCTCAAGAAGAAGAAATAATTGAGACTATAAAAAACAACAATCTAGAAGAACATGTTGTCTTTTTAGGAAGTAAAGAAAACATTCATATTCCAGCATATTATCAAAATGCGGATGCATTTATCTCTGCTTCAACAACCGAAACTCAAGGTTTGACCTATATAGAAGCTTTATCTACAGGATTAATAGTTCTGGGAAGATATGATGAAGTTGTGCAAGATATCATTATTGAAAATGAAAATGGTTTCTTATTTGATGATGAAAATGAATTATATAAAAAGATAAAACATATCTTAAGTTTATCTGATAAACAAATAAAAACTATGAAAGAAAATGCAACAAATTCTTCTAAACAATATGATGCTGATATATTTGTTCAAGAAATATTAAAAACTTATAAAAAAGCTATAGAAGACTATAATAAATAATTATTCTAAATATAATTCAATAACTACATCATTTTCCCCTAGAAGCTTTTTAAGTTCTTCTAAGTCTTTATTAATGATTTTTCCTAATTTTGTATAAGCCCATGAATTAGATCCATAGAATATAACAATCTGATTACCAGAATATAAAACAATATCTCCAGCAGATGTACTTGTTTGTTTATCATTTCTAGTGATACTTTTGCCTATACTACCTACTTGTTCAAAACCACCATACATAGACATATTAATAAACAATGGTTCATTATTAACTAATTCAATTATAGAATCAACGCTTTCATTATCTAACCATTCAACATCTACTATTTCATCATCAATTTTAAGCTTTAAAACCTTTTCCATATCTACTCCTTTATTTTCATCAACAAAACTTTCTTGTTTACTACAAGAAACTAATACTAATAACATCAAAACAATAAGCAATATTTTTTCATCTACTTTTTCCTCATTTTAACTATTACTTCTGTATGATCTGTAAATGGGAAAAGATCTACAGGTTGTATTACATCAATATCATAAAACTTTGTGAGGTATTTTAAATTATCTTTCAAAGTCAATGGATTACATGAAATATATACAATTTTATCTGGTTTTAATTTAATCATGCTATTCATGAATTTCATATCACTGCCAGCTCTAGGTGGATCCATAATAACTGTGTCAATATGTTTTTTAGTTTTACTTAAATATTCCATATATTTGCCTGCATCTTCGCAAACAAATTCAGCATTATCTATTTTATTAATCTTCATATTACTGATTGCATCTTTAATTGCATCCATATTAGATTCAACACCATATACTTTCTTAACATGTTTACTAGCAACCAAACCAATAGTACCAGTTCCACAATATGCATCTATTAAAACTTCTTGTTTATTCAAATCTGAAAGATCAATAGCTTTATTATATAAAACCTCAGTTTGTCTTTTATTAACTTGATAAAAAGATGATGGTGATATCTTAAACTTTAAACCACATAATTTATCTGTAACATATCCTTTGCCATATAAAACAATATTTGTTTTCCCTAAAACCATTGATGTTTTACGATTATTAATGTTTTGGACAATAGTTTTAATATTTGGATTGTATTTCAAGATATCTTTAATCAATAAATCCTTTTTAACAATTGTTTTAGATCCTGTAACAAGCACTAACATATATTCATTAAGATTAGTAGATCTAATTAAAATGTGTCTTAAACAGCCCTTTAAAATATGCTCATTAAAGATTGATATTTTATATTTCTTTACTATTCTTTTTACAGAATCAATTATTGAATTAATTCCTTCATCACATATATTACATGTTTCTATAGGAACTATAATATGAGAACTAGGAAGATAATATCCAGAAATAATATTATGATTTTCATCATAAGCAAAATTTATTTGAACTTTATTACGATAATGATATGGTTCATCCATCCCTATTATTGGATTAACACTATGAAAACTAGATAATAACTTATCAACATATTCTTGTTTAATATCAAGTTGTTTAGAATACTTTATTCCTTGATATGAACAAGCTCCACAATACTTACTTACAGGACATTTTTCTATTTTATTCATTATTTCCTAACATCAAACATATAACTATTTCTTTACTTTTTATAAAGAATAAATCTTCAACAAAATAAAAATAAGATAAGCCTTCACTACCTCCAAGTTTATCGAATATTTTACTTTCATTATTAAATCTTATTATTTCAATATCTTGAAGCTTTTCTTCTATATTCTTTTGAAAAGCTTTTGAAACATCCTCTTCACCAATCATTTCTTTAAGAGCTTGTGTAAAAGTTTCATTACTAAGATATAATTCATTATCATCAAAATCAATTTCAAAGAACTTTCTAAACTCATTAATATAATTACTTACATTGAAATAATATGAAACGATATATGATAAACCTAAATACTTACAAGTAGCATTTAACATATCTATTAAACCATCAATATAATAAGTAATCTGTTTGTTATTCATATTAAACCTCTAAAAACCAAATCTAGATAATAGATTCTTTAATTGCTCAATAAAAGCAGTTAAATCTTTTGTGACACTAGGATCAAAATTATTTAAGAATTCATCCATTTTTTTATTTATATCGCTAAATTGATTCATAAAATCATTATAGTTATTTATAAATGTAAATATTTTAGGAACATATATAGCTAATACAACAATAATTAAAACTAATATAGTTGCATATATTGCATATTTAACAGTTTTTAATTTATCATTTTTTCTTTTTTCTTCTAATAATTCCATCAGAATTTCATGATCAGACATTTCATTATAATTTTTCATCTTATCTCCTATCTAGTGTCACAACACATTCACTATGAACAGTGAATGGAAATAAATCAACCGGATATATTTCTCCTATATTATATGTATCTTCTAATAATTTAAGATCTCTATTTAATGTTGCGGGATTGCAAGATACATAGATTATCTTTTTAATATTAGATTTTTTTAAAGAATTAATTAATTGTTCACTAATACCTTTTCTTGGTGGATCTAATACCACTAGATCTTTATTCTCTAAATATAAATCCATATCTTTTCTAGCATCAGCTAAGATAAATCTTGCATTACTTATATTATTTATAATCGCATTATCCTTAGCGTTACGAATTGCTTGTTCAACTATTTCTACACCTATAACCTCTTTAACATATCTAGACAAATATAAAGATATAGTTCCTATTCCACAATACAAATCTAAAACTGTCATATCTGAATTTAAATTAGCTAAATCTTTAACTAACTTGTATAGTTTCAACATCTGATTATAGTTAACTTGATAGAATGATTTTAAAGATATTTTAACTTTAATACCGTCATATTCATCATAAATATAATCATTGCCATATAAGATCTTTTCTTTATCACCTAATATTACATTTGTAACTTTATCATTAAGATTTAAGATTATAGATTTTATATTAGGATATTTATTTACAAGTTTACTAACTACATCATCTAATACAACATCAAAACTATTTACAATAAAACCAATCATTATTTCATTTGTTTTAAGACTATGTTTAATTAAAATATGTCGAATATATTGTTTTTGAGTGTTGCTAAGTAATTGTTTTAAATCAAAAATAATAGAATTTGCTTGTTTTGATTCTATTAAACAATCATCAAACTCTACAATGTCATTAGAAAACTTACGATAAAAACCCATTTTATTATCTTTTAGAGGTATTTGAACTTTGTTGCGATAATAATAGGGATTATCATCTTTGATAAATTCTTTAACTATATAATCTTTAAATGTATTATCTAATATATTCTTTTTTAGAGTTAACTGATAATCATAATCAATATATCTAAAATCACATCCTCCACATTTATATGAGACAGGACAATCTGATTCGATACGATATTTAGATTTTTCTATTAATTTATCAATTATACCTATAGAATAATTCTTTTTTTCAGCAATTATTTTTACATCAGCAACTTCATCAACAATCATGCCCTTAACAAAAACGACTAGTTTATCTACTTTGCAGATACCTAGTCCATCTACAGACATATCTGTGCATTTACATCTTAGAATTTGGTTTTTCATAATAATTAAAAAACTTCATGTCACCATGAAGTTTATTCACCACTTGTTTCTTCAGCATTTTCTTCTTCACTAGTTTCGCCACTTGGAGTTAAGCCTTCTAGTTCGGCAGCTAATGCAGGATTCTTTGGATGAGCTAAATCATCAATTCCATATTGAGATTCAGTTGAATTCTTATGGAGTAATTTATATTGACGTGTATTTTCTAAACCAACTTCACTTGCTTCTGGTGAAGTATAGATATTGATTTGTAGATCATACATCTTACTAGTATTAGTAGCACTGAAATATGTATTAATTGGCAATGCTGAATTAACCTTGTTGTAGGCAGATACTAGCATTGTATCAACTTGTTCTTCACTTAGATTATCATCAGTGTCAATAAACACTTTAACTTGACCTTGCGATAATACTACATCAACGCTTTCAATATTACTTAATGATTCTAAATCAGTTTTTAAAGTAGATATTTGATTTTTAGTAATTTCAGGACTTAAATCATTGTCAAATCTAGTTCCTTCTCTAGGAGTTCCAGTTTGTAAAGCTGAAATACCTAAGATAGACAAAAAGATAATTACAGGTACTGCAATTATAATTAAACCTACAATTAATACAATTGCAGATTTAGATAGTTTCTTTGTAGGTTTTTTAACCTTTTCAGTTTTAACTTCGCTCATAAAACTCCCTTAATATTCTATCATAATTTATAATAGCTTCTCAAATTCTTCTTCTGAGAGTATTGTAACGCCTAATTGATTAGCTTTTTCAAGTTTTGAACCAGCTTCTGTGCCATATATTACATAATCTGTCTTTTTAGATACTGAAGATGATACATTTGCACCTAAGTCTTCTAGTAATTTTGTTGCATCATTTCTTGAATAATTTTGTAAAGTTCCAGTAAGAACTACAGTTTTATCCTTAAATATTGAATCACTAGCTACACTTGTATCAATATAATCCATATTTAAACCAAATATCTTTAATTGATTGATCATTTCAATATTTGAATCTTCATTAAAGAAATCTTTAATGTATTCTGCAGTTATAGGCCCTACATCTTTAATAGAACTTAAATCATCAAATGTAGCATTTATAAAGTTATCCATTGTTTTAAAATGTGCAGCTAAAACTTTAGCAGCTTTTTCACCTACTTGTCTAATACCTAAGCCATAGATTAATCTTTCTAAAGAATTTTTCTTAGAGTTTTCAATAGCTTCAATTAAATTATTAAATGATTTTTCACCAAATTTTTCTAAATTAAGTATTTCATCTTTGCGATTATGTAGTTTATAAATATCTTCAAAACTATTTAATAAATTTGCATTTAAAAAAGCTTCTACTCTTTTTTCTCCTAAACCATCAATATTCATTGCGTTTCTTTCGCAAAAATGAGCTATTGAATATACTAGTCTTGCTTTACATTCGCTATTTATACAGAAATGTGCTGCCTCATCTTCAAAGCGATATAGTTTTCCCCCACATACTGGACATTTATCAGGGAAAATAAATCTTTCAAGATTTTTATCTCTTTTTTCTTTAATAGATCTAACAACTTCTGGAATAATATCCCCTGCTTTTCTAACGATTACTTGATCACCAATTCTAATATCTTTGTCTTTGATGTTGTCTTCATTATGTAAAGTAGCAAATGATACTGTAGTTCCAGCAATCTTTACTGGTTTTAATTTAGCATTTGGAGTACATTTTCCAGTTCTACCAACTGTAATAAATATATCCTCAACAATAGTAGAAACCTCTTCTGCAGGGAATTTATAGGCAATTGCCCATTTTGGAATACGTGATGTATAACCTATTTTTTCTTGAAGTTCATATGAATTAACTTTAATAACCATACCATCTATTTCATATGCTAAATCGTTTCTTATTTGTGAAGCTTCTTCTATGTAATTAATCACATCTTCAATATCATTAAATAATTTAGTGTGATCATTTACTACAAAGCCAAGTTTTTTAGCGTATTGCAAAGATCCATAATGGGTATCAGAATTAACATCATTTGGTACATGATACCAAAAACCATCTAAGCCTCTAGATGCGCATATTCTAGAATCAAGTTGTCTAATTGAACCAGCTGCAGCATTTCTTGGATTAGCAAATTCTTCCTCGTTATTAGCTAATCTTTCTCTGTTGACTCTATTAAATGAAGATTTAGGCATATATACTTCACCACGAATGTCATATCTTTGTTTATAAGGAATAGCCATAGGTATAGTTTGAATAGTCTTTACATTGCTTGTAACATCTTCTCCAACTAAACCATCACCTCTAGTGACGGCTTGTTTAAATAGACCATCTTCATAGATTAAAGACATCGCAAGACCATCAATCTTATATTCAACACAATATTCAACTTGTCCATAAACATCTGTTATTTTTTTAGACCATTGTCTTAATTCATCATAAGAAAAAACATCACCTAGAGAAAGCATTGGTCTTTCGTGAGTAACTTTTTGAAATTCAGATAATATTTCATACCCTACTCTTTTTGTAGGAGAATTAGGATCATCTAATTCTGGATACTTTTCTTCTAATTGTTCTAATTCCCTAAACAGCATATCGTATTCACTATCTGGAATTGTAGGTTTATCTAAAGTATAGTATTCATAACTATATTGTTTAAGGAGCTTTCTTAATTCTAATAATCTGTTTTTTTCATCCATAATATGATTATAACCTAATAGCCATTACATTTTTATTTTTTTAAGATATAATTTATAAGTCGAAACTAGGAGGTTAAGAAAATGAGTGAGACTATAAAAAATGCCTTCACTAGTACTATTGTTGAAAGAATACCGTGGAAAAAGGCGTCAGAATCATCAAATATTCCTATTAGCTTAAACTACGTAGAATCTAGCATGTATGAGGCTATTGAAAAAATAGCTGAAAAGTATCCTCGCGCTATCGCATTTGATTTTATGGGTACTTCAACTACATATAAAAAGATGATTGAAGAAATCAATAAATGTGCTAAAGCACTTCGTACAATTGGTGTAAGAGAAAATGATTGCGTTACTATTGCCTTACCAAACTGTCCACAAGCTATTTATATGTTTTATGCTGTAAATCTTGTGGGTGCAATTGCTAATATGATTCACCCTTTATCAGCAGAAAAAGAAATTGAACATTATTTAAATGCTTCTAATTCAGTTACAGCAGTTACACTTGATCAATTCTACAATAAATTTGAAAGCATTAGAGAAAATACTAATGTAGTTAATATTATTATTGCATCTATTAGAGATGAGTTATCTAGACCAATCAAAGCAGGTTATATGCTTACTGAAGGAAGAAAGATTAAACCTATTCCTAAGGATGCTCCTGTTATCAGATGGAATCAATTTATGAAAATATCTAATAGTTGTTTCTATAATTATAAAAAGCCAAGAAAAGGAAGTGATCCTGCAGTAATGCTTTATTCTGGTGGTACTACTGGTACAACAAAAGGAATAGTATTATCTAATGATAATTTCAATAGTCTTGGACAACAAATCATAGCAACAAATCCAATGTTTAGAGTTGGTGATAAGATGCTTGCAGCAATGCCTTTGTTTCATGGATTTGGCCTTGGTGTTTGTATTCATAGTATGCTTTCTCAAGGTGGAAGAGTTATTCTACTTCCAAGATTTACTCCTAAATCATATGCAAAAGCTATTTTAAGAAATAAATGTAATTTTATTGCAGGAGTACCTACTCTATTTGAAGCATTATTAAGAAATGATGCACTACATAATAAAGATTTATCATTCTTAAAAGGAATGTTTTCAGGTGGTGATACTTTATCTGTTGAATTAAAAAAGAAAATTGATAAATTCCTATATGATCATCATGCAACAATCCAAATTAGAGAAGGATATGGTACAACCGAAACAGTAACAGCTTGTTGTCTAACTCCTCCTACTATGTATAAAGAAGGATCAATTGGTATACCATTCCCAGATACATTTATTAAGATTGTAGTTCCTGATACTGATACTGAAGTTGAATATGGACAAGAAGGAGAAATATTGATTTCTGGTCCTACTAATATGCAAGAATATTGGAATAATGAGCAAGAAACTGCTCAAACATTAAGAAAATCAGACTTTGATGGTAGAACTTGGGTTCATACAGGTGATTTAGGTTGTATGGATGATGAAGGTTTTGTATACTTTAAAGGTCGTTCAAAGAGAATGATTATCTCTTCAGGTTATAATATCTACCCTGCTCAACTTGAAAATGTTTTGGATTCTCATGAAGATGTTTTGATGTCTTGTGTAATTGGTGTACCTGATTCATATAAGATGCAAAAAGTAAAAGCTTTTGTAACATTAAAACCAGGTATTGAAGCTAGTGAACAAGAAAAAGAATCAATAATGGATCATTGTCGTAAACATTTAGCTAAATATGCAATGCCATATGATATAGAGTTTAGAGATAATATGCCTAAAACTCTAGTTGGAAAAGTAGCTTATAGAATATTAGAAGAAGAAGAAGAATTATTAAAAATTAATAATGAACAATCAGAAAATAAGGAATCTTAAGATTCCTTATTTTAATAAATCAGTATAATTCTCTAGATAGTGTTTTAAGATGAAGGCATCTCTTCTATGAACTAAACTATCTACATTACTTTTATTATTGTTTTGCATAAAACTTAAAGCTTCTAAAGGTTTTAACCATACTATTTCTTTAATTAAAGCTTTTTCTTCGATTGTTCTGTGTAATTCATATTTTATATCTTCATCAATAACACAATGAAAAAATGTTGAAAAAGTTATTCGTTTTATAAGATTATATGTATCTATTACAGCACCTAGTAATTGTATATCTTTAATACCATAACCCATTTCTTCTTTAACTTCTCTTTCAATAGTATCAAAGATGGTTTCGTTTTCTTCAATACCCCCACCACATGTTTCTAAATGATTTCTAATGCCAAAGAAGTCTTCTCCAACAATATGAAGAAAGCCAAATTCTCCTTTTGAATTCTCTATTAAAGCTCTAGAAGTATATCGCACATGATCATAACCTTCATATTTGAAAAGGTCGTCTTTAAAACGACCTAAGATTTCAATATCAGTATCAAATTTGATTCTATTAATATCAATGTCCATTATTCTAAACCAATTAGATAACTATATACTGGTTGACCACCATTTATGATTTCGCATTCTACTTCAAAATTAGAATCAATATATGCTTGTATTTCATCAATTTCTTCTTGATTAATATCTTCACCATAAATGATAGTTAATAGATTTTTATCACTATCCTTTAAAATACTATCTAATAGTTTTTCAACAACTTCTTTCCTATTTTTACCAGCAGTAATAATACCTTTACCACTAATAGCCATATAGTCACCCTGTTTAACTTCAACACCTTCAAAAGTTGTATCTTTTATAGCATAAGTAACACTGCTTGCTTCAACATTAGAAATAACATCATTTAAATCGTTGATGATTTCTTCAGGATCTGCTTCACTGTTAAACATACCTACTGCTGATAAACCAGCTTGAATAGATTTGGTTTCAATTACATAAATGTTTCTATCACTTAATACATCTTTAGCTTGTTTTGCAGCTAATATAATATTTGAGTTATTAGGGAATATAAAGATGTTTTCACAATTTTTTAATTCATTTATCTTTGATACAAAATCTTGAGTTGATGGATTCATAGTTTGTCCACCAGAAATAACCACATCAACATTTAAATCATAGAATAATTTAGTTATTCCTTCCCCTGCAGCAACAGTGATGATACCGTTTTTCTTTGCAGGTTTATTTGTGATGATTGCGCTTTTTATATCTTTATGAGCATTGGCAATTATAGTTGAGTGTTGCTCTTGCATGTTTTCAATTTTCAACTTAACAAATTCACCATATCTTTGACCAATATTTAAAGCATCACCTGGTTTTAAAGTATGCACATGAACTTTAACTAAATCATCATCTCTTACTACTACAAGTGATTCTCCACCCATATCAGTTAGTTTTTGTCTAAAGATTTTTTCATCAAACTTTTTAAGATAGGATTCATCTAATCTCACAATAAATTCAGTACAATAACCAAATTCTTGATTTTCAATAACTAATGCAGGATTAACTAATTCTTCTTGTTTATCTTCATTAAAATTAATTTCTATGCCATTAACACAGCTCTTCATTCCTTCGATGATTCTAAGAAAACCTGTGCCACCTGAATCAACTACCCCTACTTCTTTTAATACTGGTAAGTAATCTGGAGTTCTATCTAATGATTCAGATGCATATCTAACCAATTTATCAAAATATGTTTCTAGATCAAATGCTTCAGTTTCATAGTCATGATTTGCATACCATGAAGCTTCTCTTACTACAGTAAGAATTGTGCCTTCTACTGGCTTCATAATAGCTTTATAAGCAACTCTAGCACCATTTTCAAAAGCCAAAGCTACATCATGAACATCAATTTCATCTTTTCCTTCAATATGTTGATAAAAACCTCTAAAGATTTGAGATGTAATAACGCCTGAATTTCCTCTAGCACCCATTAATAATCCTCTAGAGAATGCTTTTGCGACATCAGAAATAGAATCAGAATTACATTTTATTGCTTCGTTATAACCATTAGTAAAAGTCATTGACATATTTGTACCAGTATCACCATCAGGAACTGGAAAAACATTCAAAGTATTTATTTCATTAGCATGATTATCTAGATTAGCACATCCAGATTTAATCATATTTTTAAACAATTGAGCGTTAATTCTATCCATTTACTGCAATTCCTTCTACATGAACATTAACAATATCTACATCCATATTTAATGTCTTTTCTAAAGTATATTTAACTTGTTGTTGAAGTGTAGAAACAACTTCGGATACTTTTACTCCATAGCTAACCACAACATAAATATCTATTTGTAAGCCATTTTTGTTATTTTTAATAACAACGCCTTTTGAATAGTTTTCTTTCTTTAATAATGCTGAATAACCATCCTTAATATAGTTCTTAGAAATAACTCCAACTACACCATAACATTCGTTTACAGTTGTACCAGCTAATGTAGCAATAGCATCATCAGATATTTTAATTTGTCCTAAACTTGTTCTCTTATTTACAGGCATTATGATACCTCCAGTCAACTCTATTATTATAACAAATCCTTAATTCTATGGGAATTGCATAATAATATTAAAACATTATATATATTTTATGGTAAAATAATTAAGTCAAATCGACAAAAGAAGGAGAAAAAAATGAGCAAGAAATACGTTTATATGTTTGCTGAAGGAAATGCAAACATGCGTGAACTCCTTGGTGGTAAAGGTGCTAACTTAGCTGAAATGGCTAGTTTAGGTCTACCTGTGCCTTATGGATTTACTATCACTACTGAAGCATGTAACGCTTACTATGATGATGGTAAAAAGATAAACAAGGATATTATGGCGCAAGTTAAAGCTGCTTTAGTTAAACTTGAAAAACAAGCTGGTAAAAAATTAGGTGATCCTAAAGATCCTCTACTTGTTTCAGTTAGATCAGGTGCTAGAGCTAGTATGCCTGGTATGATGGATACCATCCTAAATCTAGGTATTAATGATGAAGTTGCTGCGACAATCGCAAAGAAAACTAAAAATGAAAGATTTGCATATGATTCATATCGTAGATTCATTCAAATGTTCTCTGATGTTGTTATGGAACTTTCAAAGAAAAGATTTGAAGAAATCATTGATGAATTAAAAGAAAAGAAAGGCGTTAAGTTAGATACTGAACTTGATGCTGATGATATGAAGGAACTTGTTAAAAGATTTAAGGCTTTCTATAAGAAAGAATTAAAAGCTGATTTCCCACAAGATCCTCAAGTACAATTAGAAAGATCAATTGAAGCTGTATTTAAATCATGGAATAACCCTAGAGCTATTTTCTATCGTAAAGAAAACGATATTCCTGGTTCTTGGGGTACTGCAGTAAATGTGCAAATGATGGTATTTGGTAACATGGGTAATGATTGTGGTACAGGTGTTGCTTTCACAAGAAACCCAGCTACTGGTGAAAAGAAATTATTTGGTGAATTCTTAATGAATGCTCAAGGTGAAGACGTTGTTGCAGGCGTAAGAACTCCACAAACAATTGATCAATTAAAGAAAGTTATGCCTAGTGCATATAATGATTTTGTTAAGATTTGTAACACTTTAGAAAATCACTACCATGATATGCAAGACATGGAATTTACTATTCAAGAAAAGAAGTTATTCATGCTTCAAACAAGAAATGGTAAAAGAACAGCTACTGCTGCTTTAAAGATTGCTTGTGACATGGTTAAAGAAAAGAAAGTTACAATCGATCAAGCATTAATGATGGTTGATCCTAAACAATTAGATTCACTATTACACCCTCAATTTGATGCTGATGCTTTAAAGAAAGCTAAACCTATTGCTAGTGCTTTACCTGCTTCTCCAGGTGCTGCTTGTGGTCAAATTGTATTTAACGCTGAAGATGCAGTTAGAGAACACAAAAATGGTAAAAAAGTTGTCTTAGTAAGACTAGAAACTTCTCCAGAAGATATCGAAGGTATGGCTGCTGCTGAAGGTGTATTAACAGTTAGAGGTGGTATGACATCACACGCTGCTGTTGTTGCTAGAGGCATGGGTGAATGCTGTGTATCTGGTTGTGGTGATATTAAGATTGACTACGCTAAGAAACAATTCACATTACATGGTAAAGTTTATAGAGAATTTGATTGGTTATCATTAGATGGCTCTACAGGAAACATTTATGGTGAAGCTATCAAGACTGTTCCTGCTTCTATTTCAGGTGATTTCAAGAAATTCATGAAATGGGCAGACGACAGAAGAAGACTTCAAATTAGAACAAATGCTGATACTCCAAAAGATGCGGCTCAAGCTGTTGAATTTGGTGCTGAGGGTATTGGTCTAGTTAGAACAGAACATATGTTCTTCCAAGAAGATAAGATTAAAGCTATCAGACAAATGATCGTTTCAGATACTCCTGAACAAAGAAAGAAAGCTTTAGAAAAAGTATTACCTTTACAACAAAAAGACTTTGAAGGAATTTATGAAGCAATGTTAGGTATGCCAGTAACAATTCGTTACTTAGATCCACCTCTTCATGAATTTGTTCCTACAAATGATAAAGATATTAAAGAATTAGCTAAAGAAATGAAGATGACTCCAGCTAAATTAAAACAAATTTGTGATGATCTTCATGAATTTAACCCAATGATGGGTCATAGAGGATGTAGATTAGCAGTTACTTATCCAGAAATCGCTGAAATGCAAACAAAAGCTGTAATTAGAGCTGCAATTAAAGTAAATAAAAAACATCCTAAATGGCATGTAGTTCCAGAAATCATGATTCCTCTAGTTGGAGATGTTGCTGAACTTAAATACGTTAAGGATATCGTTGTTAAAACAGCTGATGAAGAAATCAAGAAAGCTAAAGCTAAACTTGATTACCATGTAGGTACTATGATTGAAATACCTCGTGCTGCTTTATTAGCAGATGAAATTGCTAAAGAAGCTGAATTCTTCTCATTTGGTACAAATGACTTAACACAAATGACATTTGGTTTCTCAAGAGATGATGCTGGTAAATTCTTAAATTCTTACTATGATGCTAAAATTTACGAACAAGATCCATTTGCAAAACTTGATCAACATGGCGTTGGTAAACTTGTAGAAACAGCTGTTAAATTAGGTAAACAAACTCGTCCTAATATTAAACTTGGAATCTGTGGAGAACATGGTGGAGATCCTTCTTCTATCGAATTCTGCGATAAGGTTGGCTTAACATATGTATCTTGCTCACCATATAGAGTTCCTATCGCAAGATTAGCTGCTGCACAAGCTGCAATTAAAAATGCTCCTAAAAAAGCAAGTAAGAAAACAGCTAAAAAAGCTAGCAAAAAGAAATAATTAAATTAAGGACCTTGTAATCAAGGTCCTTTTCTTTATTTGATATTATATAGTTTAGAATATTTTTTCTTTAAATAGTTAATGTAGTACTTAGGTTTAAAGCTTTCCCCTGTTGCCATCTTTAATAATTGATCATAATTATATAATGCACCATATTTTTGAATATTGTTTTTTAAATAATCAGTTATGACTTTAAACTTTCCCTTAGATAATAAATTATCAATATCTAAATCTTTTTCCATCTTATGTAATAATTGTGCACCTATTGCTGAACCAAAAGCATAAGTAGGAAAATATCCAAACATAGCTTCTGACCAATGAACATCTTGTAAAATACCTTCGGTATCACTTGGCACATCAATGTCTAAATATTCTTTATATTTCTTTTTCCATAGTTTATCTAAATTATTTAAATCAGCTTTATTAGAGAGAATATCTTTTTCTAATTCATATCTAATTAAAATGTGAATTGGATAAGTTAGTTCATCAGCATCAGTTCTAATTAAAGATGATTTTGAAACATTAACTGAAGCTATAAATTGATCTAATGTAACATCATTCAAATTTTCAGGAAAAAGTTTTTGTAGTTTAGGATATAAAATCTTAAAGAAAGATTTTCTTCTTCCTAAATAGTTTTCTAAAAATCTAGATTGAGATTCATGCATTCCTGAAGACATATCATGTAAGAAATAGTAGTTATCATACTTTGCATCTACTTGATGTTCATAATAAGCATGCCCTGCTTCATGTATTGTAGAAAAGATAGCAGCAGAAATATTATGTTCATCATAATTTGTTGTAATTCTTACATCATTTCTAGATAAGCCATTAGTGAATGGGTGTTCAGTCTCACCAAGGTATCCCCATGTATTATCAAATCTTAAAAACTTCAATAAGTCCTTCATAAATATTGCTTGTTTATCAGCAGGATAATATTTATATAAGAACGAATCATCAATATAATCTTTTTTCTTATTAATTTTCTTTATTAAAGGAAGTAATTCTTTTTTAATTAAACTGAAAAACTCATCATATTTTTTAATATCCATTCCTTCTTCAAAATCATCTAGTAAAACATTATATGGAATAGCTTTAGGATTTCTTTTATTAACTCTTTTTTTAGTTAAATCTATCATTTTTAATAAATGAGGTTTAAACAATTTATAGTTATTAGTGTTTTTAGCTTTATACCATGCATCATATGATTGCATTGAAGCTAAAGAAAACTGCATTGATTCTTCTTTAGTAAACTTTATATTGTCTTCTAAACTCTTTTTCGCTAAAGCAATATCTCTATTAGCTACTTTACCTAAATCAAGTTTACTTAGATACATTACCGCTTCTATAAATATAGGATCAGTTTGTAAAGAAAAGACTTCACCATCAATAATTGAAATCATCTTATTGCGATAATTATTTCCCTTACTTGGAGCTATAGTAGTACGATCAAATGAAGTAGTTGATAAAACTAATCTATAAGCTTTAATCTTTTCAATTTGGTTTTTATAAATATTTAGTGCTTCTTTTTTATTCATAATAGGTTTCTCCTAATAAAAATATAGCACACATGTGCTATATCTTATTTATTTAGTATTTCTTCAATTCTTTCAGCTTTATCCAAAGTATCATCTACTAAGAATGTTAAATCTGGAATTCTACGTATTTTAATACGTTTAGCTAACTGCGATTTAATAAGTCCTTTTGCTTTTCTTAATGTTTCAATACCATCTCTTTTTTTATAGTTTTTACCAAGAAAAGAAACATATACTTTTGCATTTTTTAAATCAGGTGCAACATCAACAGCTGTTACTGTTGGAAAACCTAATTTAGGATCATTAATATCTTGAAGAATAATTGTTGATATTTCTCTTAATAATATTGAATCAAGTTTATCAGTTCTTGCCATTAATCTCTTTTTACCTCTTGATCTACATATCCTTCAATAATATCTAATTCTTTAATATCATTAAAATTTTCAATAGTCATACCACATTCATATCCTTCAGCAACTTCTTTAGCATCGTTTTCAAAACGTTTTAAAGAACCTAATTTACCAGTATAGATTACAATACCATCTCTAATTAAACGTATGCCACAATCCTTTGTGATCTTTCCTTCAGTAATCATACATCCAGCAATTGTACCAACCTTAGAAACTTTATATGTTTTTCTAACTTCAGCTTGGCCTATGATTACTTCTTCATATACTGGTGCAAGCATACCCTTCATAGCTGTTTCCATTTCTTCTACAGCTTTATAAATGATATTATGCAATCTTATTTCAACGCCTTCATCTTGTGCTTTTTTTCTTACATTTGCATCAGGTCTAACATTAAAACCATAAATAATTGCATTAGAAACTGAAGCAAGTATAACATCTGATTCATTAATAGTACCTGCAGCTCTTCTAATAACATTAACTTTTACACCATCAACATCAATTTTAGATAGTGATGATGCAACAGCTTCAGCAGTACCAGTAACATCAGATTTAACAATAACTGGAATCTCTTTAACATCACCTGCATCAATTTGTGATTTTAAATCATCTAAAGTCATCGCACTAGTAGAATTTCTTTCTTTTTCAATTCTTGTACGCATTCTTGATTGTGCAATAGCTCTAGCATCTTTATCATCTTCAAAGACTTTAAAGTTATCTCCAGCAATAGGCACATCATTTAAACCTATAATTTCTACTGGTGTACCAGGTTTTGCTTCACTAATTTCTTGACCTAAATCATTTGTCATCTTACGAACTTTACCATAGCATGTACCTACTACAAGTGAATCTGATTGTCTTAAAGTACCATTTTGCACTAACAATGTAGAAACAGGACCTCTACCTTTATCTAATTTAGCTTCAATAACAGTTCCTGTAGCTAATTTATTAGGATTAGATTTTAAATCTCTTACTTCAGCAACAACTAATATTGTTTCTAAGATATCTTGAACACCATCACCAGTTTTTGCAGAACATTCAACATAAATTGTATCTCCGCCCCATTCTTCTGGCATTAAATCAAGTTCAGCCATTGCATTTTTAACTTTATCTGGATTAGCTCCAGGTTTATCCATTTTATTTACAGCCACAATTATTGGAACTCCTGCAGCCTTAGCGTGGTCTACTGCTTCAATAGTTTGAGGCATAACACCATCATCAGCAGCTACTACAATAATTGCGATATCTGTAACACTAGCACCTCTAGCTCTCATTGCTGTAAAAGCTTCGTGACCTGGTGTATCTAAAAAGGTTACAAGTTTATCATTAACTTTAACTTGATAAGCACCTATATGTTGAGTGATACCACCAAACTCACCTTCAACAACTCTAGTATTTCTTATGTAGTCTAGTAATGTTGTCTTACCATGGTCAACATGACCCATGATTGTTACAATAGGAGCTCTTTCTACTAGATCTTCAGGATTATCGTTTTCTGTATCTAGTAAAATATCATCTTCTTTTGCTTCTTCTTTTGTAACATCAACACCATATTCCATGCATATTAATTCAACATTTTCATCATCTAAAGCAGAATTTATAGTTACCATCTTACCAAGCATAAATAAAATTTTAATGATGTCACCACTATTTTTATTTAATTTAGTAGCTAGATCACCTACAGTAATACCTTCTTGATAAGTTATTGCGCTAACCTTTTCTTCTTTTTTATTTTCAGCAAACTGGTTAGGCTTATTATTCTTCTTATTAAGATGTTTCTTATATGTTTGTTTAGCCATGGTAACCCTCCTTCTTCTATTTCAATTTCTTTAATAATCCTTGTTTAAAGCCATCATCAATAACACCAATACTTTTAACAATGCTTTTCCCTAAACAAGAACTTAATTGTTTAGATGAATAATTATCAATGATTTCAATATCATAGTAATGAGCTTTTTTTTCTAATCTTTCTTTACTCTTATCAGAAATATCATTAGCTATAATTAGTAATTTTACTTTATTTATTTGTTTTAAAACTTCTTCACCTAAAACTAATTTCTTAGCTCTATAAACAAGTCCTAATAACTTTAAGAAATCATCCATTGATAATCCTTTCAATTTCTTCATATACTTCATTAGGTATTTCAACTTCTAAAGCTTTATTTAAAACTTTTTTATTCTTCGCAATATTTAAAGCTTCCATACTTTTAGAAATATATGCACCTTTTCCATTTAGTTTTCCAGTTAAATCAACTTTAACTTCGCCTTCAGGTGTTCTTACAATTCTTAATAATTCTTTTTTAGGAAAAGATTCATTTGTTGCAAGACATCTACGCATTGGAATTTTTTTCATTTAGTTATCCTCGTAATAATCTTCATATTCATCAAAGTCAATATCATCATCGTTAATCCAAGAATTTTCATATTCTTCAGCTTCTTGTGCTTCGATTTCTTCTAATTCCTCATCAGAATATACTGGCTTGAATTGTTCATCATATTCTTTCTTTTCAAGATCCTCAGCTCTAACTCTTCTTTCTTCATCATCCTTTTTCTTACGTTTCTTAGTTTCGCTTTTTGTTTCCTCTTTCTTAGAAGCATCAGCAAAATCTTCGAATTTAGATTTATATTCAGTTTTTGGAGTTAAAGGTTTCTTAGCTTCTTTCTTTGGTTTTTCTTTAACTTCTTCTTGTTTAACTTCTTCTTTAGCTTCTTCAACTACTTCAGCTAAATTCTCTTCAGGTATTTGAACTACTTCTTCAACTTTACCTTCATCCATTTCTTCTAAAGTTGTCTCATCAAAACCAGTATCGCTTGCAGCTAACTCTTCTTCAAATTCAGCTTTTCTTCTTGCAGCTTCTTCTTGAAGTTCTAAGAATTTCTTTTGTTCTTTTTCTTTAGCGATTCTTACTTGATCTTCTTTAAATTCATTAACTAATGTTTCAACATCCAAACCAAGTTCATCAATTTCACTTTGAGTCTTAATATCAATTTTTCTATTTGTTAATTTAACAGCTAACTTAGCATTTTTACCACGTTTACCAATAGCTACAGATAATTTTTCATCATCTACAACTACTACTAAAGGACGTTTATTATATTTTTCATATTCAGCAATAGCTTCAGCAGTTAATTCAGGATCAACTTGTTCATTTGAATAGAAACATGCATTTACTTCTGCAGGTGCTAAAGCATTTTTAACTAGTTCACCAATATCATCATTCCATTCAAAGACATCAATTTTCTCACCCTTTATTTCACTAATAACAGCTTGAACTCTAGAGCCTCTAGGACCAATACATGCACCTATTGCATCAACATCATCATTTCTAGAATAAACAGCCATCTTAGTTCTTTCACCAGCTTCTCTAGCAATAGCTTTTATTTCAACTAAACCTTGTGCGATTTCAGGAACTTCTCTTTCAAATAGTCTCTTTACAAAAATTGCATCAGCTCTACTTAAAACCACTTGAGAACCTTTAGAATTTTTAGAAACTTCTTTGATTATGCATTTAATGCTTTGTCCCTCACGATATGTTTCACCTGGAATTTGTTCAGACTTCAAAAGAATACCAATAGTATTCTTAATATCTACAAGAATAAACTTATCTTCAATAGTTTTAATGATGCCAGATATTAAATCAAATTCTTTATCTTTGTATTCATCATAAACTCTTTGTTTTTCGTATTCTTTAATTCTTTGTTTAAGCATTTGTTTTGCAACATTAATAGAAGTTCTACCAATTTCTTTAAAATCAACTTCTTGTTCAATAATGTCACCAACTTTTGCATCTGGATTTAGTTTTAGTGCTTCAGATAATAAAATATCTAAAGTCTCATCAAAAGTTTCAGTTTCATCATCAACAACTATTAATTGATGATAAACATGAAGTTCATTCTTTTCGATTTCAACTCTAACCATCGCCTCAGGTGCATCAATGTGCTTTTGATAAGTCTTCGCAATTGCTTCCTTTAAAGTGTCCATGACAAATTCAGGATCAACTTTACGATCTTCTTCAAAAAGTCTCATTCCATCAATAAAATTTTTGTTTTTTAAACTAATGCCACTCATAATATCTCTCCTTTAAAATTCCACGGCATAACGCAGTTGTTTAGTATTACTATATTCAACAGAAACATTTTTAGTTCTGTTTTTATCCTTAACATTTAAACTTAAAACACCATTAGTATATGAATGTAAAGTGCCATAATATTCATTTTCTTTAGTTTTTACATAAATATATTTACCCACAGCAGCTTTAAGTTCTTCTTCGTTTCTAATAGGTCTTTCAACTCCTACAGTAGATACATCTAAAAAATAATTATCTTCAAATTCATCTTCGTATTTATCTAAATAAGTTGATAATTTATTAGATATTTCTTCAAGTTTATCCATATCTAAATCATTATCAAATAAAACAGACAATATTAAAGATGACTTTTGATAATTCACATCAAATAAATTTAAGTCATTTTCCTTAGAGAAATCTTCTAAGATCTTTTTAATCTTTTTAATGTCCATAATCTTTTTAAGCAATAATTAAGGAGCGATAACTCGCTCCTTGTTTACAGAAATAATATATATTATTTTTTAAATAATTGCAATATATTTTATGAAAAAAATATATATAGTATTTGAGAGAATAAAATAACGCTAATTAATGATATGGGATATGTTGCAGCATAAGATGATAAGACACTTTCATCTTCAATACTTGAAGATAAACTTCCCAAAGCTGGAGTTGATGTCATTGCTCCACAAACAGAACCCAAACTATTAATTAAAGATAATTTAAATACTTTTGAAGTTAAAAAATAACTAAATAGCAAAGATGAAAGAGTTATTATTGCACCTAAGAAAAATAACATAATTCCATATTCATTAATAATTGAAACAATATCCTTACCTGCTTGTAGACCTGATCCTAATAAGAATAAAGATAAACCAAAATTCTTTAGTACACCTAAAACTTCATCTTTTACACTTAAATCGTATGAGCCAATTTTACCAATAGATCCAATTATTATTCCTGCAATAAGTGGACCACCAGAATTACCAAAACTAAAGCTATATCCTCCTAAAAGAGGTATTTTAATCATGCCTAGTAAAATTCCTATAAACATAGTAATCGAAAAGTTTAATAATCCACTACTATCAAAGACTTTAATCTTTTTGTTTATATACTTATCTTTTATAGATGAATTTGTGTTCTTATTAGTTTTTTTAGACATAATTTGGCAAAACAAAGTAACTCCTACTACTCCAAATGGATAAGAAATACCATAAGCTGCAGTAGTAATGTTTGATTTACTTAGTTCAGATGCAATCGCAAAGCCTGGAGTGCTAGTAAGAGCACCAGTAAAAAGACCTAAAGCTATGTGGATATCAATACTGAATAACTTGATTATCAAAACTGTAACTAAAGCTGCAAAAGCAATAGTAAATAAACCATTAAAGATATAAGATTTGGCATTTTTTCTAAAATGGTTAATAAATGTAGGACCACAACTCAAACCTACACTACATACAAATAACAATAATCCTAAATTTCTAATATCTGGACTTATTTCAAAACCATAATGACCAAATATTAAAGATATAAGAATAATGGCAGAGGAACCAAAGCTAATACCATTAATCTTAATATTTCCAATAATATACGAGATAACAAATATTAGAAAAATAATTAACATTTTATTTTTTAGCAATATTTAAAATTTCTATAACAAGTTTAACAACTAATTCACCATCTTGTTTACACCAGAATTCATGAACACCATGGAAGTTTTGTCCCCCAGTTCCAAGATTTGGACATAATATTCCATTCCATGTAAGGTTGGCACCATCAGTTCCACCTCTAATTGCAACTTCTTCATATTCTAAGCCAATATTTGACATAGCTTTTTTAACAAGATCTATCACAAACATATTGTCTTTAAATTTTTCTTTCATATTGCGATATGAATCAAGCAATTCTAGTTCAACAACTTCATATCCATATTTTTCATTTAATTTATCTCTAATAATTTCAAAATCATGTTTTTGTTTATTTAATAAATTAATATCATGATTTCTAATAATATATGACATATTGGCTGTGGCGATTTCACCAGTTAATGATAGTAATAGATTAAATCCTTCATAACCTTGAGTTTTTTCTGGCCTTGCTTCAGGATCTAACATTCCATGAAATTCATGAGCTACTTGAAGTGCATTAACCATTTTGTTTTTAGCACTACCTGGATGTACAGAAATTCCATTTATTTTAATTTTTGCACTAGCAGCATTAAAATTCTCATATTCAATACAATTTGGCTTATCACCATCTAATGTATAAGCAAAATCAACTTTAAATAGATCATAATTAAAATGTTGAGTACCCTTGCCTATTTCTTCATCTGGTGAAAAACATACCCAAATAGGACCATGTTTAACATCAGGATGATTAACTAAATATTCCAAAATTTGCATAATACAAGCAATACCCGCTTTATCATCAGCACCAAGCAAAGTATTTCCATCAGTTACTACTAAAGTTTTTCCTACATAATCTTTTAAATTAGGAAATCTATCTACTGTAGTATATAAATTATCATTCAGTTTTATATCTTTGCCAACATAGTTTTCTATAACTCTTGGATTAACATTTTTGCCTGAAGCTTGTTCAGAAGTATCCATGTGAGCATTTAAACCAATTGTGTAATAGTTTTCATCTCCTGGTAAATATCCATATACATAGCAATGCTCGTCTAAAACAGTATTTTCAAGACCAAGTTTATTCAATTCATCTAATAAATGTCTTGCGAAAACCCATTGAGTATCACTACTTGGAAAAGTATTAGAATCTTCATAGGAAGTTGTTTCATATTTAACATAATCTAAAAATTTTTCTAGTAGCATATTATTCTCCTAAAATAATGACATCTGATTAGATTCATCTAGTGAATCTAATACATTTAAATCATCTAATTTCTTTAATAAAGTATTAGAAAGTAAAGTTCTTTCCATTAAATCTTCTTTAGATAAGAATTCTCTTTGTTTTCTAGCATTAACAATTGATTCAGCAACGTTATCACCTAAACCATCTAAGACTTTAAATGGTGGAATTATTTCTTTATTATTATCAGGATTAACTATAAACTGAGTTGCTTGAGATTTATATAAATCAATATTGGTCATCTTATATCCTCTAGATACCATTTCATAACATACCTCTAAAGTATCAAAGATATCTCTTTCTTTTTTAGATGCAGGATTTTCTCTTGAATTCATTTTTGTTTTTAATTCTTGCATTCTTGCATATATAGAATCAGCATCCTTAAGCATAGTACTTAGTTCGTATGCATCGCATCTTAAAGAAAAGAAAGAAACATAATAATATTCTGGATGATATACTTTAAACCATGCAACTCTTACAGCCATAATACAATATGCAACAGCATGAGCTTTAGGGAACATATATTTAATTTTCTTACATGAATCGATATACCACTTAGGAACATCGTGGGCTAACATCTTTGTTTCTTCGTCTTCATTTAAACCCTTACCTTTTCTAACTTTTTCCATAATATTAAAAGCATCTAGAGGTTCAAGGTTGTAGCCCAATAAAGTAGACATAATATCATCTCTACATCCTATAACATCAGATAATCTAATGCCTGATCTAATCAACTCTTGAGCATTTCCTCTCCAAACATCAGTACCATGAGAAAGTCCTGATATCTGTACAAGTTCAGAAAATACATGAGGTCTAGTTTCTTCAATTGTATTTCTTGTGTTTAAAGTACCAAATTCAGGAAGACCTGCAGCACCAGTTTCTTCTTGGTAATTAGGATTGATAATATTCAAAGCTTTTGTTGAATAGAATAAAGATAATACTTTTTCATCATTCATTGGTATATTCTTAACATCAATTCCTGATATATCTTCAAATAGTCTCATAGCAGTAGGATCATCATGACCTAGTAAATCAAATTTTAATAAATTATCAGAGAAATCATGATATTCGAAATGAGTTGAAAACCATGCGGCATCTTTATCGTTAGCAGGATACTGAATAGGTGTAACATCTTCAATTTCCATATCATCAGGAAGTACTACTATACCTCCTGCGTGTTGACCAGTAGTACGCTTAACTTCTTCACAACCTGAAGCTAATCTTTGTCTTTGTGCTTTAGACATATTTGTAATATTCTTTTCTTCACAATATCCTGTCACATAACCAAAAGCTGTTTTTTCTTTTACAGTTAAAACAGTACCTGCTCTATAAACATTTTTAGGTCCAAATATTTCTCTAGTAAATAAATGCGCCTTAGGTTGGTAGTCACCAGAGAAATTTAAATCAATATCAGGTATCTTATCTCCATCAAATCCTAAGAAAGTTTCAAAAGGAATATTTTGGCCTTCCCCTATCATCTTAGAACCACAATCTGGACAAGTTTTATCTTTTAAGTCATATCCTGAAGCAACATCTTTAACCCATTCTAATTTATGACATTTAGGACAAATATAATGTGCTGGCAAAGGATTTACTTCAGTAATATCTGCAAGAGTTGCAACTAATGATGAGCCTACAGATCCTCTAGAACCTACTATATAACCATCATTATTTGAACGTTTAATTAATAAATGACATACAAAATAAATAACTCCATAGCCATTGCCTATAATAGCATTTAATTCTGTTTCAATACGTTTTTCAATAAATGGATCTAAATCTTTACCATATATACGATGAGCATTATAATAAACAAATTCTCTTAGATACTCATCTGCACTAATCACATCATTTCTATTAGTGAAAGGTTCTTCAATAATATTACATTTTCTAGCTATCGCTATAGCATCATCTATTTTAGGAGGTCTAAGCTCATCAGAAAAAGGTTTAATATTATCACACATATCAGCTATTTTATTAGTGTTTGTGATAACCATATCTTTTATTAATTTTTTATCTTCTAACCATTCAAATCTCTCTAGCATCTCTTTCGTATTAAAGAATCTTTGATCACTAGTAATCTGTTTTTGTCTTTTTTCTTTATCAAAAACATATAAAGGATGATGAGCTCCACCAATAGCTTGAGCATTTATATAAACATCTCTTAATATTTTTTCATCTTTATGAATATAATGTACATCTCCAGTTGCGACAATAATTTTATTTTGTCTTAAAGCTTCATCAATAATATCTTTTAAATATACTTTTAATCTTTCTTTATCAAAAAGTTCTCTATCCTCATATAAGAAACGATAGTTTTCTAATGGTTGTATTTCTATATAGTCATAAAAAGATATTGCATCAGCTAAATCTTTTTTAGATCTAGTAGAGGCAATCTCAAATACTTCACCATTAAAACATGCAGAACCTATTAATAAGTTTTTACGATGATTTTGTATTTCTTCTTTAAAGATTCTTGGTTCAGCAATAAACTCTGAATCTTGGTTATTAGCTTTAGTATTAGCCTTACCAAATATCGCAAGAGTTTTAGTGTTGGAACAAGTAACCAATTTAAATAAATCTTTTAAACCTTCTTGATTCTTACATAAGATGGTAGTGTGATATGCTCTATTTTTGATGAATGCATCTTCGTTTTGAAACTCTTGAAGTTCATTAAAAGTTTTAACATTATTCTTAGTTAAATCTTTTAGCATAAAACTAAAAACTTGAGCTAATACATCCGCATCATAATTAGCTCTATGAGCTATATTTTCATCATAAGGAATATTATAAGCACGACACATATTACCTAAACGATATGCACGTCTATCTTTAAATAGTGTTCTAGATAAATCTAAAGTATCTATAACTGTATTTTCTAATGGTTTCTTACCTATTCTAACTAATTCTTCATTCAATAAACCTACGTCAAAATGAGCATTATGAGCTACTAATACTCGATCAGCTATAAAATCTAAAATTTGCTTAGATGCCTCTTCAAATGTTTTAGCATTTATTAAATCACTTTCAGAAATGTGTGTTAATTCTTTTATCTTTGAAGTTAAAGATACTGGAGGTTTAATTAAAATATCTATTGTATCCACAACAGTACCTCTTCTCATTAGTGCTCCACCAAATTCAATAATATAATCGTGTCTTGTGGATAATCCAGTTGATTCTAAGTCAAATACTACATATTCAACATCATTAATATTATTATCATTAGAATTATAAACAATCTCTAAATTAGGATAGACCATATTCATTTCACAACCATATAAAAGTTTGAAGTCTAAATCCTTATTCTTAGACATTATTCCTTTATAAGTCATATATGCTTCATGATAGCCTTGTAGACAAAGATGATCAGTTATAGCCAAAGCTCTATGGCCCATTTCGTGTGCAGCCTTAACAACATCACTAGGAGATGACACACCATCCATTTCTGATAGTTTTGTATGCATATGAAGTTCAACTCTTTTTTCTTTAGCATCATCTATCAAAACATTTATCTTATCAATGAATTCAATTGCATCCGGTTCAAAAATATAATCATTCGCAAATGAATCAAAACGATAATTACCATAGAAATTAGCACATTTGCCTTCTTTATTTTCAGCTAAAGCAGCTTTATTAAATCGTTTACCTTCCACAAACTTAACAACCACTGCATTATCTTCATCCTTAACGTATACAGTCTGTATAAGCATTCCTGTTTTTGTGGATCTTTCTTCTACTTTAAACATTTCACCTGTAAACTTAACGTTATATAAAGTATCAACCAGATCATCTATTTTTAATTCAGTATATTCTCTAGATTTTGTATTATAGTATTTTTTTTCAGGGATATTGTTTTCCTTTTGTTTAACAGGTACAGGTAAAGCTTCTTTTTCTTCAATTAAATCCTCTATTTTCTCATTTTTTAAAGACATCTTAATATCTTTTCGATATCCTAAATCATAAAAGAATAGTTTTAATTCATCTAATTCTTTTTCATCATTTATATATTCAATATTATCTGTATACAAAAGCACAAAACCATTATCATCTGCCACAGGTACACAATTAATAAAACCACTATTATTTTTTCGATACTCATCTAAATATAAATTGATTTCTTTAATAGGTAGATTCTGTGTATTAGCCTTGATATATAGTTTTATATTATTTAAACCTAAACCTTTAAAATAAGATAATAAGTCTTGATAGATTGTATATGGCAAAACAACACTATTTTCAGCTTTGATTATTGTAATACCAGTTGCTTTCTTTAATAAGACATCAACTATTTTAAAATCATTTAAGTATACAACTTTTTCATTACTGTAATTATATTTATCAATAACGTTTTTTATATCAAAATTCATATTTGTGCCAACTTTTCTAACGCATTTTTTGCAGCGTTTTTTTGCGCTTGTTTCTTACTAGAAGCTTTACCATAGCCATATATTAAACCATCTATTTTAACAGCCACTTCAAATTCTGGATTATTATTAGGTCCTTCAACAGAAATCGTTTCGTAAACTATAGATTTTCTTGAATCTGCTTGAACATATTCTTGAAGTTTAGTTTTATAATCAAATGTTGATTCATCAACTTCTTTAATATGTTCTAACATCAAATCATCTAATAATCTATATACAACTTCTTTACCTGAATCTAGGTATATAGCTCCAATAAATGCTTCAAACATATCAGCTATTATTGAATCTCTATTTCTACCACCTGTTTTTTCTTCACCTACTCCTAATAAAAGAAACTCATTTAATCCATTTTCTCTTACGATTTGTGCTAATGCTTTTTCAGATACTAAATTTGATCTTCTTGTAGACATTAAGCCTTCTGGAAGCTCTGGTTCAATATTATACAGTCTTTCAGCACTATATACCTGAAGGACAGCATCACCCATAAATTCTAGTCTTTCATTATTCTTAAGTTTATTTTTGTGTTCGTTGACATAAGAAGAATGAATAAAAGCCTGTTCAATCAGGTTTTTATCTTTATATGGTATTGAAAACTTATCTAGAAAATCAAAAACACTCATACAACCATTATACCTTAGCTAATATAGTTTTTATTGGTGTTTTCTACTATTTTTTCATAGAATTTTTTATATTCACTATTATTTAAATTATCAACTATTTTATGGGCGTCTTTTCTAGCGGCGTCTATAAATTTAGTATCTTCGATTAAATTGCCTAGAATAAACGCTGGTAAGCCACTTTGTCTAGTTCCAAGAATATCACCAGGCCCTCTTAGTTTTAAATCTTCATATGATATTGCAAAGCCATCATTACTATTAACTAGAACATTTAATCTATTTAAGACACTTTCATCCTTATTATCCGTCAATAAATAACATGTGCCTTCATAATTAGATCTTTGAATCCTACCTCTTAATTGATGAAGTTGTGATAAACCAAATTTATCAGCATCGTATATTATCATCATTGTTGCATTTTTAACATTTACCCCAACCTCTACAACAGTAGTAGATATTAATACTTGTATCTCATTATTATTAAATCTTTCCATGATTTTATCTTTTTCTGTTGAATCTTGACGACCATGTAGAAGATAAACACTATATGGTTTTAATTCATCTTTTAAAGCTTCATATAAACCATTTACATCCTTAGCTTTATAATTATCAGATTTTTCAATAGCTGCAGCTATAACATAAATCTGTCTTCCTTCGTTTAATTTAGCTTTTACATCATCTAAAATATCTACAATACTATTCTTATTAATTAAATATGTCTTACAACCCTTTCTTCCTGAAGGAAGTGTTTCGATTGTTGAAATATCCATATCACCATAAATTGATGAAGCTAAAGTTCTAGGTATTGGTGTTGCAGACATTAATACAAAATCACAATTGTCACCTTTGTTTTTTAAAGCTTGTCTTTGTTTAACACCAAAACGATGCTGCTCATCGGCAATAACTAATCCCAATTTCTTATATATTACATCTTCAGAAAACAGAGCATGAGTACCTACAATGATATCAATATCTCCAAATTCTATCTTATTCTTAACATCATTTTCATTATTTAAAGCACTATATAATATGCCAACCCTAACACCAAATGGTTCTAATTGTTTCTTTAATGATTCATAATGTTGTTTAACAAGTATTTCAGTAGGCGCCATTAAAGCTCCTTGATAGCCAGCTAAATAATTAGCATACAAAGCAATACTCGCTACAGCAGTTTTACCCGAACCTACTTCACCCTGCACAAGCCTATACATAATTCTTTCTGAACGCAAATCATTCAATAAATCATTTACTGCTTGTTTTTGATCACTTGTTAATTTAAAAGGATATGAGCTAATAAATCTTTCAATATCTTGATCATTAAACTCTTTTTTATCTTTAATCTTTTTAGTTGTGTTTCCTTTTAAAACATCTAAAGCTAAATAAAACCTTAAAAATTCTTCATATTTTAATCGACTCATGGATTTAGCTAATAAAGATTTATTTAAAGGATTATGTATATTTTCAATAGCAGTTTTATAATCAATAAGTTTGTGTTCTTCTACTAAATCAATAGGTATTTCATCAATGATTTCATCATTAACTTTAGAAAAAGTATATTGAATTAGTTTCTTAATATCATTTTGACTAATGCCTTCTTTTAAAGGATAGTATGGAATAATGCTACCTAAGATGTCTTTAGTATAATAATTTGATGCAGTAACTTTATTATTACCATCATATTTACCAATTACGGTAATATCTTCATTCATACCGACATTTTTAATCCAAGGTCTATTAAAAATAGTTACACTTATGATTTCATCATCATAAAGAACTTTAAATCTAGTAGTAGATAATCTGCCTTTTCTAAAAGTACTAGGATAAGAAACAAGTTCTCCCACAAAACAAACTTGACTGCCAATTTTAAAATCTTTATATGCTACCTTTTCATATTCTTCATATCTAAAAGGATAATAGCTTAATATATCATTACTATCATTTAGATTTAATTTCTCACATATTTCTTTTCTTTTAGGTGTTAATTTTAACTGATTCAAATCCATCATTATTATTTTATCAAAGGGTGTAAATTATGTTAAAATAAATAAGCATCCTCTGATGGCGGAACTGGTAGACGCGCACGACTCAAACTCGTGTGGAGAAATCCATGTCGGTTCGATTCCGACTCGGAGGACCATATTAAACATAAAAGTACAGAGTTTTCTGTACTTTTTGTATATTGTTTAGTTAGATAAACTGGTATTTATTTATCAATTAGACCATTCCGATTAAGACTTGATAAATACAGGTATGCTATCACGACTCCAATAATTCCTGCCAGTGCATCAACGAAGTCTGGAGTATTAAGTATTGGAACAAAGATTTCATATATCAAGTTGATAAAAACAATAACGATTGAAATAATTCTGATGATCTTCATTTCCCCACCAGAAATCAATATTGTGAACCCTATACACATAAGAAGCATCAGTGATAAAGAAAAGTTGCTTATATGAATATCAATTATTTCTGGCAGAATAGCCAAATTTGGATTGACTGTACTAATCCACCTACAAATCACAAAGAACAGGCATACTACAAATATGCTCAGATATAGTATTAAATAGTTCTTCTTGATTTCTTTTTTTTGCCATTTGCTTTTTCATTCAAAGTACAATTTATCTTTCTCTTTCAACTACAATTATAGCAACTTGGTACAAATAATAAGCATCCATCCCGATAAATCGGAATTTGTCTCTTAGAAGCGTTTTACGAATAAATGATCTGTACCACCACCATAGTTGACTATATCTTTGAGATATGTATATCCGTAGTGTTCATATAGTCCGAAAAACTCTGCAGGAATATAGCTCCTGTCAAACCCGTTGTCTTTTAGGTATCTGTTAGCATATGCAATCAATTCGCCACTGATCTTCCGACCACGATATTCCTCGGAAACAAAAATGCAGGATACCCATGGATAGATATCTGGAAGTGGATAATAATCTGTTTTCATAGTAGACGCCATTCCAACAATCTTCCCATCTATAATTGCTGCAAACATTGTTTCCCAGTCTTCAAATTCCCAGGCGCAGATCATCTTGGCAATATGCTCTTTAACCTCAATCCAGGAACAGCTTTCCACAAATGATAAAAGCTTCTGAGCAAGGTCTGTATCCTTATCAACCTTACGGATCATCATCATCAACCTCCTTTAAATCCCGATTTATCTAATTGCTACGGTCCATTCGTCTCCCGAAACCAAATACTGAAACTCAGTCAGCTCCGGCGTGTTCATCACTTTCAGAAGATCATCAAAATCATCCACGGTTTTTACTGCGGAAAGCTCACTGTAATTGATCCATTCCATTTGGCCTTCATCAGACGAACAGAGTTCTCCCGACCACCATGTTGCCTTAAACAACAAGACAACATACCTTCCATTTTCTATTGGAAACTGTTTTACTCCAACCAATCGTGGATTAAGTACCGTTAAGCCGGTTTCTTCCTTCATCTCACGGATCACAGCATCAACAAAAGATTCTCCGGGTTCTACATGGCCTCCAGGCAATGCGTAACCTCGCCAGTCTTTTTTTACTCTATTTTGAAGCAGTATCTTGTCGCCATCTTCTATTAAACATAATACTGTCAATTCAACATTCTCTGTATTGTTCATAGATTGATCCTCGCAAATCCCGATTTAGCGACATCCCGACAAACTGGAATTTATTCTCTCGTCAGTGATCAAAAAAGCTCTGCACGGAGAACCATCCGCACCGGCGAGATTCAACGGTGCAGCGCTTAAAAAAAAACTACCTTCCTCAACTTCTGCCAACCTGATGCCTTCAAGTAATACAACTCCAGCGCCCAGCAAGATCAGATGTACTTCCATCGGCGCGTCTTCCGGGCCGACAGTCTGCGATTCATTCCCCAACAGCAGGATCCCTTTGGAGGCAAAAACCTTTGCCGCTTCCGAGGAGACCACAGCGTTTCCCTTGATCAAAATTCGTTTTGCGGCTTCCGGGTCACGATCTCTCGATTTTTCAATTATCTCCATTGCGTCATTGCCGGAGACGATCCCGTGATGCTCCACAACGGAAGCCAGCCCAATAAAGGGTTCAAGGCCTAAGGCATCAATTGTTTTTCCACCTTTCAGAAAATGAAACGGAGCATCCACATGAGTGCCATTGTGTGCACACATATTGAAAGCTGTCAGATTGTATAGGTCGCCTTTTTCCATTGAAGAAAGCACCCTTCTTTCCGGCGCAGGGTCGCCGGGATATACCTGGCAGCCGAAAACCTCCTGCGAAATATCGTAGATTGTCACTGCATATCTCCTCTGCAAACTTCGAATTTGTCGAATGAGATTTCTTGTGGATTAAGCAAGATGCTTAATATAGAAATATTTACTCAGTTTTGGATTTGTTTTATTATTTCTAACAAATTCCAATTCAAATCCACATTTTTCATAAAACTGCGGTACCTGAAACTCGTTGGTACAACAGTTGATGTTGTTAAAACCACAATCTTTATAGTACTCCAAAACTGTATTTACCAGCCCAGTCCCGATGCCTTTTCCTCTATGAGCTTCCTTCACGACCAATTCATCAATATAGATTTCAGCAAAAAAGGTTGCACCGGTAATTGCCCCAACGATTGTATCATCAATCTTTGCAACAAAACAAAACGGTGTATAGTTACACGCAATTCCGTGTTTCGCTTCATAGTTCGCCTGTTCCGCTTCAATAAAGATTTCTAATAATTCATTTGATTCTGCTTTTTCAATCGTCATTCGTTCTCACCGCCAAACTGCAATTTATAGCCACCACTCTGGGGTTAACTCTCCGAGCGTTACTACTTTTTCATGCTCATAATCAAGCATTATCTCTACAGCATGGTATTTTCCCGGCATTAACTGGGTCATGAATTCTCTGCATGCTCCACATGGAGCGCCAGTGGTTCCATCAGGCATGATTGCTAACACACACCTAATCTCATTCTCGCCATTTGTTATCATATTAAACATTGCGTTTCGTTCAGCGCAGATTCCAAGTGTACAGGATGTATCAATGCATACTCCTGTATATATCTTTCCACTCGCGGATTCGATT
>Ga0256405_10001392_pt1 | contig 66271 bp, 53 predicted proteins | sample RumenRJG_02DNA_FD_189096 | JGI IMG/M metagenome (GOLD analysis project Ga0256405, IMG submission 189096) | Bovine rumen microbial communities from Lethbridge, Alberta, Canada - RJG_02 | ecosystem: Host-associated > Mammals > Digestive system > Stomach > Rumen | place: Canada: Alberta... | reverse complement strand
AGATTCCGCAGGAATCTGGCATATAGCACCAGCCCTCGCGAAGCGAATTCCAATGGGCTGGTGTTCCCAGAAGCGCAAAGCGCGAAGCGGTCCGATATCGACTTTTGACACTCACATCATAATATGATGCAAATTAACATACATGATTATATGAAATATATACATTACTATAACTCTCCACTAGGACTTATCACCGAAGCATCTGACGGCAAAAAATTAACAGGACTATGGTTCGAAGGACAGAAATATTATTTAAGTTCGCTAGACAAAGAATATACTGAACAAGATTTGTCTCTTTTCAACCAAACAGATAACTGGCTTGATATTTATTTCAGTGGGGAGGAGCCTGGATTTACACCACCTATTAGTATTAACACCAGTGAATTTAGGAAAACCGTATTCGATATATTGTTAACCATACCATATGGACACACGATGACATATGGAGAGATTGCCGACATTATTGCACATAATAAAGGCGTAAAATGCATATCCGCTCAAGCTGTGGGTGGAGCAGTAAGCCACAACCCGATATCACTTATCATTCCTTGTCACCGAGTGTTAGGTGCACATGGAGAGCTTACAGGATACGCCGGCGGAATTAACAGAAAAGAGCAATTACTCAAACTAGAAAAGAGCTCAGAAACGGCGTAATTACGTGGTTTCTAAGCTCTTTTTTAATTAAATACTGGCAATAAAAAAGCTGGTAACCGGAATCGGACCGGTGACCTCCGCACTACCAATGCGACGCACTACCGACTGTGCTATACCAGCAATTGCACTCATAAATGAGAACCAGTTAAATTTAGCATATGTATATGGTAAAGTCAAATCTTATTTTTAGAGGTATTAAAAACTCAGAGACCAACTCAGAAATCATAAAAACACAATGATCTTAAAATGATTTCTGAGTTTTATTCTTAATTCTTATAATTTATTTTTATTCTATTTATTCTTGATATAATTATAAACGCTTATCTACCTTTTGGAGCTTTATTACATTCCAGCTCTTGGATGGGAGAACAGCCTTTAAATACCCATCACAGAGGGAAACATCCTTTAGTTCCACCGGCTTTATAGCAGCGTTTTCAGCAGTATTAACTGCCTTTAAATCATCCCCTGTAACAGTTATACACTGTTTTATCTGATAGTCCTCATACTGCCTTAGATCCACGCTCACTTCATTACAATCCGTTAAATCCTTATTTACAGCAAAAAGCGTTAGAGTGTCATGCTCCTCATCATCTATGACTACTGCATCAAGGTATGGAACATCACCAAATGAAGTCTCATAGCTATCTGACTTTACTAAAGTATTTAAAACAGTTCCTCTGCCCATCCTGGATGTCAGTGCATAAGGATAATATATGGTTTGAGCCCATGCTGTGTCATCGTCAGTCATTATAGGCGCGATTACATTTACAAGCTGAGCAAGACAGGCTATCTTTACTCGATCAGCATGACGCAGGAGAGTAATGAGCATGGAACCAACCAGAAGCGCATCCTCAAGATTATAGATATCCTCAAGCTGGTGTGGGGCAGTGACCCACCATGGAAGCTTCTCATCCTGCTCCTTTGAATGATACCAGACATTCCACTCATCAAAGGACAGATTTATCTTCTTGTTGGATTTTAACTTGGCCTGAACAGCATCACACAGTGCTACTGTTCTTGAAATAAAATCATCCATCCTCGCGCTGTTAGCAAGAAAATCCGGTGTATCATCACTTTCATTACCATAGTACTGATGCAGTGAAAGGTAGTCTACTACGTCATAGGCCTCAGAAAGTACAGTATCCTCCCAGTATCCAAAGGTAGGCATACCAGAGTTGGAACTTCCACACGCCACAAGCTCTATAGACGGATCTACCATCTTCATCAGTCTGCCTGCTTCACTGGCTACTCTTGCATACTCATAGGCTGTTTTATGTCCCATCTGCCATGGTCCATCAATTTCATTTCCCAGACACCACAGCTTAATATCATGTGGTTCCGAAACACCATGAGACTTACGGAGATCCGAGAGATAGGTACCGCCCGGAACATTACAATACTCAATCAGATCCTTTGCTTCCTCTGGTCCACGAGTGCCCAGGTTTACAGACATCATAGCCTTGGTATCAGCAAGTTTAGTCCACTTCATAAATTCATTCAGGCCGAAGGCATTGGTCTCTATGGTATGCCACGCAGGATCTACTCGTCTAGGACGTTTTTCCACAGGACCTACGCCATCCTCCCAATGATAATCTGAAACAAAATTTCCGCCAGGGTATCTGACCACCGGAACCTCTGCATTTTTAATCAGCTCCAGTGTATCAGTCCTGTATCCCTCCTCATCAGATGCTTTACTTCCAGGCTGATAAATACCACCGTATACCGCACGCCCCAAGTGCTCGATAAAGGAGCCATAAATACGAGGATCAACCTCAGATACCGTGAAATGACGATCAATATGTATAGTACTTTTTCTCATGTTTGCACCCCTTAGATTTAATCAATTACTGTAATTTTAGGAGCATTGTCCCATCCTTATCAAGGACACATTCTATTGTTGAAGTATCTTTTTTCAATACGTCTGTTATTATATATGACTGCTAATTCCGACTCCTTTTAGTACGCATTTTTGATAGTGATCAAAAAACTGTTTTTATAATATGGGATGGACTCAATATCAATATCTATATTTTCCTCCCCATAAAAGGAGATCAGTCTGAGCCAGGTATTGTTGATACCTACATGCTGTCTGACCCCCGGGTGAGATGGCGCCATCATGATCTTTCTGACCTCTTCAGGATCAAATCCGCCGCCGTTATCTGTCAGTTCTATGCTAATGTCTCTGTTTCCACTTGTTGTGAAACTCACCTCAATTGTCGGCACCGAAACAGGTATTCCATTGGCATCAATACCAAAGCCGTGACGTATGGAATTTTCCATGAGAGGCTGCAATATAGTTTTAAGTATACTCTTGTCAGAAAGAGCAGGATCTATCCTGTGCACGAACATCACATGCTGATCAAAACGCTGATTCATAATATTTATATAGGCTGCTGCATGTCGTATCTCATTTGAGATGGGTATCTGATCAGCCCCTCCAGAAAGTCCTATCCTGAGATAATCCGCCAGATATTGGATCATATTACCTGCAGTTTCCTTTTTCCCACGCATGACCTCAGACTGGATTTCCTCCAGTGTGTTGTACAGAAAGTGAGGATTTATCTGCTCAGTAAGTATCTTTAACTCCTGTTTATAGTTTTCCTTTTCATCCTCACGTATCTGCTGCATCTGCCGTACGTTAATGTCATACATCTTGTTGATCGCCTTAAGCAGAGTGCCCACCTCATCCTCTGTATCAAAGACCACTTTCTCTGTGTACTCGTTTTTACCGATCTTATCAACTATGGATACAAGCTTCATAAGAGGCTTTGTGATATAACTTGACATAAAAATGGAAACAGCAATGAGAATACTGAGTAAAACCAAAAATATAGGTACAAAAGCAGGCGAAAAGTCAATTATAAAATCCTGCAATGTAGGGAGCTTTGAGTGTGCCAACACATATAGTCCCGGCCTTTTCAGCTCATGTAAAATGATGTATTCGGACGCATCCTTGTACTCAAGTATATGACGTAAATCATTTCCCTTGCCGACAGTTGATAGCGCATAATGTTTCACTTCCTCGGGACGCGTCTCCTCATATATATAATCCACCTCAGTTTCGGCACTGTCAGAGACCGTCTCATCATCCAAATGGATGTACTTCCTTAGGGCAGTAGCCATAACAGAAATATTTCCGCCATTTGATAACTGAAGTTCATCCAGCCTGGAGGCTGCAGTAAGTGGGATGCCACTTTCATTGATAAGATATATATCTGTGACATCCTCCTGAGGATTAGAGGCATTTAGAGTATTTAGCAGTCTGGTACGGTCAATAAAAAATACCACATAAAGATCAGGGTCTATATCCTCCCTTGCCACCACCTGCACATAATCACCTATAAGCTTTAGAGGGATGACCATGGGTATAACAGTTTCGCTTAATTTTAAAGGACTGTTTCTCTCAGGAAGCCATGATATTTCATGTATTTTTTTTATCTCTGAGTTTGGGAAAACTATGTCTGGAGAGAGCACCAGCGGACTGGAAAATAGAGTGTAGGCCTTTTTTCCATCTCCAGTAACGATGAGAGATGAGTTGACCAGATAACTGGCGTATTGCAGATCATTAAGCACATTTTGGAGATTCCGAGTGTGGAGGACATCGTCTGTAGGCTCACTCAAAAGGAGTCGCACATTGTACGTAAAGTCCTCCGTACCGCATATATTAACAAACTGTTCCACCAGATTATTCTCAAAGCTGTCCATCATATAGGCGGCGTTGAGAATACTGGAATATGTGGTCTGCTGCTGCTTTTTTATATTGATAGTACGTGATAGTCCATAGGATATAATGCCTACCAGGCACAGTGAAACTATGGTAATGGTCAATATCACATCACGTATCTTTATGGAAAGAGATCTGCTTTTATTATGTTTAAAAAAATTGATATCCATAGCTTACCTTTATAGCGAATGTTTCTGCTGAAAATCAGATGGCGTTACCCCATGTATATTTTTAAAGGCACGTGAGAAAGATCGATAATCCCTGTAACCGGTCTGATATGCAATGTCTGTTACTGAAGCATTGGAATCCAGCAGCGCTTTACGTGCGTACTCCATCTTTTCACGCAAAATATAATCTCGCAGATTTACATTGGTCTTATTTTTAAAATAAATCGCAAAGTAGGAAGCACTCAGATTGACTCCACGGGCAATGTCCTCAATTTTCAGATTATTGGCAATGTTGTTATGGATAAATTGCTTGGACCTGGCGATTATCTCGTCGTCATCCTCAGTTTTAAACTCATCCTTAGGCGCACTACCGATTTTATCAGAGTACCCATATACAGCATCGATAAACTCTGACAGTCTGCAGAAAGAATTTATAAGCCATTCCTTTATCTCTTTTATGGAATGAAACTGATATAACTCATTGGGGGACTCAATCTGACGTATCTCCTCGTGAGAGTAGTTGGAAAATTCCTTTTCTATGAGATTAAAGAGGGCATAGCAGGTGCTGTAAACATAATTTGGTGATGGCATCTTTACATAGAGGAGCTTATCCATAAACTCATCGCAATAGGCATTTATCCCCTGAAGGTCTTTTTTAACTATGCACTGAACCAAAGGAAGATAATCAAGATCGGACAAACGCATCTTTGGCGGAACGGTGCATATCATGTTGTAGCTAAAGATATGCGAGTCCTCACCATATAGTTTATAAGTAAGTGCTGTTAAGGCACGTGTGTAGGAATACTGAACATTCATAAGGCTCGGCACAGTATCTCCAATACCTATATTAGGCAGCACACCGAATGAAAGATCATTAATTCCGGCAGTGAGAAAAGACAACGCCCTTTCCGCAACAGAAAAACTTGGTTCTTCCATGACATTGAAAATACCTATAAGCTGGGTACTATTGTAAAAAAAGAAGTAACATCTATCGGAAAATTTATCATCAAAATAATGTAGGATCCTTTTCTGTGTGATCTCATCCAAAGCATTTTTTTCAGGCCATGAAAATACCAGAACAAAGGAGGTCGACTCTGTTATATTGATATCTGACTGCTGCAATGTGACATTGATCACAGCCTGTTCCAAAATTTTGCCATCTATCATATTCCGGAAAAAATTATTTAAGACTTCCTGTCTGTAATGAGCGTTCCCAGCGCCGTTTGATGAGTTGCGCGAGCGATCATTCAGTATACGGAACAGCTCCTCATTTAGCTCCGAAATATTTAATGGTTTCAAGAGATAGGCACGGACCCCCATACGTATGGCCTCTTTGGCATAAGTAAAATCATCATATCCCGAAAGTATGATAAAGTCCGTATCTACCTGAGCATTTCTCGCCCGTCTCAAGAGCTCGATACCGTTTATCCCCGGCATGTTAATGTCTATGATTGCGATATCTGGTTTGTCCTGTATAATCAGATTTAGTGCGTCTGTACCATTGTCAGCGGTACCAATCACAGAAATACCTATTTTATTCCAGTCGATAGCCTCCTGTAACTCCTTCACTATAGAAGCTTCGTCATCACACAGGACTACTGTAAAAGGTGAAGATGTCATAAAAAAGAAACTCCTTATATTAAGAGATAGAAATCGTTCCATTTCTATAGGATGAAATCTATAGTATAAAAAAACATCCTGTTAACTCATACAGGCGATATTTTAGAATGTTTACATGTTCTGCGTCAATAATAATATTGGACTGTGGGATTATGCGATATAACATATAATTTGCTAAAATCATGTCTTTAATAGAAAATGTTACACAAAAAATGAGTTTTGTCCTGTGGTTTATTGTGACACAATGTTACATTATCTACAGTTGATAAATAAATCCAGTTTGGGAGGAAAATATGAAAAAGAGAAAAACAATAGCTTCAACTATGGCTTTATGCATGGCAGCATCTTGTCTCGCAGCATGTGGCAGTTCATCTACATCCACAACAACTGCAGCAGGCAGTTCAGAAGCTGCTGCGGCAACAACAGCGGCTGGTGCGACTGAGGCAGCCAGCGCAGACGGAAAGACTGTCATCAATGTATGGACAGAAGACCGTCACGATCTTGATTATGTTGAGCAGATGATCGAAAAGTACAACGCAGAAAATACAGATAACATCGAGATCAAGCAGACTGTAATCACTGATGATTATGCCAACATGCTCGCACTCGCTTACAATGGTGGAACAGCACCAGACGTTGTTGGATTTTCATATTCAACACCATTAAACCAGTTTGCAGATACAGGCATCGTAATTCCTCTTAATGAGTACATTGATGCTGATGAGGAGTATCAAAAGGTCAATGAGCCATATGAACATAGATATGAGGGACTCAATGCCCGCGGCGAGAATATTTATGCTGTATTTAATGGTATGCGATCTGGTGTACGTGTAGAATATAATGAGGATCTCTTAAAGAAGAGTGGCTTTGAGGAGTTACCTAAGTCACTGGATGACTACATCAAGATGGCACAAAAGATCACAGAGGATGGAGCAGGAACTTACTACGGTATCGGCTTCACATCATCTTCACCATTTGAGAGATTACTTGAGATGTCAGCTCAGATGTCAGGAATCTATTACTATGATTATGTAAATGGTAAGTTTGATTTTTCTGGATATAAGCCAATACTTGAAAAAGGCCGTGAGATTGTACAGTATGCTTATCCAGACCAGCAGGGTGTTGATAACATGAGAGCTTTATTCACTCAGCAGTCATTTGCACTCTGGTCAAATGCTTCTCAGGAGGCAGGTGTATTTACCAAGCAGCTCCCTATCACAGATTTCGAGTGGGGTGTTGGTGAGGTTCCTACACTTGACGGTACAGTAAAGGGCGCTCTTCAGACAAACCCAGTCAAGGCTTACGCTATTGTATCTTCATCAAAGAACAAGGATGCAGCATGGAAGGTTATCAAGTACTTCCAGTCAGAGGATTTCTTAAAGGGATATCTCGAGAACGGTTACAGTCTCCCTATCTCCGATTACATGGATTCTAAGATTGACAAGACAAAGATCGGCAGACTCGCAGACTTCTCTAAGAAGGATTATGAGGATGTTTATCCATTACCACCACTTGTTAACTTACAGGGTGATGATTACAGAACAGTTCTTTGGAACGCTGTTATGGGCTATGTTGAGATCGATGAGGCTATCGAGGATCTGAACACAAGATATAATGATGCTCTTGAGGCAGATATTGCTGCAGGTTCAACAAAGAGGCTCGTAATCGCTGACTATGATCCACTCCACCCATCACAGGGAACAGCACAGTGGTTAGACAAGTAAACTAATTTAAAACCAGTAAGCTCTTTAATTACTATGAGCCGATCTGGCGGCCAGGGTCCCCATAGAGATCCTGACCAATCCTCCTTTAAAATAATTAGTAAGGCTCTGGATCAAGTCCAGAGTCTTATTATTTTGCATAAAAGCGGGATATGAAGTGGGACATAAAGTGGGATATCAGGAACAGAGTACGACCTGCTATCATCACTCATTTTTTATGTTCAATTTTTTCGAAAATAAAGTATGTCACATCCTTTTGTTAGAAAGTGTTACCAAAAGAATGAGTTTTGTCCTGTGTTAGCTTGTTTAATAATGATAAATTTTTAAGCATGAAGAGATGCTCTTTTATAGAAATCAAGAAGAGACGGATAAAACCACAAAGGAAGTAGAGGCAAAAAATAATGAATGAGAAATTAACACACAAAAAACATTCAAGTGATTCTGTATCAGCGATACTTATGCTAGTACCATCAACTATTATGCTACTGATTTGCTCCATATATCCATTTATCTGGATATTCAGATACGTATGCTACAACTACAACGGATTTACAGCACAGTTTACTGGTATGGCCAATTTCAACCGTATGCTAAAGGACAAGGTTTTCTGGAAATCAGTAGGTACGACCTTTGAGTATGCAGGTCTTAAGCTTTTATTTATCATACCTTTGGCACTTCTCCTTGCAGTATTTCTCAATATGAGGATGAAAGGCCATAGTGTCCAGCGTGGAGTTTTATTTATGCCGACCGTAATATCAACCTCTATTTCAGGTATGATCTTTGCATTTATATTTGCTACTCAAAATGGTGTTTTAAATGCCATTCTCCAGAATCTTCACATCATCACCATGCCGATCAAATGGTTAAATTCTGTTGAGTACGTTATGTCAGCAATTACTATTCTTGCTGTGTGGGGTGGATTAGGAAACTATATGCTTTATTTCATAACAGGTATTAACGGTATCTCCACTGATTGTTATGAATCAGCCAAAATCGACGGCGCCAATGCAGTACAGACTTTTGTTTATGTTACTATGCCTATGCTTGCACCAGTACTCAAAACAGTTTTGATGCTTGCTATAACCAGTGCCTTTAAGGATTACGAGGCTATCATGGTTCTGTCAAAGGGCGGTCCTGGAAATCGTTCCATGGTTATGTTCCTGTACATCTATAACACAATATTCGGACAGGCAGGCAGCACCACACAACCTCAGATAGGTTATGGAGCTTTGCTTTCCATCGTAGCGGCCATCATCGTAGGTTGCGTAACTATTATTTATCTGTTTGTATCAAGAAAGCTTGATCATATCACTGACTAAGGAGGAGATTAAACATGAATGAGACAGCACATGGCGTTTACTCGTTACCAACAAAGATAGGTCGTTCTATCATATGGATATTCATCACATTTCTTTGCTTTTTAATGGTATTTCCGGTTCTATATATTGTTTTTGGTTCATTTAAGTCCAATCAGGAGCTCCTTGTAGGTGGTTCCAATATTTTCCCTAAGATATGGGTCATCAGTAACTATATCGATGCATGGAACCAGGCCAACTTTGCACGATTCACATTAAACTCAGTGTTCATCAGTGTGGGTGTTATGGCTATTTCTCTGGTAACCTCAACCATGACTGGATACGTTTTCAGCCGCAGAGATTTCCCTTTTAAGAATGCTTTATACGGATTGTTCATTGCTTTCATGTTTATAAACGTAGGCTCCGTATCACTGAGACCTTTGTTTGAACTTGCTGTAAAGGTGCATCTCAACAAATCACTGCTTTCTGTAATCTTTATCTCAGCCGGAACAGGACAGGCCACATACATTTTCCTTGCCAAGGGTTTCGTAGATTCCCTGCCAAAGGAGCTTGACGAGGCAGCCAAGATCGATGGATGTACCTTCTTCCAGACATATACACAGATTATCGCACCACTGTTAAAACCTGTAATTGCAACTATAGCGCTCCTTTCATTCCGTCAGGGATGGAATGAATACGTACTTCCATTGGTATTTACCATGAGTACTCCGGAAATGCGTCCACTCACGGTTGGTGTAAATATGTTAAAGAATGCAGGCGACGGTACTGCTGCATGGAATATCATGTTTGCCGGAGCAACTATAGCTATCGTTCCTATGATTTTGATCTATTGCTTTTTCTCAAGATACTTCATGGGTGGTATGGCTTCTGGAGCAGTAAAGGGATAAGCATATAATTTGGGAGGCAATTATGAAAACTTGGAAACTTGGAATTGATGGATATGTAATGCAGTATATGATATCCGGACCTGTAGTGGAGCCATTTACATCTCAGGAAACTGCACGTGATCAGCTAGAGATAGAAAAAATATTACGTAGACAGATATCTACAAAAAAGCCAGAACAGCTTTCCGATTATTTTAATAAACAAAAGAAAGCCACGGATAGTAGTGCACAAGCAAATGCAGAGATAAAACTCGGAGCTGCATCTGCTCTTGGAAAACCATGGTGCGTATATGCTCCTCATAACAGTTGCTTTATAGATGTGTCAGATTTTTATCTGACACTTCAAACTGTGCATTTTGATGCGGTAACTGAGCTTATAGTACCAGATGATATTACTGTAAGAGCTCGTGTGTGGAGCTATATGTCTGTAGGTATATATCTGGGAGGCAGTAAGGTTGGAGACATTAACTATCCGGTGTACAAGCCTATGGAGTCTGTAGACATTGTACTAAACCTCAAAAAAGGTTCCAATCAGGTTTACTTCGTTTGTGACAACCTCGGCGCAAGAGATACCAGAAATATCCTTGGTATGCAGATCCTGGAGGATGAGGCAACCAGAGACATGATCAGCGTAAAGCTTTCAGATGACAGTGCGCAGGATGAAGCATTCGAGGCAGAGCAGTTTATCGCTGACACAAAGCTGGTGGATGACTCTGTAGTTTTTCCTCACACAGCAGATGATAGTGTGACACTGGAAATCATAAATCGCAGCCCTGACTACTATAGAGACAGAAACATACATACAATTCCTGTAAGTGGCAAGGATTCCGTAGAGGTCTCCAGGGATATCACTACCTTAAAGCTCACTGTTTCTAAGTCTGCATTTAGTCTGAGCAGGACTCTGGAATTTGCATTGCATACAGCAAAAAGAGAGAACAGTAAGGAGTTTTTGTCAGCACCAGAGGCAACAGAAAGAAACCTCATCCGCATGTATCAGGACATAGCTTCCGTCAAAAGTCTTGACAGAGGCAGCTTTGGTTTTGGAATCATGAGCATACTTGCAAGACGTTATCTTGCACAGCTTGAGGCGAAAAAAACCGGCTTAAAAGCCGAGCTGACAAAAGAGGACAGACAGCTCCTTATTGATGATATAGACTGCATCGAGAGACGTGTTGACTGTGCCGACTTCCTGATATGCGGTTTTATAAGATATGTCAACAATTATGATATGGATGATGAGCTGAAAGACCGTCTCAAAAAGGCACTCCTTGACTTTAGATACTGGATGGATGAAGAGGGCTCTGATGCCATGTGTTTCTGGAGTGAGAATCATTCCCTCATGTTTTATTCCTGTGCTATGTTCATCGGAGATATGTACCCGGATGAGTATTTCACAAGAGCCCGCAGGACAGGTCGTGAATTATCTCAGTACGGCAAGGCCAAGGTACTTGACTGGCTCACTGATGTTGAGCAGTATGGGTTTGAGGAGTTCCTCAGTAATGTTTACATGAGCGTTACCCTTGCAGCCCTTCTAAACCTTGTAGATTATGGAGACTGCGGAATTTCAGAACGTGCCACAAAGATATGCGATACACTGGTCAGAACTTTATGTTTACAGTGCTATCAGAAAACTGTAGTTGCACCAATGGGCAGAGTATATCGTGAGGCATTGTTCCCATTTGCTGCCAATACTCAGACACTGATCAATGCAATCGACCCTGAGGCACCATTTAGCTTTGGTGAGGGATGGATGGCATATCTTGCCACATCTCGCTATAAGTTCCCGGAGGACTGCAGAGGTCTTATGGAAGAGTCTGTAGACAAGGAATATACTACAGGTAATGCTCTCATCCATGTTAAGAAAAATTCTGATTACATACTTACATCAGTTGCAAGTCCTAGAACAGATGGATGGACGCGTTGGAAAAACATACGTCTCCTGAGTGGTGATGCAGCCAGCGATGTAAATCCTGATTCACACGAGTATAATAAAGCTTTAAACGAAAGCTTCCACGGAACCAGTCTGTTTACACCTGGAACACATGGATATCAACAGCAGATGTGGGTTGCCGCACTTGACTCTGCTGCAATTCTTTTTGTAAACCATCCTGGCACTACCAGTGAACAGTCCGGTATGCGTCCTGGTTACTGGAATGGAAATGGAATCATGCCAGCATTATCACAAAAGAGCAACGAGCTCCTGTGTGTATATTCCATACCTGAAAAGGACCCGATCCATTTTGTACATGCATACTGCCCACTGGACAGATACGATGAGACTCTGCATATAAAGGACCTTGGTGCTGATAAAAATGGCGAGTGGCTTTTCCTGCGTAAAGGCAAGAGCTATATGGCATTCTGGTCAAGTACCGCTATGGAAGCCTGGGATGAGCAACTTTTCAGATGCGAGTTCAGAATGATGGGGCGTGATACTGGATGTTATGTTAGAATGGGTTCAGAAGCTGAAAATGGAGATTTTATGTCCTTCTGTAAAACTGCCATGGAGGCAGCTCCTGACTACGATGGAGAAACCAAAACACTGACTACCAGACAGGGCATGAGTCTCAAATACATAGATGGCGACGATAAGACACAGTTTATTTACTAATACATGAGGCACTATGAATAACAGAAAATATGATATCGGAGTTGACCTGGGTGGCACAAATATAGCCATAGGCATAGTGAATTGTGATGGAAAGATCCTATGTAAGGATTCAGTCCCAACAGATTTACCCAGGAGTCCTGAGAGTATTGTGGATGCAATCTATGACCTGACAGAGGATCTTTTGCATAGAAAACATCTGAGTCTCGATGACTGCACCAGCATAGGTATAGGTATCCCCGGTACAGTCAACGCAGAGGCAGGAGTTGTGGAGTATGCCAACAATTTTGGGTTTACTAATGTTTCTTTTGTAAAGCTCTTAAAGGATCGGTTCCCTATAAAAGTATATGCCGAAAATGATGCCGCCGCTGCGGCAATTGGCGAGTACGCAGCGGGAGCCGGCAAGGGGACACACTCTATGGTAATGATCACACTGGGCACAGGAGTAGGGGGCGGAATCATTATAGACGGACGATGCTGGCACGGTATAAACAGTGCGGCAGGAGAGCTGGGTCACATGGTGATCCACCACGGCGGAAGACAATGTACCTGTGGTCGAAAGGGATGTTTTGAGGCATATGCTTCGGCAACTGCTCTCGTAGATAGAGTAGAGACGGCTGTGAGAAAATCAATAGAGGAGTATCAAAAATCAGACAAGGATATGGGCTGCGATCGTGAGGTCTCGGTGCTTGCATCAGATGTCCAGGCGGGGCAGCATTTAAGCGGCAAAAAAATCATTGAGGCAGTTAAAAGCGGAGATCCTATAGCAAAGAAAGAATATGAGTCTTATCTTGAGGATCTCGCCGTAGGTACTGCCAACATCATCAATATTTTGCAGCCAGAATGTCTCATCATCGGTGGCGGCTTAAGCGGCATAGGCGAGGAGCTGTTACTCAAGCCTCTGACATCGCTGGTTAAACCTATGGTCTATTCCAGATATTCATCTCAAAATACATCCATAAGATTGGCAAAACTTGGAAATGATGCAGGTATCATCGGCGCTGCTCGAATAAACGGAGGTTCATTATGAGAATATATAAAGCAAAAGACTATCAGGCACTAAGCAGAAAAGCTGCAAATATTATATCCGCACAGATCATCATGAAACCAAACTGCGTTTTGGGACTTGCCACAGGTTCGTCACCTATAGGCACCTATAAGCAGCTTATTGAATGGTATCAGAAAGGTGATTTGGACTTTCATGAAGTAAAGACCGTCAATCTGGATGAGTATGTTGGGTTATCTGGTGATAATGAACAGTCTTACCGTCACTTCATGAATGAAAATCTTTTCAATCATGTAAATATTGAGTTGCAGAACACAAACGTACCTGACGGCAGGGCAGAGGATATGAATACAGAGTGTCAGAGATACAATAATCTGATACGTTCACTGGGCGGCATAGATTTACAGCTCCTTGGCATAGGCAGAAACGGACATATTGGTTTCAATGAGCCAGAGGAGGCTTTTGAGCAGGAGACTCACATGGTCAATCTGACTGAAAGCACCATCGAGGCTAATTCACGTCTTTTTAATGATCCTTCTGAGGTTCCGAGGCATGCTGTCACCATGGGCATCAAGACTATAATGCAGGCAAGACAGATCCTCCTGATCGCCAGTGGTGAGGACAAGGCTGATGCTATACAAAAAACTATTTTTGGCGCTGTAACACCTAGAGTACCTGCATCTATTTTACAGATTCACAATTCATTGACCATCGTTGCTGATGAGGCAGCTTTGTCAAAATGTGATCTTGGCAACAAAGACATGCTGGTACTTTGATCATTAGTGCTGCAGACAGGTGATCAATTTTATGTTTATGTAAGTATTGTGGGAGGTAGAGGTTCGTAAAATGTCGATACTAAAATTAAAACCTGGTTATAAGGATTATATTTGGGGCGGTCATCGTCTGGTTGATGATTACAATAAGGACTTTGATGGTGATGTCCTTGCAGAGTCCTGGGAGTTAAGCTGTTACGAGGACTGTCCTTGCATCGTGGACAGTGGAGAATATAAGAGCAAGACATTAGCATCCTATATAGAAAAAAATGGTTTTATAGAGACTCTTGGTACAAACTGCAAGAGATTTAAGGATTTCCCAATACTTACCAAGTTTATAGACGCCAAGAGAGCCTTGTCTATCCAGGTACACCCTGACGAGGAGTATGCGTCCAGAGTAGAACATCAGCACGGCAAGACAGAGATGTGGTACGTGGTAGATGCTGAGCCAGGAGCATTCTTATACTATGGTTTTCAACATGAAATTTCCAGGGATGAGTTTGAGGAAAGGATCAAAAACAATACCCTGGAGGAGGTACTGCATAAGGCAGAGGTCCATAAGGGCGATACATTTTTCATTGAAGCCGGAACTCTACATGCAATAGGCGCAGGTATACTCATAGCTGAGATACAACAAAACTCCAATGTAACATACAGAATCTATGATTATGGCAGATTAGGCAAGGATGGTCATCCTAGAGAGCTGCATATAGATAAGGCACTGGATGTAACTAGCAGAACACCTGTAAAATATATCAATAAGAGTTATCCTCACATTGGTTCATGTGAGTACTTTACAGTAGATCATGTCGCCCTCGATGGTAAAGTTGTAAATAAAATCGAGGGGACTGTGTCATCTGAGAGTTTCCTCCATTTCCTTGTAGTTAAGGGATCTGGCACTATCAGAAATGCCTCAGACAGCGTTTCATTTAGAGCCGGTGACAGTATATTCCTCCCTGCAGGGAGCGGTGACTATAGCATCTGTGGAAATTCTGAGCTTTTACTAACATATGAGGTGTAACAAAGGTAGATGATATTCTCTATTTCGAGGAGATAGCTCACCTGCTCCTCAGCTCAGCCACTATAGAATCACTCTAGAGTCTATAGAATAATGCTAATATTATCGAAATTCTCTGTCAAAAAATGTATATTATCTGTTAGAATAGTAAGGAAATGAGCTTTTTTAATAGAGCATATGTGTACATTTCGGAGGGTATTGGTATGAAAAAAATCATTTGTTTGTCTGTTGCTATTGTTGGCACAGCTATGTGTATATACGGCTGTACACCTCAGTCAGATCCTGTTCCTGCTGTTGAAACAACCATGAGTGTTGAGCGCACGACAGAAGTTGAGGCAACCACAGCCACAGAAACTACAAAAACTCCAACTGAGGCTCAGACAGAGGAGGAGACCTCTGTAGCTGTAACTGAGGCGCTGCCAGAAGAGGAGACTACTGTAGTGGCAACCGAGGTCCCTACAGAAGAGGAAACCACTGTGGCTGCAACTGAGGCTGAGACTACTGAGGCCCCTACAGAGGCAGAGACTCCAGCTCCAAAACCAAAAAAGAAAAAGGCTCAGCCAGCACCTGCACCTGCAAGCGCAGACACAGGTTGTCTCAGCGATGCGTTATTCTATTAAGCTTTGAGCACTATTACCGGAGTCGTAACCTATGACTATTCCCGAAACAAATAAAACTTCATTTGGAAGCGGACAGATACAGTATCTAAAGTACTTACGATCTGTAGCAACCATCATAGTGGTCATGCTCCATGTTTTATATAGTGGAGCTGGCCTTAATCGAGGGACGATATCTGCCACACAAAATCTGTGGACGATGCTCGTTGTCAATGCATCCATGTATGCAGTCCCTCTTTTTGTTATGGTGTCAGGTGCTTTACTTCTGGACCCATCTCGTGATATGTCCCTCAGGAAAATCTACCAAAAATACATCCTGCGCGCCGTAACCGCGCTGGTGATCTTTGGGTTTATCTATCGTATTTTTGACATGATCATGGACGGAGAGGATATGTGTCTGTCCAATCTTTTCTATGCGTGCTACGAGATAGTCACAGCATCGGGATGGTCTCATCTATGGTATATATACCTTTTGATAGGTCTATACATACTGCTGCCATTTTATCGTATGATTGCCCTGCATCTTTCAAAAAATGACGCAGTGTACCTATGTACAGTTTATCTGATATTTTTGTCCATCCTACCGTTTGTGGAGAACTATGTACCTGTAGGCTTTTACATACACGTATCCACTATTTATCCATTTTATTTTTTCTTAGGATATCTTATAAATAAAAACATCTTTAATATATCTTTTATGTCCGGAGTCGCTCTTTTTTTCGGAGGACTTTTGGTAAGCCTCATAGCTACTTATTTTACCGATCAGCATAGCATTGAGGCTCTAACATATTTCAGTGGTTACAGTTCTATATCCACGGTGATGCAGAGTATTGGTCTTTTCTCTATTTTTCATAACATGTCACCATCTGGCAACTATCTTGTGAATGTAATCGACCGCAACTCTTTTGGCATTTATCTCATACATATGATTTTTGTACGTCTCATATTGAGATACATGTCTGTCAATCCTTACACATCAAGCCCTGTTGAAACAGTTATAATATATGTATGTTTAATTGCCGGCATCTCAATAGTATCCTGTGCCATAAGCCAGTTACTTAAAATGTTACCTCCAATAAAAGTAATGATATATAAGTGAGAGTGCTGACCGGAAGCCTTCACGGGCCAGACTTTATAAACAAGAAAGAGAGTATGCGTATGAAAAGAAACTTTGCTGTAAAGACCATGATCCTTTCACTGTTGATGGGAACTATGGTCTCTGGTAATGCATTTGCCAACCGAACGATTAATGGTATCGATCTGAGTACCTATAATTTTAATAACGGTCCAACAGGTAAATCTGACAACAGTTCAGATCCCGTGTCAGAAACGTCCCAGACATCAGTGACAACTGATACCTATGGCACATCTGAGACATCAATTTACTCTGCAGATGAGCTTGCCACTATCTATGGTACAGCTGAACAGGATGCACTCCACTCATCAAGTTACACACCTGATACTGCAACTTTGATCAACGGCTCAATGCAAATAGTTGGTATCGCGGACAGTAACTTTAATGGCGTATGGCAAAAGGACACCAACGGATGGAGATATTATGGTGATAATGGCATTTGCCCTATCAATGGATTTCTGACAATAGAGGGCAATACCTATTACTTTGATAATCTTGGGTACGCTGTATCAGGTTGGCAGGATTTGTACACTTCCAGATATTACTTTTATACAGAAAATGACTATAATGGCGGGCCAGAATGTGCCATGGCAAGAGACACTAAAATAGAAGAAGTGGCCTTATATCCTGATGGAACGCCAAAATCCTTTTCTACATCTCAGGAGGCCAAGGCTACGGTACAGGCTCTTGGGGGGACTCTTGAGGCAGCCTACAATTACTCGGTAGCCCTAAAGTATGTGAGATCTGATCTCAGTTCCAATAAGGGTACCAGAGCTCTGGCACATATTGGTTTCTCTACCGGTGGCGGAAACTGCTATGTCATGGCAGCGACCTTTTGCGAGATGGCAAGAGCTTTAGGCTATCCATGCAGGCAGATGACCGGCTTTGTTCCACTGCGTAGAGGTGGCCTCGGTCCACACAGTTGGACAGAGGTTTATATGGATGGTGTATGGAGGGTCTTTGATCCTAATATGACAAATGAAACAGGCAGAAATGGCTTTAACGTATATTACGGTATGCCGGGCACCTGGAGATATCAGGACTACTCCGTAATGCACGATTAGATTTATCTTTCAGACAGACCATAAAGACTGACATTTACACTCTAAAATAGAGACAAATTAACCACTATGGTTTTACATTTTTCGTAAAATCATAGTGGTTTTTGTTTTTTAATATATCGTTTATAAGAGAATAAATATTTTATTTATTTTTACTTATCATTATAAAAATTTCATCCGAAGTAAATATTGTAATGGATCCAAAGGTTTTGGGGTGTGGCCAATGAAACGGAAATTATTACTATCTATCTTTCTAACAATATTTATTTTAGTCGACTGTATCTGTACCTATGCGTTTTCATCAGCAGATATTGAGGCTTTATATGCTTATGAGACGGATAGTAATGTGCAAAGCATGGGCATAAAGATGCTTCGTAAAGAGCTTGGCTTGGATCCTGGTGATGATGCTCGAACTATAGGTACTTTTAACAGAAGCACCAATGATTTCATCACCATGACATCTCTTGTAAATGTAAATAAACAAACAGTACGTGATATAAATGATGAGACCTTTATCCTGCGTCTTGGCAATTACGATAATTATGGCACCACCTATTATGCCGAGAGAGCACAGGACCTGGATTTACTTTTATATCATATTAATGCTGTAAAAAACATGACACAGGGAATGGATGACAAAACAACAGCCGCTTTTATAAATGATTATTTATGTGATAATTTTTCTTTCCAGTATAAATGTGATATTTCGCCAAGTGCAGTATCTGGTTTTAAGACCGGTGCTACAAACTGCAGAGGTTATACTGCCAGCTATTATATAATTGGATTAAACTGTGGCCTTGACGTAAGTGCAGAGTGTGCCCATAACAGTTCCGGCAGCCATACCTACAACATTGTTACCATCGACGGTTGCAACTACGTTGTAGACACATCAGCAAACGATTTACACAACACAAAAGAGTATCTGCTCATACCATATAACGTATATATGACAGAAACTAACAGTACAAAAATCAGAGATTCCCTGGCAGATCTTGACGTCTGAAAATCCCCATAAATACTGAGTGTTTTGTAAGTTTCCAGTTAAGTCAGTTTTTTCTTACCAGATTTTTTTAACTGCGTACTTGATAAGTTTTCAATATCGTGTATACTAAAGTCATAAAACAAATCGCGCACAACTTAATTGCACATTAATATTTCAAAAAACAGTGTCATGGTTTGTACACAACATGTTATATTAAACTTAACAAATAACTATTAATGAGAAATTACAATTTTTAACGGAGGTAAATGATATGGAATACAAGTTCACAAAGGATAATTTTGATAAGGAAGTAATGGAGAGCAAGGAGCCAGTAATGATCGACTTTTACGCAGACTGGTGTGGTCCATGTAAGATGATGAGTCCTATCGTTGAGGCTCTTGCTGAGCAGTATGATGGCAAGATCAAGGTTGGTAAGGTTAACTCAGATGAGGAGATGGAGCTCGCTACAAAGTTTGGCGTACGCAGCATCCCAGCATTCTTTTTCTTAAAGGATGGCAAGGTAGTAGACAATGCTGTTGGTGCACTTCCTAAGGAGGCACTTGAGGAAAAGCTCAACAAGCTTATCTGATATTCAATCACAAGATCTTCTCGGACAAATGTATACTTTGCTTTCAGGAGAGCACAGGTATCCGCTGATGCTGCCTAAGCTCAGCGTATTGTCCGTATAGAGCGCTGAGTCTTGCGAGGAGGCGAGGCTCAGCTTTTTTATACCCTAAATTATATTTTCAGGAGAACACTATGGCATCAAAAAAAGTCGCATCAGTAAATAAAGAAATATGTGTTAGCTGCGGCGCCTGTACAAAGGTCTGCCCGAAACAGGCTATCTCAATAAAGAACGGTTGCTACTCTTTTGTAAATGAAGACCTATGCATAGGTTGTGGCAAATGTGCCAGGACCTGTCCTGCTGACTGAATCATCATAAAGGAGAGAGCACAATGAAAAAACAATGGTATGATTATCTTTGGATATGGTCCATCGTATATTTTGCATTAGGATTTTTTAACATATTATTTGCATGGCTTGGTATGTTTGACTTTTTACTTCCACTGATATTTGCAATTTTTGGAGGCAATAAGTTTTTCTGCAACAATATGTGTGGCAGGAGTCAGTTGCTCACTAAACTCGGTTCTGATTTAAAATGTTCCCGTAACCGTAAGACCCCTAAATGGATGGTCTCAAAATGGTTCCGTTATGGATTCCTCATTTTCTTCATGACTATGTTTGGAAACATGGTTTTCCAGACCTGGCTTGTAGCATCAGGCGCAAGCAGCTTAAAAGAGGTCATCAAGCTTTTCTGGACCTTTAAGGTTCCATGGGGCTGGACCTATACAGCAGGAACAACCTATGACTGGATAGCACAGTTCAGTTTCGGATTTTACAGTCTCATGCTCACATCAGCATTAATTGGTATCATCTTAATGCTGCTTTATAAACCACGTACCTGGTGCACATTCTGTCCTATGGGCACAATGACACAGACTATATGTAAGATCAAAAGTCCAGAGAAATAAATATTGATTGATGAGTACTATATATTGTACTTATAAATACGAAAAACGGTGTATTTATGGCCTTCATAGTAGTCTTAAATACACCGTTTAATTGTTATAACTTTTCTATAAAAATTTATTCATGACCCATATATATTTTTTATGACATAAATCTTACAGAATTCTTGCAAAAACTCTTGCAATAATCTATACTATATTTAAGCAAAATTCTACGAAAAGTAGGAGGTAGGGACCAATGATACCTACAGCAATATAGAGGTAAGTGACCAATCCAATGGCTTACCTCTTTTTTGTTGCTCTCATTTAGATTCATTCACTTATACCTCAACTACTTTATTTTTTCAGCGTCAGAATCATTACATTAAAACAATAACAATTCTTAATTTTGTCAAAACCCTATATGTAAAATTGCATACAATGTCCCCATGATTTATAATTGAAAGCAGTTGTTTTCGTATAAAATTTGAAATGGGAAATAGTTCGGTCGTTAATCAATAATAATAGACAACTTTGGAGGACAAAAATGAAGCTTATAAAAGGTGGCAGAGTCATAGACCCGGCAAATAACATAGACACAGTGGCAGATATCCTTATTGATGATTCAGGCCGGATAAAAAGTGTAGGTACAGCTGATGAGAGTGCATCCTATGACACAGTCATAGATGCTACCGGTAAGATAGTTGCTCCAGGCTTTGTTGACGTCCATGTTCATTTCCGTGATCCAGGACTCACCTACAAGGAGGATATCATTACAGGTGCTGCTGCAGCGGCTGCAGGCGGTTATACCACAGTCATCTGTATGGCCAACACCAAACCTCCTGTAGACTCTGTAGAGACCATTACAGAGCTTATTGAGAGAGAAAGAAAACTCCCTATACATGTCCTCCAAACTGCCAATGTCACCATGGGCATGGGTGGAAAAGAGCTTACAGATATGGACGCTCTGCTCGCTGCAGGTGCCGTTGGATTTACAGACGATGGAGTACCTATAGCTGACGAAAAGCTCATGGTCAAAGCTCTCACCAAGTGCAAAGAGCTGGACGTACCTGTTTCCCTCCACGAGGAGGATCCGGCCCTTATGTTCAGCGCCGGTGTAAATAAGGGTGTTGTATCAGACAAACTAGGTCTAGGTGGAGCACCAGATGAGGCAGAGTATGTACTTGCCGCCAGAGACATTATGCTCAACCGCAAGATCGGAGCCAGGCTTGATATCCAGCATATCTCAAGTGGTGTAACTGTAGACATACTGCATGCCGCCAAAAATATGGGCATCAGGGTTTACGGCGAGGTCACACCTCAGCATCTTGCAGCTACTGAGGAGCTGGTACTGAGCAAAGGTTCTCTAGCCAGAGTCAACCCGCCACTCCGTACTGAGAGAGACCGCCAGGCTCTGATAAAAGGACTGGCTGACGGTACTCTCGACATGATCGCAACCGATCATGCTCCACACAGCAGTGAGGAGAAATCAAAGCCTGTATCACAGGCACCAAGTGGTATGATAGGACTTGAGACTGCACTTGGACTCGTAATAACAAGCACTGTACGCACAGGACTGGTGCCTATGAGCACGGTGATTAAGGCACTAACACAGAATCCGGCACAGCTATATAAATTGGATGCCGGCACACTGTCAGTAGGAGCTTCTGCAGATATAGTTATATTTGACCCCGAAGAAAAATGGACTGTTCCTGAAACCTTTAGATCCAAGGCCACAAACTCCCCATTTATCGGCATGGAGCTTTACGGCAAGGTAAAAGCCACTATCTGTGGTGGCAATGTGGTATATGAGGATAAGGATATTTAGTTTCATTTAATGAACTATACCATGACGTGAGTACCAAAAGTACTTGCCACTCACTGATGATATGCAGCACGTATACATTCGTGTGCAATGTGCTGCATCATAGATCCTTATTTCGTAATCTCACCATAACACTCAGGGCGTCTGTCACGGAACAGTCCCCATGACAGGCGCTCTTTTCTTATCTCATCAAAATCAAACCGGGATATGAGAACCTCATCTTTGTCTCGTCCGGCACGCTCCAGGATATCACCTGTAGCATCTGCTATAAAACTGCTGCCGTAAAATGTGAGAGCGGAGGACTGACCACCATTTGCCTCACAAGGCTCAACAGTCTCAAGCCCATAACGATTGGCTGCCATGACCGGCACAACATTTGCTGCTGCATGACCCTGCATTGTCCTCTGCCAATGTCCAGAGCTGTCAACCTCAAGTATAGGCTCACTGCCGATGGCGGTAGGGTAAAGCAGTATGTCAGCTCCCATAAGCGCCATGCATCTTGCAGTCTCAGGGAACCACTGATCCCAGCATATGCCAACACCCACATTACCAAAACGAGTATTCCAAACCTTAAAACCGGTATTTCCAGGGGTAAAGTAAAACTTCTCCTGATAATAATGGTCATCTGGAATATGAGTCTTTCTGTAAACTCCCATAACAGAACCATCTGCATCTATCATTGCGATAGAATTGAAAAGTCGAGTTCCATCTTTTTCATAAAAGCTTACAGGCATTACAATCTCAAGCTCTGCTGCAAGCTTTTTGAAATGCTGAACTGCCGGATTGTCGTCAACCGTCAGAGCATACTCATAGTACTCATATCTACGCTCCTGACAGAAGTATGGTCTCTCAAAAAGCTCAGGCAGAAGTATTATTTTTGCACCTTTACCTGCTGCCTCTCTGACCAGCTTATCTGCATGAGCTATATTATCCATCGGCTCACTGACACAGCTCATTTGTATAGCTGCCACCTTAACAGAACTCATAAAAAACCTCTCTATTTCTTACAATAAGTCAAAGGCATACTGCACGTACAAAATGTAGAGCAGATACCTGTTTCACCCATTTCCATATTTTTATGCGACATCTTACAGCACAAAACATTCTAAACATGTAATAAAGTAATCCTGAAACAGCAATATAAAAAATATAGAATTCAGACTCTCGGCACCTGCTGTGTGATACAGTGAATGTTTCCGCCTCCCAGCAGTATAGCCATGGAATCGATTCCTACGACCTCACGATCTGGGCATAACTCTCTAAATATATCCATAGCTCTCAAATCACTTTCTTTGTTCGCTTCACCAAACTGAGGCACGAGCACAACACCATTACCAAAGTAAAAATTGGCATAACTTGCAGCAAGCCTCTCGCCTACAGCTCTGACATCCTCACCTGCCTCAAACTCATACTGAGCCATAGCATCGTCACTGACCAGCACAGGATGATCCGGTATAGGCAGTTTATGTATGATGAGCTTTCTGCCATTAGCATCGGTCACCTGAGACAGATACTCGTAATCTGCGTGAGACAAAGCATATTGTGGATCTGACTCATCATCTGTCCAGGCCAGTACCACCTCATGAGGCCCGATAAAAGCACACACATTATCTACATGTTCATTAGTCTCATCATTATAGATACCGTAAGGCAGCCATAAAACTTTTCTTACTCCGAGAGCCTCACACAGTCTCGCCTCTATTTCCTCCCTGGTGAGCTGAGGATTCCTGCCGGCACTTAGTAAACATGTCTCAGTAACGAGGAGAGTGCCCTCACCATCTGTATGGATAGAGCCTCCCTCCAGCACCAGGTCAGAAAAATCATATACGTCTTTCTTTATTGCATCACAAAACTTTACTGCCGCAGCATCATCCCGCTCCCAATATGCATAAAGCCCATCCACCTCGCCTCCCCAGGCGTTAAATCTCCAGTTGATACCACGAACAGAATTTCTATCAGTTACAAATGTAGGCCCCACATCTCTTGCCCAGGCATCATCAGTAGGTATCTCCAGCACCTCTGCATAGCGGGAGAGTACAGCCTCTGCATAACCCTTATGCGCACCATCAGCAAGGAACCAAACCTTTTCATGCTGAGATAGTACTCTGGCAATCTCGCAAAAAGCCCTCTGAGCCTCCGATGGATCAGTGCCCCAACTGCCAGGTCTGGTAGGCCAGATAAGGAGAGTACCCTCATGCTCAGAGTACTCTGCCGGCATATAAAATCCGTCACGTGACGGCGTACTGTCTTTAATAATCATAAATTCCCTCTATAGAGGCATTACCCCTATCAATAAAACCTCGTCTTAAATCCTCCGACGAAGACGATATAAACATCCCTTATGACAAACGAGTTTTAAAATCCTCATAGCCAAAATGTCTGACGACCTCGCATTCGCCGTCCTCATGCAGGAGAGCAATATCCGGCAGCGGCATGCCATTAAAAGTATTGTTCTTGACCATGGAGTAAATCGCCATATCCTCAAAAATCAAAGTATCACCAATCTCAGGTATCCTGTCAAAGCTATAATCACCTATGACATCACCAGCGAGACAGGTGCGACATCCCAGCCTGCAGGTAAATGCCTTTTCCTGAGGCATACCGCTGTCACGGAGTGGCGGACGATACGGCATCTCAAGAACATCCGGCATATGACACGCTGCAGATGCGTCCAGGATGAGTATCGGCATGGTATTGTCCACTATATCCATGACCTTGGTGTACAGATATCCCGCATTAAGAGCGATGGCCTCGCCGGGCTCCAGATACACCTCAACATCATAGGTATCTCTGAGATGCTTTATAATACTCTCCAGTAGCTCGATGTTGTAATCCGGTCTCGTAATATGATGACCTCCACCGAGATTGACCCATTTGGCCTCCTTGAGATAGGAGCCGAATGTCTCCTCCACAGCCTTTACCGTGTCCCTAAGGGGCTCTGAACCCTGCTCACAGAGAGTATGAAAGTGTATCCCCTCAACTCCTCGAGGCAGATGCTCCGGCATATCTGCTCTACGTACTCCCAGTCTCGAGCCAGGGGCACATGGATCATATATTTCATGCCCCTCCTGAGTAGAGAACTCCGGGTTGATACGGATGCCCACACTGACTCCCGCAGCCTCCCAAACAGGGCGGTGTAGCTCCAGTTGACGCAGTGAGTTAAAGCTTATATGATCGCAAATCTCGCAGACCTCCTGCATTTCCTCATTAGTAAAGGCAGGGCAGAACACATGATTTTCCCCACCCATTTCCTCGTGGGCCAGCCTGGCCTCATATAATCCACTGGCAGTTGCGCCAGAAAGATACTTGCCTATCATGGGATATATCCTAAACATGGAGAATGCCTTCTGCGCAAGCAGTATGTGGCATCCCGTCCGGTCCATGACACCTCTAATTATCCTGAGATTGTCCTCGATTTTCTTTTCATCCACCAGATAAACCGGTGTCATAAGTTCATTTGCTTTCATTTGACTCCCGTGTAATTTATGAGTTCATCTCATGTAAAAAACATTTCAAGTCTAATTAACAACCTCACATAAAAGTGGGTATCATTTACTGAGATAAACACGAAAATGCTCTGGAGTGCACCAGGGCATTTTCTGAAAATATCCTATATGATCACTCAACTGTAGCAGGATGCTCATCAACGATCCATGGAAGACCAAACTTGTTGAGCATATCCATGTATGGATCCGGATCAAACTCATCAGTTGTGAGAGCGCCACGCTTGTTCCATACACCGCTTGCCACAAGAGCAGTACCGATCATGGCAGGAACACCTGTTGTGTAGCTGATAGCCTGGCTGCCCAGCTCCTTGTAGCACTCCTGATGATCACATACATTGTAGATGCAGATAGTCTTTTCCTTACCATCCTTAATACCGGTAAAGATACATCCGATATTGGTCTTTCCAACAGTTCTAGGACCGAGAGATGCAGGATCCGGCAGGAGAGCCTTTAAAAACTGTATAGGTACGATCTCCTGACCATTAAACTCTATAGGAGTAGTAGAGAGCATACCAACATTCTCAAGACACTTCATATGTGTGAGATAGCTCTGACCAAAAGTCATAAAGAAACGAATCCTCTTAACGCCAGGGATGTTTCTTGCAAGAGCCTCGATCTCCTCATGATGCAGGAGATACATGTCCTTTTTACCAACCTGTGGGAAATCGTACTCACGCTTTATGGACATGGCAGGAACCTCTACCCAGTGACCATCCTCCCAGTAGCTGCCAGGAGCACTCACCTCACGGAGATTTACCTCAGGGTTAAAGTTGGTAGCAAATGCATATCCATGGTCACCACCGTTGCAGTCGAGAATGTCTATGGTATGTATTTCATCAAAGTAGTGCTTGAGAGCGTAAGCTGAAAATACGCTGGTAACTCCCGGATCAAATCCTGTACCAAGGAGAGCAGTGAGACCTGCATCCTTAAATCTCTGATCGTATGCCCACTGCCAGGAGTAATCAAAATATGCTGAGAAGCCTAACTCCTCGCAACGCTTCTCATATATCTTTCTCCACTCAGGATCCTCTGTATTCTCAGGCTCATAGTTGGCAGTATCAATATAGTGTACCTTGCAAGCGAGGCAGGCATCCATGATGGTGAGATCCTGATATGGGAGAGCAACATTGAGTACAACATCAGGCTGATAAGACTTGATAAGAGCGATAACCTCATCCACCTTATCCGCATCCACCTGTGCAGTTGTTACAACAGTAGATGTCTTACCCTCAAGCTTTTTCTTAAGGTCATCACACTTTGATTTTGTGCGGCTTGCAATGCAAAGCTCTGTAAATACATCGCTATTCTGACAACATTTCTGGATAGCAACCTGTGCTACACCGCCACATCCGATAACAAGAACTCTACTCATATTTTATTCTCCTCCTCGCTTAAAAGATCCTCAACATAACGTGGCAACATAAATGAACCACGGTGAAGATGGGTTGTATAATACCATGTTTTAATATTGCGCTCAGACCATCTGTCCGCATTAAAATCCTTTAATGGATGATACTTCTTGCTGGCAAATCCAAAGAGCCAGCAGCCTGCAGGGCAGGTTGGTATGTGTGCCTGATAAACTCTATTAATAGGAAAACTCCTGTATGCCTTACGATGCATGGCACGACATGACTCCTCATCCTCATCATAGAAAGGACTGCCATGCTGATACACCATGATGCCGTCGTCATGCAGCGCTCTAAAGCAGTTACCATAAAACTCCTTGGTAAACATACCTGCTGTATGTCCCAGTGGGTCAGTACAGTCATTGATTATGAGGTCATACTGATCATGCCTAGACCTCAGAAACCTGAGACCGTTCTCATTGTAGATTTTTACACGTGGATCCTCCAGGCCGCAGGCATTGTCAGGAAACCACTCCTTACAAACATCAATAAAAAGCTGATCCTCCTCGACCACATCAATCTGCTCGATCTCATCATAGTAGGAGAGCTCACGGGCAACACCACCGTCACCACCGCCTATTACCAGCACCTTTTTAACATTAGGATGGACAGACATAGGTACATGGACGATCATCTCGTCATATACAAACTCGTCTGCCTCAGAAAAAATCACGCTGCCATTGGAACAGAGAAAACGACCAAACTCCGGAGACTGAAAAACGTCAATTTTTTGATATTCACTCTCACCGGAAAACAGCTGCTTATCCACACGTATGGACAATTTGACATTGTCTGTATGTAATTCTTCAAACCAAAATTCCATTAATATGACCCTTCCTTAAGTACATTGAGGAAAGAGATATCGTCGCTCTCAGGTCCCTGCATGGAGCATCCCTTTTCCTGTGCAAACTGGATATACTCTATAATTTCCTTTGTAATGACCTCGCCAGGAGCAAGTATAGGTATACCAGGTGGATAGCACATAACAGACTCTCCACATATGTGACCTGCACACTCCTTGATAGGCATATGTATCTTTTCCGCATAGAATGCCTTCTGCGGCGTTGTTGCCACAACCGGTGAGATGTACTCAGCAGAAAACAGCTCCTTTTTAGGCTTTGCATACAATCTGTAAATATCAGACAATGCTCCCACGAGCCTCTCTATATCCTGGATAGAATCACCTATTGAAATATACGCAAGGATATTACTGATATCGCCAAACTCCATCTGGATATCGTACTCGTCTCTCAAAAGGTCATACACCTCGATACCTGCAAGTCCGATCTTGTGTGTGAGTACTGCAAGCTTAGTTACGTCAAAGTCATAGACACTGCCGCCGTTTATGAGCTCCTTGCCATAGGCATAGTAGCCTCCGATCTCATTTATCTCATCTCTTGCGTACTGCGCCATACGAGCAACCTTTTCAAAAGACTCCTTACCTCTCAGTGCAAGATTCCTACGGGAGAGATCCAGACTCGCCATTAGGAGATATGATCCACTGGTTGTCTGTGTGAGGTTTATGATCTGTCCCACATATCCCGGATTCATATTAGGTCCCAGGAGCAGGAGAGAGCTCTGTGTGAGGCTGCCGCCAGATTTATGCATGGATATAGAGGCCATATCTGCACCTGCCTCCATACCGGAGCATGGCAGATCCTCACTGAAATAAAAATGAGTGCCATGAGCCTCGTCTACGAGAGCCAGCATATTATGCTCGTGTGCCATCTTAACTATAGTTCTGAGATCTGAGCATATACCATAATAAGTAGGATTATTTATAAGTACTGCCTTGGCATCTGGATTATCCTCCATAGCCTTTTTAACGTCGCTGACCTCCATACCGAGAGGTATACCCAGCTCCACATCCACCTTTGGATCTATATAAACAGGTGTTGCGCCGCACAATACGAGAGCATTGATGGCACTCTTATGTACGTTTCTAGGGAGTATGATCTTGTCCCCGGCCTTGCAGGCGGAGAGTACCATAGCCTGAACCGCAGAGGTAGTACCTCCCACCATAAGGAAAGAGTTGGCTGCACCGAATGCATCCGCCGCAAGTTCCTCTGCCTCCTTAATGATAGATACTGGATGGCATAAATTATCCAACGGCTTCATAGAGTTTACATCTATACCTACACACTGTTGTCCCAGAAAACGCACCAACTCAGGATTACCCCTGCCCCTCTTATGTCCAGGTACGTCAAAAGGAACTACATGCAATTTTCTAAATCTCTCCAAAGCATCATATATTGGTGCTTTTTTCTGTCTGTTAAGATCCATCTCATTTTCCTTCCCTATAATATGTACATAGAAATCCCATTATCAGATTACATTGTACTGTCTGGTTCAATCATATACCTTTTCCTTTTTATCTTTAGCAGACAAAAAAGGGCAGTGCCACATCCGCAGCACTACCCGTAATCATCCATAATTAATCATTTCAGATCTGTCTCTGTCAGATTGCCTATTGAACGTTTCACAAGTAGTGTGCTTTTAACACTGGTTATGAAGTAACCAACTTATAAAATTGAGCTTTTAACTCGATCAATATGTGGTATATCACCACTTCGGCAATGGCCGGCCCTGTCCGATGAGCTTGTTACAGTAAATAAGTATCACTGCAATAGGCCTGTATAGAAACAGAAATGTTCTAACTAGATTCAGAATATCAAAAATCCACACTATGTCAACCTAAAAATAATTATTTATATGCTAGTTAAATACAGGGGATTTTCCATAAATTTATTTAGTGATTTCAAAATATACATAAATTAAACTTATATGCAAAATAAATTAAATTATAGGAAGCATATTTCAAATTTTTGATGTATTTTTATTAAAAGTGCTTAAAAGTATCATTCGTTTAACAAAAATTCTAATTTATATATTGGATTTCAAAATATAATGTATATTTAAGACGATTTATAAGTATAATAGAGATATAATGCAAAAGTCGCAAATTTCAAAATGATTTCGATTTTTACGATTTACATGATCGAAACGGAAATAGAGCCACCTGGCTCAGTAAATATGCTGTTAGAGTGGACAGTATATATTTTATTAAAGATTGCGAGTGTAGAGTTTATGGGTAAGAGTAATATGCGTAGGCTGATGTTGGGAACATTAGTCTTTATGATGTCGGCATTTTCAGTTTTCACTGCAAGTGCTGCAGGGAATAATTCTATTAAAGTTATAAACATTCAGGATTCTAAAGATAATCCAATTTCAAATTGGAATCTTTCTATTTACGAGGTAGCGAGATACGATGCCTCAACCTATACATATACCGTCACAGATGATTTTGGACAGTATATCGATGTTCAATTCATCACAGAAGAGCAGACTGCCAACGATGTCTCAAACAAGGCAACAGAGCTTCAGGATGTCATAAATACAAAAGGACTCACTGCAGTATCAACTGTGGCCACTGATGCACAGGGCTCGGTAACATTCACAGATCTGGAAGACGGATTATATATCATTTGCTATCAGTCAAATACAACTTATAATTCATCACCGACTTTTATAGAGGTACCTGATTATGACAACAATCAGACCGTAACAGTAGAGGCAAAAGTTGAGGATATGTCAACACCTGGAAACGGTAAGACCACACATAACGGTGGCGGCAGCGGCGGTGGTGGCAGCAGCAGTGGCAGTGACAACGATGATAGTGACAGTACATCACTACCTGGCAATGTTCTTGGTGAGGGACGTGAGCATGAGGTCCCTGATGTTAACGGACCTGATGACAAGATCGTATTAGGAGCCAAACGTACTCCACAAACTGGAGATACCAGCCGCATGAATCTGTATCGTGGCATTGCGACATTTGCACTGGCCATTCTTTTCTCATGGATAATTATTTACTACAAGCGAAATCACGGAACTGACAATAATTAACCTTGAGATGAGTAACCTTGTTAATTTATTCAAACAAGTTAGTTGATCATTGAGTAATTTTAAAGTGAGTAAAAGAGTAGTATGAGGGATTATACAGATAGAAATAGAACAAGAGTCAGGGGTAGATCAAGAGCACGTAAACATGTTGCACGTGCCAATACTAACAAACTTTTCAGACAGATGACCTGTCTTTCCATGTCATGCATTATTTTATTTGTAACAGTTTTTGGCAATGCCACAATCAGCTTTGCAAATAAAAGAGATGACAACATAAACAGAATCATTGAGCAGTATGAAAACGGCGAGATAAGCAGAGCCGAGGCACGCAGAGCACTCACCAGAAATGGTGTGACAAGTTCTCCTATTTTTGACCTTGATGAGGATGAGGATGGCAATGCCATTGCAAGTGAAAGTGACATTGCAAGAAAGCTCGGTGAGGCTGATCGTATTATTGATGAGCAGATTGAGTCAGCTATTGAGGGAACACGTGATTCTCTGAGCAGCCTTGTTTTTGCATGGCATCACGAGAGCGTAGACAAGATCATCGACGAGATATCTGATCCAGCTACAAAGAGTTTCCTTACTGCTGAGGAGGTTGCTTCTCAGAGCCAGATCGATAGAGCCGAGGATGATAAACTCCCAGCAAAGCTTGAAAAGATCCTTGAGGGCGCCGCCAAGATTGCTTCCTCCAGCGAAATAAAGGAAAGTGAAAATGATGAAGATGAGACTGTAGATAATTCTGATGCTATAGAAACTTTAGCAGCAGATGGAACAGTCTATAAGTCTGAGGAAATTTCATCTGCAGCAGAGACTGATGATAGTGTATCTTCTGTAACTGAGTCTACAGAGACTGAAGCTACAGAAGATACAAAAGAGACAGAGTCTACCGATACTTCTGATTTAGAAAATACCGAAACATTTTCTGCATCAACAGATGATTCAGAAACAACTGCTGACATTAACACTGAGTCATCTGAAACAGAAAGCTATGCCGATGTTTCTGAGACAGCAGAGGAAAGTGGAGTTTCTGATGCCAATGCTGAAGAAACTGAAAACAGTTCATCAACTGACGAAACACAGAGTACATCTGACACTATAGTCACAGATAGCGAGATCGATATCACAGAGTACATGACTGTTTCCAGTGCTGTTAAAAAGTATCACGACGAGTGGATCGAGTCAGACAGCTTTGACTCCGGCAACAAGATTGGCCTCACATTAAACTTCAGCATCCCTGAAGGCGTAATGTACGATGATGATACACGTACTGCAGTATATCCATTACCTGACGGACTTTCTTCTATATATAAAGCAAACGGAGAAGTTCAGTCTGGTGACAACTCAATCGGTACTTTCAAAGTTGAGAAAAACAAGATCACTATCACTTTCGACAAAAAATTCGTAAAGTCTGGTCGTGCTATCGAGGGTGTACTTTTCTTTAAAGCTCTTGTAGAGAACAAAACCGATGACGACTGCCTGACCATCGAGCTCGGCGGAACAGCCGGAAGCCTCGATGTGTATAAGGAAGTAAAGCAGTCTGTAGTATCAGATGACGGCAAGGTAAAGGTTACAGCAACCTATGGTGCCTCTACTTTTGATGGTGACGTAACACTTCATGCAGAGGCTCTGTCTGAGAGTGATGAGGCTGAGGCAAAAGTTGCTTTTGAGGGTAAATTGCAAAAAGAAAATCTTATCATCAACAATATGTATCTTTATGATGTTTTCTTTATGGATGAGTCCGGAGATAAGATTGAACCTGATGGACACGTTTCAGTTAAGATGGCATTTAATAAAGCTCTTAACTCTGATGGTAACGATAACTTAAAGATTTATCACGTAAAAAACGATGACTTGAATGAAATAGAAGACCTTACTTCTATGGATGATACAGTCATTAATGAAAACAGTAATGGGGAAGTCCATGATGTTGAGTTGGTAACAGACTCTTTCTCAACTTTTGCTACAATCGAGGGCGCCACCTGTCTTAATAATTATCTTGAGTCTGTAACTATAAAGAATGCAGAACTTTCTGATACTGATAAAAATACGTATATAGTCAAAGATGGTGTAACATATACATTTAAACTTACTTTCTCAGATGATAAAGCTAATAAAAAGTCATTTCCATTTGAAAAGGTAAATGGAGAAATTCCATGGATGTATTACGAAATACCAGACGGTCTGTACATCGAAAATAAAGAGACTGAATTTTCTGTAAGATTAAACGACAATAAGATAATTGATGGAAATAAACTTGTAATTAAAGTTATAGACGGTAAAAAATATCTCGCATTGCAATGGAATGATCAGAGTCCATATTTCGATGAACTAAAAACAAGTTCAATCAGGATTTATGCACAAATGACTGGATCTATCTCTAAAAATGCCAGAGTTATAAAATTCAGTGATGATTTAGAAAAAACAATAGAGTTTGATGATACAAAAGATTTAACGGTACAAAAAACCGGTTATTATGACAGTAATAATAAAGAAATCAATTATAAAATAACCATTACTTCAAAAGGTGTTTCAAATAATATTAAGGTAACGGATACTCTAGGATCTGCGTTAAAGTTACAACCAACTTTCACTGTCAAAAGCAATGTCAGAGATTCTGTAAACGAAACTATTAATAACAAAAGTGATGGTGGTTTTGAAATGACTATACCTACCATGACTGATGGTGAAATCGTAACCATACAATACAAGGCCAGTGTTCTTTTCGATAAAATAAAGGAAAGTAATAATGCTGAATTTACTGAAACCGGTAATACAGTAAAGGTTAATGATAAAGAGGATACTCATCCCGAAACATATATTAACTTTTCGGATTTAAAAAAGTATTGCACAACCGCAAGTATTGATGGAACAAATTCTTATAAAGATATCGCATGGGTAATTGAAGCAAATTCACAGCAGTTAACAAATATTAGTTATATCAAAGATACTATAGATAATGCTGCAGTAGAATATATGTCTTACTCAGGAGAGGGTATCACTGTAGAAATAACTGATGCAAAAGGTAATGCAAAGAAACCTTTTATAATTAAATGGGCTGATCTTAATTGTCAAAAAAATGATGACGGTGAGTTTTATAGTTGGACATTAGACAACCTTAATGGATACGGTAGATCAAAATATAAGATAACCTATACCACAAGAGTAGACTTAAACCGTCTAAAAAACGAAAAGGCAAAAGGAGGACAAACACCAGCATCTTTAAAGAACGATGCAGAAACGAATAAAAAACATACTTACGCAGAAACTCCTGTCGAGGAACAGAATACTACGCCAACCTCTAATATAGATCTGAAAAAATCCGCTATTGATGTTACTCCAGAAAGAATTAAATGGAAAATATCTATAACGATTCCAAAGGATTATGAATGCCCTGAATTAGTTGTCAGAGATGAGCCTCAGGTTATATGGATAGGAGAAGAGAATAATAAAAGAGCTATATCTGACAAAATCCTTGAAGATTCCATAACGGTAGAAGGTCTTGTGGGTGATGAATCATATGAAGCGGAAATTTTTACTTATAATAATAATTTAAAGGATTCAGGTTACAAATTCACATTTTATAAAGATAAAGAGCATAAAAAAGAAGGTCTAAATAAATCATCTAAAGCTGAGCGTGTTATAACTTTCTTTTTGGAAACAGAAAACAATAAAGAATGGATGGACTATGCCGACCAGCACAAAGGTAATGGATGGCTCTTACAACATAGCAATACTGCTTCAGTTAATGATAAAACTAGTACAGCAACAGCAGTTATTACTAGTAAAAAAATAACCAAGAATGGATCGTATGAATGTGATAACAAAAATTCCGAGGATTATGTTGTACTAAAATACGAATTAATTCTTTCTAGTATTCAAAATGACCATATAACCATATATGACCATTACGACAAGAATATCACGACATTGAAAGAATTATATACAAATCCGTATAATAATAATTTCTCACCATTTATATATAGTGGAAATCAATACTATCAAGGTAGTAACCAAACAGCTATTACCAAAGCTGATGATTCCGATTCATCAACACAAAATACGTATTCCATAGATAGCAAAAATAATGTAATAACTTTTCACATTAATAATTTGCCAAAGGATGCTGATGGAAAATTCTATTCACATTATAAAATATGTTACTCGATTGGTGTTCCTATGGAAGACGCACATAAATTAGCCATAGATAATGACGGTAAATATCAGTTTAACAACTCTGCCAAGTGGGATGGTTTGACTTCCGATTGTGATGTTGAATACGAACATAATCCTCTCAACAAAAAGGGATTCTTCAATGAGGAGACAGGCCTATTAGAATACACTATTACAATAAATGAAGGTGCAGAAACAATTAATAATAACGAATCTATGGATTTGGAAGATGAATATGATGATCAGGTTATAGATATTGATTCCATAAATGTATACACCTACGACAATAATCAAAATGAAACAAAAATATCACCTCAACTTGATATTTATGACAACAAGATTATCTTTAAGAACCTTCCTGATAATCGCAAAATTAAAATAACTTATAAATCAAGGCCTATATTTAATGGCAATAGTGAAAAAACACTAAAGGTACATAATGCCGTAAGATTGATTTCTTTCTTTGATGAGACATACACAGAGGCTACTTTTGACGCAGAATTGTATGCAATTGCTTTTACACCTAAAATTCAGATTTCCAAGCGTAATGAAGATAAATCGAAAGCTCTTAAGAATGCTGAATTTACAATTTACGAGGTAGATAGCAATACAAAAGAACTTGATAAAGAAAGTGCTAAAACATTCAAAACTGATGAAAATGGAATGATAACCATTACAAGCAACGATTACCAAAAACTATGTTTTAAGAAAATGTTTTGTCTAGTAGAAACTAAGGCACCTAATGGCTATACCAAATCAGATGAAAAGTATTATTTCACTATAAATGATCCTCATGATAACGCTGAGTATCATATTGATGCAGAAGAGCATGTATTGCCTAATGGATATGTTTTAACAATAACAAACAATAAATCCGCTGGATTAGCCCTTCCAATAACCGGTGGAATCGGTGTCAACATGATTTATCTTATAGGGTCTTTGATGGTAGTACTAGGTGGCTTTATCTTAATTATCATGAGAAAACGAGATCTTTTATGATTTCAATGATTAAAAGTTTGCGTTAATCGCAAACTTTTAATCTTAAAATTAACTTTTCAAAATATTTTTGAAATTTAATAGCTCGTTTAATACCTTAGCGCGTATCATAATGAATCGTTGAGGGAAAAATATATATTAATTATTTAGGAGTAGAGAATGAAGAGAAACAAAATTATAGCATTAGCACTTGCCGCTGGAATGACTTTTTGCAACGTAGCTGCAACAGGTATAGTAGCTTATGCTAATGAAACTACAAATACCGAGGGAAATGCCCAATCACAAGACGAGGCTAACGAGTCTTCTGATAAAAATTCAACGAAAAAGTTGAAAGGTCAAACAGCTGTTTTAACTATAGAAAATACAGGTAAAACTGCACATACATTTGAGCTCTATCAGATTTTCACAGGTGACCTATTTATAGATGGAGATAAAAAGACTCTTTCTAATATCGAATGGGGCGCTAGCGTAGATGGAACTAAATATGATGAAACTGCAGCAAAGGTTGCTGAGAAACTCAGTACCGAAACCAATGCCCTTACTTTCGCAAGTGAACTTCTTTCTGGCCAAGAACCAAGTCCTTATAAATCTATAGAAAATGTAGAGAGTGGTGAAACTGCCAGATTCGAAAACCTTCCTGTAGGTTACTATCTTGTTAAGGATAAAGATGATTCTCAAAATGAAGCTGTTGACGGTGCTTATACCTTATATGTTCTTCAGATTGTTGGAGATGCTGATGCCAAAACAAAGCTTTCCGTTCCAAGCTCATTAAAGAAAGTAAAGGAAAATACCAAAGCAGTAAATACAGATGGAACAGAAACAGATGATAGAATATCTGATTTTCCACTTGGTGAGCAATACAATGATGTCGCTGACTACTCAATCGGCGAAGCAATACCTTTCAAGCTAGCAGGAACACTTCCATCAAACTATGATGATTATACTAAATACTCATATAAGTTTGTTGATACAATGAGTAACGGTCTTACTCTTAATGAAGATAGCGTTAAAGTATACTTCCTGTCAGACAAACAATCAAATAATGAAACTCCACTCACTGATAATGCAACAATAGTTAAAAAAGAGCACGAACTGACTGTCACATTTGATAATTTAAAGAATGTTACAGGTATTACTAAAGATTCCATCATTGTCGTTGAGTACGATGCTAAATTAAACAGCGGTGCTGTAATCGGTGACGATGGTAACACCAATACTTTCCACCTTGAGTATTCAAACAACCCTAATGGTGATGGAACTGGTAAGACACCAGAGGACAAGAACATCGTTTTCACTTATGAGCTTGATAACACAAAGGTTACTTATATCTCTGTTGCTGACTATGAAAAATTAAGTGACACGGATAAGCAGGCATACACTTCGGCGGAATACGACCTCAATAATGACGGTACAGTTGAATCCGTTTATAAGAAGGTTCTTTCCGGAGCCAAGTTCAAACTTTATAATGCAGAAACTGGTGGCAATGGCGCTATAATTGAAGATGGCAAGTTTGTTGAGTGGACAAATGATGCAGCAAAGGTAACAGAGCTCACATCTGATGAAAAAGGACTTGTTAAAATTGCAGGTCTTGATTCAGGAACCTACTATCTTGATGAGACAGAGGCTCCAAGTGGATATAATAAGCTTACAAAGCGAGTTAAGATTACTATTAATGCTACAACAGTAAATGATCAGAATTGGAATGAAACAGCAGAAACTACTGGAACTGATAAGGCTTTGACAGCTCTTACCGTAACACTTAATGATGGTAGCGCTATAGATGGAGCAACCTCTACTGGAATAGTTTCAACAGAAATTGTCAATATGCCAGGTGCTGTGCTTCCATCAACTGGTGGTGTTGGTACAACTGTCATGTATGTGATTGGTGGTATCCTCGTAATCTGTGGTGGTATAGCAATCTTCATCAAGAGAAAAAAGGATTCTGAATAATTTATCTTACTATTCATTATCTAACATATAGTAATATAGAAGGCGAGGGACTTGTCCTTCGCCTTCTTTTAAACTAAAGACACATTTAGCTCTCATATTAAACAGGTGATAATATAAATGATTGACAATACAGAAAACAAAGACTCTTTCAAAGGCTCTGAGGTAAATTCAGATTCATTATCTGCTGCATCGGAGTCAAATATAAATCAGGCTGACGATACAAGCTCAGTAGTAACAGATATAGATTCTGATGATATAGTTAAAAATTCTATAGAATCAATCTCTGATACATCTAAGAAACACAAAAAGAAAAAGTCATCTATAACATCTAACATAATTACGGTGATAATAGTTCTTATTATGCTGGCAGGTATCGGACTTTTACTGTATCCAACTATTAGTGAGAAATGGAATGCTGTACATCAGTCAAGAATCATTGCCAGTTACACTGAGCAGATTAAGGCCATTAATACAGAAAAAACTCAGGCCATGTGGGATGCTGCGGTCAAGTATAATGAAAAACTTCTAACTTATAATGACCGCTTTAAACTAAACGATGAGCAGATGGAGGAATATATGTCAACTCTTGATGCTACAGGTACCGGCGTTATGGGCTACATCACTATCCCTAAGATTGATGTTGAGCTGGCAGTTTATCACACCACAGACGAGGCTGTGCTGCAGATCGGCGTTGGTCATTTATGCGGTACATCCCTACCTGTTGGCGGTCCAAGTACTCATGTAGCTCTTTCTGGTCACAGAGGATTACCTTCCGCCAAGCTTTTTACGAGACTTGATGAGGTAGGAAACGGAGATATATTTGCACTCCACATACTGGATAAGGTTCTCATATATACAGTTGATGATATAAAGGTAGTACTTCCTGAGGAGGCCAATCTCATTGATATCATTGATGGCAAGGATTACTGTACGCTCATAACATGTACACCTTATGGCGTTAATACTCATCGTATGCTTGTAAGAGGTGAACATACAGATACCATTACAGAAGATGAGTACAAGGCCATGTACAATGTAAAATCTGCTTCAACAAATACTGATACTTCACAGTCTGATATAGGAGATCAGGGCAGGGCGCTGCCTGACTGGCTGCCCCTTGCTTTTGCAATAGCTGCATTTCTGATACTTGGATTTGCACTTTTAGTCCCAGTAAAGAAAAAGCCAAAAAAATAATTTGTACTTTGATATATAACAATTCCGTGTTGTTAAACAGCATCCATTTGTTGTATGTGATAAAGCTATTATTTTTTGAAGCATTAAATACTATATAGCAACTATTTTAAAAAAGGAGAGCCGGTGATTCGTTTTGAATCACCGGCCTTTTAGTGCATTTATTTTATTTATCATTCTATGTATCAGATAAAAATTGGCGTTTGTTTTATCTGATGGGCCCTATAATACTCACAAATCCTTAAACCTGGCTGAAAATTATATCTAAATTTTTTGAATTAATAATTTTTTAAAACTTTCTTCATAATACAAAAAATCATAATATCACTTAAAACCCCTTGATTTCTTTTATAATTTGGCAAAATTAGCCGAATCTTATTGTAACGCATCAAGATCGTGAAAAGCTTTTATAAGTAACATTTAAGAAATTGGAGAGTAGAAATGAAAATTAGCAAGCCCACATTTAAGAAAGGTGACAACAAGGGCCCTAAACAAAGCATTAGCAGAACATTGCTCTTGATCCTTGTACCTATCACTGTAATCTGTATCGTATTTATCATCATGTTCCTGAGTGGACAATCTGAGAAGCAAATAAAAGCACTATCTATAGATGAACTGCAATCAGAATCTGATAATAACGCTGAGCGTTTCGGAGCGCGGGTTAATACCATACTTGCCAGAGCAGAAGCATTCGCTACAACAGTGGAGACCCAGGAGTTTAAGGATCGTAAAGCGATTCAGAACTATATGCATAACACAGTCAATATGGGTGACCTGGATAACAGTGGTATCTACACTGGTTACTCTGATGACGATATGTATTATGCAGATTTCAGTACACCACCTGAGGGTTATAAAGCTACAGAGAGAGGCTGGTACGGTGCGGGAGTTAATTACTCAACCTTTACAGGTACTGAACCTTACGTAGACGCTCTAACTGGTAAGCTTTGCGTAACCTTCTGTCGTAAACTCGACTTTAAGAATGGAGACAAGGGTGTAGGCGGAATTGATGTATTTCTTGATGCGATCACAAATGAAACATTATCCCTCACCCCTATGGGTACAGGAAAGACAGCAATCGTTTCTGATGGCATGATCATTGCAAACCCTGACTCATCATTAAATGGTTCTGCAGTTGCAGATTCCGGAAATGAACTCCTGATGAAGGCTGTTTCAGAGGTCAAAGTTGACTCTCATGCAACAATTACAAAGGGCAAAGATAAGTACTATGTTGTTGCCTCTGACGTACCTCATACAAACTGGATCCTGTACTCAACAGTATCTGAGGCCAGCGTATTAAAGAATTTAAGAAACTTCCAGAAGATTTGCTACATTATTATGTTTATCTCTATAATAATAATCATATTTGCACTTCTTCTCGTAATTGGCACTGTAATCACCATACCACTCCGCAAGGTTACTGTGGCAGCTGAAAAGATCGCAGAAGGTGATTTTGATGTTTCATTACCTACAGAGTCTAAGAATGAAATCGGCAAGCTCGCTGTGGCTTTCAGCAAGACAACAGATGAGCTCCAGAACTATCAGGGATTTATTGACGAGATTTCATATGCATTATCTGAGGTATCTCATGGCAACCTAAATGTAAAACTGGAGCGCGAGTATACTGGTCAGTTTGCTAAGCTAAAGACAGGTATGGATAATCTCGTAGCTCAGCTCACTGAGATCGTTAGATCCATCATGGAATCTGCAGAGCAGGTTGATGGTGGTGCTGTACAGATTTCATCTGCTGCACAGGGTCTCGCACAGGGTGCTACAGAGCAGGCAAGCTCTATTGAGGAGTTGTCAGCTGAGATCAGTCAGATAAATGATGAGACTATACATATGGCAGAGAATGCACGTACTGCTCAGGAGCAGATCCATAGTGCAGAAGAGCAGATCAATACAAGTAATGAGCAGATGATCGATCTCCGTAAGGCGATGGAAGATATTACTGATAAATCACAGCGCATATCAACTATTATCAAAACTATTGATGATATCGCGTTCCAGACCAATATCCTCGCTCTTAATGCAGCCGTTGAGGCCGCAAGAGCTGGTTCAGCCGGCAAGGGATTTGCAGTAGTTGCAGACGAGGTGCGTAATCTCGCAGGTAAGTCATCAACTGCAGCTCTTGATACATCAAATCTTATTACTGAAACAATTAATGCTGTTAAGACCGGTGATACTCTCACCCTCCAGACAGCTAACTACTTAAAGAGCACTCAGGAGTCTACAGAAAAGGCCGTAGATCTCATTGCAGAGATCACTGCAGCTACTGACCACCAGAAGAGATCACTCAACGATATCAAGGTTGGTATCGATCAGATCTCCAGTGTTGTACAGACAAATGCTGCCACAGCAGAGGAGAGTGCTGCTGCCAGCCAGGAGCTCACCAGACAGGCAGGCATACTCAATACAGAGGTCAACAAGTTTACTCTTTAAGTTAAGTTTTTAATTGCTAATAATTATTGATTTACAAAAGATAGGACGTATGAAAAATAAAAGTTTTTCATACGTCCTTTTTATATATAGATTTACAGCCATTACCGGAGGCGGTTCTTGCTCTGTATATAACTTATCAATGGCGAATGGCAGTAGATTCTCAATCTCCGGTTTCCGCAGATTCAGCGTGATGAAAAATGGTTACAGTCTGAAATTGAAATACATGGCTATCCTGTCTGCATAATGTGGATGCTCTCCATAATCGTCTATGATATCATTTAGCTCCTCTATATTGTCAGTTATGATACCGTCAACATTGAGAAACATCAGTCTACGCATATCCCTCGGCCTGTTAATTGTCCATGCATACACTTCCTTACCATCATCCTTGACCGACATTATAAAACTATCACTCAGTGTTGACTTTTCTATAGAAAGAAAATCTGAAGATGAATTAAGATAACCTGGTGCATAATTAAGTAAATAACCAGTACGTATATCCTGATCCGATTCCTTTATTTTTTTGACAACATTTATGTCGAATGTCTGAACGATATGACCTTGAGATTTTATATCATCGCCATATTGTTCCAAAAATCTTTCTGTCATATCTGGTGAGTTATAGGGATTTGTCTTTATCTCTATAAGGAGTTTCTGTCCGTAATCATCAGCTTTACATAAATACTCATCAAAGTCCGGCATTTCCGCTGTAAAACTACCTTCTCTGACCTCCATCCCGGCAAGCTCTTTTAAGGTCATACTGTATGTATATTTATCTATACCACATAGTCTTTTTAGATTAGCATCATGAACAACTATAAACTTATGATCTTTGGTTTCCTGAATGTCAATCTCAACATAATCCGGATGGGCATTCATTACCGTATATTGCAGCGCCGAAATTGTATTCTCAACACCATGACCTGAAACTCTGCCTCTATGGGAAATAGTTACTGGCGGTGTCATTTGCAGATTGCTGAGATATGAACTGCTGAAAAAAGCTGTGATAATTATATAAACAACTAATATAATGCCTGCTGCCTTTTGCACCATCATCTTATGATTCATTCTGTCTGAACTATCACCGTGATCAATTTGTTCTTTTACAATATAAGTAGAGACACACTCTTTAGGCAACAACATCATAAATATAATGGCTGACATCATACCAGAAAACAGAGCTCCAAAAACTTCTATCAGGCTCATGTTTATTACAGCAAAGAACAGTGCAGCAATAGCCGGCAGGAAATCAAATAGAAGCTGCAGGAACCAGAATACATGGTAAAAAATCGCTGCCATCAATGCACTGAAAATACCGGCCATAAGCATTCGCAAAAAAACGATAAAAAGAGCCTTGCCCTTTAGTATTTTGCTGCTTTTTCTTGCCGCTGATACAGGAGACATGCCGTAAAAAACAATGTATGGATACATATAGATTTGCTTAACAGACAAAAGCCCCAGCAACAGATATAAACCTATACATATTATATAGAGTACCGGTTCTCTGATCAGCCCTTTAATCACTTCATGTGCCAATGCTGCCTTATCAAAAACAGCACCGCCATATACCATAAATTTAAACGGAAGATTGTATAGCACAAACAGAATGGCTACAGGAAACAGATATATTACAGACCGTCTAAATGAGACAGCAGAATTTTCCATTATGGAAAGGGGGGTATCTTTGTCCTCCTTTATTTCTTTAAAGCCATTGAGGAGCAGCATATACTCAAAATAAAATGTTGCTGCCAAAAATATACTGACCAACAAAAGTGCTGCAAGCACTATAGGATTTTTAAAAAGATATGGTAAATACTGAGTTGAGATGTACGGAATATCTGTAAGACCCAATATTGCTTTAATGAGCCTTACATATATAGGAAGTAACAGCTTCATGATTATGATATTTGGCAACAGAAACAGTAAGAGATAAGCGCCCCATCTCCTTTTAAACTCCCGAACCCAACTGAGGATATCGGCATATACTTCTGCAAACTCCCTTTTAATCATAATCTGACATCTCGCCAAATACACATGCATATGTTCCTAAATGTTATATCGCCCATATTTTCACATACTATTAGCTCATTTAATGATAAGAAAACTAATATTTAAAATAATATAAGAAAGGCCGGTACACAGGTGTGCAGCTTTTCGAATGATCTCTGATACTGTGAAACTATTGTGACACAATCTATGTTACTCTCAACTTGAATATATTAATTTCAGGCATATTTTTGCTATACAGTGTTTTTTTATGGAGAGTAATATATGTCCATACTATATATGTTTAAAACAAAGCTAACACATTTAAAGCTTATGAAGATTTGCGAACTGCTGATTGATAAATATGAAGTCAAGGGTATCAATGCGCCTTCCTGTAAAAAGGATCTGCTCAAAAGCATTGAACGCAATATCAAAAATAATATAGACTATTTTTCTCATATTAAAGAGCCTGAACTTGAAAAAGCTGCACATGCGCTGATATCTCAGGAAACCTTTGAGCTATTAGTAAGCGGAAAATATCACATCTATACTGGAATACTTAATCAGGCAGCCTGTGGCGAGAATCTCCTCAAAGTCTATAGATCAAACCTAAAATACTCCATAATATCAGGAGAGATCTCTCAGGAAACAGGAGATGAGAAATGTAATTACCTCCTAAAATTTGTAACAGGTGGTGAGACTGCGTGGCAGAAAAAAAATCTGGGATAAATTTAAAATAATAGTAATAATTCGTTTGGCTATGTCGATATTATTAACATAAGGTAATTAATTTGTAAGTTTCTTAATCAAATATATATTATTCCCTTAAAGTGTGACACTTTTGTGATAGTTAGCATGCTACACTTAAGTCATAAAACAGAACAGTAATTGATGTGACCAATCCAATGGCATCGATTCTATAATAAGAATCCATCAAGTTTGTCCTCCCTATCTTATTAACTTGATGGATTTTTATTTGCTGTTTTTAGGACGCACAGTCTTTTTTATCCCTTTTAGATAGTATTAAATCGTATAGTTATCGATCGTCAGGTTTGGACCAGACGTAGTTTTTTTATACATTATTTTTGTTAAGGAGAACAAAAGATGTCAACTAAACTTATTTATCTCGGAAGTGTTGATGCAGCAAGAACCCTGGTTGTTACAGCAGAAAACTGTGACTTTGATATTGATCTTAATTATGGAAATATACGTGTAGATGCTAAATCTATAGTTGGTGTAATGTCTCTTGATCTTAGGAAGCCATGGCACATTTCATACAATGGTTCTGATGAGACCCTGGAGGACTTTATCAATGAGCACCTGGCAGCATCATAATTGCCATTAAATTATAAATTGTTGTATGTTTTACATATAAAAAACGTTCAAGCAACCCTTTCCAGATCATACGTTGCGCGAGGATCATCTCAGGATGGTCCTCTTTTTTTATTTTGGATTTGGAAGAAATACACAAATAAGTTATTATAAATAAAAGATTTATTATTTGTTTTTACTTACCTATATAATAATCCACAGATGGAGGACCCAAATAAATGGCTAAATATGTAATGGCGTTGGATGCAGGAACGACAAGTAATAGATGCATCCTGTTTGACAAGGCAGGTAATATCTGCTCAGTTGCTCAAAAAGAGTTCACACAGTTCTTCCCACAGCCTGGCTGGGTAGAGCATGACGCAACAGAAATATGGCAGTCACAGCTTTCAGTAGCACGTCAGGCTATGAACAAGATCGGTGCAGAACCTGAGGACATTGTCTCTATCGGTATCACAAATCAGCGAGAGACAACCATCGTATGGGACAAGGCAACAGGTCAGCCTATATGTCACGCTATAGTTTGGCAATGCCGTCGTACCGCAGAGGAGGCAGAGAAACTAAAGAGTGAGGGTCGGGAGGAGGCATTCCAGAAAAAAACAGGTCTCATTATAGATCCATACTTCTCAGCAACAAAGCTTCAGTGGATACTGCATCATATGCCTAACGCACAAGCGCGTGCAGAAAACGGAGAGTTGCTCTTTGGAACCGTTGACAGCTGGCTCATATGGAAACTCACAAAGGGAAAAGTGCATGTCACAGACTACTCCAATGCATCAAGGACCATGCTCTTTAACATAAACACTTTGGAATGGGATGAGGATATCTTAAAGAAGCTCAATATCCCTAGATGCATGCTTCCGGAAGTAAAGCCTAGCAGCTGTATCTACGGAGAGACAGACCCTGAGTTTTTTGGCAGCCCTATAACTATCGCCGGTGCCGGCGGAGATCAGCAATGTGCTCTTTTTGGTCAGACCTGCTTTGAGTCTGGAGAGGCCAAGAATACCTATGGAACAGGCTGTTTCATGCTCATGAACACTGGAGAAAAACCAGTATTTTCCCAAAATGGCCTCCTTACAACAATTGCCTGGGGGCTGGATGGAAAAGTAAATTACGCCCTTGAGGGTTCAGTTTATGTGGCCGGTGCCGCAATTCAGTGGCTGAGAGATGAGCTGAGAATCATAGACAGTTCTGCTGACTCAGAGTACTTTGCTACACGAGTAAAAAATACTAACGGTTGCTATGTAGTGCCTGCCTTTACAGGTCTTGGCGCCCCATATTGGGATCCTTTTGCAAGAGGTGTCATCACAGGTCTTACACGTGGTGTTAACAAGTATCACATCATCCGTGCAACCCTTGAGTCTCTGGCTTTCCAGACCAATGACGTTTTACGCGCTATGGAAAAGGACTCCAACATTCACCTTACATCCCTAAAGGTAGATGGCGGAGCCTGCAAGAATAATTTCCTGATGCAGTTCCAGTCAGATATCATTAACGCTCCAGTCCACAGACCTAAGTGTGTTGAGACTACCGCAATGGGGGCTGCATATCTTGCCGGTCTCGCAACTGGATTCTGGGAAAGCAAAGAGGACGTCAAAAAGAACTGGCAGATTGACAGAGAGTTCAACCCAGAGATGAGAGATGTAGACAGGGATAACGAGATCAAAGGCTGGAACCAGGCTGTTAAAGCTACCTTTGGTTGGGATAAATAAATTTTAGTTTTGTTGAGCACGCCTCGTATGTGACTTTGATATAGATAAAAGCCGAGTACAAATAACAGACTCAGGAGGAAGTGACATGAGTTTGTCCTTGGAGAGGTATCTGATGCTCCTCTCTTTATCGATTGTGCCGGTATCGAGTCACCTGGTCTCACCAGCTCACCTGCTAAAGGCGAGTACATCGGAGATATGCTCAGAGACAAAATGAATCTCAAGGAAAAATCAAACTGGATCAGCACAAGAAAAGATGTTCTTGATCCTAAAAAACTTACACTCGAGGAAAGAAATGAGCTCATCAAAAAGAATCCTGCTTATGGACAGATCATATGCAGATGTGAATCTGTGACTGAGGGCGAGATCCTTGATGCCATTCACAGACCTCTGGGTGCCCGTTCTCTGGACGGTGTCAAGCGCAGAACCCGTGCCGGTATGGGGCGTTGCCAGTCTGGATTCTGCAGTCCTCGTGTAATGGACATCCTGGCCAGAGAGCTCGGACTCCCTCTTACTGAGATTACAAAGAGTGGTGGTAAATCAAATATTGTTCTTGAGCGTTCCAAGGAGGTAGCAGAATGAAATCAATAGATATAGTTATAGTAGGTGGCGGACCTGCAGGTCTGGCCGCAGCAGTTGCTGCCAAAAAAGCAGGATGCGACAGCATCCTCATCCTTGAGAGAGACGGAGAGCTGGGAGGCATACTTAATCAGTGCATCCACAATGGATTTGGACTCCACACCTTTAAGGAGGAGCTCACTGGTCCTGAGTATGCAGGACGTTTCATAGATATGGCTATGGCGCTTAATATCGACTATAAATTAAACACCATGTAAGCATGATCAAGCAATCTCCTTGTTGTAGGTATGTTTATGGAAGATGATGCGTATATTTTTTTCAGTATTAAAAAAAGTCTTTTATTTCACTTATTTTATGCCGATAATGTTAAAAGATATTATTTATCTTTCTTTTTTATGGTTTTATCATTTGTATTTTATTGAGGCATATAATGACACTTGGAAAATATACGGAAGATTTTAGAAAGAAATACAACACGATCCAACATATTTCCAGATCCGATCCACAACAGTGTATCCTTTTGATCTCAGAAATAATGAGAGAAGCAAATCAAGGAAACGAATATGATGTTCTGGGACAACTATATTACTGCCTCGGTTATGCATACTTCATCCTGTCTGATACAGAAAACTGCATCCGATACTTTAACACGGCTCATCGTTTTTTCATCCTTCATAAAGATTACGACTCTGCATGTCATGTAATCTCCATGCTGGGTGTATCCTATATGAATCAGGGTAATCTCGCCAATGCTCTTGACACTTACTCTCAGGAGCTGGAGATAGCTGAGCTGCAAAATCTGCCTTTATCAATTTATAAAAGCTATATGCATTTTGCTCAGTGCCTTTATTTTAAAAATCTATATACCAATGCTTTGGAATACTCATTAAAAGCAGAGGAGATCGTGCAGAAATACCCTGAGTTTGTCAATCAGACTGACTCAATGCCTATACACTATGCGACACTTATCATGACTCTTACTGCACTTGAAAAATATAACGAAGCAGATAAATATATTGTGCTTTTTGATAAAATCCTAAACCTTAAACCAAGATTTCAAAATTCACCCTACAATTATGTACCTAAGTTTTTCCTGAAATACTGGACCCATGCTGAGGATGCTGCATTTATAGAAACAATAGCCGTACAAAATTGTATTGATGTCGCCGATCATGCAGGGGAGTTCCTCATGATCATCAATGATTTTATAAAACGTTTATCTGAGATCAAGCATTATGACAATATGCTTAAAGTAGCGGATATGTTTGAGTCTACTCTCAAAAATACAAAATACTACTGGCATATGCAGGATATATGCCGCAGCAGGATCAACTACTATGAGGAAATAGGCGATACAAAGAAACTTCTGCCAGAGCTTAAAAAATATTGGGAGCTACAGGATTTTGCCGCCTTGGCTGATGGACGTATGTTACTGTCTTACTTTGATTCCAAGGATGCGATTGACAAGATAACCAGGGAAAAAAAGCATCTTGAAATAGAAGTACGTATGGATACTCTCACAGAGATACCTAACAGACGGGTAATGGAGGAAAAGCTCACCAAATGCTTTGAGGCCTCCTATAATCTCAAACCTCTTGGCGTTGAGATGCTGGACTTTGACCACTTTAAAAATATAAACGATACCTATGGCCATCACACTGGTGATGTTGTATTAAAGGCTCTTGGAAAAAGTTTAAAGCAGCTCATACTGACCCATGAGAGGATCAAGGCCAATAAATATATAGCTGACAGCTCAAGCTGTTCCCTCGATGACGAGCACATAGATAAAAAACACACCATGGATGATTCAGAGATCATCATATCAAGATTTGGTGGTGATGAGTTCTTTGTACTATATTATGGTATGCACCCTTATGAAATGAAAAATTATACCAACATACTAAAGGAGTTGTTAAAAGATAATATCCGTAAGCTTGATGTGACCTTCAATGAACCTGTCACCGTATCTCAGGGTCTATACATAAAGACACCCGGCGCCTCGGATAGAGAGTGGGATTTCTTCCAGGGAGCTGATACTGCACTTTACGAAGCCAAAAAGGAGCGTAATGGCTGCATCAAGATTACAGAGATACTAGCTGACGAATAAATGATCTACTGGCTGAAAAATCACTAAACATTAATGGTCCTAAGATTGTGACAGTATGTTATACTGTTACTCATTAAACTCTATTTAGATAGGATTCCATTATATGAAAGCATTATTCTTTGACGTAGATGGCACATTGCTTGACGAAAAAACTCATAAGATACCACAAAGTGCTCTCGATGCAGTAAAGCGCACAAGGGAGCTGGGCAACAAGGTCTTTATCAATTCCGGCAGGACTATAGGTATGCTGAAAAACGTACAGAAGATGATAGAGGTTGACGGTTATCTCTGCGGCTGTGGAACTGAGCTTATATACGAGGGGACTCCAGTTTATTACTATAAGTTATCCTATGATATAAAGGAGATGGTAAAGCAGGCATCTGATAAATATGGTCTGCTCATTTATCTGGAGGGGCATGCAGGTTGGCATTGTCAGCCATCTCAGGCTCTTATAGATGATCATCCTTTGTTTAGATTCTATGCAGACAGGCTCAAACAATTTATCATTTCTGAGGGAGGTCTGGATGAGACTCCTTACGACGGAGATTATGAGATTTCCAAATTCTGTATACAGTCAGATGACGGTGACGGCAATGGTATGGGTACCGATAAAGCAAGTCACAATCCATCTGATATAGATGGATTTAAGAGAGATTTTGCACCTTTATTTCATATAATAGATCGTGGCAAGGGATTTTATGAGATCGTGCCAAAGGGACATGGTAAGGGCAATGCTGTGGACCGTATGCTCAATTACCTGGGGCTCAATGCTGATGAGGCCTATGGTTTTGGAGACAGCACAAATGATATAGAGATGTTCAAGACCTGTGGCAACAATATTGCCATGGGGTACCACGCTGTTGAGCTGGAGGCATTCGACCCGTTTATAACTAAAAATGTGGAGGATGATGGTATCAGGTACGCCATGGAGGAGCTCAATCTCCTGTAAAGTAGCTTTGTGATCTGGTGATGATTCTTTTAGAAATCTTTACTGATAATAAAATCTCTTAAATAATATAAAAATAAATAAAAGATAATATAAAAATCACTACAAAAACAGAAAGCTCTGCATTAAACTGATGCAAGCTTTCTGCTTTTTTGTTATAATATGTTTTCATGTGAGGTTAAAATGACCAAGGATTTTTATAACAAAAAGAAGCGTGAAATTGATAGTCTGCGTCGGGAGGCTGGCAAACTGCACCTTGAGTACATCCGGATCGGGAGGGAAAAGGGCAAACGAGAGCAGCGTGACTGGTGGATAACCAAAGGCAACCTTCGGAAGTATGTAAATCTGATTCACACAGTACAAATGCTGGATGAGATGCTTGCTCCTTATGAGATAAGCAACGGCATCCGCAAAATAAATTTACAGGAGCATATGAGATGGCATTATTTGACTTTTTAGGCGGAAACAAGAAAAAGGCTGAAGCCGAGCAGAAAATAGAGGAACAGAAGCAGGAGCAGCACGATCTGGCTGTCAAGCGTCAGGAGGAGGAGCATAAGGACTTTAAGTGGCCAGGTCTTATGCCTATCAATCTTTTTGTACGTAAGCCAGAGGAAAAGCCACACCTTACAGTAGTAAATGGTTCTGCGGGACAGGATGCTGCAGATTCAACTCCAGCAGAGGCTGCAGGTGCTGCGACAGAGGCTGCATCTACAGAGCCACAGGCAGAGGCAGTACAGCCTATTCCATCATCTCAGATTGAGGATCCTCTTACACCAGAGCGTAAAGCTGAGATCGGCAAGATCATATTTGAGCCTGAGATCAAGCCAGATATGTTAAAGGATCTTAATCTCCAGGAGATTCTTTTCCTTGAGGTATCTTTAGTAACAGCAAACAGACAGAGTCCTCTTGAGAACTATGAGCAAAATCATCAGCAGATACGTAACCAGTTCCTTAACATGGTTCGTTCCGCAGACAAGCTTTACGTGATTTACGATGCACGTACAGGATACCCACTTCTTGATGGTGGATATGCTCAGATGTATCTGGATGAGGAGCATGCCAATATCGCATCCAAGCTCTATCAGGAGCAGCTTAGACTTACAAAGGTCATCGAGGTTCCTGGTATGTCAACAAACTCAGAGAGACCTGATGGCAAGATTCAGTTAAAGATTTTTGATTTCATGTTCTTCCTTGGTCTTGAAAACGTGATTGTAGATAACGGCTGGTACAAGGGTTTCCTGCGCCGCAGTGAGATATCAGCACCATTCTATATCAATGAGGATCCTGCCAAGATCCCACCATACAACCCTGCACTTAGTTTTGCACTTATTGATTATGTCGCAGAGGTCAAGTGGCCAGTTAACTATGGCAAGCGTCAGGAGATACTCCAGGGCAAGTTCAACCGCATTATGCAGCTTGTACCTAAGTCAACTTTTATCATCCCTATGCGCTCCCTCGAGGTTACTGACAGTGTACAGCCTGAGGAGGATCACGAGGATGACTCAGTTGCTCCTTCAGATGTACCATCAGCAGCTGCAGCTACACAGGTAACTGAGGATGCTGATGCAGCAGCAGCCGCTGCATCACAGAAAAATCACCGCATACAGCTCCCTGTTATGCGTATCAATGAAAAGAATATGCTTCCTGTATTTACAGACATTTTTGAGTATTCCAAAAAGTTTGGCAATACAGATTTCAAGCCTATCCGTGCTGATTTTAAGTCAGTCAACAGATTTATACCAAACTACAATGGTATGGTATTAAATCCACAGGGTTCAGGTATGGTGATCGAGCGTCGCGACAGTGCAGCTCAGTCTGCTGCACAGGCAGCAAAGGGTGGTAAGGCACCTGATGTAAAGCCTGCTGCACCTGCTCAGCCAGCACCAGAGGCATCTACTGACAATGCTGCGTCTTCCAATGTTATAGACCTCAGCTCACGTAGAGGCAATAACCAGTAATATTACATAGTTTTTTACAGCCCCGCTGCAGTTTGCAGTGGGGTTTTTTATCCCCTCTTCACACTTAACTTCTTAAATGATAAAATATATAAATTACCGTTGAGGGAGGCATATATTGGACAAGGTATCCATCGATTATGATGAGCTGGAAAAAGAAAACAGAGAGTTAGTATTACGTATACAGACCAATGACCATCGTTCAGACGCAGAGGCAGAGCTCTGTAGTAAAAATATGGGTCTCATCATGCAGATAGTACGTAATTACGTCAATCTTTCCAGCCATACCCTCAGCACCGAGGACCTGGAGAGTGTAGGCAAGATCGGCCTCATGCGTGCTGCTCAGCAGTACGACCCATCCTTTGGCACCAAGTTTTCTACTTATGCTGTTTATTGGATACGTGACAGCATTGTTAAGGAGATTTACAATGCCGGATTTGGCATCAGACTTTCCAACCACCAGTTGGAGCGTATCTTTAAAGTCCAGTCCATACTGAGAAAGTATGATCTGGAGCATCTTGAGGGAGATGCCATGGTAAAAGCCATCATGGAGGATTCCGGATTTTCAGAGGATGAGGTGCGCAAATGCATCCGCCTTAACAACGTAGTACTGGGTGCTACATCTCTAAATCGCACTATCGGTGATGGTGACGGAAATATTTCAGAGCTTGGCGATATGGAGATGTCTCCTGATAATGTTGAGGATACCGTCATGGAGCAGCAGTTACATCAGGAGCTGTATCAGTCACTTAATGCTCTTTCTGATGACGAGAGAGATACTCTGGTACTGAGATATGGCCTGTATGATGGCAGACAGCACACCCTAAAGGAAATTGCAGGATTTTATAACCTTTCTATAGAGGCCATACGTCAGCGTGAGCAGCGGGCCCTCAGGAAATTACGCAAACAGTTAGACTGATGAGGAGATGAGATATCAGTTGATTAAAATAGATTTGATCACCGGATTTTTAGGTTCCGGTAAAACAACATTCATCAAAAAGTACGCCAAATACCTGATGGATCAGGGAGAGAGAGTATGCATCCTTGAAAACGATTATGGCGCCATAAACATCGACATGGTACTGCTCAACGATCTGTTAGGACAAAATTGTGAGCTAGAGATGGTAGTAGGTGGTGATGGCCATGAGGCTCATCAGAGACGTTTCCACACCAAGCTCATCAGCATCAGTATGCTGGGTTACACCCGTGTAATAGTAGAGCCGAGCGGTATCTATGATGTGGATGAGTTTTTTGACACCTTATATGAGAGTCCTTTAGACAACTGGTATGAGATCGGTTCCATCATAAGCGTTATGGATCCTGGCCTTGACCCTGATCTCTCGGAGGAGCTCAACTACATTTTGGTGTCAGAGACTGCCAATGCCGGCAGAATAGTCCTTAGCAAGCTTAGCAAAAAGGATGGCGACACCACTAATTTTCAAAAAATCACAACTGCAGTTGATCATCTCAATGCATCTATGGAGCATTTCTGGTGCAACAGACATTTGGACATCGACCGGGATATAATCGCCAAAGACTGGCAGGATTTAAGGGATGATGATTTTTTAGCTGTAGAGCAGGCAGGCTATGTACACGCGGATCACATAAAGCTGTCACTTAATGATAATAACAATTTTCAATCCTTGTTTTATTTTTATTACAGCACTACAGAGAGCGACATCAAGGACCGCCTCACCAGACTGATGTCTGATAAAAACGCCGGCAATATCATCAGGATCAAGGGATTTTTAAAACTATCTGATAAACAGGGGCCGGATTCCTTTATAGAGATAAACGCCACAAAAGACGCCTTAAACATTCGTCCTATACATGATACACAGGAGGTCTTGATCATAATAGGTGAGAGCCTGTGTAAGGATGTAATATCCGGATATTTCCCAGGGGCAACAACAGTCTGATCGTCCTACTTGATGATTTAGATATGCGGCTGATGTAACAGCTTTAAACAATTGATAACAACCATGTTTGACTACTTTAAAGAAAATGTCCTGTCTCAGAGTTTTACTGACATTTTCTCAATTATTTTATATTAATGGAGGATAGAGCCTTATGGCATGTACAACAATTTTAGTAGGTAAAAAAGCAACTTATGATGGCTCAACTTTTATAGCACGTAACGATGATTCCAGCTCAACTCACTTTACTGCCAAAAAATGGGTAGTGGTGGAGCCTGATCAGCAGCCTCGTAATTATGAGTCTGTTATCAGTCACGTAAAGATTTCTTTACCTGATGACCCTATGAGATATACTGCCATGCCTAACGCAGTAAAAGGTGAGGGCATATGGGCTGCTGCAGGTGTCAACAGTGCCAATGTCTCCATGTCTGCAACAGAGACCATCACTTCCAACCCACGTGTACTTAGCGGTGACCCTCTTGTAGTCTATGAACCAGCTACGGACACTTCTCCTGAAAAGGCTGGTGGTATTGGTGAGGAGGATATTGTAGTACTGGTACTCCCTTACATCCACAGTGCAAGAGAGGGTGTTGAGCGATTGGGCGCACTCCTGGAGGAGTATGGTACCTATGAGATGAATGGCATCGCTTTCCAGGATGTCAACGAGATATGGTGGCTGGAAACTATCGGTGGTCACCATTGGATTGCCCGTCGTGTTCCGGACAATGCTTATGTAGTTATGCCAAATCAACTGGGTATAGATGAGTTTGATCTGGATGATGCCTTTAACGAGCAGATTGAGTATATGTGCTCACAGGATCTCAGAGAGTTTATCCGTAATAATCATTTAAATCTCAATTACATTGGCAAATTAAATCCACGTATTGCCTTTGGCAGTCATGCTGACTCAGATCATACCTACAACACACCTAGAGCCTGGGCACTTTTACGTTATTTCAACCCTCGCAGCTACAGTTGGGATGGTCCAAATGCCAAGTACACACCAGAGAGTGATGATCTCCCTTGGTGTCTCACACCTGACCACAAGATCACAGTGGAGGATGTCAAGTGGGCCTTGTCCAATCACTATCAGGGCACCGGCTATGACCCATATCTTAAGCATGGTGATTTTTCAAATAAAAACAAATACAGAACTATAGGTATCAATCGTACCAGCTTTATGTCTCTCATGCAGCTCCGTCCATATGTACCGGAGAGCATACAGGCAGTTGAGTGGATATGTTATGGTTCCAATGCATTCAACGCATTTGTCCCATATTATGGCAATGTAGACACCACACCAGATTACATGAACTCCACAACAGCTCAGGTCTCCACAGACAGTTTTTACTGGTCCAGCAGGCTCATAGGAGCTCTTGCTGATGCAGCCTACAGCTTTACAAGCTCTCATATAGAGAGATATCAGAACAAGGTTGCTATATCGGGACATAGTCTCATAAAGAAATATGACAAGCAGGTACAGGAAAGCAATGTTTCAGATGTTCCAACACTTCTTGCATCAGCCAATCAGGAGATAGCCGATATGCTGCGCAGGGAAACTGATGATGCTCTGGACAAGGTACTTTTTGAGGCCAGCTGCCACATGAAAAACGCTTTTTCACGTTCAGATGCGTAAATGCCGGAGCCCTCGTGCATTTTATAAACATTCAACACAAACAGGCACTACAGCAACACTAGGTAATGTAACAAATAATTATGTAGGATATGCAAGATAATATTTTTTCAGAAGAACAAAAACACTTAACTGAGCTTTACAAAAAGCTCACCAATATGAAGGCACAGATGGAGGCGGAGCTCATTGATCTCCAAAATCAGGCCACTGAGGAAAAAAACACTGTAAGTGACGATCTTCAGTATGATTTTGTGGGCATAGAGGAGTCACAGGAGACTCTTATCGAGTTTGAGACCATGAGCCGTGCAGTAGAGGAGCTCAACATCAGCAGCCGTACTGTAAGCACCGCTCTGTCCAAGGTCAACAGGCTTTTACCGAGGCCTTACTTTGCCCGTATAAATGTGCAGTTCCCAGAGGAAACAGAGGAGGAGTCCTACTATATAGGTACCACCTCCGTCTCCAACGAGGACCACGAGCCGGTAGTCATTGACTGGCGCAGCCCTATTGCCGAGGTCTATTATAATCAGCAGATGGGAGAGACCTCTTACAGCGTTGACGGTCGTAATATCCCCGTAGACCTCAAGCTAAGACGTCAGTTCGATATAGAGCAGGATGTGCTCAAGGCTTACTTTGACACCAAGATCGCACTGGAGGATCCACTCCTTATACATTCCCTCACCAGGAAACGTACGGACAAGATGCAGTCTATAACGGAGACTATCCAGAAGGAGCAGAATGCTATCATCAGGCACCCTGACGTACCTGTTTTGCTGGTTCAGGGTATTGCCGGCAGTGGCAAGACATCAGTGCTTCTCCAGAGGATAGCCTATCTGTTTTACCGCAGACGTAAGACACTGCGTCCAAATCAGGTATGCCTGATAACCCTTAATCCTGTTTTCCAGCAGTATATCGATCATGTCCTGCCTGAGATGGGAGAGGCCAACCCAACCACTATGACCTGGTCCAACTTCCTGGACTCTCTGGGGGTAAACAGTCTCGGAGAGGCTGATATCACCGAGGCTGATGCATTGCACCAGATTGATGAGGGGCTCAAGGGCTTTAAGCTGGATGAGCGGTATCTCCATAATATCAATCTAAAGAAAGTCAGAGTGCTGGATAAAAAACAGATTGCCGGAGTACTCCGTAAGTACAGGAGTTCCAGCTCTACATCCTGGATCATCCAGACTGCTGTAGAGGATCTCCAGGAGCTGGCTCGTAAGAGCGCCAGAAAGATAGAAAAGAAAAACAAAGAGATGGATCTTGATACCGTCAATTTTGACGATCAGGATCCTGATGAAAACCAGTTTGGTGGTGTTGCAGAAAAGATCCGCAGTCTAGACTGGCTCGATATCCATGCCATCGGTAAGCATATCCTCGGAAAGGATGAGCTCACACCTGCCGAGTATACTTATCTAAAGATGTCCCTCACCGGATACAGCGATCATAATACACGCTATGTTATCGTTGATGAGGTACAGGATTACACTGAGGCTCAGCTCATGGTCATGACAAAGTATTTTAAAAATGCTCACTTCATGTTCCTGGGAGATGAGTTCCAGTCCATACACAGCGGTACAGCAACATTTGCAGACATCGACAGATGGTTTACCTCATCTGGCAAAGAGGTCACAAACATGTCTCTCATGACCAGCTATAGATCATCCCCTGAGATAACCGGGCTTTTTACGAGCCTGCTGCCTAAGGAGATACGTATCCAGACTAACTCTGTACAGAGAGAGGGTATTGAGCCTGCGATCATAGCCTGCGACAACCATGATGACTATGTATCAAAGTTAAAATCGGCAATTGCTGACAACTCTCATGACAAGGGTCTTACAGCCATAATCTGCGAGGATTGGACTGGTATAAATATGATAACCAGAAATCTGGGAGATGAGACTCCTCATATCGTCCGTTCCTATGAGGCGCTTCCAAAGAGCGGAGTGGTAGTTATGGAGCTTAAACTGGCCAAGGGACTGGAGTTTGACACTGTAATCCTCCCTGATGTAACAGCAAGAGACTATCCTGACAGAGAGCTTTTCAGACACCGTCTGTACACGGCAATTTCCAGAGCCACAGAAAGGATAATCATCATGTCTGATGGGGAGATGTCACCTCTCGTGAAAAGATAAAACAATAAATGATGATGATAATATGATATTAGAGACAAGGTATGAGGGCATAGTTCATCCATATCTTGTCTCTTTTTCTATGCTGACAGAATATGAATATGAAAAATAAAAACAAAAGTTAAAGATATGGGGAGAATGAATCTTTACCTATGTGTACATCTTTTCTATCTTGTCATGCAATATAAAGTGTGTTATAACTAAACTAATGTTCTATATATGTGAGGAGTGTTTTTTATGAGCTTTTTAGGCAATCTTATATGGCTGTTATTTGGCGGCCTTCTCAGTGCCATCGGCTGGTGGCTGTCAGGACTTATATGGTGCATAACCATAATCGGTATACCTGTTGGTTTACAGTGTTTTAAACTTTCAGCACTTTCTCTTTGTCCCTTTGGCAAGGATGTAATATATGACAATAGCACTGTTTCATTTTTAATTAATGTAATATGGTTCCTGGTATCAGGATGGGAGCTTGCATTAGGCAATCTCGTACTGGGATGCCTGCTTTGCATAACGATCATAGGCATTCCTTTTGGTATGCAGTTTTTCAAGATCGCAAAGCTCTCTTTAGCGCCTTTCGGGGCAAATATTGTAAAGGTTAGTAACTAATGGACGATATATTAGCTGGATTAAATAAAGCCCAGACCGAGGCAGTCACTACAACAGAGGGATATGTCCGTGTAATAGCAGGAGCCGGTTCCGGCAAGACCAGGGCACTTACTCACAGATTTGCATATCTCGTCAATGAGCTGGGTGTTCTGCCCGGCAATATTCTGTGTGTCACCTTTACCAACAAGGCGGCCAATGAGATGCGTCAGCGTATCCATCAGCTCACAGGTGACAATGATACTGGATATATCAATACATTCCACGGTTTTTGTGTCAATATACTGCAGGAGGACAGCCATGCCATCAGCTATCCCAAGAGCTTTATGGTCCTGGACAACGGAGATATTGATGAGATGCTCAAGATCATCTATGAGGAGAGAGGTCTCACACTGAGGGACAGGACATTTGGCAGTGCCAGAGATATGTTTGAGGTGAGGAAGTGTATAACTCAGCCTTCCTATTTTCTGGATATGATAGGCCTCCCTATTGACAAGCTCCATGATAAATACCTGGAGGCTACAGAGATTGATGATATCCTTTTTTATGGATACCTGTATCAGCAGCGTAAGACATTTGCAGTAGATTACAATGACCTTATCATACTGAGTCTGTATATTTTTGATGAGCATCCTGATATTGCCCTAAAGTGGCAAAAGCGTCTTGAGTACATAGAGATAGATGAGTTCCAGGATATTGATCCTCTGCAGTACAGACTTATGGAGGTACTTTGTGCCTACCATAAAAACCTCTTTATAGTTGGAGATCCAGACCAGACCATCTACACCTGGAGAGGAGCCAATGTTAAGTACCTACTTGACTTTGATAAGCATTATCCTGGCACAAAGACCATTATGATGCTTGATAATTACAGATCCACTCCTCAGATTTTAAAGGTATGTAATTCACTTATAAGTAAAAATAAACAACGTATATCCAAGGATCTGGTTCCAGTGCTGCCTGACGGAGTACCTGTTGTCTGTCATCTGGCTGATGACTCTGAGGGAGAGGCCAAGTGGATAGTCAAAAACATTGAGACTCTGCACCAGATGGGCGTAGAGTATAAGGACATTACCTGTCTTTACAGAGCTCATTATGTTACCAGGACCATAGAGGAGGTATTTCTCAAGTCCAAAATACCTTATACCATCTACTCTGGCGTGCAGTTCTTTGGACGTATGGAGATAAAAGATGCACTGTGTTACCTCCGTATGATCGTATATAAGGACGATCTTTCCTTTAGACGTATTGCCAATGTACCAAAGCGTAACATCGGTGTCCGTCGCATGCACTTCCTGGAGGAGTACACAGCGGAGCATGGTGGATCTCTCTATGAGGCTCTACTTAAAAATATTGATAATGAGATATTTAAGGGGACACAGGCTGCTCAATTTGTTTCCATGATTGAAAAGTTTGCTGCAACTTATGAGGACAATACCATTTCAGAGGTACTTATTGCTATACTTCATGATTCTGGTTATGAAAAGATGCTGCGTACTGAGGGATCTCAGGAGCGTCTTGACAATCTGGCAGAGCTCAAGCAGTCAGTGTTTGAGTTTGAGACAAGTGCAGGAGAGGAGACAAATCTGGAGGGCTACCTCAAAAATGTCGCTATGTTCTCCAACATGGACAAGGGAGATAGCAACGACAGGGTCAAGCTTATGACTGTACATACTGCCAAGGGACTGGAGTTTCCTTACGTATTTCTCTGCAGCATGTCAGAGGGCATATTCCCATCCAAAAAGACTAGTACTCTGGAGGGTATGGAGGAGGAGAGACGACTGGCATTTGTAGCTCTATCAAGAGCAGAAAAGGGTCTATACCTGTCAGAGGCAGCTGGTCGTAATTTTGACGGATCCCCTAGATATCCATCGAGATTTATACTGGACATTGATCCAGAGCTTTTGAGTTTTACGGAGGCACCTAAGGCAGGACTCTTGTCCGAGACACAGAGCTATATCAAGATGATCGACTCACATCTCCGCACCACAAGTGATACAGATCTGTTTACTATAGGAGACCGTATAGCTCACAGGACATTTGGCAAGGGGACTATCAAGGATGTAAATATGGATAAAAATGCTTATACCATACAGTTTGATGACATGCCTACAGAGAGGCAGATATCTTTTAGAGTCAAGTTACAGAAATGTAAGGGATAAAGTATTTGTCTGGTCATCTCCAGGATGATAATCCCGGTAAGATGAGTGGAAGTTAGTTTTACAATTTACATCGTAAATTCCAGGCTCAAAAAATTTGCATCTCGTTGTTGACAATTATAAACCAATTTGATACTATATTCGAGCAGTCAGCGATGATGTGCGCCGGTATAGCTCAGTTGGTAGAGCAACTGATTTGTAATCAGTAGGTCTTCGGTTCGAGTCCGAATCCCGGCTTTAAAGCAAGTGATTATTCACTTGCTTTTTTTGTTTCCATATACAAGAAAATGCCCTTTAAAAGCGCGGGCATCTTCAAACTCCCCAACCCCCTCAGTCTTTGAGGGGGTTTAGTTTCCTTTCCTCCACTTTTGTTTCATAATATAAACATGAACAATAAATGGACTCCTTTGGGAAATGAAACTATTTCCCTAAATTTCAAACGCAATCTCATTCAGCAAATGTGTATTGATCATTATGAAGAGATTCTTTACTCACTCCACCCTCGTCCAGTTGTTATGGACAATATCGACCGTCTGATAAACTGTGGCGATCCTGATTTTGGTGGCGCTATGTATATTTGTCCTAAATGCGGTGAGATTAAATATGTTCCCTATCGCTGTCACTCAAAGCTTTGCAGCACCTGTGGTGCTATGTATTCCCTTAAGCGCGTGCTCAGTCTATGCAATCTATAATGATTGATGTCAAAGATCGTCACATAGTCTTTACCATTGATGAAGAACTTAGGCACTTCCTTCTCGAAGACCGATCTCTTCTGAATCTCCTTTTTGACTCTGTTGAAGACGTATTGTCTCGGTGCTTCCAAAAATTTGCCCATAAATCCAACAAGGAACTTCTTCGACCAGGGTTTGTCATGACTCTTCATACTTTTGGAAGACCTCTCGAATGGAACCCTCATATCCATGTCCTTTGCGCCGAAGATACTTTCAACCAATGGGGCAAATGGCGCCCAATGAATTTCTTTTCCTACGAATTCCTTCGCAGATCTTTTCAGAAAGTGCTCCTTGATAAACTACGTCTTGCTATTGGACTTTCTTTTCAGAAACAAAAAGTTTCAAGTTACAAAAATCACAGACAAGGTTTCTATGTTTATGCTCAACCATTTTAAGACGAAAGCGGTAAACTTAACAAGAATGGTGACATGTCCACCAAAGAGATAGCCAAATATGTCAGTAGATATCTTGGTCGTCCAGTTATAGCATGGACAAAGCTTGGTATCCTGCTTATAATGAAGTCAAGTCATGAAAATGAGTTTGAAGCAGATGAGTTCGCTTACGATCTTGGATATGGAAATGAGCTTTGTGCACTTCTCAGCACTATAAAGGGAACTCCTTCAACAGGTTTATTTGCAAATCTTGCAAGCAGCCATCCCGATAATGAACTGAGAATCCAGAGACTTCAGGAACTGGGATAACAACTCAACATGGAAAGGCAATATAAATAATTATGAACAATTTGTCTTTTTCAATCAAAACAAAGCTAAGATCCCTCACATCCATACTGAAGAAATACCTGGTTGATGGTATTGCAGCTGTAATCATAATCATCATTTTCATCAGCTATATGAATACCGACAGCAATACTATAGATCTCAATAAATATATAATCGCAGAAACCAGTGGTTATAATGGATCCGGTCATGTAAATACCAGCATTGACTGGGATTCTATAGAAAAGAAGTACGGATCGAGGATCATGTTTTTATTGATCATAACGACTGTTATTCAAATGGTGATGTAGTTAGATACTATATTAGTGGTACTTCTATGAGTGTTGGGCTATTTAACTGCAAACTAAAGGGTATTGAAGGCACTTTCAAGGTATCAGGGCTTAAAAAAGCAGACGCTAGTGCAGCTCTCTACTATTAAATAAACAATCATATAACCATAAACATAAATATTAATAAAGAAAGAGGTAAACTATGAAAACAAGAAAAATCACAGCAGGAATTTTAACTATGGCTTTAGCAGCAGCAACATCCATCCCGGCATTTGCGGGCACATTCTTCAGGGGTACCGATGATAGAATGTATTACAACGGCTATACCAAGGACGACGGAACAAGAGCGATGAACGAATGGTGCTGGATCGACAGAGATGGCGACGGAGTAGAAGAGTGTTATTACTTCGACCAGGATGGCTGGACCATTCCGGCATGGAAACAGACTCCTGATGGATATAATGTTAACTCCGAAGGTGCATGGACAGTAAACGAGGTTGTGCAGACAAGAGGAACAGCAACGGTTGATCTTACAAAGGCAGCCTCTATAGTTGGTACATATGCCAGCAAGTCATGGGATGGACAGGATATTATCACTACAATCACCGATAACGGAGACGGAGGGGTCAGAATGACTACAATTGTTAACGGCAATACTTATTCCGGTGTTTATTACTGCTCCGGAGAAAAAACCGATCGCGGATATGTGTGGTTTATGGAAACCGAAGATGAAAAAGATGACTTTATAGCCGGCGTTGGTCAGATCAATGATGGTTCTATGATACGTGTAGGTTGATTAATTCAGTAACCTGACCGAAAAACCGCTGAATCTAAAAAGATACTTGCTACAGATATGCATATATATTAAATATTTTGGTTATTTGTATGTTGTTTAGCAATATTAAACAAACCAATAAAAAAATAATTCAAAAAAGAGAGAGTATGTATGATTAATCTCAATAAAAGCGCAGACATAGAATCAACCGATTTTGAAGAGGATGGGCACAAAGATTCTGATATTGACCGTGATGCTGTAGAAGATAAGAACGGTTCAGATAACACCCAAACTGAAAAATATGTCCGTGATATCAATGATATAAATGACGCCTCCCTTGAAAAAATGAAGGCTCAGGCTTCAGATGTATTTACTGCTTCCACAGCAAATTAGGGTGAAGGAGAAACACTTGAAGATTTCAGATACATAGGAAATTATATTGTAAGTTCAAGTGATAACCCCGAAGATAACTACATTTACCTTATCTATGATGTAAAGACACACAATACATGTTTCAGGGTTAATGTAAAAAACCTGCAGGCAATCATTCCGATAATGAACTCTTAGTATCAAAACTAATAAAACCGAATTGAAAAACTTAAGCTGACTACGATACTTACTACTAATCTTTTTAAGCCGTGGGTGTGTCTGGTACACATCCATGGCTATTTTAATGATAATTACGGCAGATGCATATGTAAAAATGTAAGTCCGAAATAAACGACAAAAAACAGGCGTTTATAGAGGAGGATATCGATCATGACCAATGAAGAAATTGTCCTGGAATTACAACAGGGCAATAAAGAGAATTTTGGGCTTTTATATGAAAACACTATAAATTATTCCTTATGCGTGGCAAGAAAGTATCTGGGCAACAGAGATATGGATGTGGATGACATCATCCAGGATTCCTATGTTTCAGCTCTTAAACATATCAATGAGCTTTGAAGATCGTACAAAATTCGATAAATGGCTGGGAAGGATCATCGCTCACAGGGCTTTGAACTGGAAGAGAGATAAACTTTCAAAGGTTTACGAGCTTACCATAGATGATGATGAAGACCCTATGGATTTCAAGGACGACCGTGTTGACTATAACCCTTCACTAGTTGTGGACAAAAAAGCTACCGCAGAGATAGTAAATGGTGTCTTATCTGAGATTCCCGAAGCACAGAGGGATGTTCTCATCATGTATTATGGCCAGCAGTATTCAATTAAAGAGATATCAAACATAGTCGGTAAACCCGAGAATACCATAAAGACATGGCTTAGACGTGGAAGACAGAATGTAGAAGCCCACAAGCAGGATTTCATAAAGCAGGGCATCACACTTACAGGTATTTCTGTATTTGTTCTCATTCAGTCTATGTTCGAAACCGATACAGCTATGGCTATGCATCTCGGAAAATCAGCATTTACTTCTGTTACAGCAGCAAAGATTCTAGCTGAATTATCATCAGGATCAGGAGTTGCCACAGGAGCCGTAACAGCTGGTGCAGCCACTGCCACCGCTGGAACAACAGCAGCAGGAGCAGCTGCAGCAACAGCTACAGGAATCGGTGCGGCTGCAATGGGCACTGCCGGTGCAACTACAGCTGCCGCAGCATCAGGTGCCGGTGCAGCGGCCGCGGGTGTAGCAGGAGCAGCGACTGTCGGAGGTGCAGCTATCTTAACGAAAGTTGTGATTGGAATTGCTGCAGCTGCGGTTATTGGTGTAGGTGCTTATGAAGTATCTGATACTATTTTGAGTGAATCTGAGAATGTGATAGAGACAACGATAACATCAGAAAAGACCGAGGATGAAACTGAGACAGAAACAAAATTGGCAGAACCTATTTCTGAAGAAACCACTACTGAAAATGCCGAAAGCATTGAACTTGATATAGATACGTTGGTTTCAGAAATTTTGGCTTCATTTCAGTATTCAAAAGATCATATGAAGGAATATCAACGAGTAAGTTCTGATCCTTGGGGACAATATAATTATGATTGGCTATTTTATAGTTAATGGTTGACATAAGAACTAATGTTCTTTATAATACTTATGTGTGAGCGTAAGGAGGATATTTATGTCTGAACTAACTGATTTCATAGATGCATATCATAAGCTCTCATATAGTGATCGTGTAGTATTCTATTCGACTGTCTCAAACGATGTACATATTGATAGAGATAATGTTCAGTCGTTCCTCATCGAGACACGTATGACAGATAAACATACCTGTTTGCATTGTGGTGGAGAACACGTAGTCAAAAATGGCATGCGTAAAGATGGTACTCAGCGTTTCCTTTGCAGAGACTGCAAAAGATCATTTATACCAAGTTCTCATTCAGTCACCTCGAGGACAAGAAAACATCTTTCAGTATGGAGGGATTACTTGAAATGTATGCTTGATAAAAAGACCCTTTCTGAAAGCGCTGATGAGTGCCATATCTCATTAGGTACTGCATTTACATGGAGACATAAGATACTCAATGCTCTTACAAGACTGACAGACAAGGTATATCTTGATGGTACGGTA
>Ga0256405_10001391_pt1 | contig 66313 bp, 51 predicted proteins | sample RumenRJG_02DNA_FD_189096 | JGI IMG/M metagenome (GOLD analysis project Ga0256405, IMG submission 189096) | Bovine rumen microbial communities from Lethbridge, Alberta, Canada - RJG_02 | ecosystem: Host-associated > Mammals > Digestive system > Stomach > Rumen | place: Canada: Alberta... | reverse complement strand
TAGTCATTCTGTTTGATTGATGGTGCAAAGATACGAAAAATACTCCAGATAACGGCATAAATCGAAGATTATTATCGTGAAATATAAACATTTTAAACAGGCCTTACTTTTTAAAGTGGGCTCATAGATATAAAAAAGAAATTGAATTTGATTGTGGAAAAATAGACGTTGAATGTAATACACTCGGTGGTGTGAGTTTTACGATTAAGCAGGTTTATCGTATTACGAATTCTCTTGACGTTAGTCCTAAAAAACTATCTATCAAGTATAAAAACAATGATATAAAATACACGGTTTATCTAAATGGAACGTTGATTAATGAACGAGGAAAAATCAGGAATGACGATGTTGTTGTTGTCTGTTTTACAAAAAAAGTGAAAAAAAACGACACCATTATCGTCAATTTGAATGATTTTTTACATTGCAATGGCAATCCGATAAACACAGGAAATATCTTTTTTGTTGTTGACAACAAACATTTTTGGAACAAGTTCCATAAAAAATAGCGTTATATTAGTACCCATAAAAGTTACAAGAAAGTATTGACAAATGAATCTTTTAACAAGACATATAGAATAAATGAACCACTTTCGCCTCCATATCGCCCTCTTGCTATGCGCCTTACAGGTGCATGGGAATGACAGCATTGACGCTGCCATGGGTATAAAAAGTTCATATCCTGTTTATAGACGCGGTGGGTTGATTGGATTATTTGTTTCAGGAAAAACTTTAGGAAAAGATTTATGGCATTTTCATTTTTAAAGAATCGTACTATGAGTAAACATGAAGAGTTTATCCAGTTTATTAGTGGTATTAATTTTACCCAACATGTAATAAGCCAAATTCGTATAAATCTACATACTATTGATTTTGTTTTTGACAATGACATTATTGTACAAACAGCATGTCAAATTATATATAAACGAAACAATAAAATTATACAAATTTGGGGGAGTGGAAAAAATCAAGCAATAATCATGAATGATATTATAGAAACTCCCATTTTAAAAATAAATATCGGGAAAGATAAAAGTCTCTCGTTTATTTTTCAGAATTTATTGGCAATAGAAATTGTTCCATCAAGCAACATCCATGAGTCCTATATAATATATACATCAAAAGATTTTATTGTTGTATAATGTATATAAGTTCAATATACAAAAAAGCCAAAATGAACCGCCTTCTCCTCCATATCGCCCTCTTGCTATGCGCCTTATTTTTCGTTTAGCAAAAAAGCTGTTCCTTCAAACACGAAGCGAGCAGGACTGGTGAGCAGGAGGTGGTTGTCGGCAGCGCGCCATTCCACTTCCATACAGCCGCCATCGGCATGAATGCGCACGGTACGCCCCGTTCGTCGGTGCATGACGGAGGCTACCGCTACGGCACAGGCTCCCGTGCCACATGCCATCGTGATGCCGCTGCCACGCTCCCAGACCCGCATCCGCACCTCGTTGTTCCCCAGATATTCCACGAACTCGATGTTGCACCCTTCAGGGAACGCCTCGTGGATGGAGAGCAACCTGCCGTCACGGGAAAGGTCAATCAGTTCAATGTTGTCCGTCATCACCACAAAATGTGGGTTACCCATCGACACGAATGTCCCTTTGAACGACTTCCCGTCGGCATGCAGCATGCCAGATGACGGTGGGCGGAACAGTTCCGGAACATCCAGCGAAGGCTCTTGCATATCGACGCTCACCTTCTGAACATGTCCCTCAGTTACCTCCAGGCGTAAAATCTTGATACCCGAGCGAGTGGACAGGCGGACGATGGTGTGGTTCGTGAGTCCCTTCTCATAGACATATCGCCCGACACAGCAGGCAGCGTTTCCACACATCCGTGCTTCCGAGCCGTCGGCGTTGAAGATGCGCATGGAGAAATCGGCATCGCCGTCCATCGACTTTTCGATAAGCACCAGTCCGTCGCTGCCGATGCCAGAATGGCGGTTGCTCCATTGTATGGCTGTCGTTACCGGGTCAGTCACCGGATATTGCGACGCATATATATAAATGTAGTCGTTGCCAGCCGCCTCCATCTTAGAGAAACAAATCGATTTTTCCATCTGTCTTCTTTACTTTTGCAGCAAAATTAAACAAATATATACAGCCGGCAAAATATTTTAGCAAAAAGCTATTGTCAAGCCCCTACCATATTCCCTTCCTACAAATAGGGATTTCCCCTCTCATTTTTAGGGATTACCGTTTTGGGGTGTGCGGAAATTGATGCATCTTTGCAGCAGAGAAACAAACATGTTGAACTTTTAAAACATTACGACTATGAGACGCTGGATTTTCACCTTCGTAGCAATGATCACCTTCACGGTATCTGCGAACGCACTGAGTTATACGCAAGCACGGACGGAAGCACTCTTCCTGACCGACAAGATGGCTTACGAGCTGGGACTGAACACCATACAGCAGGAAATGGTCTATGAAATCAATCTCGACTATCTGCTGACCATCAGCGGCACGAGCGGCTATTACAGCATCTATTGGGACCGTCGTAACGCCGACCTGCGCTACGTGCTCACCACCAGTCAGTATCGTCGCTACTGCAATGTGCCCTACTTCTATCGTCCGATTGTTTGGGACGGGCGCAACATCTATCTGCGCATCTACGACCGCTATACCAATCGCAGTCGGTTCTACTACCCGCGTCCTGCCACTTATTCCACTTTCAGGGGAGGAAAGAACAGAGGCGCCAGTTGGTACAACCCGCGTGTCACCAGGAGCACGACGAATAGCAGCACATGGCGCAACAGCGGTCCGACCGGTACGAACAACCGCCAGTATAAAAACAACAACGACCGTTTCGGTAACAATGTGAACAGCCGTCCTGCAACGAGCACGCGTCCGAACAGCAGCTCACGGGGAAGCGTGGCACCATCCAACTCGGGCAGTGGCAGCAAGGGGCAGTTTGGCGGCACACGAAGATAAATCCATACTCTATATATACCTTAAGTAATTAAGTCCTATTTTATCAGCAAGGCGGGTGCTCCGTGATGGAACGCCCGCCTTTTCTGTTTGATAATTTGATTTGCGATTATACCGCAGATTCCACAAAACTTAATAAGTAACCATATTTATCAATTGTCAATTTTCAATTATCAATTAACGCAATCACTTCCTTCATGCCTTCCGACGCACCTTTCTGAATGAAGGTGATGCCGCCGCTGTGGCTGGCGTTGACAGGTTTCGGGTCGATTAGATAGACTGGCACTTCCGGTCGCACGTAGTGAATCAGTCCGGCAGCCGGATAGACCGCCATTGATGTGCCGATGACAATGAAGATATCAGCCTGCTGACAGAATTCTGCAGCGACGCCGATGTTGGGAACGGCTTCGCCGAAAAACACGATGTAGGGTCGGAGCAGCGAACCGTCGTCAGCCTTCTCGCCCGGTTGCACCTCGCAGTTTTCCGCCGTCAGCGTCCGGATATAGCGCGGGTCGTCCACGTCGCGACTGGAACAAACCTTCGTCAGTTCACCGTGCAGGTGAATCACGTGGCTCGAACCTGCCACCTCGTGCAGGTTATCTACGTTTTGTGTGATAATCGTCACGTCATATTTCTCTTCCAACTGCGCCAGCAGCCGATGTCCTTCGTTCGGCTTACAAGTGAAAAGTTGTTTGCGCCGCTCGTTGTAGAAGCGGGTCACCAATTCCGGGTCGCGCTCCCATCCCTCGTGCGAAGCCACATGCTCCACGGGATATTGTTCCCACAAACCGCCCGAATCGCGGAAGGTGCTGATGCCGCTCTCTGCCGACATGCCGGCACCTGTCAGAACTACAATCTTTTTCATTTTACCAATCTTGATTTATTTTACTACGACCTTTTTTCCGTTACATATATATATTCCCTTCTTCACCGGTTTGCCTTGCAGATGTTGTCCGTCGATGGTGTACCACTTTCCGTCCATCGTCTGTCGTTCATCTTGGTCGATGGTAGAAATAGCCGTGGCTGATGTGTCGATAAAGATGTTTACGTCCTGTCCCTCGGTGGGCATGGTGAGCAGATAGAACACGTCGGTGCGTCCATAATATTCCTCATCGAGCGGTGTCAGGGTGCCGGCGCTTACGCTGATGATGCCTTCGGGTGCCCCGTCAAGGCGGTCGATAAGCAGTTTTGTAGTCTCACCTGCACCTGCATAGTAGTTACCATCGTAGGCGATACCCACAAAATCACCGGTTTCCTCGTCGATGGGCCACGGCTGGGCGAAAAGGTTTTCCTCGTCTGCCGAAACAATCCATCCTTTCATCGCCTGTCCCATCACGTCGCTGCCCCTGATGCCGCCTGTGGTGCAATTGCCGGCGTAGTAGTTGTTGCGCAGGGTGTAGTCGTTCTCGATGGTTGGGGCACCCAGAATGCCGCCAGCGTTTCCATTTGCAGTGACACCGCCCAAGTTCAGATTGTTGCTTATGGTACTGGAAACTGCTGTTCCCGCAATGCCACCCACATTTAAATGTCCTGCCACGTTGCCCTCATTGATGCATCCGAAAATGGAAACATTTTGTGCAGATCCTGCTATACCGCCACACCTGGAATATGAAGCCGTGATGTTTCCATAATTAAAGCATTCATTGATTGCCTTATTACCGGCATCTTCGATACTGCCCACAATGCCGCCAATTCGTTGACTCCCCGACACGGTAGCTTCATTGGTGCAGTATTCGATGGTTCCACTAACAAACAGACCGACGATGCCTCCAATGCTCGTATTACCATTAATGATGTTTACATCCTTTGTTACCTTGCAGTTTTCAATTGTTCCGCCATTACACCGGGCTACGATGCCGCCAATGTTGTTGTTATTGTTGCAGTTGATGGTGCTGTTGTCAATAATCAGATTGCGCACGGTGCCATTCGTTCCTAAATGAGCGAACAGCGATTCGTTGTTGGAACAGGTGTAGTTGATATTGTTGACGGTATAGTAACGGCCGTCAAAAGTGCCACGGAAGGGTCTGTCGTAATTTCCTATGGGCTTCATCGTCTTTCCGGTATAGTCGAGGTTGTTGCCAAGGCGGAAGTATATGCCGTTCATATCGACGCCGTTGATTACGCAGAAAGCTAATTTCTCCATTTCTTCCACCGTGCGGATGATGTAGGGGGCGGTTTCCGTACCACTGCCTTCGTCGAACGAGGGGTTAGTGATATTGAACACGGTGGTAGCCTGTCCACCATAGTTGCCCATACCTATAACAGTGATGTCGTGGCTGCCGAAGCTGCCGAAGCCGCCTTCGGGCGACAGGCGATAGTCGGTGCCCTGCTGCAGCGTGACGGGCGAGCCGCTCTTATTGTCGATGACAGTGACAACAGGTGTCAGCGTGCTGCCGGTCCACTCTTGCGATGGCGTGGTGATGGTTATCCATGGTTCATACCCTATGTCGCGCACGGCTTGGCTGGCAGTGATGTGCACGTTGGTCACGAGCGAGGGCAAGGTGGCAGTATAGCCGTTGGCGGTCTTAGTTATAGAATTGCCATTGGCAAGGAAAGAATCAACGATATAGCCTGTAGGTGGAGTTCCGCTGTAGGAAAGCGAAAGGTTGATGGTGCTGCCACACTGATAATAGTTCTTTCCGTTGAAGTTGAAGATGGGTGTAGTGCCGAATCTGCCGTTGATGTTGTCGGCAAAGGTGACGGAGGTAATGTGCTTGGCAGAAGTATGTTCATCGGTACCATCCGTGCCATCTGTACCAACAGCGCCTTTGGTGCAGTTGCCGCCGATGTAGCATGCCTTACTCTGTTGGTCAGGATCAACGTTGGTGTTACCATGCTTCACATATACATAGTGTGTCCAGGAGTGTCCTATGATGGCACCAACCCAGTCGTTGCCACTCACAGTTCCAAGGAAGGTACAACCGTAGATATCGCTGCTGCCTTGTGTTGAACCTACGATGCCGCCGACATAGGTTGTGCCGGTGACGCGCACGTCCTCTGCCACCTTACAGTCACGCACGCCATGACCGGTGTCAGTATAATTGCCATTCATATATCCTGCGATAGCTCCTACGTTTGCTCCACCTTGAATGACGCAATCGGCCATGGTGAGATTCTTTATGGTGGCAATGGCACCGATGATATTGAACAAGCCATGATAGTTGGTTGAATAGGTTGACCTCATGCCCCTGATGGTGTGTCCGTTGCCGTCGAAACAACCTTCAAACATGTTGAAACCCGACGGGGCATTGTTGTTTTGCTCTCCTATTCCTTTAAAAGAAACACCCGCGAAGTCAATGTCGGCATCCATGCGGAAATACTTGAATATATAACTCGTTCCATTGTTCACTGCCGATGCCAGTTGGTTCATGTGCTCCACGGTAGTGATAATGTAAGGGTCGGTCTCCGTGCCGGATCCGCCGCCGAATGATTGCGCCCGCAATGTGCCAGGCACGGCGAGGAGTAAAAGGAATAACCACCTCGCAAGAGTTTGTGTTCGATTGTTCATCATACGTCTAAAAAACTAAGTTTCCGCAAAGTTACGAAAAATCGAGCGCAGAACGAAATAAATTCGTTTATTTCTTATGCCGAGATGCAGTAACTTCGTGAAGTCTCTTCTCACAAAGTTACGAAAAATTGAGCGCAGAACGAAATAAATTCGTTTATTTCTTATGCCGAGATGTAGTAACTTCGTGAAGTCTCTTCTCACAAAGTTACGAAAAATGTCGAAAGTAAGAAACGTAAAGCAACATAAATAAAGCAAAATTTTCTTCAAATATTCCGATGTAATCAAGAAAAATAGTAACTTTGCGTCGTTTTAATCATTTTTGTTTATAAAGACAAGCGAAGAATATGGAAAAAGTAAGTTATGCCTTAGGACTTGGCATCGGACGCCAGTTGGTACAAATGGGAGCAACCGACCTTAACGTGGACGAGTTTGCTGCTGCCATCAAGGACATCATCGCAGGCAACGACCTGAAAGTGTCTCACAAAGATGCACAGACCATCGTGGAAGACTATTTCAAAAAGAAAGAAGAAAAACTGAACGAAGAGCGTCAAGCCAAAGGACAGGTTGCCAAGGAAGAAGGCAAGAAATATCTGGAAGAGAACGCCAAGAAAGACGGAGTCGTGACTCGTGACAGCGGTTTGCAGTATATGGTGCTGCAGGAAGGAACGGGCAAGAGTCCGAAGGCTACCGACAAGGTGCGCTGCCACTACGAGGGCTTCCTGACCGACGGGACGGTGTTCGACAGCAGCGTGCAGCGCGGAGAACCGGCTGTGTTCGGGCTCGACCAGGTCATCACGGGATGGACTGAAGGACTGCAGCTGATGAAGGAAGGTGCGAAATATCGCTTCTTCATTCCCTACCGACTGGGTTATGGCGAGCATGGCGCAGGACAGATGATTCCGCCGTTTGCCACCCTCATCTTCGACGTAGAGTTGCTGGAAGTGCTCTAAGCCGTAATTGAATGAAAACCACAGCCATGCGAACCGGACTCATTTTCCTGGCAGCCCTCAGTATCGGAGCAATGGTCAGTGCCTGTCAGGGGACGACTGACACCAATCAGATGGCAACCGATGCCGACACGCTGAGCTATGCCGTCGGACAGCTCAACGGCAGTCATCTGCGGGAACATCTGGCAGATTACGGCATCGGGGAGGAATATCTCAACGAAGTGCTCAAAGGAATCCAAGAGGGGAGTGAAGCCAGTGGTGATAAAGAGCGGGTGGCTTACTACTTCGGTGTGCTGCAAGGGCTGGGCATCGTGGAGAATACCAACGAACGGGTGTTTCGCAACGACGACGGCAAGCAACTTTCGCCAACCATCTTTATGGATGGAATGTATGACGGCGTGAGCGGAAAGAACAAGCTGCCGACGGAGAACATGGCTCAGTTCGTAGAGCGGTGTGTCAACAAGATGGAACTCGACTACAATCTGAAGAAGTTCGAGGACAACAAGAAACGGAACGAGCAGTTCATGGCAGAAAAGGCAAAAGCCGAGGATGTCGGTAAACTGCCTGGCGGAGTGCTTTATCAAGTGATTTATGGCGGCAGCGGCAACATGCCTGAAGACACTGCCATCGTGACCTACAATGAGGAGATACGCACGATAGACAACCAACAGGTAGCCACCACTTTCGGCGGCAATCCGCACGTGAAGCGAGTGGAAGAGGTGCCGAAAGCCATCCGCGAGGCAGTGCGCAGGATGAAGGCAGGTGCCACGTGGGAGGTCTATGTGCCATGGAAACTCGTAGAGCAAGGAAAAGAGAAAGAGAAGATAAAACCCTTCTCCGTCCTTATCTATAAAATACATGTCATTTCAATCAAAAAGAAGATAACTAACAATTAAACAAGTTAAAACCATGAAAAAAACAATGTTTGTGATTATGACAGCTGCAGTCGTTACGCTGATGGCTTCATGTGGAAAAGGCAACAATGCCAAGGTGGATTTGAAGAACAATTCTGACTCTGTGAGCTATGCCATGGGTGCTATGTCGTCCATGCAGATGGGGCTGAACAAAGAGGTGCTGCAGATGCAGGCTGGTATCGACTCTGCTCATTTCGGACAGTTCGAAAAGGGCTTGCAGGAAGGTCTTAAAGTGAGCGAAGACAAGGCTAAGAAGGCTTACTTCCTCGGTCAGATGATTGGTATACAGATGGGTGAGCAGTATGACGGCACCGTGAAGCAGTTTGCCATGATGAAAGACCTGAAGCTCTCGAAGACCACCTTCCTCAAGGGTGTTCTCTCTGCACTGAACGGCACTCCTGCCATTGACATGGACAAGGCAAACAAACTGTTGACCGACGTGCAGGAGAAGATGCTTGCTGAGAACAAGAAAGCTAACCAGAAATTCCTCGAGGAGAATAAAAAGAAGTCGGGCGTGGTAACCACCGAAAGCGGCTTGCAGTACAAAATCGTCAAAGCCGGTAACGGTCCGAAGCCGACAGAGGACGATATAGTGAAAGTCAACTATGAAGGCAAAAACATCAACGGCGATGTGTTCGACAGCACATACGACCGCGAACAGCCTGCCGTTATGCCCCTCAACCGCAACATCGCCGGCTTCAAGGAGGCTCTCACCATGATGCCTGTCGGCTCAACATGGGAACTCTACATACCTGCCGAACTGGCATACGGTGACAATGGTGCCGGAAGAGACATCCTGCCGGGTTCGACATTGATCTTCAAAGTGGAACTGCTCAGCATCGAAAAGAAACCAGAGCCTGCTGCACCAAGCACACCGGCTGCCGCTCCTAACGCACAGAAGAAATGAGAAAAATCATCCTTTTAGCACTCGTCTTCGTGGCGAGTGCTTCTTTTAATACCGTCACCGCTCAAAAGAACAAAGGCAAGAAGACTGCGGCAAGCACTGCCCAGCCCGTGAAGATTGTCACTCCTGCCGATTCGTTGAGCTATGCCATGGGCATGGACGTGACCCGCGAACTGATGGGTTTCCTCAAGAATAACTTCAATGTGGACAGTGTGAACATGCCGGACGTGATTCGCGGTTTTGAGGATGGAATCAAAGGCGATCCGAAAGATAATGCGTACAGCGCAGGCATTCAGATAGCAAACATCGTCATGAAGCGCATGTTGCCCGAAATGAGCAAAGAGTTTGAGGGCACCGACATGGCTTTGGACAAAGATGTGTTCACACGCGGTTTTGCCGATGCACTGAAAAAAGTGACCACGCATTTCACCCCGGAAGCAGCCGGCACCTATGCACGAAATGCTTCAAACGCTTTGCGCGAAAAGAAAGGACGCCAGGTGAGAGAGCAGGGTGAGCGCTTCTTGGCTGAGAATGCGCAGAAGGAGGGTGTCGTGACACTGCCGTCGGGACTGCAATACAAAGTCTTGAGACAGGGAACGGGAGCCATAGCCAAGAACGACGACGAGGTGGTCGTGAAATACGAAGGATATCTCATCGACGGCACAGAGTTTGACAGCTCCTATAAGCGCGACCCGCAGACCAGCACCTTCCGTCCCAACCAGGTCATCAAAGGCTGGACGGAAGCCCTCACCATGATGCCCGAGGGCAGCAAGTGGGAACTCTACATCCCGCAAAACCTCGCATACGGCGAGCGTCAGGCAGGTAAGATTCCGCCATATTCTACCCTCATCTTCACGGTAGAACTGGAAAAGGTGAATGCGAAATAGGGCAAGAGCGGCTGCCAAGCTATGTGCCACGGAAGCCCAAAGCTAAGCGGCACCACTCAATGCTGGCAGTATAATCATGAGTAAAGGCGACAAGTGAAAACCCTCACTTGTCGCCTTTACTTATAATAGAACGTCTGATTCAAGGAATCGTTCACGTTCGGGAGACTTTAATCAAACTTGGTCCTCCGCTCAATCCATATTTATCCATTGTCAATTATCCATTAGCGCAGCGTCTTTCCTCCCGTCAGGCGCTCCCCTCCCTTCGTAGGGGAGGGGCAGGGGTGGGGGTGGTTTGGGCTTCTTCACGCCCTGTATAAACATACGGAAAAGGGTGTATAAATATACGGTTGGACTTTCGTTTTCCAAAAGTTCAACTTTTAGCTTGCAAAAGTTGAACTTTTAGACGATGAAAGTTAAACTTTCAGGACGCAAAAGTTGAACTTTTGGAAACGCTATCTTAATGCGTTGAAATACAACTGTTTACGAATCGCCTATCCAAACGGCAGCCTGTGTATAAATATACAATCGTGGCGAGGGGATAGGCGAGTTGTTTTTTCTTGATGACACCCTTGTGGGGTGGTGATGTGTCTGTTGTTCTCCCGATGCGGGGTCATGCGTCTTTCTGCCGTGTACCCATGCGTGCCTCGACGACGTTGACCACATAGTCGCCCAGTTTCTCGCATTCGGAGATGATGTCCATGTACATCGTGCCGATGCCGTAGGTGTATTTATGGTCGTTCACGTCGCTGATATTCTGGCTCTTGAGCTGGTTGCGGTAGTTGTTGATTTCGTTTTCGATGTTGAAGGAGCGGTTGGCGTCGAGGTGTTCCTTTCGTCCGGCGAGGGCGATGTTCATCTGTGTGAGTGCCTCGTTGGTGAGCTCCATCATCTGGTGCATGTGTTCGTATTGGTCGGCGGTGAAATCCTCTTTCTCGCGGATGCGCCGGTTGATGCAGCGTGCGATGTTGTAGCAGGCATCGCCGATACTCTCTATCTCTGATATCTCGCGGAGCATGGCGCGGATTTTCGCTTTCGTGTCGTCTGAAAGGTGGGCGTCGCTCACTTCGTCCAGATATTTGGCTATCTCGATTTCCATGTTGTCGGAAATGCCTTCGTACTTTTCGATGCGTGAATAGAGCTTGACGAAGCTGGTCTCGTCTTTCTCTTCCAGCAGGTCGCGCACCATGCCGAACATGCGTTGGATGCGTTCGGCAAAGAGGGTGATTTCCTTTTGTGCCTCGAGCACTGAGAGTTCGGGCGTTTTCATCAGACCGCCGCGTATGAAATGCAGGCGGAAGTCTTCCTCTTCCTCCGTCATCTTCGGGTTGATGATTTTGCATACGAGTCGCTCAATCTGCGGGATGAACCAGATGAGGATGAGGGTGTTGGCGATGTTGAAGCAGGTGTGGAAGGCTGCCAGGACGAACGACAGTTTGGCTGCATTCTCCATGAATCCCGGCATCTCTTTGGTCAGGGTCTCGTCGTATCCGACAAAGCCGCACACCATGTTGATGAATGGTTTGAAGATGCACAATATCCAGACGATGCCGAACATGTTGAAGAACATGTGGGCAAAGGCTGCGCGCCGTGCCTGCGTGTTGGCTGTCATGGCTGCGATGTTCGACGTGACGGTCGTTCCGAGGTTCTCGCCCATCACCAGTGCGATGCCTTGATAGATGGGGAGCACGCCTGACGAGCAGAGAATCATGGTGATTGCCATGACTGCTGCCGACGATTGTACCGCCATGGTCAGCACACCACCGATGAAGAGGAACACGATGGTTGTCAGGAAACTGTCGGGGTCGAAGTCGGAGAAGAAGTCGAGCACAACCTGGTTCTCACCCAGGTGCATGTCGATGCCGGTCTGTCGGAGTGTTCCCAGTCCCAGGAACATGAAGGCGATACCAAAGAGGAAGTCGCCGATATAGCGTTTCTTCTTCGAATAGATTAAGAGGATGGCAATGAAGAATGCCGGATAGACCACGTCGGCAATGTTGAACGAGAAGCCCAGACTCATGATCCATGCCGTCAGCGTGGTGCCGATGTTCGCTCCCATGATGACCGAAATGGCTTGAGCCAATGTCAGAAGTCCTGCGTTCACAAACGAGACGGTCATCACGGTCGTCGCCGTTGAACTCTGTACAGCCGCAGTGACAAACGTGCCTGTCAGCACACCAGTGAAACGGTTGGTGGTCATGGCACCTAAAACATGGCGCAGTTGCGAACCAGCCATCTTCTGAAGACTCTCACTCATCGACTTCATACCATACATCAACAGAGCAAGCGAGCCTATCAGTTTGAAAACAACCAAAATCGACATAATTAATATTAAATTAAGAAGACAAAATTGTCCATACGAAAAAAATGTATTAACTTTACCGCCTCAAAACGATTAAATAATCAATGTTATGAATGCAGACCAGATTCAAATCCGATGCAAAAATAATAAAAAAACACGAAACTTTGCAAAAGGAGTCACACTTTCTGAAGTTTTTGATGCGTTTCAGCCACAACTTAATGGCTTGCTCATCAGTGCCAAGGTCAATAATAAGGTTGAAGGACTGGACTTCAGACTCTATCATCCCAAGGATGTGGAGTTTCTTGACATCACCTCTTCATCCGGACTTCGTGCCTATACGCGTACATTATTTATAGTTCTTTGCAAAGCGGTGCACGACATCTATGCCGACGGCAGCGTCATGATTGATATTCCCGTTTCGAACGGTTACTATTGCGACCTGTCTATCGGGCATCCCGTAGAACAGGAAGATGCCGAAAAAATACGCCGCAGGATGCAGGAAATCATCGATGCAGCGATGCCTATCGAGCGGCATGAGTGCACGACGGAAGAAGCCATCAGCATCTTTGAAAAGAACGGCTCTGTCTCGAAAGTGAAGTTGCTCAAGAGCCTCGGAAGGTTATATACAACCTATTACCAGCTCGGCGATTATGCAGACTTTTATTACGGAGCGCTCCTGCCCAATACCAGCATGCTGTATCTCTTCGGATTGGAAAAATACTATGACGGATTGCTGCTGCGCATACCGTCGGTAAAAAATCCGAATGAACTGGGAGAACTCATCCGGCAGGACAAGATGTTCGAGATATTCAAGGAGCATCACCACTGGCAGAGTCTTCTCGGACTGCAGACGGTAGGCGACTTCAACGAAGCTGTGCAAAAAGGATGGGCAACCACCGTCATCAATGTTTCCGAGGCGTTGCAGGAAAAGAAAATCGCTTCTATCGCAGAAGAGATTGCCAAGCGTAAGACGGTCAAGATGGTGCTGATAGCCGGTCCTTCGTCGAGCGGTAAGACAACGACATCCAAGAGATTGTCAATACAACTTGTGTGCAACGGCATCAAGCCCATAGCCATCTCACTCGACGACTATTTCCTCGACCGTGACAAGACACCGAAAGACGAGTCGGGCGACTACGACTTCGAACATCTGCACGCCCTGAACATCCCACTGCTCAACGAACAACTGACCGCTCTCTTCAATGGCGAGGAGGTGGAATTGCCGAAATACAACTTCCAGACGGGTAAAAGCGAAAAGAGCGGAAGAAGGCTGAGGCTCAATCCGCACGAAATCTTGGTGGTCGAAGGCATTCATGCACTGAATCCGGAGCTGACGGCTCAAATTCCCGAAGAGCAGAAATATCGCATCTATGCTTCCGCATTGACCACGATACTTCTGGATAAACACAACTATATCCCGACGACCGACAACCGTCTGCTGCGGCGAATCATCCGCGACCACAAATACCGCGGAGTGTCGGCGCAGGAGACTATACGCCGCTGGCCCAGTGTGAGAGCAGGAGAAAATAAGTGGATATTCCCCTTCCAGGAGAATGCCGACGCCATGTTCAATACGGCAATGATATACGAGTTGGCGGTGATTAAGCAGCAGGCGATTCCTGTCTTGGAACAGGTTCCGGAGAACTGCGACCAGTTTACCGAAGCTTTCCGCCTGCGCAAATTCCTCGAATACTTCTTGCCGGTGCCTAACCGCCAGTTGCCGCCAACCAGTTTGTTGCGCGAATTCCTCGGAGGGTCGTCGTTCAAGTATTGACCCTCTCGACCTTCTCGGCAGGGATAAGCCCTTTTCAACAAGTCGGTGCAAGCCTCGAACAGAACAAACAGAGCTGGCTTTCTTAGTTCTGCGAGGTGTTGCCCGACTTATTTTTTTATTCAAATCGGGGACAAATACATCAATCCGCCTCTGCAGAAAGACGGCTGATTATGTGGTGGTGATTGGCGTATGACCCTGCGCAAAACGGCAGAAAAGGAAATAACGAAATGATGGGATGGTCGCGGAAATCGGAAGCAAAGTGACGGAAAAAACGGAAGATTTAGGGAAAAAGGTTCCCAAAAGCGGAGTTTCTCCAAAAAAAATTTGCCCGAATCAATATTATTTCAGAACTTTGCAACCCAATAACAGACATTAACCTAACAAAGTTCTTTAATTCATAAGATTATGGCAGAACAATTGGAAGTGAAGGAACTCGACCAAGTCGTAGTCCGCTTCTCAGGTGATTCCGGCGACGGTATGCAGCTCGCGGGAAACATCTTTTCTACGGTATCAGCAACTGTAGGCAATGGTATTTCAACCTTTCCCGACTATCCCGCCGACATCCGCGCCCCGCAAGGTTCGCTGACCGGTGTCTCGGGATTTCAGGTACACATCGGGGCAGGCAAAGTCTATACTCCCGGTGACCTTTGTGACGTGCTCGTGGCAATGAATGCGGCAGCGCTCAAGACGCAGTATCGCTATGCTAAGCCACAGGCAACGATTATTATTGACACCGACAGCTTCGGTCCCAACGACCTGAAAAAGGCAGCATTCCAGACGGAAGACTATCTCGGCGAGATGGGTATCGACCCCGACCGCGTGGTGCAATGTCCGCTCACGACGATGGTGAAAGAGTGTCTTAAGGACACAGGCATGGACAATAAGGCGATGCTCAAATGCCGTAACATGTTTGCTGTGGGACTGGTTTGCTGGTTGTTTAACCGCGACCTCAGCCTCGTTGCCAATTTCCTGCGCGAGAAGTTCGCTAAGAAACCGGAAATCGCCGAGAACAATATCAAGGTTGTGCAAGCCGGATATGACTACGGTCACAACACCCATGCCAGTGTTCCTGCCACTTATCGCATCGAATCAAAGCACAAAGAGACCGGACGATACATGGATATCACGGGCAATAAGGCTACAGCGTACGCCTTGATAGCTGCTGCCGAGAAAGCAGGCTTGCGCCTCTTCCTGGGCTCATATCCTATCACGCCGGCAACAGATATCCTGCATGAACTGTCCAAGCACAAGTCGTGTGGCGTCATCACCGTTCAGTGTGAGGATGAAATCTCGGGCTGTGCATCAGCCGTCGGAGCATCCTTCGCCGGTGCGCTTGCTGCCACCAGCACCTCAGGACCGGGCATCTGTCTGAAGAGTGAGGCGATGAATCTCGCCGTTATCGATGAGTTGCCGTTGGTGGTAATTGACGTTCAGCGCGGTGGTCCTTCCACGGGACTGCCCACCAAGAGTGAACAGACCGACCTCCTTCAGGCACTCTACGGACGCAACGGCGAAAGCCCCATGCCCGTCATTGCGGCAACCAGTCCGACAGACTGTTTCGACGCTGCATACGAGGCAGCAAAGATTGCCCTTGAACACCTGACGCCGGTTATCCTGCTTACCGATGCTTTCATTGCAAACGGTTCGGCAGCATGGAAGTTGCCGACCATGGCAGAGCTGCCAGCCATCCGTCCGCACTATGTAACTCCGGAGATGAAGGGCAACTATACCCCGTATTTCCGTGACGAGGAGAGCAAGGTGCGCTACTGGGCTATCCCCGGACAGGAAGGCTATACGCACATCATCGGCGGACTGGAGAAGGACGGCAAGACAGGAGCTATCAGTACCGATCCCGAAAACCACGACCTCATGTGTCGTCTGCGTGCAGAGAAAGTGGCAAAAATCCCCGTTCCCGACCTTCAGGTGATGGGCGACGAGGATGCCGACCTGCTTATCGTCGGATTCGGTTCTACATACGGACACCTCGTCAGCGCCATGCTTGAGTTGCAGCAGAAAGGCTACAAAGTGGCGCAGGCACAGTTCAAATATATCAACCCGCTGCCGAAGAACACGGCAGAAGTGCTCAAGCGATACAAGAAAGTGGTCGTGGCAGAGCAGAACCTCGGACAGCTCGCAATCTATCTGCGCGGACAAATCGACGGCTTCACGCCTTACCAGTATAACGAAGTGAAAGGACAGCCGTTCGTCGTGAGTGAATTAGTTACTGCATTTGAGGACATTTTAAAGAAGTAAACAGCCATGGAATATACATTTCAAGATTATAAGAAAGGACAACCACGTTGGTGTCCCGGTTGCGGTGACCATTTCTTCCTCGCATCACTGCACAAGGCAATGGCAGAAGTAGGGGTAGCACCCCACCAGATGGCAGTCATCTCAGGTATCGGATGTTCCAGCCGTCTGCCCTATTACGTAAACACTTACGCCATGCAGACGATTCATGGACGTGCGGCAGCCATCGCGACAGGTGTCAAGACTGCCAATCCCGAACTCTGTGTCTGGCAGGTGTCGGGCGACGGCGACGGACTGGCTATCGGTGGAAACCACTTCATCCATGCCATGCGTCGTAACATCGACCTGAACATCATCCTGCTCAACAACCGCATCTATGGTCTTACCAAAGGACAATATTCTCCGACCTCTCCGCGCGGTTTCGTCTCAAAGTCGAGCCCGTACGGAACCGTGGAAGACCCGTTCCGCCCGGCAGAACTCTGCTTCGGAGCGCGCGGCAAGTTCTTTGCACGCACCGTTGCGACCGATGCACCGGAGACCATCGCCGTGCTGAAGGCAGCCTATCAGCACAAAGGTGCTGCCGTTTGCGAGATTCTGCAGAACTGCGTCATCTTCAACGACCATTGTCACGATGCCGTTTACACGAAGGAAGGACGGCAGAAGAATGCCATCTACGTGCGTCATGGCGAAAAACTCGTGTTCGGTGAGAACAACGAATTCGGACTGGTGCAGGAAGGTTTCGGACTGAAAGTCGTGGAAATCGGAAAAGACGGATACACGTTGGACGACGTGCTCGTGCATGACGCACATTGTGAGGACGACACCTTGCAGCTCAAACTCGCCATGATGTCCAACGAAGACGGCTTCCCCATCGCACTGGGCGTCATCCGTGACGTGGCGGCACCGACCTACAACGATGCTGTCTATGCACAGATTGAGGAGGTGAAGCAGCAGAAGAAATACCATAATTTCGAAGAACTGCTTGCCACCAACGACACTTGGGAGGTGAAATAACAGCCTTCAACGGGCGTTTGAATAGCGACAAGTAAATAGAAAATAGAATCGGAAAAAGCATGGTTTCCAGGCAAGGGAACCATGCTTTTTTTGTGTTCCTGACGGCAATGGCAGCCGGGAGAGTCCATGTCGGTCATCCGAACGCTGTCAGACGTTTCAGTACCGACGCTCCGTTCTCCGGTGATATCTTTCGTCCCGCTTCCGTCATCCCACTCGTTGAGCCGCTTGCCGCTTTTGTATATTTATGCAAGGGTGGAACGATTGGAGGACGTTTTGCAAACTATTGGTTTTCAACGTGTTAGGTATGGCTTTCCAAAAGTTCAACTTTTAGCTTGCAAAAGTTGAACTTTTAGGCGGTGAAAGTTGAACTTTTAGAGTGCAAAAGTTGAACTTTTGGAAAGCGAAAGTTCAACTGCATATTTATACGCCCTTTTCGGTATGTTTATGCAAGTTGTGTGTTGGTGGTCAATTTCATCGGATTCGGGTTAAGAAACAATGGCTTTTTGTAAATTTTTTGTTTACAGACAATCCGTAAAAATGCACGATATTATTTGTTGTTTCGGATAAATATGTTTATCTTTGCTGCATCAACAATCTTCTTGGCGTGTCAGCGGCAAGAAAGAAAATAACTTAGGTATGGGGTTTGTGAAGAAATTCGTTTTACTTTTTGTCTGTTGCTGGTTGTCTTCGCTATGCGCGAGGGGCGAGCAATTTGTGTTGACTCCGCAGTGGACTGCGCAGGCGCAGTTTGCCGGATATTATGTGGCGGTGGCGAAAGGTTTCTACAAGCGGGCTGGTCTGGATGTGAAAATAGAGCACATCTCTGCGTCTAATTCTTGTGTGAATCGCCTGAAGGACGGCACAAGCCAGTTTGTTACGATGCACTTGCTCTCGGCAATCAAGTATATGGACGAGGGCTTGCGGTTGGTCAATGTGATGCAGGCAAGCCAGAATTCTTCATTGATGATTATCTCGAAAAAACCGCTTGAAGGTCCGAAAGACTTGCAGGGGATGCGGATAGGCAACTGGAAGATGGGCTTTTCCGAGCTTGGCTTTATCCTCGACAAGGAGTATGGGTTGAACATTCAGTGGATTCCGTTCATTCAAAACATCAATCTCTTTATTTCCGGTGCGATAGACGCGACGATGGCAATGAGCTATAATGAGTATTATCAGCTGCTGATGTCGGGCAGGAGACTGAAGGAAAACCAACTCCTGTACTTTTCGAAGATTGGCTACAACATCCCCGAAGACGGTGTCTATGTGACGGAGGAGTTTTACAAGACTCATAAAAAGGATATTGAGAAGTTTGTGGCGGCAACCCGCCAAGGGTGGGAATGGGCATGTGCACACCCCCAGGAGACGCTTGATTTTGTGATGGATGCGGCAAAGAAGACGAAGGTGAAGACCAATCGCAAGGCACAGAAATGGATGCTTGAGAAAATACTGGACACCTTGGTGAGCAAAAGAAACGGGAAGCGAACCTATACGTTGGACGAAAGAGACTTCAACTTGGCAGTTCGCTTACTCCATACGAATGGGTATATCAGCAATAAAATCGCTTACAAACAGATAAAAGGATCATGAAACTTTCACGGTTTTTCAATACATCAAAATCTTTCTCCAAGAGGCTCACCTTTTGGGTATTGCTCACGACGGGAATCATTTTCGCCTTGATTTGCATCGTGTTGTTCTTTTTTATGCGCAACGGACTCTCCAAGGAGGCTAAGCAGCGGGCAGAAGGTGTGTTGGAAAACACGACCCTGCGCATCAATCATGTCCTCAATTCGGTAGAGGTCGCAGTGGAAAACACGGTTCCTCTCATCTATGAACACCTCGACGACCCCGACAAGATGTATGAAATCACCAAGCAACTCCTGGACATCAATCCGATTATTGCCGGGTCTGCCGTCGCTTTCGAACCGAACTACTACAAAGATCGTGGCGTGCTGTTCTCTCCCTATGCCTACAGGGATGGGCTGGAGATATCAAGCAAACAGTTGGGAACAGACGATTATGAGTACCATTACATGGACTGGTACCAGATACCGAAGTTGCTGGATACGGATTATTGGAGCGAGCCTTATTACGATGCCGGTGGCGGTGAAATGATCATGACGACCTATTCCTATCCATTGAGGGATAAGGACGGTAAGATATTTGCCATCTTCACGGCAGATGTGTCCTTGGACTGGCTGACCAAACTGCTGAGCAATATCAACTATTATAAAGATGCCTATACGCTGGCAGTAAGTAGGGGAGGAACCTATATCGTTCATCCGCGGAAGGAACGGATTCTCAATGAAACGATATTCAGCAACATAACTGAAACCGAAGATACGATTGACGACGGCATTGCGCATGCGATGATTGACGGAAAAGAAGGATTCTCGAAGTTTAAAAACGACGGAATCCCCTCTGTGGCATTCTACAAACCCATTCAGCGAACGGGATGGTCGATGGCAATTATCTGCCCGGAAAAGGAGTTCTTTCAGGTGGTAAGCCTGCTTGGATTTATCGTTGTGGCTACCATGTTCCTTGGATTGTTGACACTATTGTTCGTCTGTCATAAGGCAGTGAAGCGTATCACTCGCCCGCTGGAGCGCTTCGCCTATTCAGCCAACGAGATTGCTGCGGGCAATTTCGAAAGCGAACTGCCCGAAATCACTACCAAAGACGAGATGCAGAAACTCCATGACTCGTTCAAGATGATGCAGAATTCTTTGACAGAGCGCATAAAGGAACTGAAGGTTGTCAACGAGCAGAAAGGACGCATCGAAAGCGAACTGCGCATCGCGAGCGGTATTCAGCAGTCGATGATTCCAAAGATATTCCCGCCTTATCCCGACCGTAGAGATGTGGATATTTACGGTCAGCTGGTTCCGGCGAAGGAAGTTGGCGGCGACTTATACGATTTCTATATCCGCGACGAGAAGCTGTTTTTCTGTATTGGCGACGTGAGCGGCAAGGGAGTGCCGGCATCCTTGGTGATGGCGGTGACGCGAAGTCTGTTCCGCATCGTCTCAGCACATGAGTCGAATGCTGGGAAAATCGTTACACAGATGAACGAAGCCATGGCAGATATGAATGAATCGATGATGTTCGTGACCCTGTTCGTGGGTGTGCTCGACCTTCCGTCCGGGCGCTTGCGCTTCTGTAATGCAGGCCATTGCGCGCCGCTGATGGTCGGTTCGGGAATGGGGCTGCTGCCTGTCATCCCGAATATGCCGCTGGGTGTCGTCATGGGATTCAAGTTCGAAGTTCAGGAAACGCTTCTGGATCCAGGTTCCATCATCTTCTTATATACCGACGGTCTGACGGAGGCAGAGAACATCTCACACGAACAATATGAGGAACACCGGATGTTGGCGCTGACGAAACAGCTGAAGGAAGAAAAGAATTTGAATCCTACGAGCTTCATCAAGAGGATGACCGACTCGGTGAACGAGTTTGTGGATAGTGCTCCTCAAAGCGATGACCTGACGATGCTGGCAGTGCAGTATAAGGGTCTGAAGCGGGATATCCGCATGCAGCGCAGCATCGTTCTCGCCAACGATGTGAATGATGTCCCGCGCTTGAATGAGTTCGTCGATCAGGTGGCAGAGGCACTGGAACTGGATGCGTCTTTGGGCATGAGCTTGAACCTGGCACTGGAAGAGGCGGTGGTGAACGTGATGAACTATGCCTATCCCGACGGAAAGGCAGGAACGGTCAACATCGAGGCTTCGGCAGACGACGACTTCTTGAACTTTGTCATCAGCGATTCAGGCATCCCGTTCGACCCGACAACGAAGGAAGAGGCAGACACAACCCTTTCGGTGGAAGATCGTCCGATAGGAGGACTGGGCATATTCCTCGTAAGACAGCTGATGGATACCATCAATTACGAGCGGGTGGATGGAAAGAACGTGTTGAGACTTGGTAAGAAACTCAATCAGCAATCAAAAGAGACACAAGAATGATGGAGAGCGTGGTGTTTTTAGGATTGAACCTTTATGCGTGGGTGACCATTCTGACCATGGTGAGCATCTTCGTGGTACTTTCACGGACGCATGTTCCCGCTGAGGTGGCATTCCTAAGTGCGCTTACCGTTTTGTTGTGTTTCGGCATTGTGACGGAGTCGGAAGGAATGGCAGGCTTTGGCAGTGAGCCAGTCGTCGTGCATGGGGCTTTCTTCGTGGTGATGGCTGGTCTGATGAACACGGGTGTCCTGTATTGGTTGACCAAGCATCTGCTGGGCTCCCCGAAGAATTATCGCGGGGCTATCCTCACGCTCATGATACCCATATCTCTGCTTGCAGCACTGCTCAATTCGGTGAACGTCGTGGCATTGTTCATTGACGTTGTGAAAATGTGGGCGCGGAAATTGCGGATGCAGCCCTCGCGCCTTCTGATACCATTGAGCTATGCGGCAACGCTTGGCGGTATGTGTACGCTGATAGGAAACTCGTCGAACCTGGTGATTTCCGGACTTTATGCAGACTATACGGGCAAGTCAATGTCGCTTTTCGCTCCTTTGATTCCAGGACTGTTCTGCACGGCTATCGGAATCCTGTTGGTATTGCTTTTCCGGAAGATGATACCGAATCGCCCTTCGCCCGAGACGTCGTTTGAGTCAACAAGCGACTATACGGTCGAACTGCTCGTGCCGACGGAGAACGATGCTGTCGGGCTGACTGTCGATGAGGCTGGCTTGCGCAATGTTCCTGGCGGTTCGTTGATAGAGATTGTGCGGTTTGACAAAGAGATTATCACACCAGTTCCCAAGGATGAGTTCATCATCGGTGGCGACCGGCTCATATACTCAGGACAGATAGGCGAGCTGCTTGAACTCAAACGCACGCACGGACTTGTGGCAGCCGACCATCACGTCTATAGTGTCAGTGAAATAGATGATCGGCGTACGCTGCGTACTGCTTATGTCGGTTTTGGCAGTGACTTGATAGGTACGCGGATGAGTGAGAATAGTTTTGAGCATCGCACGGATTTGGTGCTCGTTGCCGTTGCCCGTCAGGGAAAACGTGTTGACCAGCAGCCCCGTGAGGTGAAGTTGGAAGCCGGCGATACCTTGCTGTTTGAATGTCCGCCGAAGGACGACCGTGAGATAGAGGTTCTGACAAAGGGGAGCCTTACCTTCTTCGATTCGCACTTCGTGCCGCAGTTGGGGCGTAAGACGGTCATTGCGTCGCTGATAGCCTTGGGCATGTTCCTTCTATCATGGTTCCACGTGCTGCCGCTCATGGCGACAACGATGCTTGCTGCCGGTGCCATGCTGATATTCAAGTGTTGTCGCATGCAGAAAGTCATTCAATATGTGGAATGGAACTTGCTGCTTGTCTTAGGTACGACGGTGGTGCTGAGTGCTGCCATCGTGAAGACGGGCGTTGCAGAGACCCTTGCCAACAGCCTGTTGGAAATCAGCGGCCATAACCCTTATGTCATCATGGCACTGATGTGTATCTTGGCTTCTGTCGTGAGTGAATTTGTGAGCGATGTGGGTGCCAGCGGTATCTTTTTCCCGATAGTCTATCAGCAGGCAACTATATTGGGTTGCAACCCCATGCCGTTTGTCATCTCGCTGATGATAGCTGTCACCACGGCTTTCGCGTCGCCTATCGGTTCAGCCACTCACATGTTGATATACGGCCCTGGAGGCTTCCGGTTCCATGACTTCACGAAGATAGGTCTGTGGATACACCTGGTGCTCCTCGTTGCCAATTTGTTTATTGTTAATATGATTTTCCCTCTTTACGAATAGAAAGTATAATAATAAAAAATAGAAAAAGATTATGACGATTGAAATTAAAGAACAAGACGGTGGCATCATTGCTGTTTTTGACGGACGTTTCGACACTCCTGCAGCTGTTCAGGCACAGCAAGATATGGCACCATTGATGGAAAATGCCGACAAGGAAATAACCCTTGATTGCACGAAGTTGGAATATGTCAGCAGCTCGGGTTTGCGTTTGTTCCTCACGTTGCGGAAAGAAACCTCCGCAAAGGGTGGAAAAGTGGTGATAAAGAATATCAATGAGGAAATCAAGAAGGTCTTCATGATGACTGGTTTCTTCAACCTTTTCGATATCAGATAGCATCAGATGCTCTGCCGTGAGCAGGCGCTCCTTTTTTGAAAGAACGAGGTAGGAGAAGTTATCTTCTGCTTTTGACGTGGTGGATGTCTCCCATGGTGTCTTGCACGACAAACGTGTGTTCACGGTCTTCAACAAAAGGGAATCTCAGGAACTGCTCAAAAGTGTTGATGGCGATGCCGTCGATGCTGATGACGATGTCGCCTTGACGGAAGCCGTTCCGATAATGTTCGCTACCTTCCCGGATGAGTCCCACGACTGCGCGGTTGTTCTTCGGAACGAAAGCAATGTCGGTCTGGCTGTTGCTTACCATCATTTTGTCGCCATCGGAGTAGGGGATAAAGCGAATCTCCTTTTTCCGTGGGAGAATGATGATGGTGCCATAGTTGAGCAGCTCAGCCCCGATGCGCGAATTGCCTTCTGTGGTCAGCGTGTGGTAGTCAAGAAACGAGAACCCGCCCATATTGACAGCATCCAACCAAAGAAACGACATCTCGCTCAATTGTTCGGTTCCGAAATAGCCTATCGCACGGCTTCCATGCCCGACTCCCTCAATCTGACTGCTGAAATCCGGGAACTTCCTGGAAAACACTTGTAGGCTTCTGCGTGCCATGACGTAGAGCCGACGGCTGCCCGTGTCAAACCGCGCCTCGTCCGTGCAGTTCGGATACGGACTCAGTTTGACGTTCGGCACGAATCGGAGGAGGCGGTATTTTAAGGAATATCCGCGTTCGTTGAGAAACAGGTCGCGGCGGTCGGTCAGAATCATCACTCCCTCGCGGGCATCAATCTTTGCAGACAGTCCTTTGTTGAAAAGGTCGAAGCCAATCACTCCGTCGAATTTTGTTCCGACAAGTCGCTCCAGCAGTGAGCCGACATAGCCCCGGAGTGTCAGGTTTCCTAACCAGATGTCAGGAAACTGAACCGCCTTGACCGTGTCGCTCTGCCCGTTGGCATCGTAAGCCACCTGATTGCCCATGATTCGTATGTAGGGGATTGTCCCGTTTCTGTGGAGTATGCCTTGGCTGGAGCCTGTGTCGAGACAAAACCGGCGCTCCTTGCCATCCACCAGCGCGCGGATGTATATCTGATTGTCCTCAAACTCGATGGGGATGGTATCCACAAAGTTGTGCGCCGACACACTGAACCTCGTGTTGTATCGGTACATCTGTGCATGTGTCATCATGCCCGCACACACAAAAAGCAAGATGAAGACAAAGCGCCTCATGGCGACAAAGATAGTGAAAAATCTGCTGAAGCGAGTAAAAAGGCGGGCATTTTTCTTTCGCTGCCGACATGGTGTTGATTAAAGAAGAAGCCCGAAATCCGTTGCGGATTTCGGGCTTCTTGCGTATCTGTGAGTGCTCTTCTGATTATCCGAGCAGTTTTTTCGTCAGTTTGTCGAGCATGTCAACGGTCATGGTGCTGAGGTCATACTGCGGTTTCCAGTCCCACTCTTTGCGTGCGCATGAGTCGTCCATGCAGTCAGGCCAGCTGTCGGCAATGCCCTGTTTGAGCGGATCGACGTCATACACCATCTTGAAGTCGGGTTTGTGCTTCTTGATTTCCGCATAGATGGTCTCAGGATCAAAGCTCATGGCTGCCACGTTGAAGCCGTTGCGGTGGATGAGACGCGTCGGGTCAGCCTCCATCAGTGTGATGGCAGCGTTGAGAGCGTCGGGCATGTACATCATGTCCATCAGCGTGCCTTGCTTGATGGGGCAGGTGAACTGCTCACCGCGCACGGCGTAATAGTAGATGTCCACGGCATAGTCGGTCGTTCCGCCGCCCGGAGGAGTGATGTAGGAGATGATGCCCGGGAAGCGTACCGAGCGTGTATCCACGCCATATTTCTTGAAATAGTAGTCGCTCAGCAACTCAGTTGTCACCTTGCTCACGCCATAAATCGTTCCGGGGCGCTGCACCGTGTCCTGCGGGGTCATGGTGTGTGGAGTGGAGAGTCCGAACGAACCGATGCTGCTCGGTGTGAACACGGCGCACTTGTTTTCGCGAGCCACCTCAAGAATGTTCCACAAGCCGTCGATTCCGATTTTCCATGCGAGGCGAGGCTTACCTTCTGCCACGACTGAAAGCAGTGCGGCGAGGTTGTAGATGGTGTCGATGTTGTATTCCTTCACCACCTTGGCAATGCCTTCCGGGTCGGTCACGTCGGCAATAGCCGAAGGACCGCTCTCGAGCAGTTCACCCTTAGGCTCTGCACCGATGATGTATCCAGCCACAACGTGTTCGTTACCATAACGTTTTCTGAGTTCCATAGTCAGCTCCGAACCAATCTGTCCGGTTGAGCCGATGACCAAAATGTTTTTCATTATCTGTGTGTTTTTAGGTTTCTGCCTGCAAAGATAAACAAAATTCCCTGAACCATGAGCTTTTTAGGCGCGAATTTCATTATTCCGATTTTTCATTTGTCATTTTCCCTTTTTCATTCAGCAAAGCGCCGTTGCATATTTATACACTTGCGGAGGTTTCGGTTGTTGGTTTGTAAACGTTTGATTTTCAATACATTAAATAGTGCTTTCCAAAAGTTGAACTTTTAGCTTGCAAAAGTTCAACTTTCAGGCGGTGAAAGTTCAACTTTTAGGACGCAAAAGTTGAACTTTTGGAAAACGAAAGTTCAACGCGTATTTTTATACACTCACACCGCATATTTATACGCACCGCTGAATGAAAAAGAAAAACGAAAAAAAACACAGGGTTCATTCACTCACTTTCGTGAATTCTTTCCCACGTTGAACGATGACATTAGCTGTGAACAGGAGCTCTTCTGTGGACTCATCCTCCCACGTCACTTTGATTTTCGAGCCCTTCACCTTATAGGTTCCCTTCTTCGAATAAGACGATTCCCTGGCGGGAATGACGTCAACGGTGCCGTCGCTGTTTCGGTACATTGCCGGATGGGCTGGGAGATAGGAATGGAAAGTGAATGTCACGTCCTTTTTCGTCGTAAATTCAAAGGTCATCGTGATGGTTTGAGTGCCGGCATCAGCCACAAACATCTCCGTCTTATGTTCCCATTTGGTGTTGTTTAGCTTAGGTCTTCTCCCGTCAGTCATCGCGAAAGAGAGACAGGCAATCGCCATGACAGCTAAAGCGATAGTCGCAAAAAGCATTTTCTTTTTCATAGTCAAAAATGGTGTTATTGTGCATCACAAAGATAAGAAAAAGAATCTAATCACCAAAATTTGTGAGGAAGGAATAGGTGGAAGAAAGTTTTTTGCGAGCGTAAGGGCTACTTATATATATAATAATGTGTACCGGGAAATCAACTTTTTCACAATAACATTTCTTTAATATGATATTTTTTGTACCTTTGCATCAATGATGGGAGCCACCTGTCTTTATTGGAAAAGATGATGAGAAACCTTAAAATCAATCATAAATCAATTTAAGTTATGTACGGAAAAATGAAAGAACATCTCGCACAGACCTTGCAGGAAATCAAGGATGCGGGACTTTACAAGGAAGAACGCCTGATTGAAAGTCAGCAGCAGGCTGCCATTCAGGTAAAAGGTAAGGAGGTTTTGAACTTTTGTGCGAACAACTATCTCGGGCTTTCCAATCATCCGCGCCTCATTGAGGGAGCGAAGAAGATGATGGATCGTCGCGGATACGGTATGTCGTCTGTCCGTTTCATCTGCGGAACACAGGATATTCACAAGGAGCTCGAAGCTGCCATCAGTGATTATTTCAAGACGGAAGACACGATTCTCTATGCTGCATGTTTCGATGCCAACGGCGGTGTGTTTGAGCCGTTGTTCACGGAAGAGGATGCCATCATCAGCGATGCGCTGAACCATGCGTCTATCATTGACGGTGTGCGCCTGTGCAAGGCAAAGCGTTACCGTTATGCAAATGCCGATATGGGCGAACTGGAGAAATGTCTGCAGGAGGCTCAGGCACAGCGTTTCCGCATCATCGTGACCGATGGTGTATTCTCGATGGACGGCAATGTGGCACCGATGGATAAGATTTGCGACCTGGCAGAGAAGTACGATGCCCTCGTGATGGTGGACGAAAGCCATTCGGCAGGTGTTGTCGGTGCGACGGGTCACGGCGTGAGCGAGTTCTACAACACTTATGGACGCGTGGATATCTATACCGGTACGCTCGGAAAGTCGTTCGGCGGTGCCCTCGGCGGATTCACTACCGGTCGCAAGGAGATTATCGACCTGCTGCGTCAGCGCTCCCGTCCCTATCTCTTCTCCAACTCTCTGGCTCCCGCCATTATCGGTGCCAGCCTCGAGGTGTTCAAGATGCTGAAAGAGAGCAATGAGATTCACGACCGCTTGGTGGAGAACGTGAACTATTTCCGCGACAAGATGATGGCAGCAGGCTTCGATATCAAGCCGACGCAGAGTGCCATCTGTGCCGTGATGCTCTACGATGCCAAGCTTTCTCAGGTATATGCTGCGAAGATGCAGGAAGAGGGAATCTACGTGACGGGCTTCTACTACCCCGTGGTTCCGAAAGACCAGGCGCGTATCCGTGTGCAGATCAGTGCCGGACACAATCGCGAACAGCTTGACCGTTGCATCAATGCCTTTATCAAAGTGGGTAAAGAACTCGGTGTACTGAAATAGTTTTTGAGAAACTTCATGTTGGCGGGTTGGCAAGTCGGGACTGCAGAAGTCCTCTTTGTTGACTCGCCAATTTTATAAAAAGGAAAGAAACTGCCGGATGAAATACGTCGAAGTCATTCTCCCCCTTCCGCTCGAAGGCGTGTTTACGTACATCGTTCCGCCGATGTTGGCAGAACGGTTGCTGCCAGGTATGCGCGTGCTGGTTCCGCTCGGTCGCAGCAAGCACTATACCGGTGTGGCGGTGCGGATGCATGAGGAGGCTCCCGGTTTCGACTGTAAAGAGATAGAGAGTGTGCTTGACGAGCAGCCAGTCTTGTTGCCCGAGCAGTTGAAGCTTTGGGAGTGGGTGGCTGATTATTATCTCTCTCCGCTCGGCGATGTGTATAAAGCCGCCCTTCCTGCAGGCTTGAAGGCAGAGGACGGCTATCGACCGAAAACGGAGACGAGGGTGCGGTTCTCACCGGATGTCTGCACAGCGTCAGCCGTCAGCCAGATAACGGAATCGCTGAAACAAACGCCCGCACAACTGAAACTGTTCCAAAGTTTTCTCAGCATGGCACGACAGCGTTGCTCCGGTGAAGATTTCCATGCTTGGCTGCCCTCTTTCTCACCGACCCGTGAGGAACTTTTGAACGAGAGCCGGAGCACAATGGCCACCTATAGAAACCTCGTCAAGCGAAAACTCCTGCAACCTTTTGAGCATGAGGTGGGAAGACTCAACAAAGGAGGAGAACCGCATTTCGACCAGATCAAGTCTCTGAGCGAGGCACAGCAGCAGGCGTATGACGAAATCCTTTCGCTGCATCGGAAGAAGAATGTGGTGCTTTTGCATGGCGTGACATCATCGGGAAAGACGGAAATCTACATCCATCTCATTCGGAAAGCCATTGATGAGGGCAGGCAAGTGCTCTATCTCTTGCCGGAAATAGCCCTGACCGTGCAGATGATGGCGCGTCTTCGCAAGGTGTTTGGCAATCGGCTTGGCATCTATCACTCCAAATACAGCGATGCCGAGCGTGTGGAAATATGGCAGAAACAACTTTCCGACGAGCCTTATGACGTGATTCTTGGTGCCCGTTCGGCTGTTTTCCTGCCGTTCCGGAAACTTGGACTCGTGATTGTTGACGAGGAACACGAGACCTCTTTCAAGCAACAGGACCCGGCACCGCGCTATCATGCCCGTTCGGCAGCCATCGTCCTTGCCGCCATGTATCAGAAGGCAAAGGTGGTCTTGGGAACGGCGACGCCATCGCTTGAAAGCTTTTATAATGCCCAATCGGGGAAATACGGAATGGTGACGCTCACTACGCGCTATCAGGACATACGGTTGCCGGAGATACATGTGGTGGACATGAAAGACCGCTATCACCGCAAGTTGACGGTGGGAGCGTTCTCGAACGACTTGCTGGAGGCAGTTCGCGAGGCATTGTCGGTAGGCGAACAGGTCATTTTGTTTCAGAACCGGCGTGGTTTTGCGCCGATGGTCACCTGCAAGGATTGCGGATGGGTACCGAAATGTCAGAATTGCGATGTGTCGCTGACCTATCATAAGCGCCTGAATGCGCTCACGTGCCACTATTGCGGGCACACCTATTTCGTACCGGAGAAGTGTCCTTCATGCGGCAGTCAGGAAATTCGGCAGCGCGGAATCGGTACCGAGAAGATTGAAGAACAAATCGGTCAGCTCTTTCCTGAGGCACGCATAGCCCGGATGGATTTGGATACGACCCGCACACGCAGTGCCTATGAGCGTATCATCAGCGACTTTTCCGCGGGGAAAACCAATCTGTTGATAGGTACTCAGATGATTTCGAAGGGCTTGGATTTCGACCACGTGTCGGTTGTGGGTATCATGAATGCAGACAGTATGCTCAATTATCCTGACTTCCGGGCATACGAATATGCGTTTATGATGATGACGCAGGTGAGCGGACGGGCAGGACGGAAAGGGCGGCGTGGGCGTGTGATTCTGCAGACACAGCAAAAAGAACTTCCCGTCGTCAGCCATATTGTCAACAACGATTATCTGTCGTGCTATAAAGAAATATTGGAAGAACGGAAAATGTTTCGCTACCCACCGTTCTTCCGTTTGATTTATGCTTTCGTGCGACATCGCCACGAGAGCGTGGCAGAGCGGGCAGCGCAGACGCTTGCCGAACAGCTTCGCTCGTGGTTCGGAAATCGAGTGTTAGGTCCCGACAAGCCTTCGGTTGCGAAAGTGAAGACCATGCATATCCGAAAGATTGTGCTTAAAATCGAAAATGGTTTTGACCTCGCTGTCGCTCGTCGCTGTCTCCGGCAGGCACAGGCTGCGTTGGAACACGACAAGCGTTGGAGCACAGTACAGATTTATTTCGATGTAGATCCGCAATAATCCCAAAACATGATTGATTAGAAATAAAAAAAGAGCGAAGAAAAACTTCTCCGCTCTCCGTTTTGTTCTTGTATTCGATATATCAGAAGTCAATATCAAGTCCTATTCCAAACACCTTGTTGGTTCTTGTGAACTCGTCGGTGCAGGTCGTTGCGATACTGTTTCCTGCCAGTTCGAAAGTCTTCTCCTCCGTTTTCTTGAAGTGGTCGTATGTCGTCCAGAAGTAGGCAATGTTGAGCTGCATGTTCTTTGCCACCTTGATGCCGGCACCAAATCCGATGGAATAGCTGCTGGTGACAAAACTCATGTCGCTGAGGTAGCCTCCATTGCCCAGTCCGTAGTTTGTCTTCTGTCCGCCGATACTCACTTGTATGACATCGTTGATGTCGTATTCCACTCCCGCCAGATATTCTTGCGTGTTGCCTGAGAGCAGGCGTTGCTTGTCGTTTGCCATACGCGCATCTTTGTCGAAGAAGTAGTGATAACCGATACTTGCGCGCAGTTGTGGGAGAAATTCGTATTGTGCACCGATGGTGAACAGTCCCGGCAGGTCGCTCGGTGTGTTCACGCCGTGGGCGAAAAGCCCGGTGTCATCGCGCTTGGTATCGTTTTGGATATGGAATTTCGTCGTGAACTCATAGCGTGCTCCGATGTTCAGCTTGTTCCATTTCCAGTCAATACCGATGACAGGTGCGATGCACCATCCCGTCTGTGTACATTCCAGATACTTGTCAGCCATCATGGTGCGTGCTCCCGAGACGGTTTGCCCCATTTGTGTGTATTGTGCAATCTGCTGTTCGTATCTCGCCTTCACGGCAGGGTCGGTAGCAGCAGCTGCCGCCTGTCTGAGAAGGGCGATACCTTCGGCAATCTCCGTTTCCTTGATACCGAGGTAGTCGTACATGTTTTCGTGATTACTTCCGATATTTGCAGAGATGTTGGTGATGTTTCCTTCGTATTTGTTGAGTACGTAGTTGAAACGCAATCCTCCATAGACAGCGAGGTTGGAATTGATTTTATAGGTAGCACCCAGCTGGAATCCGAAAATATATTGCTGCCCGTGCAGATAGCTGCTTACCGAGTAGGCTGGAGTTTCGGCGGACATGCCCAATTGATGGAGTGCCATAGGGATGAGTGCTATTGTGCGTTCGAACGAGCCGAGACCGTCGTTGAAGGTTGCCTTTCCTCCTCCTCCAACCATGGCAAAGCTTGCCTGGAAGCCCCACTTGTCGGTATTGTATGCAGCCTGGACGGATGGGATAATCGGCGCGGAAGCCTCTCCTTTGAATTTCTTGATGCCCTTCTCGTCGCCGCCGTTCAGCATGAATGGCTTGTGGAAAGGCGTTCCCTCCAATCCGTGTACCTCCATTCCGCTCCAAATGGTACGTGTCTGGAATGCACTCTGGTTGTTGAGCGAGAGATGGAATCCGTTGCTCAGGAAAGCAACACCTGCCGGGTTACTGTAAACACCGTCTATGCCAATCGTTCCTTCACGGGCAAACATACGGTTGAAGTGAATACTCTGGTTCGTGTTTGTAAGAAGACCACCTGCAAACAACGTGGTCGATGTCATGAAAAACAAAGCTATACAGCTTAGGGTAACTCGATTCATTCTATAATGATATTTTAAAAATTGTTTGCAAAGTTAATCTTTATTGGTTGTAATCTCTTACAAATGTTTATATTTTTAAGGATTATTAATAAATCAGCATCAACCTTCCGAAAGATTGATGCCGATTATATTGGGGGTTATTCTTCTTTTCTCTCCGGATAGCGAATGCGTGTGTGGTAGATAGATTTCAGGCGCTCAATCAGTATTTGCTTGGCAGTGTTGATGTCGTGGAACGTGATGGGGCAATCTGTGAAGAATCCATCCTTCACCTGTCCGTCGATAATTTTGTTGACGAGCATCGCAATATTTTCTTCAGAATACTCTTCCAGTGAGCGTGAGGCAGCCTCTACGGCATCAGCCATCATCAGGATGGCTTGTTCGCGAGTGGATGGGTTGGGTCCGGGATAGTTGAAATCTTGCAGGTCAACCTCTTCATCGGGGTGCGCTTGCTGGTATTTGATATAGAAATATTTCGTTTGTCCAGCCCCATGGTGGGTCAGGATAAAATCCTTAATCACCCGAGGAAGGTGATACTGTTCAGCCAGTTTGATTCCCTCCGTCACATGGTCGATGATGATGCGTGCACTTTCTTTCTCCGATAAGCCCTCGTGTGGATTCAGTCCTGCCTGATTTTCCGTGAAGAATACGGGATTTTCCATCTTTCCGATGTCGTGATAAAGGGCTCCTGTACGCACAAGCAGACTCTTCGCTCCAATCTTATTGGCAATTTCTGCGGCGAGGTTTCCCACCATGATGGCATGCTGGAATGTGCCGGGTGCCACCTCGCTCAACCGACGTAGAAGGTCTTTATTCGTGTCACTCAGTTCGAAGAGGGTCACACTTGATGTAAAACCAAACAGTTTCTCAATCAACAACATCAGCGGGTAGGCAATCAGAAGCGTGATGCCGCTGAATACGAAATGCAGATAGATGTTTCTGTCTTCGGGGATGAGCTGATTGGTTTGAATCAGTTGCAGCGCATAATAGGTCAACACCTCCGCCAGTGTGACGAAGAGCACCGTGTACATAAGCTGTGAACGGCGTGACAGTTCGCGCAGTGTGAAGATGGCTACGAGTCCGGCTACCAGTTCTACGATGATAAACTCATACTGGTATTTCACTGCTACGGCACACAGCAATACCATGACTGTGTGTGCCATGAATGCCGTCCGCGAGTCCAGAAAGATGCGGATAAAGATAGGAAGTAGCGCAAGTGGCAAGATATATACGCTGAAGAAGATGTATCGCATCAGCAGCGAGACGATGACGGGAAACAGTGTGATGAGCGTATATACCATCAACAGGCTGCCTGTCTTCTCAAAATAGTCCTTTCTGAAGAGTGAGAGGTAGGTCGTAAACAAGGTCAATAGGATGATGACGATGAGCGATTGTCCCCACAACCGGTTGTCAGACTCGCCCGTGCTTGCCTTTCTGTTCACCATCTCGCGCTCCAATGATGTCAAGACGCGTGCAATCTCTGGGGTGACAATCTCTCCTTTGTCGATGATTTTCTGTCCAGCCATGACCATGTCGTCTGTCTCAATGATGCTGTTGAGCAGTTCGTCGCGCTCGGCATCGCTGCGCCGCTTGTCATAAACAAGGTTGGGCTTGATGAAATTGTTCAGGTCGTAGCCTTGGACCACCTGTCGCTGTCCTGCAATCAGTTGGTTTCTGAAAAGCCGTTCATAAGCCGTTTTTGTACTGAATACGGCGGTGATAGGTACGACGCTGACGTCTTTCCCGTCAATCAGGCGAATTGTGTTTGCCGTGTCAGCAGCCAGTCGGGCATATTCCGTTTGTCCCATGACACCCGCCTCGTATATCTTGTGAAGCTCTTGTATGATGACATATTTGAATCCTCCCTCCAGCAGCGATGAACTCTCGGTGCCAAACATTGACGCAAAATCGTCTAACGAACGTTTCTCGATGCTTGTGTCGAAGCGGTAATACGGAGAAAAATTGTTGACAATGCTGTCTCGCTCAGCAGCGATGGCTTCGTCTGACTTGTAAACGGGGAACTGGAATTTGGCGATTACGGCACTCTGCATCCACGGCTTGCCGACATCGAAATGAATCTGCGACCGCTCATTCCGTGGCAGTACGCTGATGATGACTGTTGCGGCAATGATGACCAGCAATGCCCTCGTTGCCATATCCCTCCAAAAAAAACTTCTTTTACGAGTAAATCCTAACATTTTTAGATATAAATCTGAATTACTTTGCGAAAGTACAAAAAAAATACGGCAAACTGCGAAAAAAATCGTAATTTTGCAGCAAAATTTTGAAAAAATGGCAGAAAGAAGAGTGAGGGTGCGCTTTGCACCGAGTCCCACGGGACCTTTACATATCGGCGGTGTGCGCACGGCTTTGTACAATTATCTGTTTGCCCGTCAGCATGGTGGTGACTTCATTTTGCGAATTGAAGACACCGACAGCAGTCGTTTTGTGCCTGGTGCCGAGGAGTATATTCTTGAGTCGTTGCGATGGCTGGGCTTGAAGTTCGATGAGGGGGTGTCGTTCGGCGGCAATTTCGGTCCTTATCGTCAGAGCGAGCGCAGGGAAATCTACAAAACATACGTGGACCAGTTGCTGGCAGAAGGGAAAGCCTATATTGCTTTCGACACACCGGAAGAACTGGAGCGAAAGCGCAGCGAGGTGGAAAACTTCCAGTATGATGCAAAGACTCGTGGCGGCATGCGTAACTCGCTGACATTGAGCCAGCCACAAGTGGACGGTCTGATAGCCGACGGTCAGCAGTATGTGGTGCGTTTCAAGGTAGAACCTGGCGTGCCGGTCGTGGTCAACGACCTGATTCGTGGTGAAGTCCGTGTGATGAGTGATATCATAGACGACAAGGTGCTGTGGAAAAGCGCTGACGAGCTGCCTACATATCATCTGGCAAATATAGTGGACGACCACCTGATGGAAATCTCTCACGTCATTCGGGGCGAAGAGTGGTTGCCGAGTGCTCCGCTGCATGTGTTGCTTTATCGTGCTTTCGGTTGGGAAGACACGATGCCGGCGTTTGCCCATCTGTCGCTTCTGCTGAAGCCGGAAGGGAAGGGCAAGTTGTCGAAACGTGACGGCGACCGCCTGGGCTTCCCAGTTTTCCCGCTGGAGTGGACAGACCCGAAGACCGACGAGGTGTCGAGTGGCTTCCGTGAGAGCGGTTACTTCCCTGAAGCAGTCGTCAATTTCCTTGCTCTGTTGGGATGGAATCCCGGTGGAGAGCAAGAGATTTTCTCGTTGGAAGAACTCGTGAAACTGTTCGATATCACCAAGTGTCAGAAGTCTGGTGCCCGCTTTGATTATCAGAAGGGCATCTGGTTCAACCACGAGTATATCCTGCGCAAGAGCAATGAGGAGATTGCCGACCTGTTTGCACCGATTGTTGCAGGTAATGGCGTTGACGAGCCGTTGAACCGCGTCAGGGCAGTGGTCACGATGATGAAAGACCGTGTCAACTTTGTGAAAGAGCTGTGGCCCTTGTGTTCATTCTTCTTCATTCCCCCTGCGGTTTATGACGAAAAGACGGTCAGAAAACGTTGGAAGGAGGATTCTGCGAAGGTAATGGGCGAATTGGCTGAAGTGCTGGAAGGCATAGACGACTTTTCCATCGAAGGACAGGAGCCCGTCGTGATGAAGTGGGTGGAAGAGAAAGGCTATAAGCTCGGCGATGTGATGAATGCTTTCCGCCTGACACTCGTGGGAGAAGGCAAGGGGCCGGGTATGTTTGATATTTCCGCTTTCCTCGGAAAAGAAGAGACGATAAGGCGGATGAAACGGGCAATTGACATCTTACAATAAGCGCGCCATGTATAACATCATCATGTATCTTTATATGCTGGGCGTTGCGGTCTGCAGTCTTTTCAGCGAGAAAGTGAGAAAGATGTGGAAAGGCGAGCGCGCGGCTTTCGGCGAACTTCGCCGGAAGGTGGACCCCAACGCCAGATATGTGTGGTTCCATGCAGCGTCTCTGGGAGAATTCGAGCAAGGTCGCCCGCTGATGGAGCAGATGCGAGCCATGCATCCGGAATACAAGATTCTGCTGACCTTTTTCTCGCCGTCCGGATATGAAGTGCGGAAGAACTATGAGGGGGCTGACATTATATGCTATCTGCCGTTGGACACTGTGCTGAACGCCCGCCGCTTCCTGCGAATCATCCGTCCCGAAATGGCGTTTTTTATCAAGTACGAGTTCTGGTATAACTACCTGCACATCCTGAAACATCGCAACGTGCCCGTTTATAGTGTGAGCAGCATCTTCCGTGAAGGTCAGGTGTTCTTCAAATGGTACGGGCGGCAATACGGCAGGGTGCTCAATTGTTTCACTCACTTCTTCGTGCAGAACGAACAGAGCAAGGAACTGCTCCGGCAAATCAAAATACACAACGTCACGGTCGTTGGAGACACCCGTTTCGACCGCGTGCTGCAAATCAAGGAAGCGGCAGAGAGTCTAAAAAACGTGGAGTACTTCTGCCAATACAACATTAGTAACGACCCCAATCCGGATGACGATGAAGTGGTTACGGCATGTGCGGGTTTTGCGCCTCCGGCTGGCGTCTTCGTCGCCGGCTCGTCGTGGCAGCCCGACGAGGATATCATCATCCGGTATTTCCGCGACAAACAGCTTTTCGGCTATAGGAAGTGGAAACTGATTATTGCTCCGCACGTCATTGACGAAAGCCACCTGCAGCAGATAGAGCAGAAGCTCGACGGTTACAAGGTGGTTCGCTACACGAAATACGACTGCTATCAGTTCGAATCGGCAGACGTGCTGATTGTTGATTGCTACGGATTGCTCTCCAGCATCTATCGCTATGGGGACATTACCTATGTCGGTGGAGGCTTCGGAGTGGGCATCCACAATGTGCTCGAAGCCGCCGTTTGGGGAAAGCCTGTCATCTTTGGTCCCAACAACCAGCGCTTCCAGGAAGCACAGGGGCTGAAAGGCGTGCGGGGAGGCTTCGAGATAGCTTCCTACGAGGATTTCCAGGCAGTCATGGATGCCTTCCTCAGCGGACAGACATCAAGGGAAGAGGCTGGGACGATTGCAGGAGAATACGTGAAAAGTTTGGGCGGAGCGACGGAAAAAATACTGTCCGCCATTGGAATGTAAGTTCGCCTTGAAACGGCCGAAACGTTTTGTGGAACTCACGTCAAGCGAGCGTAAGTTCGAAGGAAATAACCACTACACACATCCTGTATAAACATACGGAAAAGGGCGTATAAATATACGGTAGAACTTTCGCTTTCCAAAAGTTGAACTTTTGCGCTCTAAAAGTTCAACTTTCACCTCCTAAAAGTTCAACTTTTGCAAGCTAAAAGTTGAACTTTTGGAAAGCCATATCTAACGCATTGATTTTTAGTCGTTTGCAAATGGCAACTCCAAACTTCTTCCTGTGCATAAATATACAAGGCGTGGTAAAGGAATACACCTATACATTATATAATATATAGGAGCCCCTCCCTAACCCTCCCCCAAATGGGGAGGGAACGCCTGACGGAAGAAGACGCTACGCTAATTGATAATTCTTTTAGTCGCTACGCTTGGTAAAAGCGTCAAAGACGATTAGATAATGGACAATGGATAAATATGATTAGGTGTTTCTAATCTGCTGTTACATGCGGGCGGATTGCAAATCCACCCGAACGAAAGAAGACACACGAAGTATGGGAACCCCACCCCTGCCCCTCCCCTAAGAAGGGAGGGGAGCGCCTGACGGAGGAAAAACTCTAACTTCACTCCCCTAAGAAGGGAGGGGAACGCCTGACGGAGGACAAACTCTAACTTCACTCCCCTCCCATTTTAGGGGAGGGGTAGGGGTGGGGTAACAGAATAGTGGGCAAATACATCGACCCGTTGAAAATAATCTGTGGAATCTGCGGTTAATAAGTTTGCGGGCGGATACGCAAAAAGGGCAAAAAGTATCAAAAAAGTAAAAAAACGGAAAGAATGGTTCTTAAATTAAAAATTATTTGTACCTTTGCAGCCCGATATGTGTGCTTCAGACAATTATCAGATAGACTTGTCAGTATTGGAAGACGGTGTCCATCACCGTGAGTTTCATCTGGACGATGCCTATTTCGACCGCATCGGCAGTGATATGCTGAAGGGCGGTTCGGTGGATGTGGCGCTTGATGTCTATCGCACGGGCAAGACTTTTAAGTTGGATTTCCATTCCAATGGCGAGGTGACGACGACGTGTGACATTTGTCTGGACGACATGCAGCAGCCGATTGATACGGACGGCAGCGTGATAGTGAGGTTCGGTCAGGAGGCGGCAACGGCGGACGATGACAGCATCGTGATGGGCGAGGGTGATACCTCACTCGACCTGTCGTGGCTCATGTATGAGCAGATAGCGCTCGCCGTTCCCATACGCCACGTCCATGCGCCCGGAGCATGCAATGCGGCAATGGCGCAGAAGCTCGAGGAGCTGACCACGCCGTCGGCACGCGGTGGTGAAGCGGCTGGCGAAGAGGCGGTCGATCCGCGATGGGAGAAGCTGAAAGGGCTTAAGATAAAAGATTAAACAATTAAAATATTAAAGAATTATGGCACATCCTAAAAGAAGACAGTCAAAGACTCGTACACGTAAAAGAAGAACCCATGACGGTGCTGTAGCACCCACATTGGCAGTATGTCCTAACTGTGGTGCATACTATGTTTACCATACGGTTTGTCCTACCTGTGGCTACTACAGAGGTAAGGTTGCGATTGTTAAGGACGTAGAATAATGGGAAAAATCAAGGCGGTAATCACCGGCATCGGCGGCTATCTGCCCGACTATATCCTTGACAACGAGGAGTTGTCGCGCATGGTAGACACCAATGACGAGTGGATTACGACGCGTGTAGGCATTAAGGAGCGCCACATCCTGACGGAAGAGGGGCTTGGCACTTCGTATATGGCGCGCAAAGCCGCCCGGCAGTTGATAGAGAAGACAGGTGTGGACATCGACACGGTTGATGCCCTCATCGTTGCCACGACGACTGCCGACTACCGTTTTCCGTCCACGGCATCCATCGTACTCGGCAGGCTCGGCTTGAAAAATGCCTTTGCTTTCGACATCTCGTGCGCTTGTTGCGGGTTTATCTATACCCTCGACTTGGTGGCAAACATGATTGAGAGCGGCAGATACAAGAAAGTCATCCTCATCGGTGCAGAGAAAATGTCGTCCATGACCGACTATAAAGACCGCGCTACGTGCCCGCTGTTCGGCGACGGAGCCGCAGCCGTGCTCGTAGAAGCCAAGGAAGACGTGGAAGAAGGATACATCGACTCCTATTTCCGCACCGACGGCAAGGGACTTCCCTTCCTGCACATGAAGGCAGGAGGATCGGTCTGTCCCGCTTCCCATTTCACGGTTGACCACCGTCTGCATTACATCTATCAGGAAGGGCGCACCGTCTATCGTTTTGCCGTGCAGAACATGAGCGACGACTGCCTGCTGATAGCAGAACGCAACGGACTGACAAAAGACAATCTCGACTGGGTCGTTCCCCATCAGGCGAACCTGCGCATCATCGAAGCCGTGGCAAAGCGTCTGGAACTGCCCGACGAGAAAGTGATTGTCAACATTGAGCGCATCGGCAACTCGAGTGCCGCATCCATCCCGCTGGCACTGTGGGAGAACGAGAAACGCTTCAAGAAGGGCGACAACATGATACTGACCGCCTTCGGAGCCGGCTTCGTGCATGGAGCATCCTACATCAAGTGGGGCTACGATGGCGATAAGTAGAGTAGGCTATTGAAAACAGAGAACGAATGCATAAAGCAGGATTCGTAAATATTGTCGGCAATCCAAATGTAGGAAAAAGTACGCTCATGAACCAATTGGTTGGTGAGCGTATTTCTATTGCTACGTTCAAGGCGCAGACCACGCGCCACCGCATCATGGGCATCGTGAACACCGACGACGCGCAAATCGTCTTCAGCGACACGCCCGGAGTGCTCAAACCCAACTATAAGCTGCAGGAATCGATGCTCGCTTTCTCGGAGAGTGCGCTGAAAGATGCCGACGTGTTGCTCTACGTGACAGACGTCGTAGAGAACCCCGAGAAGAACATGGAGTTCCTGGAGAAAGTGCAGAAGATGACCATCCCCGTGTTGCTGCTCATCAACAAGATAGATGAGCTGTCCGACAAGTCGGATGCGTCAGGTCAGTCAGACGCGAGGCTCGGCAACCTTGTAGAGCGTTGGCATCAACTGCTGCCCAACGCCGAGATACTGCCCATCTCAGCCCTCAACAAGTTCGGCACGGACATGCTGCTCAAGCGCATCAAGGAACTGCTGCCCGACTCGCCGCCCTATTTCGACAAAGACCAGTGGACGGACAAGCCCGCCCGTTTCTTCGTCAGCGAGATTATCCGCGAGAAGATACTCCTCTACTACAACAAGGAAATCCCTTATTCCGTTGAAGTGAGGGTGGAAAGTTTCAAGGAGACGGAGAAAAACATCCACATCCGAGCCATCATCTATGTGGAGCGCGACTCGCAGAAAGGCATCATCATCGGGCATCAGGGCGTGGCATTGAAGAAAGTGTCCACCGAAGCCCGCAAGTCGCTGGAGCGCTTCTTCGGGAAGAGCATCTACCTGGAGACCTACGTGAAGGTGGATAAAGACTGGCGTTCATCGCAGCGGGAACTCAACAGCTTCGGCTATAATCCAGAGTAACTTTTTCGTTCGCACCTCCGTCCGCAACCATTCGAATCATTCAACGGCTTGCGACTCCTTCTGGTCGTCTGTTGCACCTCCTTCTTTTTGTTCCTTTTCCATCAGTTCCCAGATGGTTTCGTACCCACCATTTCCTCCCCATCCGAATCTGTCAAGAAACGACCAAGGGAAATGGAGTGGAGGGCGTGTGCGAATACTTCCGCATTTGGGGCAGGGCAGAGGACAGGTAAAGACAGTTGCCCTCCATTCTGCGTCCCATCCCTCAAACGTCTCACCACATTGCGTACATTTAAATGTTGTTGTTCCTCTAATCATAGATTGTCCTTTTTCTTGACTTTCGCTAGAATAGTAGCAACAGTTGCTATGACCCCCAATATCTTTACTATTCTTTTCGTCGTGCTTTTTGGTTTCTCCGTGTTGATAGGTTCTTCACTATCATGCATTTTCTTTTCTTCCATATTTTCAATAATTATTTAGTTAAAACATTAATATTTTATATCTTGTATTCTACATCTTCGGCATCATCACTTAGCCAATGACGTAATCGATTATTATATTCTTCTAAACTTGCGACTTTATTTTTGAGGGCCTCTATCTCCTGTTGGCGTTCTTCCAGTTTGTTGCACAATTCTATATATACAGGGGCAAAGTTCTTATAATATATTGCCTCGTCTTTGAACAAATCAAATATTTGGGCAATCATATTGTTAACAGCATTACCCAACTCACTTTTCAGTTTTTCTAAATCTCTTTTTGCTTTATGTTGTTTATACCAATCATACAACTCCAAAAAAACAGCTATTCCTGCACCTGCCCATCCTGCGAATTTGGTTATGTTTTTCCCTAAATTAATAGCTCCCCAAGGCTTAAATTTAAAGGTCTTACCGAAGTACTTTGCAATTAAGTCACGGGCGACTTTTATCTTTTCTCCACTTATTTTTACGTTCTTGAGATATTTACTGCCTATCTTTGTCGCATCATATAGCATTTCATCTTGCAAATTGAAAGTTCTTTCAAATTTGATTGTTGCGGTTTTTAGCATATCGGTGTTAGCATTACCACAAGCGGATAATATAGCATCTACTTTTTGGTTAAACACATAAAAAGATACTTTTCCGTCTTGAACACCAATTTGAGCATCAATAATATTACCTATTGTTTCTAATGATGCACTGTTGATATCCATCACAAGATTTGATTTTAACATATTTAGCTGGTCTGCCATGTCATTTTTGTTGGTAGTCAACTCCGTTTTCATTTGTGTAGTGTCAAACTCCAAATCTTGCATTTGTTCGTCTAATTTGACAAGTGCTTTTTCTACAGGTTCTTTCCCTTCCGCTATCTCTGTGCAAACATTATTTACAATATCGCGAATAGACACATCAGAAGTAGACTGTTGTAGTTTTTGGGAATCACTTCGTTCTACGATTTTGTCCAAACAGTCTCTTAAAGTGCTAATATGTGAGCGTTTTAGATAATCATCAGCTTTTGAAAACCAATGCTGCAAGCCTTTACCTTTAGGGTCAGCAGAAATACAAACAATATTTAATCGACGTTCTTCGTCTGGAGTAAGATTTATCGTTGTTCGTAGTCGAGAAATAAGATTTTCTTTCTTTGTTTTCTCCATTTGCATAAAATCCACATCATCTAAAAGATCGCATCCCGTTTCATCCATTTTATTTATAACAAAAATAGTAGAATCAAGCTTCTTGTAATCTCTCATAACGCGTCTGATAATTTCAGCATGGCTTTCTTTCAGAGGGGTTACAGCATCACATACATAAAGTATTATGTGTGCTTCTGATATGTATCTCTCGGTGATTTCAGAGAACTTTATTATTTTTCCATCAACCTCTTTTTCTTTAGAACCAAAAAGTCCTGGAGTGTCAACAATTTCAAATCCTTTCTTTAGTCCTTCTGGGCGATACACTTTCAATTCATCAGAAGATTCGTCAATGTCTATCTTCATTGTATCTTCTAAGCGGCCAAGAAGACCAGCAATTGCACTTGTCTTTCCATCAGAGAAGCTACCTAAAAGAACAATCCTAATGATGCCGTCTTCTAAAGCTCCCTTGACTGTTTCAACCTTTTTTATTAAATCTTGCACATCAATTCCTATTTGCTTTCCTTCAATCAATAATGATTGTAGTTGCTGTAGACGTTGCAGAGACTTTTGTCTAAATTCATATTGTTCCATATTCACTGTGATTTATATTGTTAGCATATTCTTGTACATGTCGTTGAATGTTAGTCACAATAGTTTCAATCCGATCAATATTCTTTAATTCTTTGTCAATAGTCTTTTTTATTGAATGAGATTGATGGTCTAATTTTTTGTAAATTCCTTCCAAATTAATAGATAGTTTCTTCCATACACGTTTTTTGTCTTCTTCAATTGCCTTGGAAACTTGATTCTTTGCTTCGCTCTTACCGTCCTTTCCTGTAAGGAAGTGAACAATGCTTCCAACAAGAGCTCCAACTCCAGCTCCGATAGGTCCCATAGGTGCACCAATCATTGCTCCTCCTGCCGTTTTTGTCGCCCAATCTAAAACATCATCTATGGAAATATCCAATTCATCAATCGCTCCCTCAAAATTAATATTTGCAAAGTTTATCTGGATATTGGGATTCAGACTATCTTGTACAACGATTCCGTCTAATTCTTTGCGCTTTTTCTTTATTTTCGTATTGGCGTTCTCAATTTCTTGAGTGATTATTTGATTAATTCCACCAATAAGTCGTTTTCCTATGGTTGCCTGCTCGCGTTTGATTTTTGCATCTTTGTGTTCTATAGAATCGTTGTCGATGATTTCATAAATACTGGTCTTTAAGTGAGCATAGCTACTATCAAGTTTACTTTTTGTCTTATTCTTAATATTAGATTTTGTCGTACTGATGATACTTGCAGAATCATTTCGAAAAGAACGTAAATGCTCTTTCAGTTTCGTAATGTTCTCATTTTGTTCTTCAATAACTTTATTTAAATCAGCTTTCACGCTATTTGCTAATGAAATCATTTTCTGCTTATTTGCCTCAACGATTTCACTGGTAAAGTTCTGCGACTTTTCATTAACGATATTGATGATTGTCTGAAATTGGCTAAATTGAAGAATCTTCTTTGGTGTGCCAAAATACTTTAGAAGCTTTCGTTGTGTGTTAGCCAAATCTTCTCTTTTGGATGAGAAAACAGCCTTCGCACACATAGCTAACAGAGCTTGAATCGTTATGTTGCCAGAATACACATTTCCAAGAATCTCCTTGAAGGTTTTCTTTATTAATTCTTCGGTTTTTCTGACGTTTGGAGTAAGTAGGATTTCTCGCTCTTCCTCTTCGTCGTAATTACCGGATCCTCCACGAACATTATAAACAGAGTAAACCTTTACCCAATCGCCAAGGTACTGCTTGATTTTTGCAGCAGTAGCGGTATCAGGTTTTTTATTGTGTCCCTGTACATAAAACACACAATGGGCTTTGTGAAGTGCTTTCTTGATACCTTCTTTAAATTCAGACTCATTGCCTTCAATGCCTGGCACATCAATTAAGGTAAAAGGATTTCCTTCAATAGATAAATGATATTCTTCATAGACTTTAGTAAAGTCATGCCTTCCGTCGCCTACAATAAGACCATCTTCTTTTTCTCTGCTTTCATCAAACAAAATGCGGAATGTTTCAATGATGGTGCTTTTCCCTGCATTTGTTTCACCAAAAAAGGCAATGACAAGGTTATCCCAAATTGTCTCATTGAGAGAAGATTTGAGTTGAACTTTCGCTTCATCAATTTTTTTGTTAAGGGCTTTTGTAAAACTATCTTGTATATCGTCAAAAGCATCGTTAATACCATCTATGCGTTCTATGGTATTGGAAAAGTTTTCTAAATTGGAAATTAAATTCTCGTAAGATTTTTCAATTTGTTGTTTTTGGTGGATGTTATCATCCCCCAGATGTTCAACTTCCATTTTTTTGAAATCCATATTCCCGTTTGTTTGATTTTTTTCTTTTAAAGGAAGCTTTTCTACTAGGGTGCTGCTTTCGTATTCTAATTTCTTTTCCTTCTGATGCTCAGGGAAGATTCTGGCTGTCTCTTTCTTAATTTCTTTGTTGCCTTTAAACTCTTCAACGAGTGCAGCATACTGCTCGTCGTTTAATTTGAAAGAGGGGATGGGTATTACTTCGCCTAACCTGCTGTTCTTCTCGAGGAACTCCACTGCTGTCTGGAGTCCGATGTTCAGTTCACCTATTGCTTTGCTTAATCTAATGCTCATATTTTATGCTGTTTTAATTTGATATATCCTATCCAATTCTTCTTTTGTAAACGCCTGGAAGCGTGCTTTCCAGTATGCGGTTTTCTCATGGTCGAAGGTCTGCCGGTCGATTTCCGACTCTTTTCCTGCCTTGTGCAGGATGGTGTTGTTGCCGTCGCCCATGTGTTCTGCCCATGTCAGTTCTGCAAGCGGTGAGTCTTGTCGCTGTCCGATGTGGTGCAGCTCGTACGGGTCTCCGTTGCGGTCGCGTGGTGGCAGTCCTTCGCCGATGAGGTCGGCGTTGTTGTATTCCGCTGCATGGTCATACTCTGCGAGATAGTTTTTGAGCCATGTGTTACGGCGGATGCTGTAGTCTGACCAGTCGATGTCGGAGCGAATGAGTGCCCACCGTCCGCCGATGCGTGCCGCTTTCAGCCTTGCCCTCTGATAGATGCATGCCTCTTCGGCTGATGAGATGGCATCGACTATCTCGCTTGGCCATCCTGTCTGTAGCTGTAATTGTTTTCTTTCTTCAATATTCATCTGCGGTTGCTTTTATATATAAAAAATGTGAGAGCCTACTTCGAACTTTTGTTCACGTAGGCTCTCACATTGCCTGAATCTCCAAAAGCAGAAGTGGCTCTCACCTTAATGCAAGGTGAGAACATCACTTTGCCGTTTCTTATAGAGATTCGTTTCAATTTGTGAGATTTACGTGAATCTAAGTACAGCGTGACGTTAATCACATGTTTTTGCCCTCAATGTCTTGTCGGTGCTCCAACTCCGGTGGAGTGGGACGACTTTGCAAATCTACAAAAAACATTTGAGACTGCCAAACATTTCCTGCTAAAAACGATTACCACTTCTGTGTAGAGAGCCCCTCCCTAACCCTCCCCCAAATGGGGAGGGAATGCCTCACGGGAGAATATCCGTGAGAGATTGGCTGTTCGGGCGGATACACCGATTCGCCCCTACGGAGGGCAAATAAACTCTGACTATCATTCTTAACTCTTCATTTTTAATTCTTAACTCACTCTGTTGCTACATGAAGGATACGCTCGCATCGTTGCTCCCTTCCTTTTCCTTTCGCTCTTTCTCCCTCTGTTCCCTTTTTCTCCATCCTTCTTCGTATTCAGTATTGTCTTTACAGCCAAACAGATCGAGTAGCGACCAACGGCGTGTTCGGATACTTCCGCATCGGGGACAAGGATTTGGAAATATGGAATAGTAGTCAAAGTCAGGCGGAGGACAAGGATCAATAACAATAGGTGGTGCCCAAGGCATAAACTTCTTGTCACATTGTGTACATTTGAATATTGTAATCATAATAGCAGTCTGATAAAATTATTTTGTTATGTCCATTACTATTTATATTATTAGTTCTTCTTTCAGTTGTTTTGCCCGTTGGTTAACAATATTTCTCCAAAGGACGCTGTCTTTGAGTTTTGAAACAGAAATGTAGTCTTTGTACTTTTCGTAAAAGGCGATGGCGTTGTGTTTAAGGGTCGTCACTTCACAATCTTTAAGTATGGTTTTTATATTGTTGAAGTCGAGGTTCATCAATCCGTTTGTCATAATGGTTTCAATCATCGACTCTGCTGCAATGCCAAGTGTCTCATCAGCTTTGGCGAATGAGTTAGATATGGAAAGATTCGGATTGTTTTCACGCAAACGCTCGTTATTGATGACCAATAAAGCATCCATATGTTTAGACATCTCTCTCACGCCATCGAGTGCCAGGTCGATTTTCTTCGAACCTTCGAAACGAAATGGGATGGTTACGATTCCAACGGTAAGAATGCCCAGTTCTTTGGATTTTTGAGCGATAACCGGTGCTGCACCACTACCTGTTCCGCCTCCCATACCTGCTATAATAAACGCTATCTTCGTGCCGTCATCAAGCATGCTGCATACATCGTAAATGCTTTCCTCTGCAGCCAGACGCGCTTTCTCTGGTTTGTTGCTCGCACCAAGTCCTTCTTGTCCCAATTGCAAATGTACGGGTACGGGACTGTCATTCAGAGCTTGGTTGTCGGTATCGCAAAGCATGAATGTAACATCATCAATACCTTTTTTATACATATAGTTGACGGCATTACCGCCACCGCCACCTACACCGATGACCTTAATGATACTATCATTATTCTCAGGGTTGCATTTTTCGTGAAAGGCGAAAGTATCGTGCCTTATGGTTTCGTAAGAGTAATTGTCGATAATCATTTCCCAGTCCCATCGGTCGGCAAATTTATCCAATAGGTCGTCGGTCAATGTCAAATTAGAATTGTCGGACAGTTTATGCCAGTCCCATTTATCTTTGAATGCCTCGATAATGTTTGCTGTGAGTGTGTCTTTTGTAGCTGACTCAGAAAAAGTTTCCCAGTTGATTTTCTTCATGAACTTTTGTATCATCGGGATGGTCCAGCAAATTTCACTGTTTTCCGATATTGCTTTCCAATCTACTTTGTCTTGAAACTTCTCCAGCGTGATCTCTGACCATGGAAAATCTTCCGATAGTTGTCTCCATGCTTCTTCTGTTGCAAGATTCTGCATGAATTCGTTGCTCAATGTTTTTGTTTTCATAATCTGATGTTTTTGTTAGTAAAGAATAGTGCAATTTTGTTTATTCAAAAAGCACTGCCAACAGCTGTTGACAGTGCAAATATAGTTTGTTTTCCGAAAACCTTTTTCAAAAACACATAAATGTCAGAAAGATGTCGGAAAAGGAAAGCCCCCTCCTAACCTCCCCCCACTGGGGGAGGAATCTGTGAAATCGGCGGAATCCTGGGAGGGCTGGGAAAGCTGGGAGGACTGAGAGCACTGAGAGCACTGGGAATTCTGGGAGGACTGGGAATCCCTAATCATATTTTTTTAATCGTCTTTGACGCTTTTACCAAGCGAAGCGACTAAAAGAATTCTTAATTCTTAACTCTTCATTTTTCGAAGAGGCGTTTGACTTTTTCGCGTATGGGCTTTTCGGCGGGTTCTATTTTGCGCAGGGAGACGTGGCCGCCGTTGCCGCGCGGACTGTGTTTGACGAGGATTCTGTTGATGAGTTTTTCGGGCAGTCCGTAGGCTTTGTTGAGCTGTTCGTAGATAGCGGCGTCGTAGCGGTTTTTGTGAAGGGGATTGTTTTTGTTTGGCGGGAAGGTCAGTTCGCCGTTCGAGAACGTGATTAGTCGTGCTGTGAGGCAGTTGAAGAGTGCCTCTTCGAGTGTGAGATGGTCTTTCGGGCGCTTCTGGTTGGCGATGTCGAGCTCCCCTTCGAGTCGTTCGTCGAGATAGGTCCTGATGTCTTCCGCCGTCGGTATCTCGCTTGCTGTCTGGAAGGTGAATTTAGACAGGTGCATTCCATAGAATTTTCTTATGATGTCGGCTTCGTGCAGTCCTGCCGCTTTCAGCTCTTTGCTGTTGGCGAGTGCGTCGTGCAGCGGTTTGGTCCATGCGTAGATGACCTGCGGCTTGAGTTCTTCGAGCAGCGCCATGAGGGCAGGAATCTCTGCCTGATATTCCCGCTCGTTTCCCCGGTAGGGCTTGGGTGTGAGGTGTTGGCGGTAGTGCTGGAAGAAGTTGAAGAAGGCGACATGTTCCCAGAAGTCCTTTTTCTGTTGCTCGTCGATGCTGTCTTCGGCTTGGAGCATGTAGCGTGTGAAGTAGGAGTGTGTGGGATATTTGAACCCGTCTTGCGGCATCGGGTCGAGAAACGAGTCCATCTCGAGGCTGTTGGCTTCGCGCAGTTCGTAGTCGGGCTGATGCAGGCAGACGTCCATCTGGCGAATGCCGTCGGGCGAGGTGCAGCGTCCGTAGGCTGGGCAGTCGGGGTAGAGGCACACCTGATGGACGCCGAGCACCAGCGTGCGCCGCCCGTCCAGTCCCTCTTCGTAGTGTCTGCCCACTCTCGGTTTGAAGTAGTATGCTGCCATGTGTCTTTCTTCTGTCCTGCAAATATCGTGAAAAAAATCCGTAGCAGCAACATTTTGCGGTCGAAATTATGGGTGAAAAGGGTGGTGGGGCGGTGAAAAAGGTCGCCGCCTTTCGCTTTTTTCGGAATTATGTGTTATATTTGCGAACAGAAATTTAACGGAAAGACTATGAAAGAAACGATTAGTAACCGCCTGGCTGCCGTGCGCGAGGTGATGCGCCGCGAGCATCTGGCAGCATTTGTTTTCCCCAGTACCGACCCCCACAACAGCGAGTATGTGCCCGACCATTGGAAGGGTCGCGAGTGGATTTCGGGCTTCGACGGCTCGGCTGGTACGGCAGTCGTGACGATGACGAGTGCCGCGCTGTGGACCGATTCGCGCTATTTCATCGCTGCCGCCGAGCAGTTGAGCGGCACGGAGTTTGTGTTGATGAAGGAGCGTCTGCCCGAAACGCCGACCGTGGCGCAGTGGCTCGGTGAGCAGCTGCGCGACAGCGACTCGAAGGAAGTGGGCATCGACGGCATGACCTGTGCCTACAGCATGGTGGAAGGGCTGATTGGTGAGTTGCGGAAGGCTGGCGGACTCACGCTGCGCACCAATCTCGACATCCTTGCACAGGTGTGGACCGACCGTCCGCCCGTGCCGCTGAACGAGGTGGTGGTGCAACCGCTGAACCTGGCGGGAGAGCCGGCACGCGAGAAAATCAGCCGCATCCGGCAGGCGCTGCGCGGGCAGCATGCTGACGGGATGCTCGTCACGGCGCTCGACGACATCGCCTGGACGCTCAATCTGCGGGGCTGTGACGTGCACTGCAATCCCGTCTTCGTGGCCTATCTGCTCATCTCCTCGACGAAAGCGACACTCTTCGTTGACCACAGGAAGCTGACCGCCGAGGCACTTGCCAGCCTGAAAGAGGCGGGAATCGACGTGGACGACTACGGGAATGTGCAGAAAGGGCTGAAGGACTATTTCGAATATAACATCCTGCTCGACCCCGACAGTGTCAACTATACACTCTACAAAGCCGCTTCCAGTCACCGCATCGTGGCTGCCGCATCGCCCGTGCCGGCGATGAAAGCCGTAAAAAACGATGCCGAGATAGCGGGTTTTCATGAGGCGATGCTCCGCGACGGCATCGCTATGGTGAAGTTCCTGAAATGGCTGAAGCCTGCCGTCGCACAAGGGGGGCAGACGGAAATGAGCATCGCACGGCGACTCTATGAACTGCGCAGCGAGCAACCGCTGTTCCGCGACATCTCGTTCGACACGATTGCTGCCTACCAGGAGCACGGCGCCATCGTGCACTACGAACCCACCGAGGCGACCGACATGCCGCTGAAAGCGGAGGGGCTGCTGCTCATAGACAGTGGCGCACAGTATCAAAACGGTACGACCGACATCACGCGAACCGTCGCACTCGGACCGTTGACCGAAGAGCAGCGACGCATCTATACGCTCGTGCTGAAAGGACACATCCAACTCGACATGCTGACCTTCCCCGACGGCGCCAGCGGCACACAGCTCGACGCCCTGGCGCGCAAGGATATGTGGGCAGAGGGGTACAACTATCTGCACGGCACGGGACACGGCGTGGGCAGCTACCTCAACGTGCACGAGGGACCGCACCAGATTCGCATGGAATATCGCCCGGCGCCGCTGCATGCCGGCATGACCGTCACCGACGAGCCGGGCATCTATCTCGAGGGGCAGTTCGGCGTGCGCATCGAAAACACCCTGCTCATCACGCCCTTCAAGGAGACCGCCTTCGGCAAGTTCCTGCGGTTCGAAGCGCTGACACTCTGCCCCATCGACACGGCACCCATCGTGCGCGAGATGATGACCGACGAGGAGGTGCAGTGGCTCAACAGCTATCACCGCCGTGTGCGTGAAGCCCTCTCGCCCCACCTCAGCGACGAGGAACGGGCATGGCTCGACGAGGCGACGAAAGCAATTGGATGACCGCCGGAAACGCCCGTCGGAGCCGTGTATAAATATGCGGGGAGAACTGTATAAATATAACACCTCAACTTTCGTTTTCCAAAAGTTCAACTTTTAGCTTGCAAAAGTGGCACTTTTAGCTCCTAAAAGTTCCCCTTTTGGAACGCAAAAGTTGCCCTTTTGCAAACCACTGAAATACAGATAGTTGCAAAGGTGTTTTCCGACGACTCTTTTTGCATATATATACAAAATGCGGCAGACGAGGGATTGCTCGGAAATGGAGCGGCTGGATGTGTTTCAGATGAAGACTGCAGTCAGTGCGCCGGTTCTTTTATCCCGCCATGCTGCGTCCGTTGAGTGCGCCTTTTGGCAGTTTGTCTTCATGCGGCGGCAACAAAAAAGCAGGCAAATATTTGGATATTTGGGAAAAAGGATGTAATTTTGCACCCACATTTCGCAAAATGTGCGATTGTGAACAAGAAGTTGAACTAAAATTTAAAAACAAAAAAGCATGATTATTGTACCAGTAAAAGATGGCGAGAACATCGAGAGAGCCTTGAAGAAATTCAAGAGAAAATACGAAAAAACAGGTGTCGTAAAAGAACTCCGCAGACGTCAGCAGTACGATAAGCCATCTGTTTTGAAGCGACTCAAGATGGAACGCGCTATCTACGTGCAGAAACTCCGCGCCGCAGAAGACTAAAAAACGTCGGCAAAATTTGGTGGTTCGGAATTTTCTTCGTATATTCGTTGCCAAATAAGAGCGTCTGGCACCGATATGATAGATAAATTTCTGAACTATTTGCGCTACGAGCGGAACTGCTCTGCACTGACTGTGCGAAATTATGGCAAAGACCTCAAGGCTTTTGAGGCGTATTTCAGAAATCTGAGCGATGAACTCTCCTGGCAGACGGTGGATTCCGATGTGATTCGCGACTGGATGGAGGACATGATGAATAAAGGAAACAAAGCGACTTCGGTCAACAGACGGCTGAGCGCATTGCGTTCCTTTTTTCGTTTTGCACTCGCCAGACATCTCGTGGAGAGCGACCCGTCACACAAGGTGAGGGCACCGAAAAAGACGAAGCCACTGCCGCAGTTCCTCAAGGAACGGGAGATGGATGAGCTGTTCAAAGATGAGATGTGGACGGAAGAATATAAAGATGTACGCGCGCGTACTATATTATTATTGTTCTACTCCACAGGCATCCGGCTCGCAGAACTGGTCGGGCTCAATGATGAGGACGTACACTTCACGAGCAGGGAAGTCAAGGTGACCGGCAAGCGAAACAAGCAGCGCATCGTGCCGTTCGGCGACGAACTTGACCACGTGCTGCGCAGTTATATGGAATGCCGCGACAGGGAAGTGGCGAGAAAGACCGACGGACTGTTCCTCACGGAGAAAGGCATGCGGATGACCGACAGCCAGGTGAGGAACGAGGTGCGGAAACATCTCAGTCGCGTATCGACCCTGAAGAAACGGACACCGCACGTGCTGCGACACACCTTCGCCACGGCGATGCTCAACCACGAGGCAGGAATCGGAAGCGTGCAGAAGCTGCTCGGGCATGAAAACCTGAACACCACGCAGATCTATACGCACACGACGTTTGAACAACTGAAAGAAGTTTACGGGAAAGCCCACCCACGGGCGAACCATAATGAAAAGTAAAACATAACCTAAAAACAGGAGGTACTTATGGAAATCAACATTAAAGCAATTCGTTTCGACGCAACAGAGAAACTGGAAGCGTTCATCCAGAAGAAAGTTGAAAAACTTCAGAAAACGTATGAAGATATCCAGAGCATTGACGTGCAGCTGAAAGTGGTGAAGCCGGCATCGGCGATGAACAAAGAGACGAGCCTGACGGTGGCAGTGCCCGGACAGAAGCTTTTCGTGGAGAAAACATGCGACACATTTGAGGAAAGTGTGGACCAATGCGTGGACTCAATGAAGACGCAATTGTCAAAATTTAAAGAAAAACAGCGCAACAGATAAAAAAAAGACTGAAAAATTTTGGTGATTGAAAAATAATGCCTATCTTTGCAGCCGCTTTATGATGTATGGAATCGCATGCCGGACGGCTGCAAAGATATGCCTCTTTAGCTCAGTTGGCCAGAGCACGTGATTTGTAATCTCGGGGTCGTTGGTTCGAATCCGACAAGAGGCTCAAAGATTCATCAATGCGGCGATGGAAGCTTGCTTACAAAAGCGGCAAAGATGAAGATTTGAAAGTCTGCCTGCGGCAGGCAATCGGATATCTAATCCGACAAGAGGCTCAAAGATTCATCAATGCGCGATTTGTTCAGACATCGAAAAGCGCAAAAGAATGGGTGGTTACCAGAGTGGCCAAATGGGGCAGACTGTAAATCTGCTGTCTTTCGACTTCGGTGGTTCGAATCCATCACCACCCACTCAGTAGGAAATGCGGATCTTCACGACTGTGAATGGCGTAACACAAACAGTGACAGAAGAACCGTTTAATGCGGAAATAGCTCAGTTGATAGAGCACTAGCCTTCCAAGCTGGGGGTCGCGGGTTTGAGCCCCGTTTTCCGCTCTCACTTGCTGTAATAGCTCAGTGGTAGAGCACTTCCTTGGTAAGGAAGAGGTCCTGAGTTCAACTCTCAGTTACAGCTCTACTTGTTTTTTAGAAGCAGAAAATTTCGATTATTCATTTAAATATAAATACGAAAAGCTATGGCTAAAGAGAATTTTGTGCGTACCAAACCGCACGTAAACATTGGTACTATCGGTCACGTTGACCATGGTAAGACAACTTTGACGGCAGCTATCACGAAAGTTTTGGCTGAGAAGATTGAGGCTAACAAAGACAAGGTTAAGTCTTTCGATCAGATTGACAACGCTCCGGAAGAAAAAGAGCGTGGTATCACTATCAACACTGCACACGTTGAATACGAAACAGAAAAGCGTCACTACGCACACGTTGACTGTCCGGGACACGCCGACTATGTGAAGAACATGGTAACTGGTGCTGCTCAGATGGACGGTGCTATCCTCGTGGTTGCTGCAACTGACGGTCCGATGCCTCAGACACGTGAGCACGTCCTGCTCGCTCGTCAGGTGAACGTTCCCCGTCTGGTTGTGTTCCTGAACAAGTGCGACATGGTTGAGGATGAGGAAATGCTCGAACTCGTTGAGATGGAAGTACAGGAAATCCTCAGTCAGTATGAATTCGAAGATGATACGCCTATCATTCGCGGTTCTGCACTCGGTGCACTGAACGGTGTTGCTAAGTGGGAAGATAAAGTAATGGAACTGATGAACACTTGCGACGAGTGGATTCAGGAGCCTCCGCGCGATACAGAGAAACCGTTCTTGATGCCTGTTGAGGACGTATTCTCAATCACAGGTCGTGGTACTGTTGCTACTGGCCGTATTGAGACTGGTGTGATCCACGTAGGTGACGAAGTTGAACTGCTCGGTCTTGGTGAGGACAGAAAATCTGTCGTTACCGGTGTTGAGATGTTCCGCAAGTTGCTCGACGAAGGTCAGGCTGGTGACAACGTAGGTCTGTTGCTCCGTGGTGTTGACAAGAACGAGATCAAGCGCGGTATGGTGCTTTGCCATCCGGGTCAGATCAAGCCTTTCAAGCGCTTCAAGGCTTCTATCTACGTATTGAAGAAGGAAGAAGGTGGACGTCACACTCCGTTCGGAAACAAATATCGTCCTCAGTTCTACCTCCGTACAATGGACTGTACAGGTGAAATCACTCTGCCGGAAGGCGTTGAGATGGTAATGCCTGGTGACAACGTAGAGATTCAGGTTGAGCTGATCTATGCTGTTGCTCTGAACAAGGGTCTGCGCTTCGCTATCCGTGAGGGTGGTCGCACCGTAGGTTCTGGTCAGATTACAGAGGTTTACGAAGACTAAAAACTGATTTCCGACAGTGAGGGCAGCCTCTGCCCGGATGTCGGACAGTACAGATAAGTCATCAAAACTCCCGTCTTCGGGCGGGAGTTTTCTACGGGAATAGCTCAGTTGGTAGAGCATCGGTCTCCAAAACCGAGGGTCGTGGGTTCGAGTCCTCCTTCCCGTGCAAGAATTGAAAGTTTCAATTATGTTCAAAAAAATAGTAAACTATTGCAAGGCATGTTATGATGAACTTGCGCATAAAACTACATGGCCAACTCGTCGCGAGCTGACCCACAGTGCAGTGGTTGTTTTATCTGCTTCCCTTATCATTGCATTGGTGGTGTTCGCGATGGACTCCGTGTTTAGGTTTGTGATGAGTACGATTTATCCAGGTTAAATTGCAAGAAAATGGCTGAAACAAGGAAGAATTGGTATGTGCTGCGTGCTGTCAGCGGAAAAGAAGCTAAGGTGAAAGAATACATTGAGGCGGAGATGAAACACAATCCGTTGATTACCGCTCATGTGTTCCAAGTCTTGATTCCCACGCAGAAGCAGGCAACTACCCGTGACGGGAAAAGAGTAATCAAGGAAAAAGTCTCTCTGCCCGGCTATGTCCTTGTGGAGGCGGAACTCGTTGGCGACGTGGCGCACACGCTGCGCTTCATGCCTAATGTGTTAGGTTTTCTTGGCGGTCTGGATAAACCTTCTCCAGTAAAGCAATCCGACATCAACCGTATGCTTGGCAATGCAGATGAAGCTGAATTGGATGACAGTATGGACATCCCCTATTCAGTGGATGATGCGGTCAAGGTGACGGATGGTCCATTCAACGGTTTCAGTGGTGTCATCGAAGAGGTGAACACCGAGAAACGCAAGTTGAAAGTGATGGTTAAAATCTTCGGACGTAAAACTCCGTTGGAACTAAGTTTTATGCAAGTTGAAAAGGAGTAAGCGTATTGTTACGGATGCGTTTGTTCTTTTATAATCAAACTAATTATTAACAAAATGGCTAAAGAAGTTGCTGGATTAATCAAATTACAGATTAGAGGTGGCGCTGCAAATCCCTCTCCTCCCGTAGGTCCCGCTCTGGGTTCGAAGGGAATCAACATCATGGGATTCTGCAAGGAGTTCAACGCCAGAACCCAGGATAAGGCAGGAAAAGTGCTTCCTGTTGTTATCACTTACTACACCGACAAATCATTCAGCTTCATTATCAAGACACCTCCTGCAGCTGTCCAGTTGATGGAAGCAGCAAAGGTGAAAGGCGGTTCGCCGGAGCCTAACCGTAAGAAAGTCGCTTCCGTGACTTGGGATCAGGTGCGTGCAATCGCTGAGGATAAAATGACAGACTTGAACTGTTTCACAGTAGAGTCAGCCATGAAGCTCATTGCCGGTACAGCAAGAAGTATGGGCATTACTGTAAAAGGGGATTTCCCTGGTAAATAATTAAAAACTTCAATTAGAAAATGAGTAAACTGACAAAAAATCAAAAATCAGTAGCCGATAAGATTGAAGCAGGGAAAGCATACTCCTTGAAGGAAGCAACCGAGTTGGTTAAGGAAATCACCACGACCAAGTTCGATGCTTCTTTGGATATTGACGTGCGCTTAGGCGTAGATCCGCGTAAAGCCAACCAGATGGTTCGTGGCGTTGTGTCGCTGCCGAACGGAACTGGTAAGGTGACGCGTGTCTTGTGTCTTTGCACACCAGATGCTGAAGCTGCTGCAAAAGAAGCAGGTGCTGACTATGTTGGTCTTGACGAGTATATCGAAAAGATCAAAGGTGGATGGACAGACGTTGATGTTATCATCACGATGCCCTCTTGTATGGGTAAACTCGGTCCGTTGGGCCGTGTGCTCGGTCCGCGCGGACTGATGCCGAACCCAAAGAGTGGTACTGTAACTATGGATGTTGCCAAGGCAGTGAAGGAAGTGAAGCAAGGAAAGATTGATTTCAAAGTCGATAAGGCAGGAATCATTCACACTTCAATCGGTAAGGTATCGTTTACACCGGAGCAGATCTATCAGAATGCAAAGGAGTTTATCGCTACCGTTATCAAGCTGAAGCCTGCTGCCGCAAAAGGTACGTATATCAAGAGTATCTTTATTTCGAGCACAATGAGTAAGGGTATCAAAGTTGATCCAAAGACCGTTGAATAACTCTAAACTGCGTGTAAAATGAAAAAGGAAGTAAAAGATACAATCATTGCAAGTCTTGGTGAGAAACTCAAAGAGTATCCGCATTTCTATCTGGTTGACGTGACCGGACTGAATGCAGCCGATACGAGCGACCTTCGCCGCAAATGCTTTAAGAACGACATCAAAATGACCGTTGTGAAGAATACGCTTCTTCACAAAGCATTCGAGGCAAGCGAACTGGATTTCGAACCTTTGTATGATACACTGAAAGGCAATATCGCTCTGATGTTTAGCCAGACGGCAAACGTTCCGGCAAAATTGCTGAAAGAGTATAAGGACAAGAAAAAGGAGGTTCCGGCGCTGAAGGCTGCCTATGCAGAAGAAGGATTCTTCGTAGGAGCTGACAAACTGGATGAACTTTGTTCTATCAAGAGCAAGAATGAACTCATCGCCGATGTCGTGGCTATGCTGGAGGCACCGATGCAGAGCGTTCTTTCTGCTCTGGATTCAGGCGCAAACACCATTCACGGTGTGCTTGAGACATTGAGCAAGCGTGCTGAGTAAATTTAGTTAAACAATTATTAAAAAACAATTTAAAAACAAATAAAAATGGCAGATATTAAAGCTATTGCTGAAGAGTTGGTAGCTCTTTCAGTGAAGGAAGTACAAGAGTTGAAAACAATCCTCAAGGATGAATATGGAATCGAGCCTGCTGCTGCAGCTGTTGCTGTTGCTGCTGGTCCTGCTGCTGGTGGCGCTGCTGCTGGTGGTGCAGCTGAGGAGAAGACTGAATTCAATGTGGTTCTCGCAGAAGTTGGCGACAACAAGTTGAAGGTTGTTAAGGCTGTTAAGGAAGCTTGCGGTCTTGGTCTGAAAGAGGCTAAAGATCTCGTTGACGGTGCTCCTTCTACTCTGAAGGAAGGCATGTCTAAGGACGAGGCTGAAAACCTGAAGAAACTCCTCGAGGCTGAGGGTGCTAAGATTGAATTGAAGTAATCGAACCCCACGGTTCAAACGGCACGAGGGCTGCTCTCCCTGAGAGAAATAACGGTCCTGTGCTGACATGTGATAGATTTGGTTAGGATTTTCCCAGTCGGAGAGTCCTAACCATTTTGTGTCTTTCACAAGAGCGGCAGTCCGTGTAGAATCAACGGGCGGAAATCGGCGCTTCATCAGATAACGCAAAAGAATGAAGGAGTGATGCAGTCATAATATATCGTGCATGGCGAGTTGACGCAATAAGCATTCCATGTACTATATATTATTACGTGAAGAAGCGCTCACAGCAAAGATACAACATGACGAAATAAAAACGCTAACAAATTAAATATATGGCTTCAAAAATTGTTGATAAAAGAGTAAATTTTGCCAGCGTTAAAAATCCAATGCCCTTCCCGGATTTCCTGGATGTGCAGCTAAAGTCGTTCAAAGACTTTTTGCAATTGGATACTCCACCGGAGGAACGCAAGAACGACGGCTTGTATAAGGTTTTCTCGGAGAATTTCCCGATAACCGATACACGCAACCAGTATGAACTGACCTTCTTGGACTACTTCATCGACCCCCCTCGTTATTCTATCGAGGAGTGTCTGGAGCGCGGTCTTACGTATAGCGTGCCGCTCAAAGCCAAGATGCATCTTGAATGTAAAGACGAAGACCACGTTGACTTTGCAGCGATTACCTCCGACGTCTTTTTGGGTACCATCCCATACATGACAGACAACGGTACGTTTATTATCAATGGTGCCGAGCGCGTAGTCGTTTCACAGTTGCACCGTTCTCCCGGTGTGTTCTTCGGACAGGGCGTCCATGCGAATGGTACGGTGCTGTATTCAGCGCGCATTATTCCTTTCAAAGGTTCATGGATAGAATTTGCTACGGACATCAACAATGTGATGTATGCATACATTGACCGTAAGAAGAAATTGCCAGTTACCACTTTGCTTCGTGCCATTGGCTTCGAGCAAGATAAGGATATCCTCCAGATATTCGACCTTGCTGAAGAGGTGAAAGTTAATAAGAAAAACCTGAAAGCAGCCATCGGTCGCAAACTTGCTGCGCGTGTGTTGAAAAGTTGGAACGAAGACTTCGTGGATGAGGATACCGGTGAGGTTGTGTCTATCGAGCGTAATGAAATATTGATGGACCGTGAGACCGAAATTACGAAGGAGAATGTGGAGGAGATTCTTGAAAGTGGAGCCTCGTCTATCCTCTTGCACAAAGATGCGGAGATGGCAAATAAATATGCCATCATCTTTAATACTCTGGCGAAAGACCCGAGTAATTCCGAGAAAGAGGCAGTTGTGTATATCTATCACCAGTTGCGCAACGCCGACCCGGCAGATGATGCAAGTGCACGTGAGGTCATCCAGAACCTCTTCTTCTCCGATAAGCGATATGACTTGGGCGAAGTGGGACGCTATCGCATCAACAAGAAATTGGGACTCGATACAGAAATGGATGTTCGTATCCTGACCAAGGAAGACATTATCGAAATTATCAAATATCTCATTCAGTTGGTGAACTCCAACGCAACGGTAGATGATATTGACCACCTGTCTAACCGCCGTGTGCGTACAGTCGGCGAGCAGTTGAGCAACCAGTTCTCTATTGGTCTGGCACGTATGAGCCGCACCATCCGTGAGCGTATGAATGTTCGCGACAATGAGGTGTTTACTCCGACTGACCTGATCAATGCGAAGACTATTTCGAGCGTAATCAATTCGTTCTTCGGAACCAATCCGCTTTCTCAGTTCATGGACCAGACCAATCCGTTGGCAGAGGTGACACACAAGCGTCGTCTTTCGGCATTGGGTCCTGGAGGTCTGTCAAGAGATCGCGCCGGATTCGAAGTGCGTGACGTTCACTATACCCATTATGGTCGTCTGTGTCCGATTGAGAGCCCTGAAGGTCCGAACATCGGTCTGATATCATCGCTCTGCGTCTATGCGACCATCAATGAACTTGGCTTTATTGAGACACCGTATCGCAATGTCAAGAACAGTAAGGTGGATCTTAAGAACGAGCACGTGGTTTATCTGACCGCAGAAGAAGAGCAGGAGCATATCATCGGACAGGGAAATGCGCCGTTGAAGAGCGATGGAAGCTTCATCCGCGACGTGGTGAAATGTCGTTTGGATGCCGACTTCCCCGTAGTTCCGCCTTCAGAAGTGAGCCTGATGGACGTGTCTCCTCAGCAGATTGCTTCTGTGTCGGCAGCCTTGATTCCTTTCTTGGAGCACGATGACGGTCACCGTGCGTTGATGGGATGTAACATGATGCGCCAGGCAGTGCCTCTGCTTCACAATGACGCCCCCATCGTGGGAACAGGTATCGAGCGTCAGGTTTGTGTTGACTCCCGTACGATGATCGTTGCAGAAGGAGATGGTGTCATCGAGTATGTAGATGCTACGACAATCCGCATCCTGTATGACCGCACGGAGGAGGAAGAATTCGTCAGCTTCGAGCCGGCATTGAAAGAATATCGCATACCGAAATTCCGTCGCACGAACCAGAATATGGTTATTGACCTTCGTCCTATATGTAATAAAGGTGACCGTGTCCAGAAAGGTGACATCCTGACAGAAGGTTATGCAACGGAGAATGGAGAGTTGGCTCTCGGTCGCAACCTGTTGGTGGCTTATATGCCTTGGAAGGGTTACAACTATGAGGATGCCATCGTGCTCTCAGAGCGTCTGGTCCGTGATGATGTCCTGACCTCAGTGCATGTAGATGAATATTCTCTGGATGTGCGTGAGACCAAGCGAGGAATGGAAGAGTTCACGCCGGATATTCCAAATGTGAGCGAGGAAGCAACAAAAGACTTGGACGACAATGGTATCATCCGCGTCGGTGCACGCGTTGAGCCGGGTGACATCATGATTGGTAAAATCTCACCGAAGGGCGAGAGCGATCCTTCACCAGAGGAAAAACTGCTCCGTGCCATCTTCGGTGACAAGGCAGGTGATGTGAAAGACTCTTCACTGAAAGCAAATCCTTCGCTTTCGGGTGTCGTTATCGATAAGAAACTCTTCTCCCGTGCCATAAAGACACGTGAGTCGAAGAAGCAAGACAAGATTATACTTGCCAAGATTGACGAGGAGTACGAGGCAAAGAACAACGACTTGAAAGACATTCTCGTTGATAAGTTGTTGAAACTGACGAAGGGTAAGACTTCGCAGGGAGTGAAAGATTATACAGGCGCTGAGATTATCGCCAAAAAGGCTAAGTTCACGGCAGCCAAGCTGAAGAACCTTGATTTTGAAGGTGTTCAGTCAAACGACTGGACTGGAGATGAGCATACGGATGAATTGATTTCGAAGTTGATTATGAATTATATCCGCAAGTACAAACTTCTGGATGCGGAGAAGAAACGTCGGAATCTGTCTATCACCATCGGTGATGAGTTGCCTTCAGGTATCCTTCAGATGGCAAAGGTCTATATCGCAAAGAAGCGTAAGATTGGTGTCGGTGATAAGTTGGCAGGTCGCCATGGTAATAAAGGTATCGTTTCTAAGGTTGTTCGTCAGGAAGACATGCCGTTCCTTGAGGATGGTCGTCCCGTTGACTTGGTGCTCAACCCGTTGGGCGTGCCTTCACGTATGAACCTTGGTCAGATTTTCGAGGCAATCCTTGGTGCTGCAGGAAAACGCCTGGGCGTGAAGTTTGCTACACCGATTTTCGACGGTGCCAAGTTGGAGGACCTCTCGGAATGGACTGACAAAGCAGGTCTTCCCCGTTTGTGTTCAACGCGTCTTTATGACGGTGAAACAGGTGAGCAATTCGACCAGCCGGCAACAGTGGGTATAACCTACTTCCTGAAGCTCGGCCACATGGTTGAAGATAAGATGCACTCCCGTTCGATTGGACCGTACTCGCTCATTACCCAGCAGCCGCTTGGTGGTAAGGCACAGTTCGGTGGACAGCGTTTCGGTGAGATGGAGGTTTGGGCTCTTGAGGCATTTGGTGCCAGCCATGTTCTTCAGGAGATTCTTACAATCAAGTCGGATGATACGGCAGGCCGTTCTAAGGCTTATGAAGCAATTGTCAAGGGAGAAGCGATGCCTACGGCAGGAATCCCCGAATCACTCAATGTATTGCTCCATGAACTTCGCGGTCTTGGCCTGAGTGTCAAACTTGACTAAGAATGTTATTTAAGGAATTAAAAGTTTTCTACATAAAGAAAAAAGAATATGGCTTTTAAGAAAGAATCAAAGGTTAAGAATAATTTCACGAAGATTACCATCGGACTTGCCTCTCCTGAGGAGATCCTGGAAAATTCGTATGGTGAGGTAACGAAGCCTGAAACCATTAACTATCGTACATATAAACCGGAGCGCGACGGATTGTTCTGTGAGCGTATCTTCGGACCGACGAAGGACTATGAGTGCGGTTGCGGTAAATACAAGCGCATCCGCTACAAAGGCATCGTCTGCGACCGTTGTGGTGTGGAAGTGACAGAGAAGAAAGTGCGTCGTGAGCGTTCAGGACATATCGAACTGGTCGTTCCCGTTGCTCACATCTGGTATTTCCGTTCATTGCCCAACAAGATTGGCTATCTGCTCGGATTGCCGACGAAAAAGCTCGATTCTATTATCTATTACGAGAAGTATGTGGTGATACAGCCAGGTGTCCTCGCAGGCAAAAAGACAAGTGAAGACCTTGAGATGAATGGTTCTCACAAGTTTGACATGCTGACGGAAGAGGAATATCTCGATATCCTCGACAACCAGCTGCCCGAAGGCAACGAGCGTCTGGACGACAGCGATCCTAATAAGTTCATCGCAAAGATGGGTGCCGAAGCCATCTATGACCTGTTGGCAGGATTGGATCTCGACTCGTTGTCATACGAGTTGCGCGACCGTGCCAATAACGACTCGGCACAGCAGCGAAAGACGGAAGCCCTGAAGCGTCTGCAAGTGGTAGAGGCATTCCGTGCCAGCAAAGACATCAACCGTCCCGAGTGGATGATCATGAAGATTATTCCCGTGACACCTCCAGAGCTTCGTCCGTTAGTGCCGTTGGATGGAGGACGTTTTGCAACATCCGACCTCAACGACCTCTATCGCCGCGTCATCATCCGCAATAATCGTCTGAAACGACTGATGGAAATAAAGGCGCCCGAAGTGATTCTCCGCAACGAGAAGCGTATGCTTCAAGAGGCAGTGGACTCTTTGTTTGACAACTCGCGCAAGTCTTCAGCAGTGAAGAGTGAGAGCAACCGCCCATTGAAGTCGCTCTCCGATTCACTGAAAGGAAAGCAGGGACGTTTCCGTCAGAACTTGCTTGGTAAGCGTGTTGACTATTCAGCTCGTTCGGTCATCGTTGTTGGTCCTGAGCTGAAGATGGGAGAGTGCGGTCTGCCGAAGTTGATGGCAGCCGAGCTTTATAAGCCGTTCATTATCCGCAAACTCATTGAGCGCGGTATTGTGAAGACGGTGAAGAGTGCCAAGAAAATCGTTGACCGCCGTGAACCGGTTATCTGGGATATCCTGGAGAACGTGATGAAAGGACACCCTGTTCTCTTGAACCGTGCCCCGACACTTCACCGTTTGGGTATTCAGGCATTCCAGCCGAAACTCATCGAAGGCAAGGCAATCCAGCTCCACCCGTTGGCATGTACAGCGTTCAACGCCGACTTCGACGGTGACCAGATGGCTGTCCACCTTCCGTTGAGCAATGAGGCAATACTGGAAGCGCAGATTCTGATGCTGCAGAGCCATAATATTCTGAACCCGGCAAACGGTGCGCCTATCACCGTGCCTTCTCAGGACATGGTGCTCGGTCTCTACTATATCACGAAGATTCGTCCGGGAGCGAAAGGCGAAGGACTGATGTTCTATGGTCCGGAAGAAGCCATTATTGCCCACAACGAAGGCAAATGCGACCTGCACGCTCAGGTGAAGGTTGTGGTGAACGACCGCGACGGCAAGGGCAATATGGTCAAGAAAGTCGTGGATACTTCAGTCGGTCGCGTGATTGTTAACGGAATCATCCCCGATGAAGTGGGCTATGTGAATACCATTATTTCTAAGAAGAGTCTGCGCGACATCATTGCCGATGTCATCAAGACGGTCGGTTTTGCCCGTGCCTGCGAGTTCCTCGACGGAATCAAGAACCTCGGCTATCGCATGGCTTATCTCGCCGGACTTTCGTTCAACCTTGACGACATCATCATCCCGCCAGAGAAGCAGGGCTTGATAGAGAAAGGAAACGAGGAAGTTCGCCAGATTATGGACAACTATAACATGGGATTCATCACCGACAACGAGCGTTATAACCAGGTGATTGATACATGGACCCACATCAATAACGATATCGGTAACATCCTGTTGAAGGAAATGACCGAAGCGGACCAAGGTTTCAACGCCGTCTTCATGATGCTCGATTCCGGAGCCCGTGGTTCTAAAGACCAGATTAAACAGCTCTCTGGTATCCGTGGTCTGATGGCAAAGCCGCAGAAGGCAGGTGCCGAAGGACAGCAGATTATCGAGAACCCGATTCTTTCAAACTTCAAGGAAGGTATGTCGGTGCTCGAATACTTCATTGCTTCGCACGGTGCCCGTAAGGGTCTTGCCGATACGGCGATGAAGACTGCCGATGCCGGTTACCTGACACGTCGTCTTGTTGACGTCTCTCACGATGTGATTATCACGGAAGAAGACTGCGGCACGTTGCGCGGACTGGTATGTACCGCTCTCAAGAATGGTGACGAGACCATCTCCACGCTGTATGAGCGCATCTTGGGTCGCGTGTCGGTACATGATATCGTCCATCCTACCACAGGCAAACTGATTGTTGCTGCAGGTGAGGAAATCACAGAGCCTATCGCGCAGGAGATTGAAGATTCTCCGATAGAGAGTGTTGAGATTCGCTCGGTGCTCACGTGTGAGAGTAAGCATGGTGTCTGCATGAAGTGCTACGGACGCAACCTCGCAACCAGCCGCATGGTTCAGAAGGGTGAGGCTGTCGGTGTCATCGCTGCACAGGCTATCGGTGAGCCGGGAACTCAGCTGACTCTCCGTACATTCCACGCCGGTGGTGTGGCTGGTAATGCCGCTGCAAACGCTTCTATCGTAGCAAAGAATGATGCGAAGATTGAACTCGATGAGCTCCGTACCGTTCCTTTCGAGGAAGACGGAAAGGCATGCAAGATGGTCGTAAGCCGTCTGACGGAAGTCCGCTTCGTCGATCCTCATACGGGAATCGTGCTCTCAACGATGAACGTTCCTTATGGTAGCTCGCTCTATTATAAGAACAATGATATGGTGAAGAAAGGCGACCTGATTGCCAAGTGGGACCCGTTCAATGCTGTCATCGTTACGGAATATGCCGGTAAGGTGAAGTTCCACGACGTCGTGGAAGGCTCTACCTTCAAGGCTGAGACCGACGAGACGACGGGTCTGACGGAGAAAATCATCACCGACTCCAAGGACAAGAACCGCGTGCCTACCTGCGACATCGTCGATTCAAAGGGTAAGGTAATCGGTACTTACAACCTGCCGGTAGGTGGACACGTTGTCGTAGAGAACGGACAGAAGGTGAAGACAGGTACGACGCTTGTGAAGATTCCGCGTGCCGTAGGTAAGGCGGGTGACATCACGGGTGGTCTGCCACGTGTGACCGAGTTGTTCGAAGCACGCAACCCGTCCAATCCGGCTATCGTCAGCGAAATCGACGGTGAGGTGGCAATGGGCAAGGTGAAGCGCGGTAACCGCGAGATTGTTGTTACCTCGAAAACGGGTGAGCAGCGCAAATACTTAGTGTCTCTCTCCAAGCAGATTCTCGTGCAGGAGCATGACGCTGTGCGCGCCGGAACACCGCTTTCCGATGGTGTGATTACACCGAACGACATCCTCGCCATCAAGGGTCCGACCGCTGTCCAGGAATATATCGTCAACGAGGTGCAGGACGTTTATCGTCTGCAAGGTGTGAAGATCAACGACAAACACTTTGAAATCATCGTTCGACAGATGATGCGCAAGGTGCAGATCAATGATCCGGGCGATACGACCTTCCTCGAGCAGGAGATTGTTGACAAGCTCGACTTCGCCGATGAGAACGACCGCATCTGGGGCAAGAAAATCGTGATTGATGCCGGCGATTCTGAGAACATGCAGAAGGGACAGATTGTGACTGCCCGCAAACTGCGTGACGAGAACTCCAGCTTGAAGCGTCGCGACTTGCGACCGGTGCAGGTGCGCGATACTGTTCCAGCTACCTCGACCCAGATTCTGCAGGGTATTACCCGTGCAGCTCTCCAGACGAGAAGCTTCATGTCGGCAGCATCCTTCCAGGAAACGACCAAGGTGCTTAACGAAGCGGCTATCCGCGGAAAGGTTGACCACCTTGAGGGAATGAAGGAGAACGTGATTACGGGTCACCTCATCCCTGCCGGAACGGGTATGCGCCAGTA
>Ga0256405_10001390_pt1 | contig 66325 bp, 62 predicted proteins | sample RumenRJG_02DNA_FD_189096 | JGI IMG/M metagenome (GOLD analysis project Ga0256405, IMG submission 189096) | Bovine rumen microbial communities from Lethbridge, Alberta, Canada - RJG_02 | ecosystem: Host-associated > Mammals > Digestive system > Stomach > Rumen | place: Canada: Alberta... | reverse complement strand
ATCCTCTGCTGAAACAGGTACATTCTATCTTGTCCAGAGTGGTACGTCTCCTAATGCTTATGATGAGTACGTTGCAGCCGGTCCTGAGGGTAACAGATTTTGGGAGAAACTTGGAAGTAAAGAAGTTGATCTTTCTAACCTTGGGGCATTGGCTTATAAGGACAATGTAACATTATCAAAAGGATCTGGGGACAACGTTCTCGGAGAGGCTACGACCTTTACTGCTGCTGCTTCGGCGGTGTCCTTTGCCGCACACACGACTGATAACTTCGTGAAGTCAGTCAGTGCCGTTACAGGGAAGAAGATGGTGACGACCACCGTCCCTAATGTCACGGGGAATACCGACGTGAGCATCCCGAATGTAACCAATGCTGGCTCGGCCTCCACTTGGAATTTCGCTATGGGTACTGGTACGGCTGCGGAGACCCTTATCATATCGGGAGCCAATTCGACTGCCCCGACACTTGGCACTGCCTTGTCTGCAAGCAAAGTCACACTTGGAACGGCTAAGACAGTGGCTACTGGTGCATTGTCGGAGAGTGGTACTGGAGATGCCGTTGTGTCTGATGTCCAGGTCGGAGAATCTGCGGCTGCGATTACCGCACTTGGTGCTGGTACTGCTGCGGCACAGACCATCACCGTTGGAACAAATGACAAGGTATCTGTTGCCAAGTACGGAGACCTGAGTGTGAGTGCATCATAAACCCCTTTGAACTATGGCGATAAAGAAAGTACAATTACCGAACAATTCCGTCCAAGACATCAACGATGCAAGAATAGCGTCCACGGACATAACCTCTTGGAACGGCAAGCAAGATGCCCTCGTTTCCGGCACGAACATCAAGACGGTCAATAACGAGAGCCTGCTGGGGAGCGGCAACATTTCCGTTGCCGGGACTCCGGGAGAGCCGGGCGATGACGGCATAGGCATTTCCTCTATCGTACAGACCACGGAATCAACAGTCAGTGGCGGGACGAATGTCATTACCGTTACCAAGACCGATGGGACGACTTCAACCTTCAATGTCCGTAATGGCGATGCAGTCGGGTCGGCTACAATAGTTCAGACTACGGGAGACAGCACGACCTCCGTGATGTCACAGGACGGAACAACAAAGGCCTTGCAAGCCGCCCAGGTATCAGCCAACCAGTACGGCAAAGCAACCTATTTCAAGGGTTATATGCTTGACTATGACCTGGCCGATTACCCGACGCTCAACCCATTGGATAGCGACGTGATTGGGGTTGTTATCGACAAGAGGAAAGTTCTCACCACCGAATCAGGCGACAATCGGCTGTTCCTGAAGTCAGCAAATAATCAGAATTGGATTAGTTTTGAAACGAACGGCTCTCAATTACGAATTAGGATAAAGAAGAACGGCAGCGAAAGTGTTACTGCTCTCGGATGGATGGGAGGGTATGTTCACAATATAGTGGCACTCAATCTCCAGACTGGAGAATGCAAGGTGTGGGCCAACGGTAAACCCTGGAACTCTACCATACCGACGATTGACACCACCAGCCTGCCATCCCTGGATACGTTATCCCATATATCCCTCGGAAGTCAGCCACTCGAAGCTCCAACTGGCAAATTGGGAATAGCGGTTCTGAACTTTATGCCGACGGATGCGATAGCCAAAGAAATTTATGACACCTACTCTGCCGGAAGCTATCTCCCGGATTATCTGAAATCAGACGGTTTCGGATACACGGAAGGAGTTAATGATGTAACCTCCAATGATGTTCTTTATTCGGCTATTACCGGGGGATGGAGCATCTCCAATAAACCGAACAGCACGTCAAATCAAAATGCTTATCTATTCTCTGCATTTATTACGGATGCGGACAGGGCAGTAAATACCCATTACCACCTACATATAAAGGTGAAGTCTGGTAGCGTGACTATTGTCGGATTTGACATGAACGGACGGCTCAACACCACCGCTTACAATGCCCAGGGCATATCCCAGGGTTTGAGTAAGGATATGACATTCTCTGCCGGTGATGAATACGACCTGGAATATATGGGCACGTCCAATGGCTCCGGAGTCTATTTGATAAATTTCAAATTCACGGAGGCATTCTCGTTTGAACTTACGGAAATAAAGAAGAAGCAGTGCGGATGTCCTTTAATAGCCTCCCCGGAAAACTTCTATGCCGGAGTATTCGGACAGCCGAATGGGGTCCTTATCCCGATGGCATCCTCCTGCGAGTGCTTCACCGATGTCTACAAGCCTCGGCTGGTCGGGAATAACGACAATTATGTTCAATTCAATGGCCAGATGAGATATGACGGCTCTAATGGTAAATTCTACATCGGCTACCTGTATGGCACGGAAGGCTATGGTCAAGGAACGTGGAAACAGATAAACAATGTATAAGATATGGCTAATACAATAGGCAGGCTCCAGCGAATCCAGGAACTCAAGGAGCAACTATACAACACGCAGGCCGAAGTCATCAAGACGATGGAGGGCTACCCTGTGGACGACCCGGACATTATGCCGAAGCGTCAGTTGTGGCGTGAGCAGATAGCCACGTTGGAAGGAATGACCGATGTCGAATACGAGGACTACACCGAGCCGGAGGTCGAGACCTACGTCAAGGAAGTCCCGGACGCATCCGACATCGTGAGCCAACTCAAGGAACTTGCACAGACGCAGGTGTCCGAACTGACAGACGATGAGGCGAAGAAGGTCCCGGCCCTATTCCCATTGTGGGAGACCGACAAAGCCTACGCAGTCGGTGACAGGGTGTGGTATCAGGCATCACTCTACAAGTGCGTACAGGCCCACACCTCGCAATCAACTTGGAACCCGAAGGATGCAGTCAGCCTCTGGGCAAACGTCTCCGAAGAATCGCAGGAGGCAGACGGAAGCAGGGAACATCCTTATCAGTGGGAACAAGGGATGACAAGTTACAACGGAAAATATTACACCGAGGACGGCATCTTGTATCTCTGCATCAGGGATTCGGGAATACCGCTTAACTTCCCGATTTCGTCATTAATCAACAATTATTTCGTAGTAGCCGAATAATATGAAAGACGTACTCAAAATAGTAATCTTTGCTTTCGCTCTGGTCGGAATGGTGACTCTCTTAGTCCACCTACATTGGCTCGGAGCAATCGGAGTCCTCGGCATCATTTGGAACGACATTAAGCCGACAAGCGAGGCAGCAGACAGGACGATAGACAGAATACTTGCCTTGTGGGACAAGTGGCAAGCCAACAAAAAAGAAGTAAAGGAGGAAAATAGCGATGAATGACCTATTAATGCAAATTATGATGCCGCTCGCAGGAGCCGTAGGAGGTGGCGGCATTGTCGAACTCCTGCACTGGAGATCCAACAAACGGAAGGCGGCAGCAGAGGCTACCAAAGCGGAGGCTGAAGCTGGTGATACTCGCATTGATGCGATGAGCAAACTCGTTGACCAGATGCAGGAACAGGAGGATAAGTATATAGAACAACTCAACATAAAAGACGCAAAGCTTGAAGAAGTTTTGCATCAGAATATTGCCCTTAAAGGTGAAGCTACCAGTGCTGAGCTGATGATGTGCGTCAACCTTGGATGCCCACTCCGGAAGCCTGTCCAGGGCCAGGGCAAGAAGTGGTACGAGGCCCATTCTGATTCCCCAGATATCGGCGCAAATTACACACCTATTAATATGCTCCTTAAAATTTACGGTGACAAAAAGAGGAGGATGTTAAAAGAAGCAGAGGAGGAAGATAATGGGCAAGATGAAAATACTGATTGACAACGGTCACGGATACAACACAAAGGGCAAGGGTTCTCCCTGGAGTCTTTCAAAGACTCCTCCAGAACTTCCTTTCCGTGAATGGGAATGGACACGTAAGTGTGCTGGTATGATTGTCACAGCTCTTCGGAAGAAAGGCTATGATGCTGAACTGCTTGTACCGGAAACGATAGACATTTCTCTGTCCACCAGGGTCAAGAGGGTTAATACGATCTGTAACAAACTCGGCGCGTCCAATGTCTGTCTGGTATCCATCCATAACAATGCTGCCGGTAACGGCAAGAAATGGATGGCTGCGAGAGGCTGGGCTGGATATGTTTACACGGTTGCCTCTGCCAATTCCAAGATACTGGCGACAAAGATATTCGAAGCCGTTGAACGCAAGGGGGTAAAAGTCAGAAAGCCTTCGGTATACCAGAAGTTCTGGACGGAAAACTTCTACATTCTTCGATACACAAAGTGTCCTGCTGTCCTTACAGAGAATCTGTTTCAGGACAACATCAGCGATGTGACATATCTGAACTCTTCCGTAGGTTTGAACGAACTTGTGGATGCTCACGTCGAGGGAATAATCAATTATGTAAAATGAGATATAATAAATACCTTAACAAGAAAACTGAAGTCGATGGTATTGTTTTCGACTCCAAGAAAGAAGCAGATTATTATCTGTTTTTGAAACAGCTTGAAAAGAATGGTGAGATAAGCAACCTTCGACTTCAGGTTCCTTTTGAGGTTATTCCTGCTGTGTATGGGGAGAAAACAGTACATCTTAAGACCAAAGACAAGACGGTTAAGTACTGTATCCAGAAAGCAGCACACTATGTTGCGGACTTCGTGTATATCGAAACAACCACAGGAAAGAAGGTTGTTATAGATGTCAAGAGTGCTATAACAAGGAAAAATCCTGAATACAGGCTCAAGAAGAAGATGATGTTGGCATTTAACGGTATCGAAATAGAAGAAGTATAATTAGAATCACCCACTACATCAATTTCTTTTCATTAACTAACCTAATTAAAATAAATAAACTATTTACTAACCACCAATAAGATTACTTATAGTGGTTTTTTCTTTTTGTCTTTTAGATAGTTTTGTCACAAACTAATAATGGAGAAACATGGAAGATTTTACTGGTTTTGATTTAAGCGGAATCCTATCACAGGATGAAGCTGACAAGCTCTTTGAAGAACAGGCAGATGTCCAGGAGACAGAAACGCCTGAAGTAGAAAATGAACCCGCCGAGAAGGAGGAAGTCCCAACTTCAGAGGGAGTAGGCGAGGAAGAAGATAATGAGAACGAGAATGATGCCATCAGCACTGATGGCGATGGTTCTTCTCCAAACATCTATTCTTCCATAGCCAGCGCTTTGAAGGATGATGGCATCTTTTCCGATCTCGAAGATACAGACCTTGATTCTGTAAAGACCCCTGAAGACTTTGCCGAGCTGTTTGAGAAAGTTGTTTCGGCTAAGTTGGATGAAAGGCAGAAGCGTATAGATGCTGCACTCAGTAACGGAGTTGAGCCTAATACCGTGAAGATGTATGAACAGACTCTTCAGTATCTGGCATCCATCAACGAGGAAGCTCTTTCATCAGAAGGTGAAGAGGGAGATAACCTTAGAAGGCAGCTCATCTATAACGACCTTACCAACAGGGGTTATTCGCATGAGAAGGCAGTGAAGGAACTTGAGAAATCATTCAAGTCAGGTTCTGATGTTGAGGATGCGAAAGATGCACTTGAAGCATTGACCAATTATTATAATGAAGGTTATGCCAATGTGCAGAAAGAAGCCAAGGCCCATGTTGAGGAAGCAAAGAGGATTCAGAAGAAGCAGGCTGATGATTTCAGGAAGCTTGTTCTTGAAGACGAAGTAAAGCTTGGGGAGTCCAAGCTTGACAAGAAGACTTGCCAGAGGGTGTATGATGCAGTCTCGAAGCCGGTCTACAAGGACAAGGAAACAGGACAGCTTCTTACAGCAGTTCAGCAGTTTCAGAAGGAACATCCTCTTGAATTCCTCAAGCAACTGGGTATGTGGTTCGTTCTTACCGATGGTGGAAAGAACACAGATGGTTTCACAAAACAGCAATTGAGGGAAGAGAAAAACAAAAGCATCAAGGAACTCGGAAGGAAGATTAATTCTACTTCCCTGAACCGAGATGGATCTCTCAGATATGTTTCCGGTGGTGCAGGTGACAGCGATCCGCTGCTCTCTGATGGCTGGAAGATAGGCTGGGAACAATAAGACGGGTTGTGTATTCTATGAATACCATTGTTTAACTAAAAATTATAAAGACTATGCCAGGACGCATTAGCAATTCACAGATGGTTGGTGTAACTGCATGGCGCGGAACCGTCACCAAGGAGAATCACCTCTATGGTCTGTTCCGTACTAATCCGCAGATGGCCAGCGATGTCATGACTGTCCTTATGAGCAGCATGCATCTTCCTACTCTGGATACCTATCTCTCAAGGGAGGTTCCTGTACGTGAGTATGAAGACGATTCTGAACTCTTCTGGGACATCGTTACTTCTTCAAGGCGCAATATTCCTCTGATTGAGGCACGCCGCGCCGATGGTACTCCAGTTCAGGCTGGTGGTGCAAACGTTGGTGTCGGCTTTGAGCCGTTCTACCTCGTATTCCCTACTGACTGGTTCGCACTTGGTGAGGTTCTTTGGGGCAATCTCAATGAGACCTATCCTGTTATTGTAAAGGAAGCTGGTCGTCAGGAAGGAACCAACACTGTATATCTTGTTGAGCCTTTCGGTACTGCCGGTGCAGCAGGTATTCCTGCAGAGAGGCTTCTTGCCGGTGAGCGCTTCAGCTGGGCTTACGCTCCTATTGAGGACAACTTCTCCCGTAAGGTCGGTGACGTAAGGTTCTCCAGCCCTATCACCATGCGTGCTGATTGGCAGCGTGTACGTCTCCAGCACAAGATTGGTGGTAAGGAAATCGGAAAGCGTCTTGCTGCCAATATCCCTGTTTCAAGGGAGGTTAACGGTAAGATGGAAACCGCAATCGCAAGTAGGTGGATGCTCAACGTTACGTGGAAGATTGAGGAAACCTGGAATGAATATAAGAACAATGCCCTTGAGCGCGGTGTAACTACCCGCCTTGAGAATGGTGAGTACTCCAACTTTGGTCTCTCTGGTCTTGCAAACCGTCAGGGTTCAGGATTCCGTGAGCAGCAGGCTGCTGGAAACCAGAGCTACTACACCAAGTTCAGCATTGGTCTGATTGAGGATGCTCTTTACGGTATTTCCGCAGGTAAGCTTGACTTCAACAAGAGGAAGTTCGTTGTCCGTACAGGTGAGCGTGGAGCTAAGCTCTTCAGCCAGGAAGCAAAGAAGGAAATGAGCGGATGGTTCCCACTCTACGGAGGAACCAGCAATGTTCCTTATATCACCAAGGGCCCTAACACTGATTTCGCTCAGAATGGTGTTACTGTGTCTAACCTTCAGGTTACGAGGTGGCTTGCTCCTAATGGTCTTGATGTTACCATCATGGTTGATTCCTCCAAGGATGACCTTCAGACCAACAAGATCATGCACCCTATGGGCGGTACTGCTGAGTCCTACAGGTTCGACATTTTCTATGCCGCAGACGAGGAGCAGCCTAATGTCCAGAAGTGTGTCGTAAAGGGACAGCCAGAGTTCCGTGGATACCAGTGGGGTCCATTCTTCAATCCATTTACCGGTGAGGCCAATAACAACTATGCTTCCTTCGATGAGGATGCAGCTGTTGTTCACTACAAGGCTACCCTCGGTGTCGTGATTTATGACCCTACACGTTGTATCTCACTGATTCCTGCAATCCTTCAGGCTTAAGTTTTATAGTTAAATGGAGAAGTTAAATATGGAAAAGAAAGCTGAAAACAAGAAAAAGAATGATGATATGGTTGAAGTCAGGACAAACCCTTTAAGGAAAGAACGGATTACTGTCCGCTTTGTTCCGAAAGCAGATAACCTGCCTGCAGGACATGTGCTTTCAGGAGGAAAGGCAGACGGCTCGTTCCTTGACCTCTGCGTTCCGATACTTCGTTCTACAGGTGCATACAAAAACATACTCACCAATGAGGAAAAGCAGTATCTCGAAGAGGTTCTTGGTCTTGACTACAACGCACTGTCAGTATACAAGAAGGAAAACAATTACTGGGATAACTATAAGCTTCATATTCAGAATGTCAAGGAGGGTCTTACACTTGACCTCTCAGATCCTGAGGATTACATCAAGTACAAGGTTCTCCTTGCCAACTCTGATATAGTTGCACCTTCAGTAAAGGAAAGGATTGAAAGACCGAAGGCAACTTACCAACTTGAAATCGTGCGTGAAGATGAGGAAACCTCACTCGAAAACGCTAAGATGGATGCTACTATGGCAAGTTACAAGGAGTTCGGTAAGATTGAAGAGGATATTGATACCATGAGGGTTATCGCTGAGATTCTGGACGGAAGACCTTATTCCGCAAATGAGAAGCCTCAGTTCCTCCGCACACGTATCAATACTCTGATTCAGGCAGATCCGAAGCTTTTCCTCAAGACTATCACTGACCCGCTCCTTCATACGAAGGTCATCATTCGTAGAGCCACTGAACTCGGCAAGCTTACAAAACGTGGTGATTACTACTATCTTGCATCAGATGGAAGTCCACTCTGTGAAGGTGGTGAGAATCCAACGCTTTCGATAGCAGCACGTTATCTGAACCTTCCTGCACATCAGGATGTTAAGTTTATTCTGGAAAGTGAAGTAGATAAGAACAGAAGCTAAATGAAGACTGCAGAAGAGTGGGATCTGGCATTTGATATCCTGTGGAACAACATAGTTAGTGACAAGGCCCCCGGTCTTGAAAAATATGAGAAGAGTCTATTTCTTACTCAGGCGCAGAGTGCGCTTGTTAAGGATTACTTTTCTCCTAACAGTAATACTTGGAACACTGGATTCGATGACAGTATCCGCAGGCAGTCTGACTTTAGGTCTCTTATTGAAACGGAAATCCTTACACCTGCTATGGTAGGAGCTGAGGATGTGATTCCTTTCAGTGTAAGACAGGGAACGCTGTACTTCAGGCATCCGCAGGATATGTTCCTTATTATAAATGAGGAATTGCAGGGTACTAAGCCAAACGGAGCCGTAGTATATTACAACATAGTGCCTATCTCGTATGAGGAGTATTCTCGTTTGATGAAGAAACCGTATAAGTATCCTCCTAAGGGTATAGCCTGGAGGCTTATAACGGACAACCAAGAGCAAGAAACTGGTTATCAGCTTATTGAACTCATAGGAAGATTTATCAATGAGGGTTCCAGTAATTACAGGGTACGCTATGTTAAGCGTCCTTCACCTATCATACTTGAGGACTTGCCTGAAGGACTTAGCATAGAAGGAAAGAGCAGTAAGGCTACTTGTCTGCTTCCTGAACATCTTCACGATGAGATACTTCAGAGAGCAGTTATGATTGCAAAGATAACGTGGTTAGACTTGCCTGGTCAACAGGCCCAGGCTTCACAATTATAAAATTATAGGAGGACCTAAAATTGACAAACCAGGAATTCAGTGATACTTTCACCACTCTGCTGAATAGCTATGCTACTCAAGCACAATTCGGAGAACAGGCATCAAGTCGTGAGATCGTCCTAGATGAATATGAGAAGTCGGTGCTTCTTACTCAGGCTCAGGATGTAATCATCAAGACTTACTTTGATGGTACTCTTAACCAGCAAGGTCAGGGTTTCGATGATTCCACCCGCCGTCAGGTTGACTTTTCTTCTTTGATTAAGGTAGCTACACTTAATCCTATAAATGATAATGCTTCACGCTTTGACCCAAGGGGTATCATTTATCAAATGCCTCATACCGGTAGCGGTTCATCTATCAAGACAAAGGTTTTGTTTCTTTTAAATGAGCAGATGATTGTTACTCAAGGAAACAGAATCAGGATTTATGTAGTAGTCCCTATCTCCTATAAGGAGTATGACAGAGAAATGTCAAAGCCTTATGCACAGCCTCTCAAAAAGCAGGCATGGAGACTTCTTCAAAATAAGGATGACAATTTTAACGTTTATACTGAACTTATACCTAAGTTTAATATAGACCCTCAGAATGTCACTTATAAGATCAGATATGTGGAGCGTCCTACTCCTATCATTCTTGAAGACCTTCCTAATGGTCTTGAGATTGATGGGGTTTCTACGGAATCTTCCTGTATCCTGAATCCGATTCTCCATATGGATGTACTTAACAAGGCAGTTGAGCTTGCGCTTGCTACCCGTGTCGGTGATATTGCAAACGTGAACAGGGCTGCTAATAATGTAACTCCTACGCGATAATAATTATGACAACAACTGAGTTTTCCAATGCATTCGACACTCTTGTGTCAAGTTACAGGAGGTTCAAGGATTTCGACAAACGCGAGCTGCTTGACAGCCTTGAGTTTGACGAGTATGAGAAGTCCCTGTATCTTACACTTGCACAGGAAGAGCTCGTTGTCAATCTGTATTCTGGAAAGAATGTATATGGTGAGTCTTTCGAGCTTACAGAGGAAATGCGAAGGTATCTTGATGAACTTGTAAAGACAAAAACTTACGGTACAGCTGACCAGGTATCTGGCAGAAAGATATCTTCAAATTCCAAACTGTTTGCGTTACCGGAAGATCTCGCATTCATAGTACATGAGCATATCGTGTTTGAGGACTGCTCTCTCGGTTGCTGTGACGGTGCATCAGCAAATGTGTATCCAGTAACCCATGATGAGTACAACAAGATTGCCAATAATCCATTCAGGGGAGCTACTAAATATAAGGCTCTCCGTTTGGATTGCGGCAACAACATTGTTGAGATTATATCTAAATACTCCTTTGGGGTATATTTTATGAGATATATATCGAAGCCTCAACCGATTATACTCGAAGACCTTCCAAATGGTATTACCATAGATGGTTTGGATGTACAGACAGAATGTGAATTAGATTCTTTCCTACACCAGACAATCCTCAAACGCGCAGTCCAGATGGCATTAGCCTCTAAGGGCATTAACGTGGAAAGTTAACATTAATAATATAAATCTTTTTCAAAAATGAGAAATTTCAACACCAACCAGACTCGTCACTTCTATGTAGCTGGAGCCGTAGACGCTAATGTCGATACCAATCTGGACATTGCGCTTGGAACTACCGCTACTGGAGAGATGTATTTCAAGTACAAGAATGCTGATGGTCTTCTTACCCGTTCTGACACTATTGACCCTAAGAAGGTCGTTAGCCTCAAGAACACCGCTGCTTCTGCTATGGCTACCAAGCTGATGATGCATACCATCACCGTTGATACCAATGCAGTAACTCTGAGCAGCCTTGTTGGTAAGTCCATCTCCATTACCGTTACTACTCTGGGTCTTATTGACTACGATGCTTCCAACGGTATCAGCATCACCGCTACCATTACCGGTGACTCTACCAATACCGGCTCTGCATCTAACTTCTACAAGGCAATCGCTATGGCTCTTGCTAAGGCTATGCCTAAGTTCGATCCTGAGTATCCTCTGTTCAAGATCTTCATCGGTACGACTGAAGTTACCAAGGACACCACCACTGTTAGTGGAACTGCTGCCAGCATCAAGCTTGTTGAGGCTCCTCAGAAGTATGTCCGTGGTAAGCTCTCCGGTGAGCCTGTTCCGTTTACGGTTTCTACCAAGGCTGAACTCAGCGAGTATGACGTAGTTGCTTGGGGTTCTGAGGCTGTTGCTGTCAGCGATGTTACCGGCAACCTTGTTGTTCCTGCTAACTATGTTCTTGCAGATCTTGAGTACTTCGCTTATGGTGAGCGTGGTGATTACTTCCGCGGTTCTAACTGGCCTAATGACTACACTCCTACCTATGCGATTGACCCGAAGAGCGCTACCGCATACAATGTAGTTACCATTGAGTACTACTGGGCAGGTAATGTGGAGAATGTTCAGAAGTCCCCTCGTATCATCCAGATTGCTGCTTCCGAGGCTAATGCTACGAGCCTGTACAACAGCATTTCAGCACTGGTTGATCCTACCGCAGCACTCGCATCAAGGGTTACAGCTCTGGAGCACTAATTGATAAAAGATAAGTGTAACATTTATCTTTTGTAAGTAAAGAGGTTTGGAGTAAAATCCAAGCCTCTTTTATTTTTACTTTTGGTAAAAATAAAGCTGTTATGGTTATCTTTAATGACCTTAGAATCAATGATGACAAAGATAAAATCTTTGTTGATTGTTATATAGGAGACCTGTCTGCCTATGATAATATGTATATCAAGTCCATATACATTTATCATTACAAAAACGCAAGTACGGTTGACGGTATGCCTATTGACATGGAGAAGGCTTATCTCCTCTTTGATAACAGGGAAAATTCGGATACTTCTGTAAGGGCTGTCAGTACTATCTTCACTATAGATGACACCTATACTGTCGAAGGATTTGGCGTGAACAAGTTTGACGGTGAGATATTCTATGTAATGGTTCTTTGCGATGGTGAACTTGGTGATGTAAGTTCTTATGTTGACACCGCTGCAGAGACTATTGACATCGGAATCATCCTTGATTGGGCTAAACTCTATCAACTTGGAATGAGTTATGTCTCATCTTTCGGGCCTGGGAACGTCTGTAATTTCCCTCAGGGATATGATTTGTTCCTTCTGTTCTGGTTTGGACTCAAGATGGCTTTGGAGACAAAGGATTATAATCAGATCCACAAGCTCTGGGAGAAATTTCTTAGGACTATTGCCTACGGAAGTCCAAGTGCGCTGACTACAGGTTGCGGTTGTAATTAATGTGATTCGGTATGATTGGGATATTCAAAATAGAGGAGGTATCCAAATTCATAGACAATTATCTTGGCAGGTTGTCTGAAACGGGATACGTATCTGAGGGTACATCAAGGAAGATGCTTTTGTATTTCTTCCTTCTTGACTTTGCGGATACACTGTTTCCGTTTATTACAGAAGCTGACTATGACAAGATAAACAAAGTTCTTTCCTGTGTATTCAATGGGAAGAACTGTCTGTTCCCGTATCCTACTATAGCTCCTGAATATAGAACTACAGTCGGTCTTCCTGTTTACATGGCAAGTGTTCTTCTTAGGGCTACTGAAATCAATAAAGATCCTCGTAAGACAGAACTGGATTCACTTAGAACTGTTATATAATGGCTACGTTTGGAGAGATAGTTTATTCTATACTTGATATTCTCAAGGAAAGGTCAGATGACTCCTTCTATACGGAGGAGCATGTGCTCTTCCTTGCTAAGAAGATGAGGGCACTCCTCCTGGAGAGAAAGTATAAGAGCACCAGGAACAGTTCATTCCAGTCAGCGGCAGACATAAACAAGCAGCAGATATGCATTGATGTAGAACCTACTGAGATGCTGTCTAACGGCTGTAGTGGGGCAAACTGGTTGAGGTCTACTGTGCAGATTCCTGAACAGTTGTCAGTATCCAATGTTACTATCAGTGCCGGTAATGAACTTCTTCCTACTGTACTTACGTTTATACCTGCAGAGAGGATGCCTTATGTTGGATATAACAAGTGGCTGAGGGGATTTATCTATGCAGCGAAAAGCGAGGATGGATACATATACCTTCGTGGTACTAATCCATCTTTCATGCTTTTGGAGAAAGTTCGTCTTACTGGAACATGGTCAGATCCGGAAGCTGCTGCCGCCCTTTCAGAGGAAGCCTGTGCCCATAACGGTATCTGTGATATAATGACCACAGAGTTTCCTCTTGAGGATGCGCTTATTCCTTCCTGTATAGAACTGGTAGTTCAGGAACTTGCAGCTCCTCGGTATGCTCCTGTTGACAGCAGGAACAACGCAAAGGATGATTTGGGGGATGCCGGTGTTGCTCAGGTCAGAACTCCTGGAAGCGCCGAAAGGATTGCGAGAAAGAATTCTGAACTTGATTCAAACAACAATGCATCCAACAATGAGACTTAGTAGATGAAGCTGGCATTTAACGGCAAAGCACATTATGCTGACTTCTCTGAAGGCTATGAACTTTACAGGAGAAGGACAAAGAAGGGAAACTGTGTTGACCGGAAATTGTATGGAAGGATAATAAGAAGTTACTGCAAGCTGCTTGCAAAGCGTCTGGAAGATGATGGTATAATTGATTTACCTCATGGGATGGGTTCGATAGGAGCGGCTACGATAACAAGGAAGGCACAGTATAGAGGGGATAAGTTCATAGGATATGGTAAGTATGATTGGGATACTGGTCTGTTTGACGGAAAGCTAAAGACATTCGGATTTGTATTCCTGCCTAACAGGGAACGGAACAATAATATGAGATGCTTCGGTTTCGTAGCAAACAGAAGATTGTTCAAAAGGATTAAGGAAAACTATATAAACGATAATTGCGGTTGGAAACCGATTGAGTTTAATGATGATATGATATGATTCAGAGTACTAACATAAGAAGGATTCTTGACAGGGTTATGCGCCATCCGATGATGAGAGACATACCCCTTGAAACTGCAATTGAGTATGCTGTTGACTTTATTTCCCTAATAGGTACTCCTGCAATTTATGATGAGAAGACAACCGTAATACCTATTTGTGATTGGAAAGGCCAGCTTCCTTGTGACTTCGAACATATGATTCAGGTCAGGGTAGCTGGTAATCCGTCACTTCCTAACATGCCTGTCTATCGTTATTCAGGTGACTCATTCCATATGTCTCCGAAAAAGCATCTTCCTCCTGAGGCTACTGGTCTTACCTACAAGATACAAGGTATGACCATATTTACCTCAACGAAGGACATAGATGTGGAGATAGCTTACAGGGCTTTTGCGGTTGATGAGGAAGGATATCCTCTCCTTCCTGACAATCCAAGTTTCCTTCGTGGACTTGAAAACTATATAAAGCTCCAGTGGTTTACTATCAAGTATGATATGGGAGAGCTTTCCGAGCAGGTCATGCAGAGCACAAAACAGGAATATGCCTGGGCAGCTGGGGATGCACAGAGTGAGTTCTCACGTCTGGATCTGGACAAGGCAGAGACGCTGTTCAACTCATTCAAGACACTGCTTCCAAGAAATCACGAGCACTGGAAAGCCTTCTTTACAAATGGTTCTAAGGAAGTTTGGAAAACTCATTGATAAATGCGGCAGAAGTCTATAACATTAACCAATACCGGAATGAACCGGGACTTGTCAATCTCCAAGACTGACAAGACTACCGCGTATGAGAACTATAACGTAAGGATTATTGCCCGTGATGAGGATACACTTCTGTCTGTAACCAATGAGCGTGGTAATATAGTTTACGAGCTTACTGGACAGATAGCTGGGGAGCTTGTAGGTTGGAATGTGCTCAACGGGCATATCATACTTTTTACTCACGAGAATTCCGGTACAAATCCTGACCACATCTATCGTGTTGATTATAAAGACGATGATACTACAGGAGGTTCAGGAAGTGACTTTGTAACTGTTACTCCTGCTATCATACGCTTCAATAAGGATGGAGGTTCAGTTACTATTAACATTCGTGGTACTTACTCGTCCTGGTCGGTTACATCTGCTCCTGAATGGACTGATGCCAACGGTAAGAGCGGTTCTGCTTCTACACTTGTAGTTAATGCGGAAGCTAACAGCGAACAAGCTGCAAGGTCTGGTTATATTGTATTCTCTGTTGATGGAGTTAATTATACTGTTTCTGTAAATCAGGCTTCTGCATCTGCTATCTTGTATGTTACTCCTGAAACGGTATCTGGTGGTACAAATGAGTTTGGAAAACTGATGACAGTATCTGACGAAGGACATATGGGTTGGAAATTGAGTACGACTACTTCTTGGATTCATTTTGGTTCTGCAGTCAGTGGTGTCAGTTCTGGAAATACTGGAATAGTTATACTTGATAAGACTGAAACTACAGGTAATGGAAACGGACAGACAAGAATATATATAGATCCTAACACCAGTGGTTCTTCCAGGACTGGTATTGTTTATTTATATGATGCCGGAGGACAGCTTTGGCAGACTGTTACTGTGACTCAAAGTGCGTAAAATTAAAAAATACTGAATATGCCAATTACAGCTCAACTTGTAAAAGCAGACGATACCAGTACTTACATATATCCTATCACTACGTGGGATGCTGTGTTGAATAAGCCGTCTGGTGAAAGTACTAACTATGTGACACTTGCTGGCGACCCTCAGACTATCACCAGTCCTAAGACATTTAATGCCTCCGTGATTTTTGGTGGTGCTGTGGCCGTCAATAATAGCTCCGGCAGTGTATCAATTACAAAAGGAACTACAGCTGCAAGTATTTATATAGATGACAGTGGATGTCTTCACACTAACTTGCCTATTATATCTGATAGTTTCATTGGTGCTTATGGAGCTTCTAGCAGTTCAGGCGGTGGCGGTGGTGGGACTACACCAAATATGGCTGCTATTTTGGAAGCAGTATGGACATCTTTGCGTAATAACAATGACGATTATACCAATGTAAAAGTAAATTCTGGTCATATTAACCTTGATTTATCCGCATATGCTCCTAAGGCATCTCCAGCATTTACTGGAACACCTACTGCACCAACTCCTTCCACTTCAGATAATTCAACAAAGATTGCCACTACAGCTTATGTTCAGAATGCTATAGCTGGTATTACTCCTGGCACTGGCGGTGGTATAACTGGAATAAAGGTAAACGGTTCTACAGTAACTCCAGTTAGTGGTGTAGTTAGTCTTACTATACCTACTATAAATTCAACGATGTTGACGGCGTTGAATTCAGCAAGTAGCCAATCTGATCAGTCAAATAAATATCTTACTGCAGCAGGTACTTGGAAAACTGTTTCTGGAGGTCCTGGTGGAAGTGGGCAAGATAATGTTATCGAAGGAGTATTGTTGAATAACCAATTACTTCCAGTTAACTCTTCAACAAAGCAATCTAACGTTTGGATTAAACTTAACGGCAATACCCCTACTGCTGTTCAGGATGTAAGCACAGGTAATTATTATATCAATATTGATACTGCTACTGGTTTGTCACAAAAGCAAGATACACTTGTTAGTGGAACTAATATAAAGACAATCAATAATACCTCTTTACTTGGAAATGGAAATGTAGCTGTTCAGCCTACACTTGTAAGTGGAACTAATATCAAAACACTTACTGTAAATGGAAACGTATATTCTCTTCTCGGTAGTGGCACGATTACTATATCCGGAGGATCTGGTGGTGGAGGAGGAAATACTGGAGTAACTTCCGTTGATGGTAGATACAACGATGTTGATCTAACAGATAAGTATATCCAACTTACTGGTTCATCTGCTATTACTGGCAACCTTATTCCAGGTAATACTTCTACTAAGGATTTGGGTTCTTCAAGTTCAAGGTGGAACAATCTATATGCTGTTAACGGAGACTTTTCAGGGTTGCTTAAAACTACTGGTGGGTTGTCAATAGCCGGAGGAACAAGCTCTACAAGTACATTCTATATTGGATCTGATAGTAAACTGCACTGTGCTCCTGAGCTTGTATTTGACAGTAACACATTCCTCGGAAGTATTAGATTCAATGGTCAGACGCTAACTGCTTATAATGGTGTTGTTACTATTAATGCTTGTACCGCCATTACTGTTCCTGAGGGCTTAGTTGCAGATAGTCTGTTGTCAACTGGAGTAATAGCAATAGATCTTGCTGAGGGTTATGTTATTCCTACAGAATCTGAAATTAACAATATTCAAGCTCAGAAGCTTAGGATTGATGCTATCTTGAATAACTTCTCTGGAAGTGCAGCTAAATATGCGCTTAATGCTTATAAATTACTCTGTGGGGATTTAGGAGACGGCAATGTTGGAAGCCCAACTAATCCTGTTTATTTCTTGGATGGAGAAGCTACTCCATGTACTCTTGATTTAACGAACTATGTTGATAGAACGAGTACTCAGACTATTTCAGGAGTAAAGACGTTTTCTAATGGATTGAATATAACTGGAGGAACTTCTGCGAGGACTCTTTATGTTGATTCAAATGGAGCGTTGCATTGTACCCTTCCTTTCATTTCCGATTCTTATGTCAGTGCTTATGGTTCCGGAAATACTACCAATATTATAAATCAGATGTGGTCTGCTTTAGCTGCAAGTACATCAGAATCAATTAATGTTTCTCACTTGCCTTATGCTGGACTTATGAATTATAATGGAAGTCGTACTTTATCTCAAGTAATAGTTGATATACAAGATAGACTTGATGCTCTTGAAGAGACGGTTGAAAGTCTGTAATAATGAAAGATTATGTCTGCAGTAACCGATAACAAAATAAAGAAAGCTAATGCTACTATTAGCGATATAGCTGAATTCCTTGGCTTGGGTTCTTCTTCTACTCTTAATGCAGTATGCCAAGCATCAGGAATTAATAAATGGGCGAAATATAAGCCGATAGCTTGGGAGACTATGAAAGGTCTTTCCAAGGCTAATGGCCATCCTACTCCACTTACTGCAGCAGAAATAACGTCTGTTAATTATGGGTTGGTTGTTCCTACAAGTGCAACCAATCCATTTACGGCTGCTGCAAAATCTTGGACATATACAGTTCCAACCAGTAATGACTGGTGCAGGATTACTGATTTCCTGAATCCTGGTTCATATATTTCAGGAGGTACTGCCTCTTTGCCTGGATATGATTCAGATGCTGTAGCTCCTGTTAGGAAAGGTGCGGGCTTTCCTTCAGCGATGGAATTCCCCATATTCAGTTATAAGCAGATAACACATACAATTTTGCTTACTGCCTCTGGAACTGCATCTTCTACAAGCATTTCTTTAAGTGATTTGCCTGCTATAAAGGATTATTATCTTGCTTTTTGTTGGCAAAACGGAAGTACTAATTATGTCAGGACAGCAGAAACGACCCTCAGTCAGGGCGGTGATTCCATAACTCTGCTTTCCAGTGACCAGTTTGGTGTTATGAGCGGAGGAGAAGCTACTCTTAATTATTGCTTGTGTGTGTGTACTACCTGTCATTCTGCTGATTCAAGTAGTACAACTGCTACTGCTAATGGTAAAACATATTATCCTTTGCCTTTTACTCTTGCATCACACGCAGTAGGTACAATACATGTTACGAGAAAGTGGCCATTTAAAGACATAACTGTTTCCTATGGAGAATCCCCTTTTAGTAGTTCTATATGGTTTAAAAGTACTAAAAATAATACTTGGTCTCAGGTAAGTTTCTTTGTCAATCATATTGCTCCAGTAGCAGGAGATGATAATCAGTTTTTGGCAGTTAATAGTAATGGAGATCTTTTTATAAAGATCAACTTGACTAATGAAACTACGAGCGAGTTAATATATCCATCTTCCTTGAATGCAGATACCTATGTTTATTGGGGTGCAACTTTAGTTCCAAGTAATCTTTCCGGGTCTTCTACCCCATCAGCAGCAAGAAAGTGTACTGTACTTGCACAACAAACAGATACAACTACTTCTGATATTCATGTAATGGCAGGAGGTATACAAGCTTTTTACTTGAAATGTCCAGAATTCTTCAAGTATTATAATGGAAATAATAAAGCAAGTTCACTTGCAAGTAATAAAGCAGCATCTGGATACTTTGTTTTGTCTATAAACGGAATTCAAATACTTAAATCGGATATAGATGTTAATTTCTGTACTATGGATTATGTTCCTATAGAACAACAGATGGTAGGATAACCAACCATAAAAACAACATAATATGAAACTACCAAAAGCATTAGTGATTAACAAAGCTCATTTGTTCAACTCTCTCAATCTTGCAGTAGGCAAGAAGGCCATGAAAGTGTTCAATCTTCAAAATGAGGTTGCAGCAATCATAGACCCATTCTATGCTTTCAGGACGAAGCTGCTTACTGACATGGGACTTACCGGTGATCCTGAACAGGATGACAAAGAAGAATTCAACAAGTATGTTGAAGCCCTTACCAAGTATGCAGAGGGAGATGTTGAACTGGAGAATGTTAATTTTTTGACAGAGGAGGAGTTTCCAGTAGTAATCAAGCAGCTCACAGATGGAACCAATAACATTGGATTCTTCAGGGAGGATATGCTTTTGCTGAAGGAAATCCTTGTTGAACGTAGTAAAGAATAATTTGTTATGCCTAACAATACACTCACGGAATTATATAACGGTAATCTTGGTTTCGACCTTGAACATCCAATAGAGTCTGTCGTATATTATGAGACAAATGATATACAGAAGATTTATTGGGTAGACGGTGTTCATGTTCTTCGGTTCATGAACTTCATGGCATCAGCCGAGGAAAGAAGTACGTGGCAGGCTGATGGTTCTTCATTCGACTCCAACATGGCTGTCGATTTTGGAGTGTATGGTCACATAACAAAAGACAACGGAGGTAACACCCGTGCAAACGGTGTGGTTCAGTACTTCCTTACCTACTACAACAAGCACGGTCAGGAGTCTGGATACGTCTGGGCTTCTGACCTTGTTTACCTGTCACCTCCTAATGTTGGTGGTTCTGCTGACGGTACTAACAATAACAGTGTATCTATTTATCTTTCTAGGTTGGATACTAACTTTACACATTTCAGGTTGTATTCGGTATTCAGGAGTTCACTTAATGGAACTACTACAACTTATCTTGTAGCTGACCAGAAAATACCTGAAATGATTAGTAACGGATATGGGTATTACAATAAAGTTACTATTGTTGATGACGGAGCACATCTTACTGTACAGGATTCTTCAAAGCTTCTGTATCTTGGAAGTAAAGCAGTTATAGCAAGTACTCTTACGCATAAAGACCAGACACTGTTCCTTGGCGACCTTAAGTCTGTTGGCAGATCTGATTATTCAGACCTCGAAACTATACTAAAGACTTATATGTTCGACCTTGAAGGAGCTGCAAGCTTTGTTGAGGGAAGTACATATAAGAGTCTTGCAGTTGAGTTCGTGTACTCAACCCCATCTGGTACAAATCAGTATTATGCAGAAGACATTCCTTATGTAAAGAATGCTGGTAACTATTCATACGAGAACCAGCTTCAGTATACCTCATCTTCTATAACTACTTTCAAAGCAGGTGAGAAGTATAGATTTGCACTTAAATTCCAGATGCAGGATGGAACTGAAACCGATGCCTTCTGGATTGGTGACGTGGAAAACACTCTGTATCCTATTATAGATATAAGTTCAAATACTATAGTCAGAGCGGTTGCCAAGTGTACCCTTCCTGGTGCTGTTGTTACCTTCCTTCAAGAAAACGGCTTCAAGACTGCTAAGCTAATGGTAGCAGAAGCCACTGATGCAGATAGGTCTGTTAAGGCACAGGGTATAGTCAATCCTACTGTATTCAATGTCTGGGATAGATATAATAACCAGATATATGCAATGCCTTCCTGGATATCCAGACCAAGAGGGTCAAATCATTCCAAGCTGCATTTTGAAGCTATAAGGCGTTCTGATTCTCCATTCGGCGAGATACAGTGTAATTACTGGAATGATCCAGATTTAACAACCTATCCTCATAGTAATCCAGCAAGACCTTATTTCCAGTATACATTTACTACAAGTGATACTAATCTGAAGTATGCTGATAAATTTGACGGAATGTCAGATTTTCAGTATATAATGATAGTATATAACATTGCTTATGGTGATGGTGTTATTGATAAAAGTTATGATGTAGTTTACTTTATTTATACTGCTGATGAACTTACTGGCGCACAAGAAACTACATTAAAGAATTATCCAGTTGGTAGTATTCTGGAATCCGATTGGAAGCAGGATGATGAAGAAATTTTTGTTAGTTACTATACTGACACATCTGGGTTTACTATTAAAAGAACAATTGGTATTGTATCAGCTTCAGATATAAGTGTACATCCATCGAAGCTTAAGGATAGAGCTTATGCTAAACTAAAATCATCCCTGCTTGATAAAGGATATGGAGCTTTTCTGCCTTTGAAGACTACATTTGATAGTTGGTATAATACTGCACTTACAAATAACAATTCATATTACAATTATTTTTATAGCGAATCAGAAAGGTTTTCGAGTTTAAGTGCTGCTCTTGCTGCAGGATCTAATAGCGCATCACGATGGTCAGATTCTGGTGAGATAGCTCCTAATCAATCCTCAGGTAACTATATGCCTGCTTATTATAAGCAGCATCTAATGTTCATAGATGAGAATGTAGTTACATTGGATTCTCCTGAGCTTGCTTACAATTCATTCCAAATTCAGAGTGCTTCACAGGAAACTTCCACATATACAGGCGGTTATAAATTCCGTATTGTTGGTGTAGCTAAGATGTCAAGTGTAATGTCAGACTACACTGTTGATGCTACGCAGGGAAAGTTGTCTGGTAATAATCTTGATACAATTTCAAGGACTTCAACTTCTGATCTGTCAGGATTGCTGGCTTGGCCAATGTGGAAGGATTATGTTGTCAGGGAACAATCAGAAGAAGAGGCTACGGATGGAAATCCTGAATATGAATGGGGTTCCAGTATTGTCCATTACTGGATATACATGTGGCATAACGTAAGCAGTATTGTAGAGTTCTCCGCTGCTGACGATACGGAATCTTATTCTAATCTTAATACGAAGATATTTGCAAATCTGCGGTTTGCCTATACTACGATATATTCCACTACTGCACTGAATGTTGCAACGGATAGTATTTCTACAGTATCGGAATTATCGAATAATTATACTTACATCAAGGTAGGAAGTGAGTCCAAGTATTACAGTGGTACTGTAAATACTTCTTTGTCTGTTCCTGGAACATTTAAGTATCCTATTTTCTGCTCACGATCTTCTTCCAGTGCGGATAGTCCTGCACAGACGGTATTTTCTTCTTCTCCTGTATCATTAAGCTACAGGACATTATCTCATGCTGTAATAAGCCTGAAGACAACGGAATCAGGAAGGAATTATACTCAAAACCTTTTGCCTGCATTATTCAGTGACGAGGCATCTTCTATTCCGGGCCCGGTTGTATCAACTACGGCATATACCCGTGCGTTGCTTCCTTGGTTTGAAATCAATGAGCCAAACCCTGCGACTTCTTCCTATGCGTTCCAGGTTTATAACGTAAGCAATCTCCAGTGGTCTTTTGCTCGTAATGACAGTAGGGCTGATACTATTACGAACAGTAATGATGAATATCTTTTCATAGGTGAGATATACAGAACATTCTCATCGTCATATGATACACGATATGGAGGAATATCTTCCTCTGCAGTTAAATCAAATAGGTTTATATCTGCAAGTGAAGCATATCCTATTGATATGATGTATGCTGATAACAATGATTATATCATAGGAAACGATGGAGATACTTATTTCCAGAGATGGGATGCTATGCGTGCTAAGCCGTATTCTACTGGAGCAGCTAATAACGTGATAGATATTACATCTGTGATGCTGGAAACTCATATCAATCTTGATGGAAGAACTGACAAGATGCGTGGTGTGAGTGAACTTGCATCTATAGATGTTGAATCCTTCGGTCAGATTAATCCTGTCTATAGTCAGAAGAACAGCTTCATAGTTGGGCGTGATCTTGATGAGGATTATAATACTGACGCTTATCGCACGGCAATAACGTGGACTCTTCCTAAATCAGATATGGCGGATGTTGACGAGTGGACTCATATTACACTTGCCAACACACTTAAGCTTGATGGAGACAAAGGAAAATGTAATGCATTAAGGAGATTCCAGAATGCAATCATAGCTTTCCAGGATAGAGGCATCTCAGAGATACTGTTCAATTCAAGGACACAGCTCAGTACTGAAGGCGGTGTCCCTGTTGAAATAGCCAATTCAGGTAAAGTTGATGGAAAGAGATATATCACGAACAAGTATGGATGTACTAACAAGTGGTCTATCGTAGAAGGCAAGAAAGCACTGTACTTTGTAGATAACATCAATAAGATATTCTGCGCCTTCAACGGAAACTCTGTTGACAACCTGTCGTCAAGATTTGGATTTGATGTCTGGTTCAGGTCTGTGAACAACATAGATCCTTGGACTCCTAAGTATTTCAATAACATAGTTTCGTTTTATGACAGGATTCATGATGATGTCTATCTTGTAAGGAATACGGCGGATGATTATCCTTGCCTTGTATTCAATGAGAAGCTGGAGAAATTCACGAGCTTCTTTGAATACGGTTCTGTTCCTATGTTGACTAACGTATGTGACAGATTCATATCCTATTACGGTAATAGACTCTGGTATCAGAATGAAGGAACCTTCTGTAATTTCTTCAGCACTCAGTACGACTACTGGGTAACATATCGTGTTGCTCCTGAACCTCAGCTTGATAAGATTTGGACTAACGTTGACTGCAGGGTGGATTTCTATGATGCTATTGATTATAACGTGATGGTTCCTGATGAGAATCAATTCATAGATGGTGGAGAGGCTGGTTCTTTCTCTGGAATTTATCTTAAGGATGAGATATTCAGTAGCATGGAAGTTTGGAATGAATACCAGCAGACTTCTGTTACATCAACTGCTGTAAAGAATCCAGTCAAGAAATTCCGTATATGGAGATATCAGATTCCAAGAGCTATAAAGACTGTAAGCAATAAATTTGGATTTGACAGGATTAGAAATCCTTGGATATTTATCAAGTTCAAGAAGAACGTAACCGGTGATAAGGTTGAACATCTTATGCAGTTACATGATGTTGAAGTAAAGTACTTTGAATAGATATGGATAACAGGGAGATATGGAATAGGCTTCAAGGGCCTTTAGGTACTTACGGCGGTGGCTGGTCATGTGTATCATATGCTGACCAGTACAGAAATGCAAATGCTGGTTTGAACGAACTTAACAGTATATATAACACTGTTACTGATGATGGTATGAGTCAAGACCAGTATAATGCTTTCGGTTCTGCTCTGAAAAGTCAGAAGGCAAATGCACTCGCAGGCTCTGCGATGTCCATACTTGGAGGCGGGATGAATATCCTTGGAAACTCTTTGGATATTGCAAAGATAGGAGATACCACACAGTACGATTCTGCAATCAATAGTTATAATGATGTAGGAAGATACGGATATACAAATCTTAATCAGGTGGCAGATGACTATAAGAGGCTCGGTAATCTTGGCAATATGTCATTTGATTATGATACGATTCGAGGCGGAAGTACTGGAGAACGTGTAGGAAATGTATTGTCTTCAACTCTGTCAGGCGCTACAACAGGTCTCACTGTAGGTGGCCCTTGGGGAGCTTTGGCTGGAGCGGTAGTAGGACTCGGTGCTGGTGTAGGTGGCTGGTTAGCCGGAAATCAAAAGGCAAAGGAAGCTCAGCATAATTATGAAGTTGACCAGCAATATGCCATGAATACTGGATATAACAATATCCAGGGAAACTACCAGAGATTCATGAGGAACAACTTCCTTACCGGATTAAAGAATACTTGGTCTAATACCAGTGCTGAAGGTGGCCCGATAAAACGTCAGCAGTCCTTGCAGGAGTTTACTGCAAGCATAAAGAAAGCAAGAAGAAATGATGTTACCAGGTCTGCAAGAATACAGAGACAGTACGTTAATGGAGGAGTATGTATAAAAATTAAGAGATAAGATATGGGAAAGTTTGATACTCACGGAGGTTATTTTGCTCCACAAGGATACTTAAGGGTTGATACGGGTGGAAGCCACGAGGAGAATCCTAACGGTGGTGTCCAGCTTGGTGTTGACCAGCAAGGTGTTCCTAATATGCTTGAAGAGGGAGAGCCTGTATATGATGATTATGTATATTCCGACAACATTGAAGCTGATGAGGATATACTGAAATCTCATGGCATCCCAGTCAAGTACGCAGGCAAGCTATACTCAAAGATAGCTGACATGTTCGTAGACGAAGCAGAGGAAAGACCAAACGACCCTATATCCAATAATGGTCTCAATGCTATGCTTGTACGACTTGCTGACGCGCAGGAAGAACAAAAGATGATTCAGCAAAGACAGGAACTGGAAGAAGATTTGGAGAATATGTCTCCGGAAGAGCTTGCAGAGCTTGAATCATTACTTGGTCAGGAAGAGCAAGCTCCAGTTGAGGAGGTAGATCCAAATGCTGTTGAGAACGTTCCTATTTCAGAAGAAGCTCCTGTAGAGCAGGTAGTACAACCTGAACAGGGAATGATGCAGCCTATGCCTGGAATGGCTTTCGGCGGATATCTTAGAAGGTTCGATGATGGAGGAGATAAGAACGGATATCGTAAAGCCTACATCAAGAAAGGTGAAGAACTTGCAGCCAAATCAGACAGGCTCGGTGAGCTATATGACCAATACAGGGATTCTAAACTGTATGACATAGTCAATGGTCCAGGCGAAATAGTTCTTCCAGATGGTACTGTTACAAAGACTGTTGCAGGAACTCCTATGCTTCCTATTGGGCCTGCAAGTTTAAGCACTGCGGCAGCAGCAGGAGCGAAAACCGCTGACATGGTTAAAAAGGCAAAAGTTGCTGATGCCGTAATAAACGCTGCAAAAACGGCAGTTAAACCTAAGAATATAGCTACTGGACTGCAGGCACTCGGTGAAATGGGAGCTCTCGGTTGGGCAATAGGCACTGTAGCTACTTCTCGTGGAAAGCGGCGCAGAGAGCTAAACAGTATTTCTGGCTCAACAGATACAAGTAGTGATTTTGATTATCTTGATGACCTCGATTTAAGTGGATATAAGAAAGCTTTTGGAGGATATCTCAATAGATATGATGGTTTGACTGAACCAAGCTCATATCTTAATCTTTTATATCCAAAGGTAGACTTCAATCCAGCAAGGAAGTTCGAACCTGTATGGAAAGACTATGATCTGGGATTAGGACAGTTTACTCTTGAGAACTCTGGTTTCAGGCTTCCTGACTATTCAGAATCCAGTAGATTGTTTAATCCTGCTACTGCATATTATAATCTTGGCCCGGCACCAAAGGGTAGGGTTGCTGATGCTATCTTAGGAAGAGACGGAAGTATTCTTCTTGATGAAGCTTATGTAACGGATAAATTAAAGAAGATGCCTTCACTTGATAATCTTGTGAGTGCTTCTCCAAATAATCCGATAACGCTTTCTACTCATAGTAGTGTTCCTACAGCAGCAGTTTCTACTTCAGACCCTACAAGATATACTGACCCTGAGACAGGAGTTACTGTAGATAGGGGAGGAATAAAACCTCTTGCTACATTCTCCCGTTATGCAGGCCCACTTATGGCTGGTATAGCTGGAATATACAATGCTTTCCAGAAACCTGACCATTATGCAATAAACCAGAGTCAGAGTCCAATATATGCTCGTGGACGGATGGATCTTGTCAATCCTTCCTTCAATCCTCTTGACCAGAATCAGGCGGTAAATGATGTGCTTTCGTCAGGAGCTAATACTGTGCGTACACTTGCTAATTCAGGTCTTGGAGCATCCGCCCCTGCTGCAATCATAGCTGCTGATAATAACATAGGTCGCAACGTAGGAAATGCACGAGCAACCACTTGGGATGCAAATAATCAGAGACGTAATCAGGTTCTGTCAATGATTAACAATAATGCTGCTACGAAGGCACAATTTGATTATGGTGTTGACAGGACAAATGCTGCTTGGGCTAATGAGGCAAGGAACAGGTCTATAATGAATGACCTGTATATCCAGAGACTTAACAATCAGGCTGAGTCAGAAAAGTATGCGGCACTACAAAGGCAGTACGATGCAATAGCAGAAGCTTTATCTGCAATTGGTCGTGAGAATGTAACACTCAACCAGATTAATTCTAATACAGCTTTGCCTTGGAATGTTGGGCATAACGGTTGGGCTTATTATGCTCCTTCCGGAGCAAATACACTTCTTCGTGATGAGGAAGGTAATAAGTATGTCATGAATAGTGATGGTAGCTTAAAGAGAGTTTAAAGGGTATGGCAAGATTTATTGTAACAAGCGGTTCTCATTTCCAGCCACTGACTTATGATGAGCTGGTCAAGCCTTTGATGCAGATGACTGAAGCTCAGAACAAGGCTCAGGATGCTTATGACCAGATAAGCATGGAAACGAATGCACTGGAAAACTATATATCACAGAATCCAGAAGATGAAAGGGCAAGAGCTATGTATGACAATTACAAGTCCAAGCTTACTGCTCTTCAAAATAACTTGTGGAATAACGGATATTCTGGTCAGACAGCACGAGACTTGTCTGCAGCACGTGCAGGATATGCAGGCGATATAACAAGACTTGCTACTGCCATAAAGAACAGGCAGGATCGCAGCAAAGAATATTGGGACTTGCGTCATAAGAATCCTGATATGGTTGCAGGAGATGACCCTGGAGCAAGTGGACTGGATAACTATCTTGATGATGACCAGTATGGTCAGAACTATTTCAATTATAGTGGAGACAAGTTTACTAAAGAAGTTGCTACTGATGCTCAGGCCCGTGCTGCTGAATTACAGAATACTTCAATAGTAAAAGACCCGAAAGCTGTTGGATATCTTGAGAGGATAGACAGGGAAGGTTATACTGCACAGGAGGTAAGCGATGCTAATAATGCTGTAGAAGCTATATTGATGGGTGGAGCAGATAGGGATGCTGTGATGGCTAATATGGAGCTACCTCAGCGTATACTTACTGAAACTCTTCTGTCCCATATGTCTGCTACTGGAGCACAGCAGTATTCTACTGATGAAGCAGGAAATCGTACAGGCAATTTGAGTGAAGGAGAATATCGCCGCCTTCTTGAATACGGAAAGGCTGGATTGGCACATGCTATCGGAAAGACTAAGGTTGATTATATGACTGACCAGCAATATGCTTATGACAAGCAGGTAGCTATGGAAAACCTTAGGTTCCAGCATCAGAGGCAAGCTGCTGCAGAGAATTTCCAGTATCAGGCAGCTCTTGCAGGACTCAAGAACGGCAGAGGTTCTGGTTCCGGTTCTGGTTCTGACGATGATGCTGAGATAATAAATAATGATAGCAATACAAAGCAAGTCATTGGTAATAGAAAAGCTGCAGAAAAACAGATAAAGAACTGGTTTGGGGAAGACACATTGAAGTTCACAAAGGGCGGTGCTGAAATCCATAATGGAGCGGAGGCATCAGACTTTATATATCAGCATGATATGCGTGCTGCCATTGCTGAAAAGATTGGACTCGATGTTGGGCGTGATCCAAGACGTAATCATGATAATCGTGTAACTGGAGAACTTACTCTTAACGGTACTAATTACGAAGTCCGAGTTATTCCTGGAAAGAGAAAAGATAATGACTATGTTCAGGTACGTAAGAAGGGCGTTTATAGCAATGATGAAGATGGCTGGAAAAACCAGAATAAACTTACTAAGATTTATAATGATGCGAGGGAAATATATCTTAGTAACATAAATTACTATAAGCAGAACGAGCCTGAGATTTATGCTATGGCTACGGTAAACCCTGATAAACAGTATGATATCTACAACGAAGAGGGTTTTAGCTCAAGTAGAATGCCGTTATCTGCTTTTATAGACAGATACTATGATAAGCCACGTAATCGTGAACATACTGATGTAAAGCATACTTATATTGCTTTAGGAACGGAAAAAGGCATTGATGGTGGAAACTATATAGGCCAGCTTAATGAATACCTTGCTCCTAATATTCATGAAGGAGAAGGAAAGCAGAGAGAATGGAAAGACTATAAAGGCCAACCAGCTCACATACATAAGTATAGCTGGGATGATGATGCACCAGAAAGGAAATCAGTAGTAAATGCTGATAAGATATTTACATTTGACAAGAATCATAATATCAATAACATAAACAGCGTTGCTATTAATGAGAATGCCTTGAAGAACGGTTATATCATAGTAGGAACATCCACTAATGGAGACCAGTTATTTACTATCGGTATTGACATGATTAATAGCGACCAGGTTAAAGGACTGTTCGAACAGGCACAAGAAGATTTCGATGCAAACGAGAGAAATCCTTATAAGACAAAAGAACAGCGAGATGCTACTCGTGAGGGTATAATTAACAGGCTTGCAAGCGAGATTAGAAGCAAGATATATAACAGTCATCTGAAGGGCCCTGGTAATACGACTAAGGAGGATAACAATTAAATCTGACAAACATGCCTATTCAAGATTGGAGAGAACTGAGGTATCAGCTTGATAATAAACAGAAAGGATTTACTGATTCAACAAAAGATGGTCAGGATGATTTTCCTATTGATGATTTGTCTTTGGAAGATTGGAGACTTATTGACCAATCTATAGAAGATAGAAACAATCGTAGAGGAGCAGAGAGAAGGGAAGCAATCATTCAAGCCGGTAATGATTATAGTCAGTATGTACGTGATTTGACTGAACTGCAGGATACAGGTTACGGTGATTATAGAAAAGATAAAGAAGTTCCTTTCGAAGAATGGATTAAAGATCCGGTAAACTACAGGGCTAATTCTCAGACTGCTGCTGCAAAGATAGTCAATGGAGCTGTTAAAGGTGGTATTACTGCTGCTACTACATTTGCGGACAACACAGTAGGGTTGCTTGCCGGATTAATTAATATAGGAGTTGATGCAGTTGATGGAAATGGATTTAAACCAGTTGACTCTTTTATTAATAACAGATTCTCAAGAGATTTGCAGTCTGTACGTGATGAAGCTGAAGAGGCTCTGCCAAACTATCGTACACAGCAGGAACTTGATGATGCAGATGAGTGGTGGAAGCATATTAATGCCAATTTCATAGGAGATGTATTCCTTAAGAACCTTGGATTTACTGTAGGTGCAGGATTATCAGGTGGCTTATATGCTAAAGGTTTTCAAGCTTTACAGAGAGCTAATGTGATAAACAAGGCGCATAAGCTTGCTGCTCTTGGAGCTATAGAAGGAGCAAGCGAAGAGACTATTGCCAATACTGTCCGTGAGGCTATGCTTGCCAACCCAAAAATGGGTAATAAAATATTGAATGATTACCTGAAGGCGAACAAAAATATAAATGCGTATAGCCAGCTTATAGGTGGTCTTACTGGAGCAGCCGGTGAAGCACGAGTTGAAGCTATGCAGGCTGCTAAGGAGTTCTATGACCCAGCAGCGCTCGCTGCACGCCAGAATTATGAACTTAGAAAGCAAGAACTTACTGATGAGTTTAACAATCCTGATAACGGTTACTTAGTTGGTCAGCCTGTATATGATGGCTATGGTAAGCAAATTGACAGTATTCCGGTATTATCTAAGGAGGGAGAAGATGCATATAACTTAAGGTTGAAAGGCCTTCAAGATGACTATGCAAAGGAAATGGCTGCACTAAATCGTGAAGCCTATAAAGTTGCTACTCGTACATTTGGTTGGAATATGCCTTTGCTTACTGGTTCAAATATCGTCATGTTCGGTAGAATGTTCTCCGGCGGATATGGAACACAGGCAAGATATAAAATCAAAGGAAATCCAGGAGAATATGCAGGTAAGGGTTCGATAGTAGGTAATATAGCTAACGGCATTGGAAAGTCCCTTTCAGAAGGTGGTGAGGAGTTTATGCAGAAGGTAATCTCCGAAGATACAAAGAACCGTTCTGAAAAGAATATAGCAGCTTTCCATAATGGGAAGTATGACCCGTTTGCAACAAGGAGTATCAGTGAATGGATATCTGATTTTGGAAATTCTGTTGAGCAGGCTGTAGGAACTTTTGGAAATACTGTACAAGATCCACAGGCTTGGGAAGAATTTGCTATAGGAGCACTTACTGGCGCACTGAGTCATACTGCTACAGGAGGCATTCGTGCAGATATTCAGGATAGGAAAGACAATCAGGATGCAGCTGATAGATTAAATGCTCGTTTGGCTGACCCTAAGTTCAAAACACTTTGGGGTGGAATGGTTCGTCATAATTCATTCGAGCAGCAAAAAGACGAAGCACTGAATAATAACAATTCTTTCGCTTGGCATTCTGCAAATGATAAGCAGCTCTTGAATGATGTCATGATGTTTGCTGACATAGACAGACTTGATGACCTTCAGGATATGGTAAGTTCATTTGCTGATATTAAACCTGAGGAAATAGAATCTTCAAACCTGATTGATGATTCAGATCCAGAGTTCAAGACAAAGACACCAGAGCAGAAGGCTGAATGGGTAAAGAAGCGTGCTGCAGATATTAACAAGACTATCGAGCAGTATAGAAACATCAGAGAAGCTTTTGATTTCCCATCTTTCGGTGTTGCTATGGACACAGAAGCTATGAATGAGCTTATCTATACTCAGGCTACGCTTCTTAATATGGCTGACAGATATGATTCTGTTCTTAATGAAGCCTTGTCAAAGATAACTCCTGTTATTGAAAGCAAGTCCAAGGAAACCACAGCAGAGGGTGAACCTACCGTTGCTGCGGTTGAAGCTTCAGGTTTACTCACGGATATTCCTGATTTAAAGAATGTGTTCCTTGGATATTCACAGACTGCACAGAAGAAGCCTGGTGAGCTTCCTACTGTGTATCTTATGGATGATAAGAAGCTCGAAGCTGTTCATAACAGGATTGACGATCTTATCAAACTTACTCCTGATGAGGAAACAAAGAACAACCTAAAAGACCTTCATAAGATTATCAATACTGGTAAGACATTCTATGAAAGGTTATATAGCCCTGAATTTAAGAAGACTTTTGCAGAACAGTTTGAGAAGCAGGCAAAGACTGACCAAAAAGCTGCTGAAGAACTTAAGGAGCAGGTTGAGGAAAAGAAAGTGAATGAATCTATGAATGCTCTTGAAGCAGAAACAGGAGGTATGGCTACTGTTGAACAGATGCACCGTGCCTATGATGCTGCTAAAGATAAAGAAGCATTCATGAAGGGAATGGTTAAGAAAGCTGAAACAGATGAGGAAGCAGACAGATACGTCAAACTTCGTAAGACTTATGAGGATTTCAGAGACGCGCTGAAGGCAAAGCATCCTGAACTTGTGGTCAAGCGCACTGGTCAATTTAATGATTTAGGTGAAGTAATGCTTCACGATATCGTTAATAGTACGACTAATGTTGAGCAATTCCTTAAGGATGGTGATAATATTGCCATACCACTTAAGGAGCGTGTTGATTCTGAAATTCAAGACTTGGCAAGGGAGGATAGTAAATATCAGGGTTATGTTGAAACTCCTACTGCTGTAAATGAATTTTATAATAAGTTTTCTATGGCAATCCGTGATACGTTTCCTGAGTTCAGGAAGCAAGTCATAAGTGCTGCCGGTAAGGAAAACATTGTTCAGGCAGTAGAAGAAGGTAAAAAAGCAAAACCTGCTGTATCCGAAGAAGAAAACCCTGCACCAACAGTTGTTCCAGAGGTAACTCCTGCAGTAGAGTCGAAGCCTGCTCCTGCTTCAGAACCGGAACCTAAAGCAACTCCAGAGGAAAAAGCTGAAGAAGCAGAAAAAGAACCTAAACCGGAGCCTGTAAGCAATCCAGATTTCAAGGAAGTTGTCGGTGATTCCATGTCTTCTTATCAAGATACTGGTCTCACTGAAGAGCAGGGAAGACGAGTAGACTACAAGGGTTCTGTCAAGTCTGGCTTCTATCAAAAGACTATTCCTGAAATAGGACTTACTCCTATTAAGTCTGCCCGTGATATAATACAGGCAAGGAAAACTGCAGACAGGGAAACAATGGAGTTATTAGACGAGGAGTACGCCACTCTTGATTTGTCTAATTTCGTTCAGTTCGATGAAAAGAATAATGCTAAAGGCAAGGGAGTTACTGATGAATTTGACTATGCAAAGGATTACAAATACCTACAGGATAATGATGCATTCGAGCATGCATCGTTAGATGTTAATCCTAATGATGAGATTGTTTTTGCAATACTTCCTGATGCTCCGTTATCTCCTGAAGGTCAAAAGCAGATTGTCTGGGGAACGGTAAAGTCCCGCAATTCTGACGGGGAGATTACTGCAATTCAGCCAATTGATTTCCTGCATTCGAGAGATAAAGCAGGAAAGTATATGAATCTGGATGAATTGTATGATGCAATTCAGAATGATTATGAGTCTGCAGATCCAGATTCTCTTTATGTCTTTGGTGGCAGGAAGAATCCTAAGACATCAAAAATCTTTCAAAGACGACCTGGTATAGTAAGGTATGACAGGTCAAATACTCAGGGAACCAAACTTGACCAAATTCCTTCGTACCGTGAGGATGCTCCTATCATGATTATGGATGAGAGCAATAGACCAGTTCTTCTTCGTGGTAAGGCAGAAGAATCAAATATCTTCATGCCTAATATCTATGAATGGTCTACTTCTCATGATGGAAGATTGTACTATCTTGCAAGAGGAGGTTCCGACAGGAAGGGAAATCCTACTTACACTCCTATCTTTGTCCGTAAGATGCCTATCACAAGCGAGAAAGTTATGTCCCAGTCAAATAAGTTCTTGAGGGATATAAATGACGGACTTAATAGGATAGATGAGATAGGCAGTAAGGTTTCGCCTGAGAATCTTGAGCAGAGCAACAAGCAGCTTCGTGGTCAAATTGGAGGCATCATTGATAAGATTAACCTTGACGGTATATCCTTCGAATATGCATTGGATTCAGAAAACAATCCGGTACTCAATGTATCCTGGGGTGATGCTGAATCTGAGAATATGTCAATACCTGCAGGACAGTCAATCTTCCAGGTTCTTGACAGGATACAGAGACCGGCAAGGTTAAGCTATAATCCTAAGTGGATAGATGCTACAAAGAAGAATCTGCAAGATATTATAGATGCTGATTTACTTCATAGCGATGCACAGGAACTTCGTCAGGTTGAGGTTAATCTTTGGTTCGATCCTTGGAATCCTGCAACAGGAACATTTGAAAGAATCCTTCCTGAGCAGGTTACTGGAGAGCCGATGAAGGAAATACCTAAAGCTGAACCACAGCATATAGCTACTGAACCAAAGCCTGAAAAGACAGAATCTGAAGTACAGAAACCTGAAGGCTTTGAGTATACTGAAGTAAATCCGCGTGCAGTTCAAATTGTAGATGACTTGGACGACTCCTTTGATACCATTGCTCCAGAGAGTCTTGATTACGATGAACTCGATGAGGAAGCCAAAGTCAAACTTAAAAACAATGGATATACTCAGGAAGATTGGGATAGTGAGTCAGATGAGAACATGAGAAGACATATGCTCAACTGTTAATGTTAACTCCAAATGTAGAAAATAAAGTTCAACAGAAGGAATCCTAATATAACTAATATTACCCATCTATATGTGTACAATAGCATTATAACAAATATTAGTACGCCTATAATTAATAAGATTAAAAATATTATAAGCCAGGTGGGTGATTTATCTTTCTTGTTGTCCATGTGTCAAATATAATAAAAAAGACCGGAATCAAATCCGGTCTTTTCTTTTTTAATAGTTTTGATTCTGATAGTAATTTATTAAGTCCGTTGGATCTATCACCTTATCAAACTTCCTGAAGAATGATATTATCGGCAGTTTCATGAAGTACTTATGTGCCTTTGTATGACCAGCATATCTTCCTGTCTTAATCTTTTCAGTGTAGTTTGGTATCCACATCAGATTGAATACACCCAATGAGTCTTTAATAGTCCTGAACGCTGCAAACGGTGAACTTGCAATTCGTGAGAACTCATTGACCATATTAGGAGTCGGGGCCATTGAACTTAATTCAGCACGAAGCCTAAGCACGTGTGTAAGCATCATATCTTCTGCCCAACTTAGGAACGTGTGGTCATTATCCTTGTCATCTGGAATACCCTTAAGTGCTGCTGCAGCAACTGTAAGTAATGCAAGTACACCTAACTCAGTAACTGATTTCCATACATTGCCTTTCTCATAGTCAGTCAGCTTATTCCAGTTAAGAATAAGAGACTCTTTTGCTTGCTTAAAGTTTGTCAGCATACTGAACCAGTTTTCTTCTGCTTCTTCCGAGGATACAGGAGCAAACCAGTCTTTAGCTGTGTTACCTATAAGCTGCAGTGCTGTGATATAATATCCCTGGGTATAATCATCGCGTAGTTTGCTATACTCAACACCGGAGAATCTTCTCTTCATTGCAGGAGCAATCCACTTACGATACATGATACCGAGAGCACCAAGAGCATAATACTGCATTGCACTTCTGTCGTCAGTATTATAGATACCCTGAAGAGCAAAGTTCGTAGCAATAACTTCATTAGCGAACTCACGTTCATCTTCCTTTGTAATTGCTGAACCATCCAGTTTGGTGTATCCTGACTTAAGTGCTATATATGCTCCGGTCTTGTTCTTTGGATCTGTGTACTTGACTTCATAAGCATCCCACATGTCGGATTCTTTTCCGTCAGGGCCTTTTAACTTATGCTGCATAGCATAGGCGAGAGCTGTTGTAGCAGACAGGTAATCTTCGCCAACCTGAAGACCAGCATAAACCATGTTGCGCCCAAAGACTTTACGTGCCCTTGACTTGGTATAGTCTATTCTATTGTCATTACCGTTATCCTGATGGATATCGAACTTATCAAGCCACAAGGTCAGTTTGTTGGTTCTGTCATACTTGCCTGATTCTACAAGTCTGGACTTTTCTCCCTTCTTTCCTACAGCAGTTTCGGCAAGCCAGATACCTGTTGCCTTTCTTACATTCTTGATTTTAAGTTTTCCACCGGTTGCTTCTACTATAATTTGTGTAGCACCAGTATTGACGTTAGCTATACGCTGGTGTACATTAAGACCCATTTGAGTCAGGGAAGCATATCCCATTATAAAGTCAAGAACCTTTCTCTTTGATATATTGGTCTTACCAAATGTACCATAATCTTTACGGAGATGCCCGTAAACGTGCATATGGATAAAGTCATCAATAGTTTTTTGGATGAGAGTTCTTGCCTGCTTCCTTGTGATAGGCTCCCTATAATGGAACTCCTTATCTGAACCCCTCTTTTCAAACAGGGTTCTCAATCCATTTCTATATCCGACATCACGGAGAGAAGAAGCATATCTGGCATTCTCGATAAGACCAACGACATTGTTCATTTCATGATACTCGAATGCCATTCCCATATAAGCAAGCAGGGAAGTAGCGGCATCTTCTGTCATATCATCAAATGATTCTTTCTTGGTCTTATTGAGGAACCTGATAGGAAGTTGATCTACGATATTGTCATCAAAGTCTTTAATTTCTTCTTCAATGTCATAATCGTTTTTATCTACATCCATTTCAACAAAGGCTTTCTTGACATAACCATCCCATATTTCGGATGTGGTAGCATTAAAGCCTTCGGCTGCTTTTATTTTCTCCTCTACCTTCTTTCTGAACATGATAATCTTCCTGTCGGAAGTCATCATTTCAGGCAAGAATCTGTCAGCTTCTCTCTTGAGTTCCATGAACGTCTTGTAGAAGTTATATCTTGCAGGAGAGAGTTCTTTTGCTTTTTCTTCTGATATATATCTTGCAGTACGTTTTCCGTCAATCCTTTCGAACATCCAGGACTGGTCAAGATTGCCTTGTTCTTTCCTAAGTGCCTCAATAGCAGCATTAAGTTTGGAACGTCTTTGTGCAACTCTTTCACGGGCATTACGTTTTGCATCTCGTGTTACTTCAGATATAGCCTGTATAACAAAGTCATCACAGTCTGATGCAGCATGGAACCATCTGGAGAAGAAGCTTATATCATGGTCAGCTTTGGTAGCCATCTCGTGAGGAGTAATTTTCCTTCCACGATTCTTTCCTATTGTGACCGTAACTCCGTCTTCCCCATATACATCAGCAAGCATCTTCTCAAGATACTTCTGTGCTTGCCCATCGTAATAAGTCCAGAACTCAGTTACCTTTGCACTTACATCAGACAAAGATTTCTTAAGGTCTTCTGTGCGCTCCAGTTCGCCGCTGTTGAGTGCATCGTTTACTGACTTTATTACATCAGAGAAACTATAAAGTGTATCTTTGATGATATAAAGCTTACGGCATACTACATTGGCAGGACTGCTTGCAATGGATAACTTGAGAGAGTCTTCCATTTCCTTCATAAAGGTCATGGTGTCCTTAAGATAATCTGCTATTGATATCTCAAGCTTTGTGGTTTCAGCCTGGCGTTCAAGTTTATCAATCTGCCTTTGCGTAAAATCTACTGCTCCAGTAGAACCTGTACCTGACTTGATAGCATGAGCAAGTCTTCTCTTGTAGATATCAAGTCTCTTGACTGTGTTCTTCAATATCTTGGATCTGATATCAGACTGATTTGACAAGTCCTTTTCCAGTTTGTAGAATGAATCGGATGCCGTGATATTCTCAAGACTGAGTTCGTCAGCCATCTTACCGGAAAGAAGGTCACGTGCAAGCTGGGATGCTACTCCCTGTGCATCAAAGATTGCATTGTCAATCTCGTTGGTAGTCATTCTTCTGAAGAACCGCTTGATTGCATCACATATCCTTGAGATAAGGCTTCTTACAGGAGCTGTCTTGATTGCCTGATGCTGGAACAGTTGCTTTGCGATAAGCTTACCTGCAGCCTCAACTGCAAGCTTCTCTCTGTCATTTCCATAAAGTTCAGAATACTGGTCAAGCTGGTCTCCAAAAGCCCCATTCAGTGCCTTGTCATTTGTACGGAGGATATTGAGCAGTCTTTGTACAAGAGGGTGGTCATGCCCAAGCATTTCAACAGCAACGTGTGCAAACTCCTCAGGAAGTGCATACTCTCCTTCGATACCATTGGAAAGCCTGATGAGTTCTTTCATTCCTTCGGCGAGTACGGTAGCTGTACTGAAATCAGTAACACCACCAGCTCCTAATCTTGCTTCAGCCTCTTCCAGTGCTCCTATTGATACTCCGTATTTTCTCAACAGATCACGGAGCCTATTGTTCAGTTCGACATATATCTTCTGCTCACGAGCCTTGCTGATAGTAAGAGGACTTTCAGGATACTTCTTTACTTCAGGTGTACCATCTTCTCCACGTTCTACGATATGATAGTAAATATCATCTGACTGCTTGTTGTCAAATTGTTTTTGATACTCCGGTGTAAATTCAATATCACAGTCGATAATATGTAAGTTACCTTCTGTATCTTTAATCACATTATTGACATTTAAATCAGTGATTCTTATTCTACCGTCATTCGTATATCTCCATCCTTTATTATTAGATAAACCAAGTTCGTTAGCTGCATACTGGTCTATCTCATCTTGTGATGGAACAGTACCTTTCACAAAATTTTGTGCTACAATAACTCTGAAGTCTTCATTCTCTCCAATAAATCCAATTAGTTCATAATCGGCAGAAGAAATTGAATTGTGTAAGATAAGTTTGTTAATAAGAGCACTGATATTCCCTGCATAATGGGATGTATCAATAGCTTTTATTATTCTTTTGTTACGTTTATCAACCCATATGATAGACTCTGAGCCTCCAGCATCTGTTCTTGTATATTCTGAATTAAGTGATGAAATATCATTATCTTCAATATATATTCCTTCAGCTCTTGCCCAACTTATTAATCTTTGTTCTTCGTTTTGAGGTCGGCTAATTGTTCCTGGTGTGCTTTCAACTGCTGCAGCATTTCGTCCACTGTTAACGATTGTCGCTGCCGCTCCAAGATACCCCTTAATCTCAGCCTTTTCTTCGTTGTTGAATTGTCTGAATAATTGTTCATGTTCTTCTACTTTAATATCTCCAAGTTCATCTAAAAGCTTATCATCCCAATTATTGGAAGATATTGCTTGATTAAGTGCAAGCGATAGTTTATCATCACTTTTTTCATCTGTATATATACGGTCTTCATTTGAAAATTGTTCTTCTTCATCTTCAAACCCGAACATAGCAGCATCAGCAGCAGAAAGCTTACCATCATCGGATATGTTATCATTATGTTTGACTGCTTCCTTGGCAAGCTTCTCAGTTTGCTTCATTGCCTGTACATCAGGAACAGGGCCAAACTGATATTCCTGGTCATCAATAGCTGCCTGACGAGCCATCTCTTCTTCATCAACATCAGATGTCTGTTCAGTAACTCCCCAAGCAACTTGATTGCCGATAAACGTAGGCTTGACAAGCTTATAATCAGGCTGTGATGGATTATATTGCTTTATAGCTTGCCCACTACCATTTCGTATGCCAAGTTTTTCGGCCTTTTCAAGGCCTATGATAGCACCAGTATCATCTCTTATCAGTTCGTATAATGTCTGAATCGGCTTATTATTCTCGCTGGTGTTTAATATTATGTAAGATTTACCTTCAAGAGAGGCAGTGAAATTTGCAGGAGTGACCTGTTGTTCTTTTTTTAGCTTATTAGTAAATCCAAGTTGCTCCCTCAGGAATACTGGAAGTTGATTAGGATTAAATTTAGGCATAAGCTTCTCATCTCCCCAGTGATTTCTCAAGTACTGGTGATAGAAGTTGTCTGCTTCATCCTGTGCCCAATTAGATGTAAGGACATCATTAAGAGCCTTCAGGTATCCAGGGGTGCTTTGAAGAATTGAATAAGGGGCAAAATGAGCAAACTCATATCGTCCATAATTGAACCCGTTTGTATAAAGATTGTACTTGAACAAGTCCTTGGCAAGTTGGACTATCTCAGGATCTCCAGTATAAAGCATCTGACTCCAGTCTGCACGGATAGTGTCTGCCGTATCCTCCAGAGACGTTCCGTTCAGCTGGAATCTGAGTCTTGAGATATTTTCGTTTTCTGAATTTACAGTAGCTCCAAGTTCAAGGTTCTTGATAAAGATATTTCCTTTTAAGCTCTCAGCTACCTTATCCGTTCCTGGATGCTTTACTGCATCTTCGATACGTTGTTTCAGGGCACGAACCTGTTCCGGTACATCCTGAACGATTCGTTTTTGTTCTTCCTGAGGATTTTCAGTTATAAATGCCGTATTAGACAACAGCTTCCATAGAATCATGTCAGAGCCGATACCTTCAATGATATCACCCTTGACATTCTTCATATCATAATGATTTGCTATCCGCATCTGAAGATCCATCCAGGAATTACGAGCCTGTGGGAAGTAATTCTTGAGAAGACCAAGTATGGAGTCTTTCATTAGCGTGTTGAGTGCGACTACTTCTGGAAGAGCAGTACCCATTTGTTCCTGAATAATATCAGGAGTCATACTGTTTTCATAGACTTCCCTTTCCTGAAGTACATTATACATTCCAGAGATAGATACGTCTCCAGTTAAAAGCCTTTGGCGGAAGTTCTCAAGCTGGATACGCTTTGCGATTATTCCTCCGATAGAGGCATCAATGCCACCTGAATCAGACTCAGGTCGCGTGAGCTTGACAAACTCTGACAGGTCATTTGCCGGTTCATTAAGATACTGCAGAGTCTGAAGTACGAAAACCTGACTTTCAATAGTAGACCTTGGAGACTCAAGAATCTCGTTAAAAGATTTATTCAGATTACCAGTAAGGTTATCAGTATTACTGGTAATCTTATTTATAGCAGATATACTCTTAATCCAGGAATACTTTGCATCTGCATCATATTTCTTGTTTATTGCACCGACAAGTTCCTTGTTTATGGCACTTGCAGCCTTTTGGAAAGAAGTTCCTTCTTTAAGCCTGTTTGCGAGTTCTTTTATAACCGGTTGATTAAGCAGAAGATGAAGTTCTTTCTCGCTTATTCCGGCGCAGACCAGGAAGTTTGTGAGAGCTGAAAGTTCCTGTGTTTGGTTCAGGTATCCAAGAAGAGGGTCTTTTCCATTATCAACAGCAGCATTGACAAACCTTGCTTCTGTCAATGTAGTGAACGTGTCTTCTGAATTACTTCTTGTAAGTATTGGATTAAGTTCACCGATTCTCTTTCCGAACAGTGTTACTGCAATCTCATTTCCGTTGTCGTCAGTCTGTGGTATATAACTCAGTTTGATTCTCTGATTCATAGCACCAGCAGAACTGTACATAGCATATACGCCAATCATGTTGGCTCCTTCCATCATGTAGCCATGAGATTCAGTTGCATGGGAAACTGTGAACGGAGATTCTTCTGTAGCTTGCTTCCTTGTTCCTATTTCATCAGCATAGGTTGCGGTTTCTCCGGAACCTCCAGGAATGAACATCTTAGGCCCTCCATTCTCAGAAGTAAGTTGAGCAAAAAGCAAGTCAACCATAGCATTATTCAATGCATTGTAGTTGCTGTCATCGCCTATGTTTTCCAGAGGAGTCTTGCTATAATCATAGTCAATGCTCTTGATTACCCTGTACTTTTCAGAATCCGGATTAGAATCTGATGTGACATTTCTCCTGAATACTTCATAAGGAGTTAGAGTCGGATCTGAATTTGCAGAAAGAATTGCTTGGACAGCTTCTGTATCAGAAAACGTCTCAAAATCTTTTCTTATTGCTTTGTTGTCCCATCCAGTTCTGAACTCCTTGAAATGACAACGCATCTTATCACCATCGTAGTCATGACCGGTCATTGCCATAATCTCACGAGGGAGTCTTATTGACGGGCCACCTGCATTACTGATAAATCCTTTAATCCTGCAAGGAATAACGGAATGCTCAGCATCCGAAGGTGTACGATATGCTATGAAGTTTAAGATAGATTCAGGGATAATATTTTTAGCTACAAGCTTATCCAGATTTGCTGGTGTAATGTTACCGTTACTATCTGCATACTTCAAGAGTCTTGAATCATGGATAGGAATATATGCTTCTACATATTTGAAATTACCTTTGTCATCAAACTTTACTTCAAGAGGAGAAAAGCCTTGACTTTCCATTGACTCGGAGAAGTAAGTTCCTGTAGCTTCCTGATCCATTCCAAAGCTCGTTGTCTGAGTCATATTGGCTCCCTTCGTAGGAATTTTGGTGAAAGCCTTTTTGACTATAGATGCAAGCAAAGCAGTGACATCGTGCTGAATGTTAGGAGAATAAAGAGGCAGGGCAAATCTTCCACTGTCCCTTCCCTGCAAAGCGAATATAAGTTCACGTGACTTATAAGGCTTACTGGCAATCTCTTCTTTAAGAAGCGTAGCTACTTCCTTCGGATCGGAAAGCCTTTCGTTGATTCGTTTATAAGTATCAACAGTTCTGGCAGCAATTATATCATAGAATAACTTACGAGCTTTGGTAGATTTCATAGTAGAACCAGCAACCGTAAGTTCTTCTTCTTCCTTTATATTTGCCCAAGCCTGTTTCTGTGCCTGTGTAGCCCATGCTATATGTTCATCAACTACATCATCATGCATGGATGCTGTAAGTCCGTAATATTTATACGGAAGAGAATGAATCCAGAAAGTCTGTTTGTCCAGTTTATCTGTAACAAACTTGGCCATCGAATCAGAATCTGTAAGTTTTCTTGAGCCATCTGTATTCTTATCGAATATCCCAAGAACTGCATTCTGACCTACCTTGACACAGCTGCCGAACAAGAACAGGTCAATCTCAGGTCTGCTGTTCTTCTTGAGATGGTCATTTATCTTGTTCAATGCCTTTAATGGAGAAGTAGCAGCCTGTGGATTTAAAGCTTCAAGCATTTCAGGGAGGAGAACCATCTCTGAATACTTGTGAAGTACAGGTACACGTACAGGCTTCTGATATTTTCCAGGCTGTGCAGGAAGAGTCTCATATCCAGTATAGACTGGCTTGAGTCCCACGATGAAATGTTCTACATCTTCCGGAGTATAGTTTTTGTCAGGAGATGTAATATGCTTGTATGCAGTTTCATCAGCATCAGTCCAGATACCAGCCATTATCTTGACTTTACGCATAGAATCAAGAGTACGAAGTCCCTGACCGTCTGTATCAGTGATGCTCTTATAGGCATTTGTCATTCGGTTCATCTGGTCTTTCGTAATCTTTCCCTGCTCATTTAACTTCTTGGCAATTGCAGAGATATTGTCGAAAATCGCAGACTTGACCTTATCATCACCGAGATATAGTACACGTTGGTCTTCCTGCCAAACCTGTTCTCCTCTGTATACTGCTTTTGTGTACAGAGGAATTCTTGGTGCATGGGCATACATATTTCGCTTTTCAAAGTCTGCAACTCCAGCGAAGTGCTCAAGTCCTCCATAAAGAAGTTTGGTCATCTGCTGTCTTGCATAGAAGGAATTAAGCAACCACTCATTTATGGATTTATCTTTTTCATCTTTTATTCCAAGAAGCTTCAGACTCTTAGGTTTGAAGAATCCTTTATCAGTGAGATATTTTCTTTCAGACTCAACGAGATTTCTAAGCTGTTCATCAACAGCATCTTTGACTATCTGATGGGCATCTGTAGGATTGGCATTCTGATATTTCTCAAGAAATTCCTTATTGTTCAGTTCAGGAAATATCTTGAATGTTGTACCGTTTTTCTCATAGGTTATTTCTATCGGACGTATAGGATTTCTATCCGAGTCTGCTGGATCGTTTGACTTCCTTTCACTTATTGCAGATATACGCTGTGCTTCACACTCAACTTCCTGTGCGAGTCTTTCTACAAGTTCAGGATAGGAATAGCTTGGAGCAACTATGAAGTTATATGCAGTTTCGTAGTCAGCCTGAATAGGAACTTCGTACATATGACCTGTCATATCCAAAGTCCTGTTCTGCGTACCACGCATATACATCACATAGGAATTAATCAGATGCTCGCGTGCAGTCATCCTTGCATAGTCTTTCTGCTTTGTAATAGTAACGTCAGAGCAGTCAACAATCTTGAAGGATTTCCTTATGTTCTTATATGAGGCATCAGAACCGTAATTGCCATCATTGTACAAATCGGAAAGCCAACCAGTAAGCTGCATATCATTGCCGAAACCAAGAGCCATTCCTTCAAACTGACCGTAATCATTCATAATCATCTCACGGTATTCCTGGTCTGAAAGATTAGCTACGTTGGAAAGCTTATCAACCATATCGTGCAAGGCATTAGGAGTCATGCTTGCAGCAAATGATTTACCTCTGCTTATGATACGCTCTTCAACTTCGGAACTCTGAATAGGAGCAAGGACATCAGCTATCTTCTTGTAGATGTCTTGCGTATAGTTATACAAGTGTGAACCAGTAAGGTCTTTACCTTCTTTATTAATGTATTCTGCTCTGCTGATTATTCCGTCATTTCCATTGATAGCTGAAAGCAATCTCTCAAGACTGGTTGTCTGTGGAATTACATCAGAATCATTTCCTCTTCCTGCTCCTCTTGCGGCTCCTATCGGTGCAGTATTCAGAAGAGCATACTTGACATCCTCTGCACTTACTATGAAACCGAGACCACTCAATACATCAGCGAGATCCTGGAACTCCGATTCAGGTACAGGTTCAAGTAGGTCTTTCCATTCTGCCGAAGCATTCTGTGTTGTCCACTTGCGTTTTTCCTCGTTGGTGGACAGGGGCTTCATCTTCAGCTTTTCATTGCTGAATTTCTGATACTTGTCCAGTACTGATTTTACTGTTTGAAGCTTCTCACTGGAAACGAGTTTACCGTTCTTATCTACTATGTTGTACTTCTCAGCAGATACAACTCCACTTCCTACATTAAGACCAGCTTCACGGGAAAGCCCTGTACCATTAGATGCACCATTTGCATTTTTGACATTAAGTCTTCCGCCGTTGTCCTTATATGTATAGAAGAAAGCACATCTTGCTCTCTTGAAATTGCAATAGATAGTAGACTCATCATCTGGATGAGATTGAAGATATGTAATGAGGCTCTTTATCCAAGGATACTTTACAGAAGCTTTATGCAAGTCAGTTATCATTCTACCAGGAACAGTGGCCTGCATTATCTTATGAAGGGTTATGACAGCCTGTTTTTCATTTACCCTTACAGGATAACCAAGATCGTTTCTCACTATCTTACCGTTCCTGTCTATCATACTGATATTTTCCAATATCCCACGTGCTCTCGTTGAGATAGTGGACATCAAATGAGACAGACGATAGTCATCATACCTTTCGCCTTTTGATGCCTCTGCAGCATCAACCCCATCTTCTTCGTTATCATCGAAGGACAACTCTTCCAGGTTTTCTTTCTGGGCAAAGTTGAACATGTAACCGTCTATATTGACGTTGAATCCTTCTTTTGCTCCGATACGCAGAGATGCGAGAAGACTCAGGGCTTCCTTGTTGTCCCTCATCTTTGCAAATTCTTCGGCACGATGTTTAAGCCAATCCTTATCTGCTTCAAGCTGGGAATCTGTAGCCTGTGGATAGTTCCTCTTATACCAGGCTTCCTGTGCTTCAAGTGTGCTTAACTTGTCTATGTATGAGAATACTTTATCAAGTATGGCATTGAAGCCGTTCTGCTTTTCATTCCCCTGGCGCTCGATAGCCTGTTGGCGTGATACACCAAATGAAGAGTTGTCAACGATCCTTGAGACATAATCACGGAACAGCTGGGTTATCAAGTCAACCCTTTCATTCAACTCTGCCGGAGTATCATATAGTGTGTTCAGGGTTTTGTATAATTCATTGACTGCTTTCTTTGAAACTTTCCTTTCTTTTGCCAGCCTTTTCGGTCTGTCAAGGAAGTTTGTGAAAGCTTTGTACTCCGATTCCGTTTCAGGATACCAATCAAAGTCCAAATCTTCGTTCTCACGAAAAGCCTGAAGATTCATAAGGAGCTTGTGGTCGCTCATCTTCTTATCGCTATAAGTTTTTTTGAGCTGTTGGAATCTCTCGTCTTTACCAATATCGGTAACTAATGGACAAATATACTTCATAAAACCAGTATTATTATGTAAGGCAAAAATAACTGAAAACGATACTGGATTCATATCAGTAACAAAAACACTCTACTTCATATAGTAATTCATTTATACTTGTAAAATGCTCAGAGATAGTAACTATAATTGCATCGTAAGTTATTAGTTTCAAGTCAGTGTTTAAGTGTTTCCTATACATCTGGCAGCTTCCCCAGCACTTACTTGCACTGGGGTTGCTGCTGGTGTGTAGGTATGATGATGTATTTCTGTATAAAGGAACAAAGATTTATACTTGCAGTTGGATATATGGCGGATTGAGTCTTGGTAAATATCTGTTCGTGGAATATCCTACGCCGCTGACCATACGCCATGAATACGGGCATTTCAAACAAAGCCTGATGCTTGGGCCATTGTATCTTGTTTTAGTCGGATTGTGGTCTATTATCAGGGCGGGATTGAATTTGTACAGAAAGGGTCAGTATTATAACGGATATCCGGAAAACTGGGCTGACAAACTTGGAGGAGTATTCATTAATGAACAAGGAAGGAGGGATGCTGTATTATGAAATATAGTTGGATTATATATCTTGCACTCGTGATTGCAGCTCTCGTAGGCGGATTGTTTCTTGGAAGAAAGACAGTAAAGCCTGTTGAGATAGTTGAGATCCAGCGCGATACTATTGAGTATCACGATACACTTGTTTATGAAAAGCCAGTGCCGAAATACATAACAAAAGTAAGAACTGACACTGTACGACTTTCACTTGTTGATACTTCACACACGCTTGTCATAAAAGATTCTGCTGACGTTGAGATTCCGATTGAAAGGAAAGTATATGAGGATTCTACTTTCAGAGCTGTAGTTTCTGGATATAAGCCGAATCTTGATAGCCTCTGGGTGTATCGTACAATCCGTGAAATAACGATAACCAATACCGTAAAGATACCACCAAAGCACTTTGGTTTCGGAGTATCACTTGGACCAACTATGCTGGTTACTCCGAAGGGCGATATCAAAGGAGGCTTGGGTATTACAGGCGGTATAACATATAAATTTTAATCAACCATAAAAAGCGTTTCATAAAGGATAGTGTTCATATTGTTGTATGTGTGTGGGTTTGCTGTTTTACCTCTTAAAACAGATGTGGTTGATAGGTCTATCCCGCCTGTGAAGGTCGGATAGATTTTTCATGTAATACAATGATAATTAGTTAATGAAATATATTTGTTATTAAGATTATTTTATTATATTTGTATTGGGTACGATACTTTTATTTTTCTGATGAAAGAGCCATTTTGTTTTGTGTCTAAAGTCCCTGCAGTGATGCACGGACTTTATTTTTTTTTATAGATAATCATCTACTTTGCTGGTTTCTATGATAGCATTATTGAATGCTTCCTGGTCAGATGTAGAAGTAAAACTCATTGTACCATCATCGGATAGGGATGCTTCCGGGAGATAATATCCATTTTCAGATGCCCAAAGACGAAAGTTCATTATAGCCTTTCTCATTTCCGGTATGGTCAAATCACAGGTGCTTCTGGTCATTGATACCATATGATTCGTGATTGGATCTTTCGTAACAGTAAAGAACAAATCATGATTCGCAAAGTCTTTGAAATAGACTTGCTTTGCATATCGTTCAGTTACTCCTGTCTGAGAAGCCATTATCCTGCACAGTATGTGAATATAGCTGTTCTGATTCAGAGTCCTGTTCGATTCATCAATCAGACTTACATTAGTTCTTTGATTTCTCAGGAGAGAGTTTGCTCTCCGAAGGAACCTTTTCCTATCTTCTTTTTCTTTGAGGTTGTAGTTCATTACGAAACTTGATTTTTGCAGATTTATTTGCAGAATGATTTCTGCGGTTTTGTATTTATATGACTATTAATTATATAATTTTCTCAATCCGATGCCTTACAAGCAGAGGGTCGGCGGTTCGAATCCGTCAACTCCCACAAAGATAAAATACTATAAATCAGATGATGAAACAAATTTGTTACTTGTTTTGTCATTTGACTTGTTTTGTTCATACCCATCCTAATGCTGTAAATCTATTTGCAGAAAAACTTGCAGATTTATTTGCATTAAGCTTTCTTTGTAAATAGATCACATAGTTATGGCGAGTACAAAGTTTTATCTTGACTGCAGAGGAAAAGCAGCCGATGGGAAAGGTTCTATCATTATACAGATATTTCATAACCATAGTATGACATCTGTTTCTACTGGTGTTCGTGTATCTCCATCAAATTGGAATGGTCAGGAGGTGGTACACATAAGTGGTGCGGAAGTCATAAATGCTAAATTACAGGAACAGAAATCAAGTATAAACAAAGCAATAGCATTATTGTCTTTCGATCCTGACTTCAATTCAATAACAGCGGCTCAACTTAAAGCAAAGTTGAATTCTAAGTCCACACCTGTTAATAAGCATCTTGTGTCCCAATTGTTCCAGGAGTATATGGATATGGGATTGAAATCCGGAACTAAAAAGATATATGATTCTACACTTAAAAAGATAATAGCCTTTGCTGAAAGGGATATTACGATTGAAGAGATAGATTATAAGTGGCTTAAGCAGTTCGATAGATTTCTTTCTAAGACGCAAGGGGCTAATGGTAAAGCTATTTACCTACGTAGTCTGCGTGCTGTATGCAATTATGCTATCCATTCTAAGGTAATTACGTCATATGCTTTTGATAATTTCAAAATTAAGTATGAACCTACAAAGAAACGTTGTATATCAATAGAAAAGTTCAGGGAGTTCTTGAGCTTTCCTGTAACAAAGGAACAGTCAATCTGTCGTGATTACTTTCTGCTGATGTTCTATCTTATAGGCATTAATGCGAAAGACTTATTACTGGCTAAGAAATCACAAATTGTGAAAGGCAGGCTTGAATACATCAGGGAAAAGACCAACAAAAGATATTCAATCAAGATAGAGCCGGAAGCTCAAGAATTGATAGACAAGTATTCAGGAAGGGGTGAGTATCTTCTTGAAGCTATGGATCATTACCAGCATTATGAGAATTTCTTGCATTATATAAATGATAACCTGAAAGAAATCGGAACAATAAAGTGGGAAATGATTCCAGATCCAAATGATTTGTTTGGACAACCAAAGCTTGAGAAACACATTACTCCTGTAATACCTGGAATATCTTCATATTTCGCAAGACATTCCTGGGCCACATTCGCATATGATTTAGGTATCTCATTAGATGTAATTTCCCAAGCTCTTGGTCATTCATTCGGTAATAGGACTACTTTGATTTACGTAAAAAGTGACAGAAGCAAAGTTGATTTAGCAAACAGAAAAGTCATAGATTTCCTGCTCGATTCTTAGACTTGTTTCTTAATTGGTTCTGCCTGTTAAAATAAGCCTGTAAAGCAAGTGCAAGATCGTGATTCAGCATAGTATCTGCATATACTGTTGATATTGACTGCTTGTCATCGCCTTTCATAAGCGTAATACTTACATTTCCTCTGTGCCTTCTTATAGTTTCGACAGCTACTCGTTGAAAATTTTCTAACATATCATTTAATATTCTGATATTTCATTAGGACATATTAATTCTTCTGGAAGTGTACATTTATCTTTGTAGTATAAACACCCCTCACAGCTTGGCGGTATACTTGTATTGTTAGTTATTGTTGTTTCCATCCTGTAATCCTAATTTGTAGAACTTCTTGGCTACGAGTTTGCCCCATTGTGTAATTGCAGGGACAATATCATCGTAGAGTGGTTTCTTTGCCTCCGAAACATCATCAGGAACTACAACGTGTTCTTCCACCCACTTATCAATCTCTTGGTCTGTCATTGTTGTTCCCTTTTGTTTATTGCTTTGGCTATCTCGCCGAGTTCCCACGAAATAAAGACCGCAGCGGCTATAATTGCTATTGCTACATCTGTCATTTTGCTTCCTCCTTAAATGCGGACGAGTAACTCTTATCAATAATCTGGATGCTATAAGGGAGATTGTAACCAAACTCAAAAATGGGTTGGTTGGGCAGGAATATGTTTGTCGAAGATGACATATAAGAGTTATGGATATAATCTCCCGGGATATGGATAGAGCGGAGCATCTCGGAAGAGATCGCCCTCGCCAGTTTCATTATTTGTTCCGGGTTGTCATACACATTTAACCTGTCGTCAAGATCTCTCCCATTCACGTTGGTTTTCGTGACGATGATTTCGTCAGCGGTCAACATCTTATCAACGAACCAAGCGTGGAATAGTTTGCAGTGTATGTCATTGTATTCGTGCCTTTCGTTGGGTGTCAGCATTTCAGCGAACATCCAGCCGTTGTAATACCTATTGCCTTTCAGCTCATCATTGACCTTTGTGCAATAGTCGGAGATTTCTTCGTATGCCTTCTCGTAATTATTATCAAGATAATCTCCGCAAGTGTAAATAATTAGATCAAAGTTCCCATAGTGGTAAACCTTGCCATACTGTCCTTGATACTCTGATGCGAGATCATGCCTCACGCCTTCTACTGATGCAATAATGTACTTCATATTCAGTCCTCCTTTACTTCCATATCAATCCTTTCCTTTCGGCGAATTGCCTGAGCCTTTCCGCCACCTCTTCGTCTCCAAGATAATAGAGTGTCAGCCGAGCTCTTTCCAGCAGTAGGGCATCTTCCTCCGAGTCCTTCATCAGCTGATCATTCATCGCTTTCTTCCCTTCTTCCACTCCGCCCCAGAAGCATCCGTCACGGTCTTTTAACCATTCGTCCATCATCTGCTCCTTCTGCCACTCTGCAAAGTGGCGGGCGACTATTGCTATCAAGAGTTTATCCTCACCCCTCTCATATCCATACTCCTCAATGAACTTTTTGATTTCATCATTCAAGTCCTCGGAAGGCTTTTCTTCTTGCAGGGAGTCAATGAAAGCAAGAAGATGGTTGTAGGCATCGTCTTGTCCATCATAGAAGCTATTATCTCCCTCTATAAATAGTCCTTCAATAAAGCTCCTCTGCCTTTCAATCTCTTGGCGTATCTGTTCCTTGATGTTGCTCATTATGTTCGGCTTTCTTTAATAGAATCTCCAACTCAAAGTATTTCTTTGCCCAAAGATTAGCAGAATCTTTACTGGCAACTATATCTTTCTCAAGTTGCTTTTTATAATCATAGTACATTTCTCTTTCTCGTTCCAACTGACGGGAAAGCAATTCATTAGCCTTTTGAAAGGATCTGTTTGTTGCATTAAGTATTAGTCCACCTACTTCTGCAACAGCAATAATTCCTAAAAATACAATAATCCAATTCATTATTTCTTCAATTTAAAGTGTTTCATTTCTTTTCCTCCTTTTCCAGCATTTGGTTTAGGGCATCAATCACCTCGTTGAGTTTGGTTATAATATCTTCAATGGAAGGTTCATAACCAATTCCATTTTTGTCAATAACATTGTATTCAAGTTTCTGTATCATTTCTGATCCTCCTTCAATTTTGGTACTTCCATCCAGTAGTCAACACGAACTTCTATGTCACCATCCCACCAAGTTCCATCTTCTAACAGTAATGCCATCCCTACACATTGTGGAATTCCTGTATCAGATACACAAGTAAGGACAAAGTGACCTACTTCTGGCAACCTATCATCAACTGAAATCCAGCCAAGGTCTTTCTTGGCTTGGTTATAGCCCTTTCCGTAATAGAAACCATCTGGACCACTTGAAAACTGCGCCATAGATGCAAGGTCTTTCTCTGCTTGCTCGTAGCCTTGTTGATAAAATACTCTCTTCTCAAGATTTAAGTCCAGAGGTTCTGAACGTAATATCCCGTCTTTTCGATAGAAGTCCTCTCTTACTGGATATACCTCCAATGCTCTTTCTTCTGCTCTTGTCATTTCTGTTCCTCCTTAATTGTTATCTTGGGTATATCAACTCCTTCACATCGCAAGGTTGGACTTCGATAAACATTATCTATTCCCTCATTGACAGTACGGATGTGTATCATCTCCCGATAAATGGCATAAGTTGCTGCTTGAAAGTGTGAATATGCTTCATTCTGATGTCCTCCACACCAACTGTAACTCTGATTGAACGATAGCTCAGGGAAGGCTTGCTCTTTGAGTTTAACAAGCAAGTCACGGTCTATCTTATGTGGCACAATCTGGTCAAGTTCTTCAACTTGTCCTACGGAAATACGATGCCCTACCTCTGTGCAAAGAGCGATGAGTTCATACTGTTCTTCCGTCAATTCTATGATGTATTTCTTCATTTCTTTTCCTCCTTGTTTTTAAGAATCGCTTTAGTGAGGTCTCGGATCTCCCAACCAATAAAGACCCCTGCGACAATTATTGCAACTGCTATATCACTCATTTCTTCTCAATAATATTAATATCGAACTTTCCAAGTAATTCTCTTGTGGCACGGGATGCAATATCTTGTCGTATCGGGCTGTATGGTTCATTCAGCACACGGCGCATTTCTCTTTCAACATCAAAGTCATTATATGCGTTAGACACAATTTTCCTTGCCTCATCCCGTACAGCTTCCTCTACCCACATGCGTATATCTTCTTTTGTGATTCCAAGTTCATTGAACATAAAGTTCTTGAACATTTTATATTTATCATTCATTTCTCATTCCTCCTTTTTTCAATCTTATTAAAGACTGCCGCTATGATAAAGATAATGGCAGATACACCAACAAGCGCCCATCCTCCTTTGGGGTTGTCAAATATGAAATTCATTATTGCTCCTGTGGTTGTTACAATACCACAAGTAAATGCGTGACTACTTGGGTTCATACTATCCCTCCGCTTTTAATGGTTATTAACTGGTTCATAGCCCATAGTGTAAGTTCCACTCGGTGCCGATGTTCCACAAGAGGCAGTGTTAGGACTTGTGAATGTTTCGCCAGATGAGAATCTTTTGGGGCAGTTAATGCAATCACCATGAGGGTTGATGCAGTGTATACCATCGCATCCCCATCCAGAAGGCGGTGTTGGCATAATAGGGAAATGATAGGCTACTGACTCATTATACTGCTTCTTGGCATCCTTGTAGCCATTGGTATATCCTCGGATATAGTCTTCATGACTTGCTTCTTGGCCCCTTTTGTATGCCTTGTTCAGCTCATCTATCAGCCAACCAGGTAACTTAGCTGGATTACACTTAAAATTCCTTTCAAGTTCAGTCATCGCTTCGGCTTTACCATCCTGGAATCCTTTGTCATAAGGCGGTAGATTGCCAAGTGTTATCACTTCGTCTCGTCTTGCGAGTTCCTTCTTGGCAAGGGCAATGAGTTTCTTCGCATAAGACTTGGTAAGCTCAATTACTTTATTATTGAGTTCAACAACTTTCGTTGAGTCAAATTCATACTCATCCCTTGCCTTGGCAAAGTCAAGCATACATTTTTCAAATTCTGTTAGTCCTGAGAGCTTCTTCTGAATAAAGGCTTCCACATCATCAAGATTATCCGATTTGAAGGCTTCTTCTAATGCACCACACTCTATATTAGAGCAGCACATTGCTCCTTCCGATCTTTCCCTGTCAATGAACTGCACAAGAGCAGTTGTAAGGGTCTTTGCTAATTCTTTATTCATATTACATTGAGTTTAATTTATCTATAACTGACTGATATGCTTGGGCTTTTCCAGAAGAACTGGTATCTCCAACACACCTTGTTACGTGTCGCATCTTTTCATCATACCAAGAAACTGTTTCGTATTTCTTTCGTAGCCATTCAATCAGAGCGTCCTTGCGGATGTACTCGGTATTTTCAAAATCCCTAAATGGTATAGTAGTCCATTTAGACGAAATTGTTTCACCCTTATGGGTTTGAATATAAATCTTATCTGGTGCTTTCATATCTAAATCTCTTCCTCTGTATCAGCATCCCAGACCTTTCCATCTTTGGTATGGTAATGGTCTTCATCATCAAGCTCATAGCAATCAGGGCAATAGTGTTTGCCTCCTAAGCGCAACCAATCTGAACTTAATGCTTCTTGCTCCATCTCACTTCCATCCGTATCTCCGAGATAGCAAACCATTCCATTTCCATCTTCATAATGTTCCCCGCAGGAATCACATACAATAATCATTGATTTTACTTCTTGTTTCATATCTAAATCAAATTAAAATTTTAACAACTAAATATCCTGCTCTTGTAGGTTTCCCGCTTCGTATGCTCCTCATCAGACTCCATCTTGTTATACCAGATTCTCTGGCTGCTTGATGAAGGCTATCATATTTTCCAACGAGTTGGCCATTCTTATAAATCTTTATCGGAACAAAATGCCATATGCTATCTTCTTTAGGGTTACAAGTTTTGCTACGCCTTGTTATGCTGCCTGGAGTTCCTCCGTTGTTTTGATTTAGTGAGACGCCTGCATCTTTAGCCTCTTTTATGTACTTTCTTTCTAATTCTTGAGCTTCGGTTAATGTAAGGTTACTATGCAATACTATGTGTTCTATGTTATCCCAGCCATATTCTTTAATGCAAGGATAGAACAGCTTAGTGTTTTTATAATGAAGGCCTTTATGTTCCCATCGAGTTGATAAGTTACTCGTCAGTCCTATATAATATCTTCCATCTGGTACAAGATGTTTATATATACAATGAATTGAAGCGTTTTGTTTTTCCATATTATTGTATTGGTAAAGGGTGCGTACTTGACGGCTGTTATTGCAAGTTCTTTCGAGATGCCTTTCCGCACCCTATTGGTTACATTAGTCTCCTTTCTGCATTGTTTCAAGGATCTTATTTTCTATCATTTGTTCAATTTCAATGTCTTTATCACGATATAAGTTCCACACAACACTTCTTGCAGCGGATTTAATTGAATTTTCCATTGACTCTTTAATTTGATTCTTGATTTCATTTTTAACTTCATCTTGAAACTTCTTGTTAAACAAGAGGTCTTTTTTAATGTCATCAAGAGCATCTTGCACTACATCACCATATTGTGACATGATTTCCATTGCTGCCGCCATATATTTCTGTGGCGGGATGGACATTGTTACTTGAATGTTTGCAATCGGCTGTTCCATATTATAGTTTCTTTAAGTCTCGCAATAGAGAAGCGAGGTTTGATTTCGGTTTGTAAAACTCTGGAATATAACTCATAGCATCCTCAAATGCCTTCATCTGTTCCTCGCTGGGTTTCCACCGACTATTACAATTTTTGTAACTGTCGGGACGGAGGGCTTTGAGGAAAGAAACTTGTTTTTCACGAAGACCGTTTGGTTGGATTCCTACACCACAGACAACTCTAATTATACTGTCCAACATTTCCTCATCCTCCTCGCTCCACTCTTGCTTTGGCTGAGGACGGAGAGATTTAATAAAACATAGCAATTCTTTCTTATACTCTTTGTTAAGTGTTAGTGTTCCGCCACTATAAGGGATGGTTGTACAATGTTCGATGATTTCAGAAATGGTAACTATTTTTTCTTCATCCTCCTCGCTCCATTCCTGTTTTGGCTGAGGATGGAGGGATTTGAGCCAATTAATAACCTCATCTTTACTTACCCCAATAGGTGTTGGAATTTGAGAAGAACGAAAATCTTTATCTTGATACCCAATCATAATTGCGTCTATAATTCGTTTATCATTTTTTGAAAGTTCTTTCTCAATGGTTAAATGTTCCAACCATCTGGTAAGATTTGTCTTATTTGAAAAAGAAAGTTCTGTATTAGCGTTAACAAGACCGATTAGCCAATGGGCCATCTTTCTATCTTCATCACTTCGGTTTACGGGTTTTCTATATTTAAGACCATCGTTAAACCCCTCTTCGTATGCTCTATTAAGGACATCCTCCTCGCTCCACTCTGCGGGCTTCTGCAAGCCAAATCGCTCTGGGTGGTCAATGACATCTTGCCTCCCTTGGCTAATGCCTTCAATCTTGGCATCATAAAGTTCATGCGGAGAAAGTGGACTTTTGGCTTTTGCTTTGGGCTTCTGCTCTTTCTGCTCTACCTCCCAGCAAGACGGAGCCATCGTGGATGCACTCACATTCTCTGGCTCTTTCTGCTTTTCGAGTTTGTCAAGATAGTCGAGGACATCCTTATACTCGGCACCTGCACCGTATTGATAAAATATACTGTCGGTGATTATCTTCTTTATCCGCTCGTCCTCGCTCTCGGCAAGTTCAGGGATAATGGTTTGAATTGCTTTCATATCTTCATCATCCAAAGCCCACTTATCAAAACGGGCTTTAATTCTTTCTGTTGCTTCTTTTCGTGTCATATCTAAATCAAATTTTCAAGACAATATTTAATAGCCGCTTCACAGGCTTCTTCGTAGGTATTAAATGTGCTCGTTGTATATACTCCAATACCTAAAGGATTTTCGCTTGATATTATAGTGTACCACTCTTTTCTACACTGATGATGTGGCTCGATAATAATAGTATGTACTTCCCTCAGCCACTTCATGGCCATTTGAAGAGTTGGAGCGGCGATATTGGTCTCTTCAGCGTCATTATATCTCTCAAGCATAGAATTATGACAATACTCAAACATATGGGCATTATTGCAACTACAAAGGCGAATTTCTCCATTCCAGTCTTTCCAAAATGCTCTGCATTCTCCATCAAACCCCTTTTCCTTAAGGAGTTTGGCTAATTCAAAAGAACAATAGTCCTCAGTTATTTGTGTCATAATATCAATACTTTACTTCTTTTGCCCTGAAAGGCTTTTCACGACCTTCAACAAGGTGGATAATCTCTGTATTCTCATCGCCGACAGGGAAGAACACGACATCGCCTTTGCCAGCTACGATGTCCACTTTGCACTCGGCGTATTTCTCAAATCGTTTGATTAGTGTTTTGTATTTCATAATTTTCACATACTTTAGAAGGTTCATATATCTTGTACAGGAAACAGAAGGATCTCATCTCTTCATCATCACCTCTACACCAAAATTTTGGCCCATGATGTACACAGTTCCAGCAGGATTTATCAGTTGTCATATTAAAAATCTATGATATAATCGTCCTTTACGAGAACAAGTTTGTCAATGATTTTGAACCCGTTATGGATATTCAGAAATCGAACAGCAGTTATAACTATATCAGGATCATCATAGAAAGATTCTACTATCTTGTTACTGTTCATCAAATACCATTTGATATTGTATTCAGGATATGCTGTAATTATCTTTAAAGGATAGTTGCCTTGTTCACAATAAGATTTGCAATATCTATGAAAGAACCGTATTCTATCTGCTATTCTGAAATGTCTTGCTCTTCTGGCTCTATGCTCCTTGAACCTATTGATAGTATCTTCCCTGTGTTGTTTGCGTTTAATCCAGTTATTTATTGACGGAGCTGGAATCCTAATCTTCTTTATCATAAAACCCTTTCTATTTCAATGAATCCTTCTTCTTTTCTTGTTCCAAGTTTCCTTGTTTTGTATAGACTTCCGAATGTCTTTTTAAGTATGCTTGCTATGGAACGTACAGACTCCCAGTATCTGAAAGGAAACAGTCGCTTATCGCCAACTTCCATTTCCCGTAACTGTCTTGATATTGAAGCCCCATTAAGCTCGTAAGTGTACAGATATTCATATCCATATCTGAACATCTCAATTAGTTGTCCGGTATCGTAAAAGCTTTTATTTACTGAACCTCTTATTTCTATGCTTGGTGAGGAAAGGATATTTTTACAATATTCCATAATCTCATTTTCGTTGAGACTTGAGCTTATTGTATAATGTCTTTCTTTGTTATTATTATCCTTCATTGTCATTTATTTTAAATAAAACCGTGACAATAGTTCTTCATCACATAGGCCGTCTCCAGGTTGTTCCATAATGAAATCATGAATCTTATTCACAACATCAACATCAGTTATTCTATCTGCAATCATCAGGGAGAAGCGTGCAAGTTCGTTTGCTTCTTCTCCCCATACATCCAGATATTTGTAATTACTGTTTCTCTCTGCATCTATTATGTCCCCGTAGATCTTATCACTAAGGACACAAGCCTTCTTTACATAATCCAGAAACTGGTTGAACATCTGTTTCTTTTCATACTTCCAGGACTGTTCAGCATTACGTTTCTTGATTAGGCGTTCAGACTCTCTGAGCAATTGTTCTATTGACAATGCTAAGAGATAGATAACACTAGTTACAAAATCTTCTTGTTTCATTTTAGTGTTCCCAATATGAATTAATATTTCCTTCAGCAGGTATTTCAAGCCGCTTGTAATACTTTCCGGCAGCGTTTTTCATTATCCTTTCCATTGTGGATTCAAGTAAGCTGCCAAGTTTTTCAGGACATTCGCAGTCTATTTCATCATGTACAAATACGCAGAACAGGATTATTCCGAAGTAATTGTTCTTCACAACCCACCTGAACAAATCTCCTGCAGCTTGCTTAAGAACGATAGCACTTCCGCCCTGTATCGGATAGTTCAGTACATTCTTTTCAAACCAGTCGTGACTGCTCGCTTTGTGGTCACGAACCATCCGATCTACACTGTCGCCAGTTCCTTTGTGCAAAGCCATATAATCATTCCAGAAATTATAGTCAAGCCTATCCTCAACAGCCTTCCAGGAAGCCCATTCTGGCCAATAAATCCTATGACCCGTTTCCTCATTGATGATTATATATCCATTCTTCTTCAGGAACTTTACAGCCTTTTTCTTATATGCCATCATTCCAGGCATACCGTCAAGTATACCCTTGACCATAGCCTTTGCCTTTTCCACAGGCATACCTATTGAAGATGCTATGGATGCTCCGTTAGAACCATATGATACGGCAAACTCTGCACTCTTTGCAGCCTGACGCAAGTCTGGTCTGACTTTCTTGACATCCTTTACATCAACGTCCTTAAGTTCCTCCGGAAAACACAACTTGGCATAAAGATTATGAGTATCTATACCATTCTTAAAAGCATCTTGTAAGGATTTCTCATCCCAAACATCAGCTGATACCCTTGATTCTTCAGCGGAATAGTCGCAGGAGATAAATACATTTCCTGGTGTTGAGGTAAAACAAGCTCTTGTGATAGCTCCTTCTTTACCTCGTGCTGGGATATTCTGGAAATTGACAAAACGAACTTCAGTTTCCTTGAGATTCTTACGCCGTGCAAGATCCTTATTCATCTTTCCACCGCCAGTTCCACCACCGGAAGACATCCTTCCCGTTACAGTCCCGAACTGCTTGAACTCTGTATGAAGTCTTCCTGTATCTGGATTGATTAGGTTCAGATGTCCCTGACCATAAGAATTGACTGTCTTTGAAGCTCCTTTATAATCAAAATATAACTTTAGAAACTCATCATCAATCCCTTTTTGTGGCAATAGTACGCTTTCCTGAACAGAGTCTTTTGGCTTCTTTGTCTCCTTGTCAATTACTTCAGTATTGAATCCGAGTTCCTTTGCTACGGGTATGACTTGCATAGGACTGTCCCAGTCTACGGTACAGAAAGGGGAGAAAGATACTTCAGTATCAAACAAACTTGGTTGTGAATATGAAGACAGGAACTTCTTGCTCAGCTTAGTGTTTGATTTGACGTATTCATTAAGGTTATTACGACAATCCTCAAGGAACTTATTGTCATTGTCCATCTTGTCTTTCCATTTCTTTTCGTCAAGATGAACGCCACACCATTCAAGATATGCGATAGCAGGAACGAACCTGTTTTCTACTATGAAAGCCTTTACACATTTACGCTCTTTTGCTATAGTAATCTGGTTCTTCCTTATGTCCTGAAGATATACCACATCTCCTGCCGCATATCTGATACCTTCTACTGTCAATCCTTTAAGAGCAATCTCTTTCTGAAAAGACTTATCGAGTTCTATCCCAGTATTCCTCAACAATACATCTCCGAGCTTCATTGACACCCTTCCTGGTTTGTATCCAAGATAAAGTGTCTGCTCGCATATCATAGTATCATATACATCCAGAGGAACTATATTGTGGTTATATAGGAACTTGAGATCGAACTTTAGATTATGTCCGATGATAGGAGATTGTTCAAGGATATCCTTGTATTCTTCCGGCTTTATGCAAGAGCAGTCAACTACTATCTCTGTATGTTCTCCTGTACTGAAATCCTTGTAACCGAACTGAAGTGATATAAGTTTATTTACATGTGGATCCAGACCTGTTGTTTCTGTATCAAATTGAATTACAGGCCAGCTCCTCAATAAATCAATGCTGTCCTTCAGACTTATCTTATTTATATCCTGTAAGCCTGAAACATCTATATTATCACTTACCAAGTAAATCATCAGATTATCAGTAAATCATTCTTAAAATCAATTTTTACTTTATTACTTTGTAATGTATCACATCCAAGGATTGCTGAAATGATGATTGGATTATCGCCGCTGAGGACTCCTTTTATCATATTGAAGTCAGCAGGCATAGCATCATTGACTTCTATTTTGTGTCCGTCTATGTATATATCTGTAAACAGATGTATATCATAGTTATCTTTCTCAGCATATAATCCTATCATAGTAACTTTGTTATCTGTGTGGCAGATATGAAAGCATTCCTTGTTTTCCTTTACAAACTCCTGGTCAAAAAGAGTTACCTCTGAACCGGTGTCAAGCAATGCAAATGCTTTAACACCGGTATTGAGGCTGATTTCTACAACAGGGATATTGATAGAACTCTTAATTAGAGGTACTTTGTGCATTATATTCTTTTGGTTTTATTCTTACTACATCACTAAACAGGCTTTCAAACTCGTTGGTATACAGATTGATTTCATTCATCTTCTGGCATAAGATGCTGAATGGTGTAAACACGGTTCCTTTAATATTCATCAGATCCGCAATGAACTCCTGAGCTAACCGATAATCTTTCTCATTAGAAAATTTAAGATTATTATCAACTTGCTCATATATATCCAGAATTTGCTTTGGAAGCGTACTTCTCCGAGTCCTCAACCAGTCAGCTACACCACCTTTCCGATGAAGTAAATCCATAACAAGAGATATTGCGCCAATATAGGATCTCCAGTTATAGTTATTCATTACGTTCATTTGGAGCAAGAAATTGTCTCTTGCGTCTTTTTCATAAAAAGATACCAGACCTGTATGATATACAAGTTTAAGCACATCAACTGTCAGTTCAGTATCTGCAGATACATCTATATTTGATTCTAATACCATTTTGTTTCTGTCATAATTACCATCAAGTATAGCTTTATAAATAGAAATCGGGAAAGTATATAATGTTACTTGCGTTTCAACATATATCATTTCGGTAGTATCAAGTTCCGGAGCATTGGTTTTTACATAAGTAATAAACTCTCCCTTACTCATATTATAACTATACGGGCCTGTTACCATCGTCTTGCATGAAGGGAATATTCCAAGTCTATAATACACCCAGGAATCTACGCTGTCATTATCACGTAATGGAGGTACTACTACATAGTCAGCTGCATCAGAAGAACGCTTTATAGTATAGTTCCTTCGTATGTCATTCATGGCATATTTGGACTTTGGAATTACATGAAGCTTAGAACCCCTCGGAGGACATAATGATTCATCAATATAATCTTTCAGCTTGAACCTAAGTTTGTCTCTTAACATTTTTTGTATTGAGAATGTTTCAGGAGTAACATAAGAACTTGGTTCATATGTATAGTTGAACAATGAGTAGTCATAATACTTATTGCCACCTATTTCCAAATAAACATGTGGTATTGCGTACATATTATTTATTCAAGATATCAAGTAAGTCATTTGGACCATCTGTCACTATGTATGAAGGAACTGTTGCCTCTGTTTCTTCATAAGTGATAATCTCGTCAAGAAGTTCTTCCCAACCCTTATACTTATAATCTTTAAATGAAAGACCATCTATCTGGGACGGGTCAAACTGTGGGTATCTATAGGTTACAGGAACCATATCAGACCTGCTTATATCCGTAAACAAATATGGAAGGATAGTGTATTCACGATAGTCTTCGTTCTTGCACATTATTATTGCAAGGATGTCAGAATACACATGAGCCTGAATATCGTACCTGTATTTCAAGAAATTATCCTTGAAACCCCATCCGGGGACAGTGCTTGTCTTCAAATCAACTGGCTGAACAGTCTTGTCTTTGTGATTGACAACAAGCAAATCAGGCATAATCTTTACTTTGACTGTACGACCAGAGTTTTCGAGAACATAGTCCTCAATGAACTTAGTCTGATACAGATATTCTACATCCTTTGTGTTCTTTGTTCCAAACAGTGTACTGAGATATGGATCTTTACGGAAGATAGTAGCCATCTGTATTGCATCATCCCAATCGGCTTTGGATACGATTGCTTTACCTGACATCTTCATATCATAATACTTGCTGAACGGCAGAAGATGCTTGAGTCTTGCATCATATCCCCACCTTCCCTGATACTGGCATTCGTCACAGTACTGCATCAAGTCATCAGGAGAAAGTTCATCAAGTTTTGCATGTGGCTTATCTGTCCTGCTTGCGATATAGTCAAGAGCTTTCTTTTCTGCATCAGGCACAGTAATGTCACAGACTACATACTCATTTTCAACCTGTCTTCCATGTGTCAGGATAGCATCGAACAGAGAACCAAATTCCATTGATGGGGTAGGAGTAACCTTGTCATGCAGGGTTTTCATAGCACTGAATCCTTCTTTTGCGTATTTGGCTATTATGGAATAAGACCACGCAGGATAGTTGTGATATTCTTCTTCAGAAATGTTAACTGAATAATCTTTTAAAGAGTTCATTTTGTTGATAAATATTAATTAAATAAATAGGGGTCGGGTAGATCACATGGCGAAACAAATTACAATAGCGTGAAAAGTAAAAAGCAAGTATAATGACAATAACCCTACCCAATCGGCTATCACTAGTGGATTTACCCCCTATTTATCTAAAGACATAAACACTTTACAACACAACTAAAACACTTTCATTACAAAGGCTAACAAATTGTTGTTAAGCAAATGTAACAAAAGTGTTTTAATAATACAATACCTAAAGTTGCTTTTATGAAATAATCATAGCAATCTTTGGTTCGAACAGCAGTTTGTTGGTCTGGTTCTTATGGTCGGAAGTAATAGACTTGACCATGTGATAAATCAGATCCTTGCTGAATAGCATCTTTCCTCCCTTCTCCTCATTGTCTATGAAGTCAATCAATCTGTTTGTGATTGTAGATACAGGAGTCTTTTCCGGAGAATCAAGCCATGAGTTCACATAGTTGATGAAACGCCTTTCAAGAAGAGATGCAATGTCTGGACGATACTTGCCGTCAGAGTCATACAGAGTATTCTCAAGCTTGTCCTTCGCTGTGTTCCATCCGTCAAGAAGCATCTCCTTTGGCTGTACAAGAAGGTGCATCTTGTTCCTGATAAACAGGTTAAACATACTGGAGAACTTTCCACCTTCATCCTTGAAGCATCCCTTTGAGATGGTATTGATGAAGCTGAGGCTTTCAGGAGTATCCCAGTTTTTGATGCTTCTAATCATATTGGTGAACATCACGAAGCTTCTTGGATTACAAATCCTGTTTCCATCTGCATCTGCATTGAAAAGCTGCTCATGATACGACAACACGAAATTGATGCAACGTCCATCTACATTCTCCTTCTCTGCCCAACGTGCCCAGGCATCAAGATCGAACATCACATCATAAAGAAGATACCTTGTCTGCTCTGCCTCATCCTGACCGATAACGTTGTAATTACCGTTATCTGGATTAGTAGTAAGAACTACGGTAGTATGCTTCGGGAGAGTCCAGGAAATATACTTGTGTTCCCAAATCAAGTCCATCAACGCCTGAGTGATAGACTTTGTTCCTCTGGTATAATCATCAAGAAGCAGGATATTTCCGTTCTCATTGTACTCAGGAACCCATGCTGGCTTAGCATAAGACATCCTTGTTTTGCCAGTCTGACGAATCAAGGTATTCTTGTCATAAGAATCAATCTGCTTTCCAGTAAGCCATACCTTGTTTGGAAGAATCTGTGCCTTGACATTACCATCTGCATCCTTGACCTTTTTTGCAATCTGGCATTCATATTCAGTAATAGGATAGCCAATGATGTCACCAACCTCATCCATTTGGGCGACATTAATCTTGGTAAATCCCATATTCCTTTCTTCCGCTACCTGCTTTACCACAGATGTCTTTCCAATTCCTGCTTCTGCCTGAAATGCTATACCAATAGGAGTGATATGCATCTCGTCTTCGAGAACCTTATTGTTGTCAATAGTATAGTTAAGGAGATCCTTAACTTCTGTCATTCTGATTGTAGTTGTAGTCATACTGTTGTGTTGTTATTGTTTATTGTTGATTAGAGCTGTTTAAGAATGCCATTCCAAGCCGCAAACGAAAGTTATCCCGTTCTTTACTGCTTCTTCACTTAGATTCTTTGCAGCCTTTTCAGCCATTCTGTACTTGGTATCCAATGTATTCCAGTTGGAATCTGAAATAATCTTTCTGCTTCCGCATACAGGGCAAGCTGTAAATTTCTGCCCATAATGAAGATTAATGGAAGAATTACAATGAGGACAAGTTACCTTACTGGCTTTTCTACCATAAGCAATAGTAAGGTTGTCCTTGAAGTTAAGATACTCCTTATATTTTACACAGAAGTTTGCAAAGGCATTTTGGAATCCTTTGGATACCTTCTTTTCAGTGTATGCAGCTATATAAGCAGTACAATTTGAATGATAACTGGTATTAGTTACGTAAGTTGCAGCTTCTTCATGGGTAGTGAAAATCTTATTTGTTACCAGTACCCGCTCAACTTCCTGTCTTCCGTAATAATCTGTATCAAACTCAAATCCTTTGAAGCTGTTAATGAGAACAAGTGGGTTTGTGTTCTCTTCTGTGTGCCATTCGTGCATAATTAATTGTTATTGTTTCTTTGGGATAAATACTACTGATGCTCCGTTCCTTCTGTATCTCTGTCTGTCATGATTCCCATCCGATGAAATAACCCAGAGCGTTTCTTTTGGGGTATCACTCGGAATATCTGAATAACCGTCAGTAAAATAAACCAAAGCATCATATTTACGTCTATTGTTGTTAAAAAGTGTTATAACTGGTTGAAAATCAGTACCTCCACCTCCATGTACTGTTTCTGGAATTAAACCTGTGAACTCATATTCATGTTGAATAGTTGAATCACATTCTACAACATGGAACGAGGCTGTTTCTGAAAGTGTCTTAATCTGTCCGAAGAACTCTTTGTATTCTGGTATACAGACAGAGCCAGAAGTATCAACCGCTACAAGAATATAAGACTTCCGTTGATGTCTGTTACCTGCTGCATCAGGAAATCTCTTGGACTCACGTTTCTTGGACTTTCGAATCAAGTCTGTAAACTCATTACCGAGATACCTCCTGAAATACCTTTTCCAGTCTGTAACAGGTCTTGGTTTTTGACGGATCTTCTCAATCTTTTGAAGCATTTCACCTGGAATAGTACCACGATTTTTCTCAACTTCTTCTGCTGCAAGCTGTATCAGAGACTCTACAAGATTCCTGGTATATTCCTGTTCAGCTGGAGTTTCATCATCAGGCCAGATTGTATGGTCATCAAACAATCCTTCATCCAGTTCCTCATCAGGTTTACTACTCTTTCCTGTACCGGAAGAACTATTATTATTTTGTTGGGAATTCTCCTGCTCGGATTCATCATCAGCTTCATTCTCAGTATCATCTTCTTCCTCATCATTCCAGTCATCATCTTCTTCCTCATCATTCCAGTCATCATCTTCGTCTGATTGTCCAGTACTGGAAGGTTTAGGCAGAGGACTGTTATTGTCTTGTGAGTCTTGTTGCTGTTGTTCCTGTTGTTGTTTTGTAATTCTTGAGAAATATTCTCTTGTTCCAAGTCTTTTTTCCCATCCATAAGTATCAGGCGTAACAATGTTTACATCAACCTTTGAAGTGTCAATGTAACTGTTCACCTCCATATCGGCAGCTATGTTCCTTATCTTCTGAACATCTGGAGTAGGATTCTTATTTTCCCATATGTCGAAATGGTTGAATGCTATATGAAGAACTTCATGCTTAAGCAGTTCAAGAGCAGTAT
>Ga0256405_10001389_pt1 | contig 66356 bp, 65 predicted proteins | sample RumenRJG_02DNA_FD_189096 | JGI IMG/M metagenome (GOLD analysis project Ga0256405, IMG submission 189096) | Bovine rumen microbial communities from Lethbridge, Alberta, Canada - RJG_02 | ecosystem: Host-associated > Mammals > Digestive system > Stomach > Rumen | place: Canada: Alberta... | reverse complement strand
AATTTAAAGCTATAAATGCTTTAATTACTAATTTCCATTTACCAAAATCAACATTAGTAATGTTAGTAAGTGCATTAGCGTCTAAAGAATATATAATGAAAGCTTATAATGAAGCAATAAAAGAAAAATATAGATTTTTCTCATTTGGAGATTCAATGTTTATAAAATAGGTGATAATATGACAGAGGGTTTTGATATTTTGAATAGTGCAATTGACGACTATATTAAAAGTTCTAATATGATAGGTGAAGAAGATTTAATATTAGTTTCAAAATTGACTGATATAATATTATCTAATAAAGAAGTATATTTTGATTATAAATATGATAAAAAATATTCACTAAAGGAAAGTGATAAAATAGTTAAAAATTTTTTATCATCATTAAATCCATACTATGAAGAGTATTATGAAATGCGTAAAAAAGATGGGACTATATTATTTGATCATCAACCACAAACTGATGAATCAGCATTCTCATCATATGATCCAATAGATAATAAAAGAATTATTTATATACCATTAGATAATACTTTAGAAGATAGTTTTGCAATTGTACATGAATTAATGCATGATATAAATTTGGATATAAGTCTTATTAATCAAACAAGATTTGCATATACAGAAGGTTTATCTTTGTTAGGTGAATTATTATTAGAAGATTATTTAAAAGAAAGAAATGTTAAACAATATAATAATCCTACTAATAAAGGATTATATTCATTAAAATCAAAAGCGATTGAAGTAAGTTTAAATCTTAATTTGATAAAAAAATATTTAATTGATGGATATATAAATACTGCTAATCTATTAGAAATATTAGATTTATATCCTGAGAATTATGCAGATGATTTAAGCATTACAATATATAAAATAACTGATAGTAAGGAATTAACTTTAGACGAAGAACAAAGATATATAATTGGTGGTTTAATAGCTACTTATATGTATGATAGAATAAAAAGTAATAAATATAATCTAATGGAATTATTTGAATTAAATCAAATGTTAAAATATTATAATTTTGATCAAGTATTAGATTATTTAGATTTAGATTATAATGAGATAGATTTAGAACCTTCTGCTTATAAAAAGTTAGAAGAAAAATATAAAAAATACCTAAAAAGTAGGTGATAATATGACAGAAAAGGATTATCAAGAATTAAATGATTATTTAAGTGATATATGGCAATATTTATATGATAAAGATTGGATGTTATTAAATAACATAGAAGTAATAGCCAGATTTAATGCTGCTTTTAGAAGTGTAATTAAAGATTATGATTTAAAAAGAGATTACAAACAAAATCATATAACATTTAACGAAGTATATTTATTAGCACGTGAAATAATTGAAACAATAAATCCTAAATATTTAGAAGATTATGATAATTTATTATCATCAGGTGAACTAGATTTTGATTATGAAAATGAATTAAGAGATTCAAGGTCAATGCATATTTTTACTGCTGGGAAATCTTTTGATTTAATTGATATTAAAAGAAATTTTAATTATGAAGATGTAGTCACTCTTATACATGAATATATACATTATACGAATGGAAAAATAAATGAAGATTTAGAAAATCGTCATATGTTAACAGAATATGTATCAATTTATTTTGAAATGTATGCTAGAGATTATTTAATAAATAAAGGAATACCAAAAGAAGAGTTTTATTATAATGATAGAATAATATCAGCATATAATTATGGACTAGATATAACAGATTATGAACTAATATTTATCTCATATCAAAAATATGGAAAAATAACAGAAGAAACATATAAAGATTTAAATGCTTCTGTTATTAATATACCTAAAGAAATGTTTGAAAAAGAATGTAAAAATTTTTTAGAAAAATGTAAAAAACTAGATAAAGAATACCAGCATGATATATTATATGAAGCAGATTTTAATCATAAAAAATATTCAGATAAATTAACTGCTAATATAGATACTGATTATCGTTATTTATTTGGTACTGCATTTGCTATATATACAAGAGAACTTAATGATATAGATAGTGTTATTAAATTGAATGATAATTTAAATAATGAAATGTTATCATTAGATGATTTACTTAAAATGGTTCATATTGATTTTGACAATCCTTCATTAAGAAATGAATTATTATCTAGTCTAACAAGATATTTAGAAAAATATAATAACAAGGTGATTAAATGATAATATGTATTGTGGGACCTACTGGTGTAGGTAAAACAAAATTAAGTGTTGAACTTGCTAAAATACTAAATGGAGAAATAATTAATGCTGATTCAACACAAGTATATAGAGGATTAGATATCGCAACTGCTAAAGTAACAGAAGAAGAAAAAGAAAATATTCCTCATCACTTATTTGATATAAAAGATATAACAGAAGATTATACAGTTTTTGATTATCAAAAAGATGCTAGAAATTGTATACAAGATATATTAAATAGAGGAAAAACTCCAATATTAGTAGGTGGAACTGGTTTATATATTAAAGCTTGTTTATATGATTATCAATTTGAAGAAGAAAAAGAATTAAGAGATTATTCTAAATATAGTGATGAAGAATTATATCAAATGTTATTAGATGTAGATAACAACACAAATATACATCCTAATAATAGAAAAAGAGTTGAAAGAGCTCTAAATTACTATTATTCTAATAATAAACCAATGAGTGAAAAAGAGAATACTGATAAATTACTATATGATACAGTATTTATAGGTCTTACAACTGATAGAGATAATTTATATGATAGAATCAATAAAAGAGTAGATGTAATGGTTAAAGATGGATTGTTAGATGAAGCCAAAAGAGTATTTGAATCTAATATAAGAACTAAGGCTGTTCTAACACCTATTGGATATAAAGAATTATTTCCATATTTTGAAGGTAAATCTTCTTTAGAAGAATGTTTAGATTTAATAAAACAAAATAGTAGAAGATATGCTAAAAGACAATATACATGGAATAATCATCAAATACCTGTTAATTGGTTTAATACTAATTATGATAATTTTGATGAAACAGTAAATGAGGTAAAAGAGTTTATAGGAGGGATAAAATGACACCACATAATGAAGCAAAAATAGGTGAAATAGCAAGTACTGTATTAATGCCAGGAGATCCATTACGTGCTAAATACATAGCTGAAACTTTTTTAGATAATCCTAAATTAGTAAATCAAGTTAGAGGAATGTATGCATATACAGGAACATATAAAGGAAAAGATATAACTGTAATGGCAAGTGGAATGGGTATGCCTAGTATTGGTATTTATTCATATGAATTATATAAGTTTTATAACGTAGATAATATTATTAGAATAGGATCTGCAGGTTCATATGTTAAAGAATTAAATATTTATGACATTTTACTTGTAGATAAAAGTTATTCTGAATCTAGTTATGCTAATACACAAAATGGAGAAACTAAAAATATTTTAGAATCATCTAAATATTTAAATGATATTATAATTAATACATCAAAAGAATTAAATATTAATATCCAAGTTGGAACTGCTCATAGTAGTGATGTATTTTATAAAGAAGATAATAAATATGAAGAATTGGTTGAAAAATATAATACAAAAGCAGTAGAAATGGAATCATTCGCACTATTTCATAATGCTAATGTATTAGGTAAAAATGCTACTTGTTTACTAACTATTTCAGATAGTTTTATAACAAATGAAGAAACAACTAGCGAGGAACGTCAAACTCATTTTAATGAAATGATAAAATTAGCGTTAGAATCTGCATTAAAACTATAATTAATTCCATAATAAAAAGAGGTGATAATATGAAGTATCAAAAAATAGTGAAGGATAATTATAATTTACATATTATTAATACTGATAAATTTAAAACAATAAATGTTAGAATTAATTTTAAAAGAAAAATAAAAAAAGAAGAAATAACTATACGTAATTTACTAAATGATTTACTTATAAATACATCTAAAAAATATCCTACATCTAGGGATATTGAAATAGAAACAGAAGATTTATACAATGTTGGAGTTGGTTCTACACCTTATAAATCTGGTAATTATCATATTATTTCATTTAGAGAATCATTTTTAGATGAAAAATATACTGAAAAAGGTATGAATGAAAAATCAATAGAATTTTTACTTGAATTAATATTTAATCCTAATGTTAAAGATAAAAAATTTGATAAAGAATATTTTGATTTAATTAAAAAAACTGTTGAAGATGATATTTCAAGTATAAAAGATAATCCAGGTAAATATAGTCTTATTAAACTATTTGAATCTATGGATGATGGTCCATTATCATATAGATCATGTGGATATTTAAAAGATTTAAAGAAAATAAATGAAGAAAATATTTATGAGTATTATAAATCTGTACTAAAAGAAGATGTAATTGATATTTTTATTATTGGTAATATTAATGAAAAAAAATTAGATATATTTGATAAATATATAAAAAATAATAATAAAATTGAATATAAAGAGTCACATTTTATTGAATTAAATCCTATTAATGATGAATTAGAAGTAAAAGAATCAATAACTAATAATCAATCTAAATTAGCAATGGGTTTTACTACTGATAATTTAACTGATTTTGAATTAAAATATGTTTTAGCACTCTATTCATTAATATTAGGAGGAGGTCCTAATTCTAAATTATTCCAAAATGTAAGAGAAAAAAATTCACTATGTTATTATATAAATACAAGTATTGCAGTATTATCAAAAATAATGACTTTAACTGCAGGTATTAATTCAAAAGATTATAAAAAAACAATAGAATTAATAAATATTGAATTAGATAAAATGAAAAAAGGTGAATTTACTACTAAAGATATCGAAGATGCAAGAAAAATATATATTAATGGATGTAATGAAATATATGATGCTCCAATGGCTATAATAAATAATTATTTATCATCTGAATATGGTGGATTAGATTTAGTAGAAAAAAGATTAAGAGAAATAAAAAAAGTTACTAAAAAAGATATAGTTAGTGTTGCAAATAAAGTAAATATTAATAAAATATTCTTATTAGAAGGGACATTAAATAATGAAAAAGAAAAAACTAAATAAATTAGATTTAGATATATATGAAGAAACATTAGATAATGGTCTAAGAATTTTTGTAATACCAAAAAATGATGTTAATAATGTTTATGCAACATTTACTACTAATTATGGATCAATTCAAAATGAATTTGTTCCTATAGGTGAAAATGAAATGATTAAAGTTCCAGATGGAGTAGCTCATTTTCTAGAACATAAAGTATTTGAACAAAAAGATGGTAAAGATCCATTTGAATTTTATTCAAAATCAGGATCAGATTGTAATGCTAATACATCAAACTTTAAAACAACATATTTATTTGTAGGACAAGATAATATACTAGAAAATCTAAATTATTTATTAGACTTTGTTCAAGCACCATATTTTACAGATGAAAATGTTAAAAAAGAAAAAGGGATTATTGAACAAGAATTAAAAATGTATCAAGATAATCCTTTTGCTCATCCAGGTGAAGTATTAACGTATAATTCTTTTATAGAACATCCTATTAAAATATCAGTAGGAGGAACAGTAGAAAGTATATATGAAATTACTAAAGAAGATTTATATAAATGTTATAATACTTTCTATCATCCATCAAATATGTTTGTTTGTGTAACAGGTAATGTAAAACCAAAAGAAATAATTAAAACAATAAAAGAAAATCAAAAAAATAAACATTTTGAAGAAGCTAAAAAGATAAAAATAAAAACATATAATGAGCCAGATAATGTTGAAAAAAAAGAAGATACTATAAATATGAATATTACTATACCAAAGGTATTAATATCATATAAATTTAATATAGAAAATACTGGTTTAAGTAAAAAACAAGTAAGTAGTTTTATATCTTTTTATACTAATTTAAAATTAGGACCAGTATCATTATTAAATGAAAGATTAAAAAAAGATAATATAATTACCAAGGATATTGTTTTTTATCATATTAAAACTGATAAACATTTATTACTTGTTATTGAAGCTGATACTAAAAAACAAAAAGAATTAATTAATGAAATAGATAAAGAATTTAAATTATTTAATATAACATTAAAAGAATTTAATAGAGAAAAAAAGGTTGGAATAGCGTCTTGTATATATATGAGTGATAATATATTTAGTTTAAATGGTGCGGTTATGAATGATATTATTCAAGATAATAAAGTAGAGTATAATTTATATAATTTCTATAAAAAACTTGATTATAAAGATTTTACTAAATTTATTAAAAATCTCAATTTTGAAAATAGATCTATATTATATGTTAATCCTAAAAACTAGTTGAAAATAACTAGTTTTTTTTGTATAATTATTCTAGAGTGATGATATGAAAAAGAAAAATAGACGTAAAAAAAGAAAATTAAAAATAGGTAGAATATTAATCGCATTATTTATTCTAGTTTTTATTGTGTGTTTAATTAAACAAGCGTGTAGATTTCCTATAAAAAATATCTTTATAGAAGGTAATAATATATTATCAGATCAAGAAATAATTGATCTAGCTAAAATACAAGATTATCCTTCAATGTTTAAATATTCAAGTAATAAAATAGAAAAAAATATCGAAAAAAGTGATTATATAAGTAAAGCAAAAGTAACTAAAAAGAATTTTAAACAAATATATATTAAAGTAGAGGAAAATATAGTATTATTCTATAATGCTTCTAATAAAAAAAGTGTTTTATATAATGGTAAGGAAATAAATAAAGAACTAGAAGGACCAATATTAATTAATTATGTACCTGATAAAGTATATAAAAAATTAATTGAACAAATGAGATTGGTTGATTTAGATATTATAAATAGAATTTCTGAAATAAAATATGATCCATCTAAAGTAGATGAAGAAAGATTCTTATTTACTATGTCAGATGGTAATTATGTATATGTAACATTAGAGAAATTAGAAAATATTAATAATTATGTAAAAATAAGTTTAGAAATAATTAATAAATTTGGTAATAAAAATGGTACATTAAATTTAGATGCTGGAGAATACTTTGAAATATTTAATGATTAGAAGAAATTTCTAATCTTTTCTTTATAAAATATTGTTATTTTAATAAATTTATAGTATAATTATTTTTAGATTGTAGGAGATGATAAAGTGAGGAATGTGTATACTAGTTTAGACATCGGAACAGATTCTATTAAAATAGTTGTATGCCAATTATATAATAATAAATTAAATCTACTTGCTGCATCATCTGTTAAGTCTGAAGGTATAAAAAAAGGAATGATAGTTAATCAAGAAACAGCTTCTAATTCTATTAAAAAAGCAATTAATGAAGTAGAAGAAATGTTAGGAATAGAAATAAAAAAAGTAATTGCTTCTATACCAAATGATAAATCAGAATTCTTTATGGTAAGTGGTAAAACTTCTGTAAGTAGTGAAAGTGAAATAACTGGTAAAGAAGTTGCTAAAGTATTAGAAAGTTCTTTAAAAAATCTTGATATAGGTGATAATGAAATAGTAAATATAGTTCCAATAGATTTTACATTAGATAACCAAGTTGGATTACAAGATCCAAGAGGTAAAATAGGGCATATGTTGTCATCTAGAGCTGTTGTATCTACTGTACCTAAAAAAAATATGTATAACATAGTAAGTATATTAGAAAATATTGGATTAGAAGTAGTAGATATATCTCTTAATTCAATTGGTGATATTAATACTTTTAGAAATAGAACAACTGCTAATCAAATGGGAGCAATTATAAATATTGGTTATGATTCATCAAGTATTACAATATATAATAAAGATATAGCAATAAAAAGCTCTGTAATTGATTTAGGTAGTAAAAATATTGATAGTGATATTGCTTATATTTATAAAATATCATTAGCTGATTCAATTAAATTAAAAGAAAAATTTGCATTATCTCATAAAAGATATGCTGGTAAAAATGAATTTTATGAAATATCTAATAAATTTGGAGAAAAACTAAAAGTTAATCAATTTGAAATATCAGAAATAGTAATGTCTAGAATTGAAGAAATTCTAACATTAGCACGAAAAGAAATAAATCTTTTGACAAATCGTGATGTAGATTATATAATAATAACTGGTGGTACTAGTAGTATGGATAGCTTTAATGTTATTACAGAAGAAATACTTGGAAATAACGCTAAAGTAGGAAGTATTAAGGTATTAGGAGTTAGAAATAATAAGTATTCATCAGCCGTAGGAAACATTATATATTTTATTAATAAATTAAAGTTAAGAAATATGGAATATACAATGGTTGATGATTATGAATATGAAGAAGAAAATAAAATAATGAATGTAATAAATGATTCAATGCTAGGTAAAGTATTTGGATACTTTTTTAAGGAGGATTAAGACATGTTTGGATTAGAAATGGATCAATTAGCAAAAATTAAAGTAATAGGTTGCGGTGGTGGAGGTTGTAACGCCGTAAATAGAATGATTGAATCTGGTGTTAAAGGAGTAGAATTTATTGTTGCTAATACAGATTACCAAGTATTAGTTAAATCAAATGCACCAGTTAAAATTCAAATGGGAAAAGAATTAACAAATGGACTAGGAGCAGGAGCAAATCCAGAAATTGGTAGAGAAGCTGCACTAGAAAGTAAAGATGAAATTAGAGCAGCACTAGAAGGAGCTGATATGGTATTCATCACTTGTGGTATGGGTGGTGGAACTGGAACAGGTGCAGCCCCAATAGTAGCTCAAATTGCTCAAGAACTTGGAGCACTTACAGTTGGTATTGTTACTAAACCATTCTCATTTGAAGGTAAAAAACGTATGAATTATGCTATAGAAGGTTTAAATGAACTAAAGAAAAATGTTGATACATTAATCGTTATTCCAAATGATAGATTAAGAGAAATTATTGATAAATCAACTTCATTAGTAGATTCATTTAAAGAAGTAGATAATGTACTAAGAAGAGGTGTTCAATCAATTTCTGATTTAATCGCAGTTGCAGGTTTAATTAACCTAGACTTTGCAGATGTTAAAACAGTTATGGAAAAACGTGGAAATGCCTTAATTGGTATTGGTATGGGTGTAGGTGAAAATAGAGCAGTTGAAGCTGCTAAAGAAGCCGTTACATCACCACTTCTAGAAGCAAGTATTGATGGAGCAACAGATGCTATTATCAATGTAACAGGTGGTTCTAATTTAACTTTATTTGAAGTAGAAGAAGCAGCTGAAGTAATTAGATCAAGCGCTAATACAGATATTAATACAATCTTCGGAGCAGTTATTAATGAAAACTTAAATGATGAAATAATTGTTACAGTAATTGCTACTGGATTTGATAATAATAAAGAAAAAACAGTAGAAACTGAAATAACTAGAACTATGGATCAACCAGAAGAATCAGATGATGAAGGTGACGATACTGATATTCCAGCATTCTTAAGAAAAAGAGTATTCTAAAATATAAAAACTCTGGAAAATATTTCTAGAGTTTTTTTCTTTACAAAGTGTAAACTATTTAATATAATATTGATATTCAAAAAAACTTATTGCGAATTTCTGTTCGCTATGATATAATGGTGAAGGTGATTATATGGATAAGATAATTATAAAAGGTGCTAGAGAAAATAATTTAAATAATATAAATATTGAATTACCTAAAGATAAACTAATTGTCATGACAGGTGTATCAGGATCAGGTAAATCTTCTTTAGCTTTTGATACTATATATGCTGAAGGTGAAAGAAGATATGTTGAAAGTCTATCAGCTTATGCTAGACAGTTTTTAGGTGGTTCAGAAAAACCAGATGTTGACTCTATTGAAGGATTATCACCAGCTATATCGATAGATCAAAAAACAACTAGTAAAAATCCTCGTAGTACAGTTGGTACAGTAACAGAAATATATGATTATTTAAGATTATTATTCGCAAGAATAGGTATACCTTATTGTCCAACACATAATAAACCAATAACTAGCCAAAGTATAGAAGAAATGACTAATCAAATACTAAAACTAGAAGAGAATACTAAAATAAGAGTATTATCTCCAATTATATATGGTGAAAAGGGAACTCATCAAGATACATTTGAAAAATTAAAAAAAGATGGTTTTGTTAGAGTTATTGTTGATAATGAAGATTATGATTTATCTGAAGAAATAAATTTAGAAAAAAATAAAAAACATAATATATTAGTTATTATAGATAGATTAATAATAAAAGAAGGAATTAGAAGTAGATTATATGAAGCTATTGAACTTGCTTCAAACTTATCAAAAGGGAAAGTAGTAATAGATGTAGTAGGTAGTAAAGAGATAGTTATGAGTGAAAAATATGCATGCCCAGATTGTGATTTTTCTCTACCAGAACTAGAACCACGTATGTTTTCATTTAATGCCCCTTATGGTGCATGTTCTGAATGTAAAGGTTTAGGAGTAAAAATGAAAATTGATGAAGACTTAGTAATACCAGATAGAAATTTATCAATTAATGAAGGAGCAATTAAAGTACTAAATCTAAAAGATGATACCAATATCATATCAACACAAATAAGTACTGTATGTAATTATTATGATATTGATATGGATGCGAAAATTAAAGACATTGATAGAAAAAAATTAGATATTCTACTTTTTGGAACACCAGATATTTTAGAATTTAAATATGTATCTAAAAATGGTAATAGAAGAACTCAAAGAGATTTTTATGAAGGAGTTATTACTAATTTAGAAAGAAGATTTGTAGAAACAAAATCAGGATGGATTAGAGAATGGATAGAAGGATATATGACAGAACTTCCATGCCCTAAATGCCATGGAGCACGTCTAGATGATTCAATTTTATCTGTTAGAGTAAATGGAAAAAATATTTATGAAGTAACTTTAATGAGTATTAAAGATTTACATGAATTTATAACAAACTTAAAATTAACTAAAGAACAACAAGAAATAGCAAATTTAATAGTAAAAGAAATAGAATCTAGATTACATTTCTTAATAAATGTAGGATTAGATTATTTAACACTAGCACGTTCTGCAGCTACTTTATCAGGTGGAGAAGCACAACGTATTAGACTTGCTACGCAAATAGGTTCAAGATTAACAGGAGTATTATATGTACTAGATGAACCAAGTATTGGTCTACATCAAAGAGATAATGATCGATTAATTAATTCATTAATAGAAATGAGAGATCTAGGAAATACCTTAATAGTAGTAGAACATGATACAGATACAATGTTACAAGCTGATTATTTAGTAGATATAGGTCCAGGAGCAGGTATTCATGGTGGTAATGTTATGGCTGCTGGAACACCTGAAGAAGTAATGAAAGTAAAGGATAGTATAACCGCTAAATATTTAAGAGGAGAACTTAAAATAGAAGTACCTGATAAAAGAAGAAAAGGTAATAAAAAATATCTAGAAATAAAAGGTGCAAAAGAAAATAATTTAAAAAATATTAATGTTAAAATACCTTTAGGCACATTTACTTGTGTAACCGGAGTATCAGGATCAGGTAAGTCTACATTAATAAATGAAATACTATATAAAGTATGTAGAAATAATTTATATAAAACTAAAGAAAAGCCAGGTAAATATAAAGAAATAAAAGGACTTGATTATATTGATAAAGTAGTAGATATATCTCAAAGTCCAATTGGTAGAACACCACGTTCTAATCCAGCAACTTATACAGGAGTATTTGATGATATAAGAGATGTATTTGCTGAAACTAAAGAAGCTAAATTAAGAGGATATGATAAAGGAAGATTCTCATTTAATGTTAAAGGCGGAAGATGTGAAGCATGTTGGGGAGATGGTGTAAAACGTATAGAAATGCACTTCTTACCAGACGTATATGTTCCATGTGAAGTATGTGGAGGTACTCGTTATAATACTGAAACATTACAAGTTAAATTTAAAGGAAAATCAATATATGATGTACTTGAGATGCAAGTAGAAGAAGCATATGAATTCTTTGAAAATGTTCCTAAAGTAAGAAATAAACTACAAATGCTAATGGATGTTGGTTTATCATATATTAAATTAGGACAATCTGCTCCTACATTATCAGGTGGTGAAGCTGCACGTGTTAAATTAGCAAAAGAATTACAAAAGAAACCAACTGGTAAATCATTATTTATATTAGATGAACCATCAACTGGATTACATACAGATGATATTAAAAAACTATTAGTAATACTTCAAAGAATAGTAGATAATGGTGATACAGTAGTAGTAATAGAACATAATTTAGACATTATTAAAGTAGCCGATTATATTATTGACTTAGGTCCAAATGGTGGAGAATATGGTGGAGAAGTAATTGCTAAAGGTACACCAGAAGAAGTCGCAAAAGTAAAAGAAAGTTATACAGGACAGTACTTAAAAAAATATTTATAAAAAGTATACTAAATTAGTATACTTTCTTTATTTTTTATATTTAAATTATCTTTAATTAATTCATATTCATCTTCAGATAATTCAATAATATATTTAACTTTATCATTAAATTCTTTATTAATAATATTACAATTTTTTAATAAATTATCTATTTTTTTAGTATCATCATAATCAAATTCAATAGTTAATCTATATCCATTAATTAATTCTTTAATTAGAGTATTATTTAAAGCTTCTGTAACTGATTTAGTATAAGCTCTAACAAGTCCTCCAGCTCCTAATTTAATGCCACCAAAATATCTAACAACTATACATAATATATGATTTAAATCATTACTTTCAAGTACATTTAAAATAGGCATACCTGCAGTACCACCTGGTTCATTATCATCACTAAATCTTTTAACATTATCTATTATATATGCAAAACAATGATGAGTCGCATCTTTATATTCATCTTTAATTTCATCTAAATATTTTTCCACTTCATCAGTATTATCTACTTTATATAAATAACAGATAAATTTAGATTTATTAATAATATAAGTATTATTAACATCATTTTTAATTGATTTCATAAAATCACCACTATAATTTTAACACATTATGGTATAATATTACAAATGGGTGATATATATGGATTTAATAAAACAAAAATTAGAGCTACTTCCAGATAAACCTGGATGTTACTTAATGAAGAATAAAGATAATGTTATTATATATGTAGGAAAAGCAAAAAAACTAAAAAGAAGAGTTTCTTCTTATTTTAATAGAATACATACAGGTAAAACAGCAAAGCTTGTAAGTGAAATAGTTGATTTTGAATATATAGTTGTTGAAACAGAAACAGAATCATTAATACTAGAAATAAATTTAATAAAAAAATATGATCCAAAATATAATATATTACTTAGAGATGATAAATCTTATCCATATATTGAATTAACTAATGAGAGTGTACCAAGACTTAATATTGTAAGACATTTAGGAAGAAAGAAAAATAAAGATAGATTATATGGACCATATCCTAATGTTACTGCTGCAAGATCAGTAGTAAATCTACTTAATAGAATATATCCTTTACGTAAATGTAATACTTATCCTAAAAAGCCATGTCTATATTACCATATAGGTCAATGTCTAGGATATTGTGTATATAAAATAGAACCAGAAAAAATAAAACAAATGGAAAAAGAAATAATTGAATTTTTAAAAGGTAACTACGATAATGTAGAGGAAAAACTTACTAAAGAAATGATTAATTATTCTAATAATTTAGAATATGAAAAGGCAAAAGAAATAAAAGAATTATTAGATTATATTAAAATAACTTTAACAAAACAAAAAATAGAAGTAGATAATGTTGATAGAGATGTTATTGGATATTATGAATTTAAAGGTTATTTATCAATTCAAATATTCTTTATTAGAAATGGTAGAATTCAAGGTAGAGTATCTAAAGTATTAGAAATAGTTGATGAAATAGGTGAAGAATTAACTAGATTTATTGCTACTTTCTATACAAAAGAAGTATTAGTACCTAAAGAAATATTAGTACCAAATATAGTTGATAATAAACTACTTGAAGAATATTTAAATACACATATTTTAGTACCACAAAAAGGTATGAAAAATAAACTAATAGAAATGGCAAATGAAAATGCTAAAATAAAAATAGAAGATGATTATGAATTAATAAAAAAAGATCTAGATAGAACATACAACGCTAATCAAGAATTAATGCATATTTTAAATATGGATAAATTAGATCGAATAGAATTATTTGATAATGCTCATTTATTTGGTACATATAATGTATCAGGAATGGTTGTATTTAAAGATGGAAATCCATCAAAAAACGATTATCGTAAATATAAAATATCAGTAGATAAAAATGATGATTATGGAACAATGAGAGAAGTAATATATAGAAGATATTTTAGAGTTTTACGTGATGATTTAGAAAAACCAGATTTAATAATAGTAGATGGAGGAATTGGTCAAATAAATGTAGCTAGAGAAGTATTAAATAGTTTAAATATGAATATTAAAGTAGTAGGACTTAAAAAGGATAATAAACATACAACAGAAGCATTACTAGCTAATGATCCAATTGAAGAGATAAGTATTGATAAAAAAAGTAATTTATTTTATTACTTAGAAAGAATGCAAGATGAAGTTCATAATTTTACCATTAGTTATCATAAACAAATAAGAAGTAAAGGAGCTATATCTTCAATTTTAGATAATATAGATGGTATTGGTGAAGTAAGAAAAAAAGAATTACTTAAAAAATATAAAACAATATCTAAAATGAAAGAAGCATCTATAGAAGATTTAGATACTATTTTACCTCATGATGTATCAATTAATTTAAAAGAAGCATTAAAAGATATGTAAAGTTATGTCAAGTTTTTTGTAATTGCTTGAAGAAGGTTAAAATATATTATATTATGATAATAGGTAGGTGATAATATGATATATCCTTCTATTGATAAATTATTAAATCAAGTAGGTTCAAAATATTTACTTGTTAATGTTGTTTCTAAAAGAGCAAAAGAACTACAAGATAAAAAAAATTTTCAAATGAAAGAAAATGAGTATAAATCTACTAAAGAAATAGGAAGGGCATTAGAAGAAATATCTAATGAATTAATACATTTAAATTAAATGTATTTTTTTGTTCACAAATATATGTTCGTATGTTATAATTGTATTAGGTGATACTATGAAAATAGAAAAAATAAAAAAACTAAGTAACAATAAATATAAAATAGTATTTGATAATAAAGAATCAATTACTACTTATGAAGATGTTATCTTAGAAGAAAATATATTATATAAAAAAGAATTAGATACTGAATTAATAAATAAAATTAATATTAAAAATAATTATTATAAAGTATATACAAAAACCCTAAAATATATAATGACTAAATTAAGAAGTGAAAAAGAAATAAAAGAATATTTAAATAAAGAATTGTTAGAAGAAAAAGATAAAATAAAAATAATAAATAAATTAAAAGAAAATAGAATGTTAAATGATGATAATTATTATATCGCATATATTTCAGATAGAATAAGACTATCTAATGATGGACCATATAAGATAAAAAATTATTTATTAGAACACAATATAGAAGAATCAAAAATAGAAGAAGAACTATCTAAATATAATGAAGAAATATATAGTAAATTAGAAAAATTAATTAATAAAAAAATTAAAACTAATAAAGATTCTAATTATATAATGAAACAAAAAATAACAAATTATTTTATTAATTTAGGTTATTCCAAATCTATGATTGATGAAATATTAAGTAATATAAATGTTGATAATACAGATTTAATAAAAAAGGAATATGAAAAACAATATAAAAAATTATCAAGAAAATATAGTGGTGAAGAATTAACGTATAAAATAAAAAATAATTTATATAAAAAGGGATTTAAAATAGATGAAATAAACAAAATATTATGATATAATATCATATGTGTGGAGGTTTTGGTATGGATAAAATATATTTTAAAGCTGAAGATTTGTATTTAGTTAGACCAAGTGTTTTAACATATAATGCAGATAATTATAAAAAATTAGAACAAAGAATAGAAGATATTGATATTGCTTTAAAAGCAGATAATAAATATTTAAGTGTTTTTAATGGTAATGAATATTTAGAATTATCTAATCCAGAATTTAGTAAATATTATATTAATGTCAATGATGAAGATAATATTCTTTTAATTAAACATTTATATGATGATGGTGAATGGACTGATGAAAAACAGGATTTTATAACTAGTTTAAAAAGATATTATGAATCAGATTATTTAGCAGAATTATTAAATGATATTAAAAAGAATGATTTTGATGATACAATCAAAATAAAAAAACTCGAAAAATAAATTTGATTAAATCAAATTTTTTTATTATAATTTTAGTGGGTGTTAATTATGAAAAAACCAGAACTATTATCTCCTGCAGGTAATATGGAATGTTTAAAGGCAGCTGTTTCAGCAGGAGCTGATGCGGTATATCTAGCAGGACAAAATTTTGGTGCCAGGGCATATGCATCAAACTTTACAGATGAAGAATTAATCGAGGCAATTAAGTATTGTCATCTTTATGGTGTAAAAGTATATGTTACGGTTAATACAATGATTACTGAAGAATTAGTTAAACCTTGTATTAAATATATAGATTTTTTACACAAATCTAATGTGGATGCATTAATTATGTCTGATATAGGAATGATTGATTATGCAAGAAGAACATATCCCAATTTAGAAATCCATGTATCTACTCAAGCACACATTCATAATTTAGAAGGAGCTAGATTTATAGAATCATTAGGTATTAAAAGAGTAGTTCTTGCTCGTGAAACAGATATAGATACTTTAAAACAAATAAAAGAAAATACCAATATAGAATTAGAAGTATTTGTTCATGGAGCACTATGTATATGTTATTCAGGACAATGTTTAATGTCTAGTTTAATAGGTGGTAGAAGTGGTAATAAAGGAACATGTGCCCAAAGTTGTCGTATGAAATATTCTTTTGAACATGAAGGAAAAATAATTAATAAAGATAATTATTTATTATCTACAAAAGATTTAAATACATTAGAATATATTGGTGATTTAATAGATATTGGAATTGATAGTTTAAAAATAGAAGGTAGAATGAAATCAAAAGAATATGTATATTTGGTTACAAAACTGTATCGTAAAGCTATTGATTCATATGTAGAAAATAAAATTATAAATATAGATGAAGAAGAAATTAATAATTTAAAGAAAATCTTTAATCGTAAATATACAAAAGGATTTTTAAATTATGAAGATAATAATAATTTTACAAATCCAGAAAGACCTAATCATATAGGAACTAATCTAGGTAAAGTAATATCTTATAAAAATGGTTTTGTTAAAATTAAGTTATGTGATAATTTAAATGTAAAAGATGGTATTAGAATACTTAATAAAGAAGAAGATTATGGAACAACTATCTTTAAAATGAAAAAGAATAATAATTTTGTAGAAGAAGCTTTTAAAGATGATATTATTGAAATAAAGATAGAAAAACGAGTAGATGTAGATGATTTAGTTGTTAAAACTACTGATTATAAATTAGTTAATGAAATAGATAAATATATAGAAGAAGGTAGAAAAATTAAAATAAAAGGAACTATTAAATGTAAATTGAATGAACCTATTATTTTAAAATTAACTGATTCAGTTAATAATGTTGAAGTTAAAAGTGATTTTAATATAGAAGAATCTATTAATAGACCTACTACTAAAGAAGATATATTTAATCATATAAATAAATTAGGTAATACAATTTATGAATTTGATGAGTTAACAATAATAAATGATGATAATATCTTTATTAATATTAAAGATTTAAATGAAATAAGAAGAGAAGCAATTGATAAATTAAATAATAAAAGATTATATCAAATACCATATAAATATCAAGAATATAATATAGAATTAAATGAATATACTGAAGAGTTTGGTTACTCTTATCTTATTCATGATATGGATGATTATAATAAGTGCAAAGATAAAGCAAAAGATATTATTACAGATAATGTAGAATTATATAATGATTTGGTATTAGATGATAAAATGATATTAAAAATACCTAGAGTAATAAATGAATATCCTAATTATAATATAAAAGTATTAATAGGAGAATTTGGATCAATTAATAAGTTTAATGATAAAATATCAGATTTTTCATTTAATATTGCTAACTCATATGCAGTTGCATTTATGCATAGTAATAATATTAAAAGAGTAACTTTATCAATAGAATTAAATGAATTTGAAATAAAAAAATTAGTAGATAATTATAAAGAAAGATATAACAAATTACCTAATTTAGAAGTAATTATATCAAGTATTCCAGAATCTATGGTATCAAAATTCAATCTAGTTAATTATTTAAATGTTCCTAATAATGATAATTATTTGATTGATAAATTTAAAAACAAATTTAAGGTAGAAATAAAGGATAAACTAATGTATATATATCATTTTAAAAAAGTAGAAATAGATGATATATCAAATTTAATAGATATGGGTATAAATACATTAAGAATAGAATGTTAAAGGAGATTTTTTATGAACGATAAAAGATTAAAAAATGAATATAGTATTGATGATTTTAATAATTCAAAAAATGATTTTTTAAAAGCTAAAGAATTAATAGATAATGGATTATATTTAGATGCAGAAAAAATATTAAAAAAATTACATCAACAATCTCCTAATTCGAGTTCTGTAAAATTTGAATTGGCTCATCTTTGGATAATATCTGGAATAGATGTAGAAAGAGGAAAAAGATATTTACAAAAATTATTAAATTATAATGATAATCGTACTTTAGCACTTGTAAATATGGAATTAGGGAAACATGAATTAAATGAAAAAAAATCAGAACAAGCAAAAGAATATTTTGAAAAAGTATTATCTAATACACGAATTAAAGATAAATATTTTGCATGCCTTGAATTAATTTTTTTAGAAATAAAAGAAGAAAATTATGAGAAAGCTTATGAATTATATGAAAAATTAAAAACAATGGAATATTATGAATTATTTAAAGGAACTTTATTTCAATTAGAAAAATATTTAGAATATAAAACTAATAGAATGGAAAATCCTAATAGTATTTCTTCACTATACTTTTTTTCACAAATGATGGATTATAATGAAGATAAAGCAATTGAACATATTAAATTACATTTAGATGAAAATGATAAAAAAGATAAACACTCAACATATTATAATGATGTAGATGTTTCGGAATTATATCATGAAGCAAGAATTAGAATAAAATATATTAATCCAATAAGTATGGAAATATTAGATAAATATATATTAGAATTTAATGCACCAATAGGTAAAATAAATAATTTAGAAACAAGAACTGCCAGAGTATTAACATTTCCTAATTCTGATGAAATAGTAACAATGTATCCAGTAATTCATAGTAATAAAAAAAGAATATAGCTTTACTATATTTTTTTTGACATTTGTAATGTTGTATGATAATATATGTTAGTGCTTTGAAGGTGATATATATGGAAAAATGTTTAGAAGATTTATTGATGAAAGCAGGCTTATTAATAGATAAAGGTGATTATAAAAAAGCAGAAAAAATATTAAAAGCTTTGCTTTTTTTAGATAATAAAGATCATTATACTAATTTTGAATATGCTAGATTATTATTAGAAAAACCAAAAAGAAAAAAAGAATTAATAAACGTATTATTATTTTTATACTGTGAATATAACGATATTAATGCAACATTAGAATTAGGGAAAATAGAATTTAATGATGGTAATTTAAAAAATGCTAGAATGTATTTTGAATCTGCATTAAAATTATGTGAAAATCCAGTTGCTCTTCAATATTTAATATATATAAATATTCATGAAGAAAAATATGAAGAAGCATATAAATTATATAAAAGGTTTATAAAATATGATTATAAAGAATGTCATGATTCAGTAAATATGGGAATAATATTACATAATAAATTAAATTTACCAATTAGTAAACATTTGAAAAAAAACTATTTTTATCAACAATTAACTGATTATAATGAAGATAAAGCAATTGAACATATTAAGTGTCATTTAGAAAAAAAAGATCATTCAGTATATTCGAATATAGTAAATGTTGATGCTTTATATAGAGATTCAATAATTAAAATTCAAAATATTAATCCAAATACTTTTATGGTTGTTGATAAATATGTTTTAGATTATAACTATATTGTAGGAACAAGTAAAAATAAAATTACTAATAGAGTAGAAGTTGTAACTATTCCTAATACTAAGAATATTCTTACAATTTATCCTAAAGTAAATTCAAAATTAAAAGCAAAAGTAATTAATAATAATAATTTTTTAAGATAAGATATAGTTAAATACTATATTTTTCTTTTATTTATGGTATAATTATTATAGGTGGTAACATGGAAGATAACATACTAGAATTTTTGAAAAAAGAAGATAAAGCATATGAAATAAATGATATATTTAATTCATTGGGTTTAACAACTGTAGAAGAGTTTAAAGAACTAATTAAAACAGTTAATAAATTAGAAGATGAATTAAAAGTATATCGTACAAATAAAAATAAATTTATGTTGTTTAATAATAGTAATTTAAGACTAGGAACTATGATGGCTACTAAGAAAAATTATGGATTTGTAGATATAGATGGAAATGAAGATGTTTTTATTCCACCTACATGTATGAATAATGCGATAAATGGTGATAAAGTAGTTGTAGAAATAACTAGTAAAAAAGGTATGCGTTTAGAAGGAAGAATAGTTAAAATAGCTGAGAGAAATATTAAAGATTTAGTAGGTGAAGTATACTTTGAAAAAGGTAAAATGCATATTAAACTAGATGATGAAAAATTAAAAATAAATATTATTGTTGATAAAGAACATACTAAAGGAGCTTTAGAAGGCCATAAAGTATTAGTTAAAGTAACAAGTAAATTAGAAGGAAATACCTATAAAGGTGAGATACTAAAAATAATAGGTCATAAAAATGATCCAGGTGTAGATATATTATCAATAACAAATAAATTTGGAATAGAAGATACTTTTAGTGATGAAGTAATGAGTGAACTAGATAATATTCCAGATACAATTGAAAATGAAGATATATCAAATAGAACTGATTTAAGAGATGAAGTAATTTTTACAATAGATGGTGATGATACTAAAGATATAGATGATGCGATTTCTATTGAAAAATTAAATAATGGTAATTATAAATTAGGTGTTCATATTGCTGATGTTTCATACTATGTTAAAGAAGGAACTAAATTATATGAATGTGCTAAAGAAAGAGGTACAAGTTGTTATTTAGCTGATAGAGTAATACCAATGTTGCCTCATAAATTATCAAATGGAATTTGTTCATTAAATCCAAATGCAGATAGATTAGCAATTTCTTGTATTATGGAAATAAATCCTAAAGGTGATGTTGTAACATATGATATATTGGAATCAGTAATTAGAAGTAGAATTCAAATGACTTATAAAAAAGTAAATAAAGTTATAGAAGAAAATGAAATACCAGAAGGATATGAAGAATATAAAGACAAATTATTATTAATGAAAGAACTTGCTGATATCTTACGTAAACATAAAGTAAGTAGAGGTTATATTGATTTTGAAATTGACGAGCCAAAAATAATAGTTGATGAAAAAGGAAAAGCTATTGATGTTAAAGTAAGAGAAAGAGGAGCAGGAGAAAAATTAATAGAAGACTTTATGATTGCGGCTAATGAAACAGTTGCAACTTGTATATATTTTATGGAACTTCCATTTGTATATCGTGTGCATGGAGAACCTAGTGAAGAAAAAATCCAAAAATTCTTATCATTTGTAAGTGGTTTAGGATATCAAATAAATGGTAAAGTAAAAGATTTAACACCAATTGCTATGCAAAAATTACTAGAACAATTGAAAGATAAAAAAGAATATCATATTTTATCTTCAATGTTACTTAGAAGTATGCAAAAAGCAATATATGATACAGAAAATATAGGACACTTTGGACTAGGTAGTAAATGCTATACCCATTTTACATCCCCAATAAGAAGATTCCCAGATACTACAGTTCATAGATTACTTAGAAAATATTTATTTAAACATAAAATTGACAAAGATACTATAGAATATGAAGAACAATTACTTCCATTAATTGCGGAACATTCATCTAAAAAAGAAAGAGATTCTATTGAATGTGAAAGAGAAGTAGATGATATGAAGATGGCTGAATATATGGAAGATCATATTGGAGAAGTATATCATGGTATGATAAGCAGTATTATGAGCTTTGGTATATTTGTAGAATTACCTAATTTAATAGAAGGATTAATTAAATTAGATGATTTAACTGATAATTATTATACATTTGATGAATCTACTATTAGTTTGATAGGTAAGAAGAATAAACGAGGATATCGTTTAGGAGATGAATTAGATGTTATTGTAAAAGGTGCTAATAAAGAAGCTAGAACAATTGATTTTGTAATCGATAATGATAATAATAGAAAATTGTATTTAAAAGGAGTTGATGTAAATGCCAAAAAAGAAGAAAAAAGTAAAAGTTAGATATGGTAATGTTGTATTATTTTTAATACTAGTATTTTTAGTAGGATTCGCAGTTAATTATGGAAGAAAAAAATTCTTTAGTAATGATAATAGTCCTAAAACAGAAAAAAAAGCAAAAAAGAAAGATACTAAACCAAAAGAAGAAAATTATAAAATATCTTTAGTTGCTGTTGGAGATGCTTTAATTCATAATGGTGTATATATGGATGCTGATCTTCATAAAAAAGGTGCAGATGGTTATGAAGCATATGATTTTAAAAAGATGTTTACATATATCAAAGAAATGATTAAAGATTATGATTTAAAGTTCTATAATCAAGAAACAGTTATTGGTGGTAAAAACTTAGGATTATCTAACTATCCATGTTTTAACTCACCAGATGAAATTGGATTAGACTTAATTGATACTGGATTTAATATGGTTAATTTAACAACTAATCATACAAAAGATAAAGGAATAAGTGGAGTTAAATATTCATCAGAATTCTGGAAAAAACAAAGAGAAAAAGGTGTATATGCTGTAGGTAGTTATGTTTCAGAAGAAGATAGATTAGAACCTCGAATTGAAGAAAAAAATCATATTAAATATGCATTGTTAGGATATTCAACTGTAACAAATGGTTTTACTATTTCTGATCAAGATTCTCATTATTGGGTATTATGGGATAAAGAAAAAGCAAAACAAGATATTGAAAGAGTAAAAGGTAAAGCAGATGTCATTATTGTATCTATGCACTGGGGTGTTGAATATACTCATGTTCCAACACAAGAAGAAAGAGATATTGCTACATATTTGGCAAGTCTAGGTGTTAATGTTATAATAGGACACCATCCACATGTTATTCAACCAATTGAGTTTATTGATAATACATTAGTTATTTATTCATTAGGTAACTTTATTTCAGCACAAGATGGTACTATGAAACGTGTTGGTATGATTGCTGCTTTAGATATAAATAAAAATGTTAAAGATGGTAAAACTACAATTACAATTGATAATGTAAAAGGTGATTTATTATGGACATATCATCAAAATTATCATAATTTCCAAGTTATACCATTTAGTAAATTAGATAATTCTAAATTAAGTGGTTATGAAAGTATTTATAATCAATACAAACCAATTATAAATAAAACAAATGATTCAAGAATACAAACAGGATTTTAGGTGATAATATGATAGAAATCAACAATAGAAAAGCTAAGTTTGATTATGAAATAGAAGAAACTATTGAAGCAGGTATTGTTTTAACTGGTACAGAAATTAAATCAATTAGATTAGGTAAAGCAAATCTTAAAGATAGTTACGCTATTATAAAGAAAAATGAAGTATTTTTACTAGGTATGCATATAAGTGCTTACAAAGAAGGAAATATCTTTAATCATGATGAACTTAGAACCAGAAAATTATTATTACATAAAAAAGAAATATTAAAACTAAACAATAAAATTACTTTAGATGGTTATTCTTTAATACCAATAAAATTATATTTTAAAGGTGGTATTGCTAAAATATTACTTGGAGTAGCTAAGGGGAAAAAATTATATGATAAAAGAGAAGCTATCAAAAAAAGAGATATAGATAGAGAAATGCAAAAAAATTTTAAAAATTATTAGGTGATTTATGTTAGGATATTATAAAAGATTGTGGAAAAATAAAAAAGTAAGATTTATTTCAATGTTTATACTTGTTATTATTGGATTAATTCCTATAATAATAAATATTATAGATTGGGATAAAATATATGAGTCAAGTAATGTTTCTCCTACAGTAGTAAATTCGCCTATATTATTACCTTTTAGCGCTACTAATGGAGGTATGATATTTATTGGATTATTTATCATCTATATAGCGTTGGTATTTATGCCTAAAAATATACCATTTGCTCAAAATCCTGATGATTACAATGTAAAAATAGATGATGAAAATATTTATATAAAATTTAAAAAATATGAATTTGAATTATCTAAAGGAAAATGGGCTCCAACTAATTTATTTTTTAGAGATAAAAATCATAAATTTGTTACATTTACTACAGGATATCAAATTTATAATTATGTTAATTATTATTATAAAGATGAATTAAATAAATAACTATAGTTTAAAAAAAGATATTGTTTATACAATTTCTTTTTTTTTAAAGAAATATATAAAATTTTTAAAATATACTTTAATTTTTTTTAATTATTTGATATTATTATACTAGGTGATAATATGAAGAATAAAAAAGGATTTACATTGATTGAAATGATAACAGTTTTAGTTTTAATTAGTTTAATCGCACTTATTACAATAACAAGTGTTACTAAATTGTTAAATTCATCAAAGGATAAACTATATGAAAATCAAATGGAACAAATAGAATCAGCTGCAAGACTATGGGGTGCTGATAATATGCTTATACTTCCAAATGATAGTACTTCAAATGTAGTATGTGAATATAAAAATATTGATAGTTGTCCTGAAGATTATAAAAAGTTAATAATAGATTTAAAATTATTACAAGATTCTGGTTATATAGGACAAGATATTAAAAATCCTAAAACAAATGAACCAATTACTAATGTTACTATTGAAATAGAAAAAACAGGAAAAAAATTAACATATAAAGTAATATCATCTGAAGAAGATGAAGAAAAATATAGAGAAGTTATTCTTAATGGATCAGATCCAGTAATTGAAGGTGATATGATACCTGTTACAATATCAAATGATGGTGTAGTTAAAAAAGCAGATATAACTAAAAAATGGTATAAATATACTGATAAAGAATGGGCAAATTCTGTAGTCCTTACAGATAATTCTGAGTATGCAAATGGAGATACAATTCCAGAAAATAAAATAAAAGCATATTATGTATGGATACCAAGATATAAATATCAATTATTTGATAATACAACAGAGGCTGAAATACAAATATCTTTTGAATCAAAATATAAAAATAAATCATCAAGTACAACAGTAGGTCAATATTTAACTCATCCTGCATTTACACTTGGAACAGAAGAATTAAATGGATTTTGGGTAGGCAAATTTGAAACAACAGGAACATCATCTTCTCCTACAATAAAACCATATATGTCTGATAATTCTAATTCAGAAATAACATCACTTAGAAATCAAAAAGTATTAGATCAATATAATACAGCTAGTTCAGTATCAACTAATTCTATGATGATGAAAAATGATGAATGGGGTGCAGTAGCATACTTATCTCATTCTAAATATGGTTTAAATGGAAAAGTTAGAATAAATAATAATAGTGGATATAAGACAGGATGTGGATCTAGTAGCACAGATAGTTTAGGAGCAGTAGCTGCTTGTCAAATTGAATATGGAAAAGCAACAGAATATCCACAAAGTACTACAGGAAATATAACAGGTATATTTGATATGTCTGGTGGAGCTTGGGAATATATGATGGCAGTTAGGGCAGATTCTGAAGGTAAGCCATTATCAGGAAGACATAACTTATATAATTCTGGATTTAATGGTAAATTTGGATGTCCAACTTGTGATTCAGGAACAAGTGGTGTAGATTCAAGCATATTAGAATTAACTAATGGAACAAATTATCCAGATAGTAAAGATTATAATTTATATGATAATCCAAGTAATAGAAATAGTATTACAGAAACAAATGGATGCAATGGAAGTGCATGTTATGGACACGCTATGAATGAAATAAGAAAAGAAACAGGTGGTAATGGTTCATGGTATGGTGAGTATTCATATTTTGTTTCCACTGGCGTTCCATGGGTCAAGCGTGGTGGTTACTACGGTGATGGCGCTGCTGCAGGCGTGTTTGCATTCAGCTTCAATGGTGGTAATGCCAACAGCAGCAGTTCCTTCCGTGTTGTAGTTCGTTAATTAAAACAGTACAAAATGTACTGTTTTTTATTTGATTAATTATTTACAAATTATTTACATTTTCCTTAATATTTGCTATAATTTATATAGTATTATAGTAGGCAGGTGGGTAATATGAAAAAATTAATACTAGTAGATGGTAACAATTTAGTTTTTAGAAGTTATTATGCTACTGCATATACTGGTAATTTAATGAAAAACTCTAAAGGATTTCCTACGAATGCTTTATATGGATTCATTAATATGATTAATAAAATAATAAGTGAAGAAAAACCTGAATATATGATAGTGGCTTTTGATAAAGGTAAAACATTTAGACATGAGAAATATAAAGATTATAAAGCTGGTAGAGCAGAAACACCAGATGAATTAAAATTACAATTTCCTAAAGCAAAAGAAATACTTACTTTAATGGGAATTAAATATTATGAAATAGATAATTATGAAGCAGATGATATTATTGGTACATTTGCTAAATACTGTGATGAAGAAGAAGACTTTATTGGAACAATTATTAGTAGTGATAAAGATCTATTACAATTAATAAGTTCTGATGTAGATATAAAATTACTAAAACAAAAAGATTATATAAGATATAATCTAGAATCTTTTAAAGAAGAATGGGGAATAGATCCAATTAATATAATTGATTTAAAAGCATTAATGGGTGATTCTTCTGATAATATTCCTGGTGTTAAGGGAATAGGAGAAAAAGGAGCATTAAAATTACTACATGAATATAAAACCTTAGATGGTATATATGAAAATATTGATAAAATAAAAGGTTCTAATCATGATAAATTAGTAAATGATAAAGATAATGCTTATTATAGTTATGAATTAGCTACTATCTATAAAGAAGTACCAATGGATATAAATTTATATGATTTAGTGGTTAAAGAACCTAATTATGAAGAATTATATAAGTATTATGAAGATTTAGAATTCTATTCATTTATAAAAAAAATAGATGTTAAAAAAGAAGTAAAAAAAGAAGAATTTAAAGTAGTAGATAAAATAGATGATATAGAAATACTAGAAAATTCTGCTTTCTATATTGAACTTGATGAATCTAATTATCATTTAGCTAATATAGTAAGTATGACAATTTATAATAAAAGTAATGCTTATTATATTAAAAAAGAATTAATTAAAGATGTTATTAATAAATATTCTAAATATTTAAAATATACTTATGATTTAAAAAAATCTTATGTATCACTTAAATGGAAAGATATTGATCTAGATAATGTATCTTTTGATACTATGATAGCGGCATCTTTACTAGATTATAATGTAAAAGAAGATATTGCGGTACTAGCTAATAGTATGGGATATGATATTGAATTTATAGAAAATATTTTTAATAAGAAAAAAGAACTTAGTATGAGTAATTATATGGAAATAGAAATAAAAAAAGCTAGATTCATATATGAAACATATGAAGAATTAAATAATACTATAAATGAAAAAGAACTAAGTTATTTATTTAATGAAATAGAAATGCCTTTATCAATAGTTTTAGGTGATATGGAATATACAGGTGTTAATGTATCAAAAGAAGAACTATTAAATATGGGTGAAGAATTAAAAGTAAAAATAGAATTACTTACTAAGGATATTTATAATTATGCAGGAGAAGAATTTAATATAGCTTCACCTAAACAATTAGGAGAAATATTATTTGAAAAACTTGGATTACCTGGTGGTAAAAAAAATAAAACAGGTTATTCTACATCTGCAGATATTTTAGAAAAATTAAAAGGTAAACATCCAATTATTGATAGTATATTAGAATATAGAACAGTAACTAAATTATATACAACATATATTGAAGGATTATTAAATACAGTACATCAAGATAATAAAGTACATACTATTTATACACAAGTACTTACAAGAACAGGAAGACTATCATCAATTGAACCAAATTTACAAAATATACCTATTAGATATGAATATGGTAAATTAATTAGAAAAGCTTTTATACCAAGTAAAGATTCTATAATTATGAGTAGTGATTATTCACAAATAGAACTAAGATTATTATCAAGTATAGCTAATGTTGAATCATTAATACAAGCATTTAAAGATGATTTAGATATTCATACTAAAACAGCAAGTGATATCTTTCATGTAGAACAAGAAGATGTTACTAAAGAAATGAGAAGAATTGCTAAGGCAGTTAATTTTGGAATAATATATGGAATAAGTGGATATGGTCTTGCTGATAATATACATACGACAACCAAAGAAGCAAATGAATTTATTAATAATTATTTAGAAACATATCCAGGTATTAAAGAATATATGGATAATACTATTAAACAAGCTCATATTGATGGATATGTTAAAACATTAATGGGAAGAATTAGAAATATACCAGAATTAAATAATAAAAATTATATGATTAGAAGTGGTGGAGAGCGTATTGCTTTAAATACACCAATTCAAGGAACAAGTGCTGATATTATTAAAAAGGCCATGGTAGATATATATAGAGAATTTAAAAAAGAAAATATAAAATCTAAGATGATTATTCAAGTACATGATGAACTAGTATTTGATATGTTAAAATCAGAAGAAGAAAAAGTTATAAAAATCGTTAAAGAATGTATGGAAAATGTCTATAAATTTAATGTACCACTTAAAGTTGATATAGAATCAGGTATTAATTGGTATCAAGCTAAATAGGAGGAAATATGAAAGATAAAGTTAATTCATTAAAAGAAGCAGTTGATGTAACACTTCGTAAGTATGATTATGATCGTAATAATGATAATATTATCAGAAAACTAATTAATAATGCTTTATCTGGTAATCCACATCTATTTACACGTACTGATGGTGCGAGGGAATACATTAATAATTTAGGTAAAGATGGAGTTTTAAAAGAAATATTATCGTTTACTCAAAAAACAGCATTTGAAAACCAAAAAAGCTCCACAATAGATAATTTAGTTAATATATATATTGATAAATGTTTTAAACAAAAAGATAGTACAAATATTATTGAAAATATTAAAGCTAAAAGTAACTTAGATAAAATAGCTAAAAGAATAAGATTTATTGATACAACATCAGAAAATGATTTAGATTTTAATACACAATTGTGGAAGTTTTTCTCTAAAGCATTTGTTGGAGAAGAAACATACTTATCTAAAGAAGAATTAAGATATGATATGTTACAAGCTGCATTAGAAAAAGCAAGTTTAAAAAGAGATAATGCAACTGTACTAAAAACAATTGATCCAAATAGTAAAGATATGACTGAGATGGATGCTGTAATATTAGTTGAAGAATATGTATATGATGATAATATATCAAAATTATTAGAATATATTAATAGTAATCAAGTGTTATCAGGGTTATTATTACAAAACTTATTTGACTATACATATTTTAAAAAGGAAGAAACTAGAAGTAAACATTTAGAATTAGATAGAGTATTATCAAATATAAGTCATATAAAATTAAAATCAAATGTTTTAAATCAAATATTATTAGGAGATAAATTAGATGGATTTAACATAGATAGAGAAGAAGCACTAATTGATGTAGTTAAAAATACATTAGCTCTTAGTATTTATGCTAATAATAAAAATTACATTGATATTGATGAAAAAAAATTATACATTGGCAACGAAAACATAACTGATGAATTTTTAAATAATAGAATTAATACTAATAATCAAATAGTATCTAATTTACTAGCAAAAGGTTTAGATACAACCATAGATGATTTAGCCTATATGTTAAATAATTTATCCCTTAATCAATTATATTTCTTATCTAATATATTTTGTATAAGTAGATCATTAAGTGACAATAGAAATAAGTTAGATAATTCAATTTATTTTGGTACGAAGGAACAAACTCATTTATATAATTTACTTAATGATTCAAGATTATTATATAAACTTCAAAATAAAGAAATAAAAAAAGTCGCATAATATAATTGACTTAATATAATTTAAGTGCTAAAATTGATACATAAATCTGTGACGAAGACTAGTAATAAATAATTCATTTCATAGAAAGTTAGTGGTTGATGGAAACTAATAATGAATGTTTATGAATCTACTTCTAAGAGGAACTAATACTTCCCGGGTAAGACCGTTATCTAATTAAGAAAATAAAAGGATGGTACCGTCATTATGACTCCTTGTGTACCATCTTTTTTTATATTTGAAAGGGTGATAATATGATAGATATTAAATTAATTAGAGAAAATAAAGATTTAGTAAAAGAAAATATTAAGAAGAAATTTCAAGATGAAAAACTACCTTTAGTAGATGAAGTATTTGAAATGGATAAAAAAGTACGTGAAGTACAAGCAAAAGCTGATGAACTTAAAGCAACTAAGAATAAACTAAGTGGTGAAATTGGAAAACTAATGAAAGATGGTAAGAAAGAAGAAGCTGAAAAAATAAAACAAGATATTACTCTAAAAGGTAGTGAAATAACTGCTTTAGAAGAAGAACAAGCAAAACTTACTAAAGAAATAAAAGATAGAATGTTAGTTATTCCACAAATAATGGATGAATCAGTACCTATTGGTAAAGATGATACTGAAAATGTAGAAGTACAAAAATTTGGAGAACCTTTTGTACCAGAATATGAAATTCCATATCATGCGGATATAATTAACAGATTAAATGGAATGGATAAAGAAGCTGCAGGAAGAACTAGTGGTGAAGGATTCTATTATTTATTAGGTGATATAGCACGCCTTCACGAAGCTATGATAGCGTATGCTAGAGACTTTATGATTGATGCAGGATTTACATATGCAATTCCACCATTTATGATACACTCAGATGTTGTAACAGGTGTTATGTCATTTCCTGAAATGGAAGCTATGATGTATAAAATAGAAGGTGAAGATTTATATTTAATTGGTACTTCAGAACATAGTATGATTGGTAAATTTAAAGATCAAATAATAAAAAGAGAAGAATTACCTATTAATATGACAAGTTATTCTCCTTGCTTTAGAAAAGAAGGTGGATCTCATGGTCTAGAAGAAAGAGGACTATATAGAGTACACCAATTTGAAAAACAAGAAATGATTGTTATTTGTGAACCAGAACAATCTATGGAATGGTATGAAAAAATGTGGCAATTGACAGTACAATTATTTAGAAACTTTGATATTCCAGTAAGACAACTTGAATGTTGTAGTGGTGATTTAGCTGATCTTAAAGTTAAATCATGTGATATAGAAGCATGGAGTCCAAGACAAAAAACTTATTTTGAAGTAGGTTCTTGTTCAACACTAGGAGATGCACAAGCAAGAAGACTTGGAATACGTGCTAAAGGAGAAAATGGTACATATTATTTACATACACTAAATAATACAGTTGTTGCTACTCCAAGAGGATTAATTGCTTTAATTGAAAATAATTATCAAGAAGATGGAAGTATTAAAATACCAAAGGTATTACAACCATATATGGGTGGTAAAGAAAAAATAGAACCTAAAAAATAGGTTCTTTTTTTGTAATAAAAATTAAATTTAGTCATATTCTTAATTAGATAGTACCAGGAGGGATAATATGATTAATAAAAAGAATTTGTGGTTTTTAACATTATTTAGTTTGATTTTAGTATTAAGTGTATATTATATAACGATGCCTAGTGAGTTATTGCTAACAAATAATTCATCATATTTAAAAACAGATAAAACTAAAAAAACATCAATAGAAATAACAGAAAGTGAATTACTTACAGCTATGAGGGTATCTTCCGATGAAAAATTAGATAAGGAATTATCATCATTAAAACAAGTACTTAGTGATAGTAAATCATCAGTAGAAGATAAAAATAAGGCATTTGATAAAATTAAATATTTAAATGAAATGAAAACAAAAGAAAAGGACTTAGAAAAAAAGATAGAACAAGTTCATAAATTAAAATCTTTTGTTAAAATAAATGAAAATAGTATTAAAGTAACAATTAATAGTGATAAACATAATACTGAACTTGCTAATAAAATAATGAGAACAGTAAATGAATATTTAGATAATAATATGACTGTTACTGTTGAATTTAAAAAGTAATCATTGATTATTTTTTTCACGTTTTATACATTTCATCATAAAATACTATGAGTAAATATCAACCACTTAGAAAGGTGATAAGGATGAAAAGTATATTAACAAAAAGGGAAAAACAAGTATTTGAATTATTAATTCAAAGTAAAACAACAACAGAGATAGCTTCTTCTTTAAGTATAAGTGAAAAAACTGTAAGAAATCATATATCAAATGCCATGCAAAAATTGGGTGTAAAAGGAAGAGCAAGTGCTGTAATTGAATTATTAAAACTAGGTGAAATAACTTTATAAACCGTATTATTTACGGTTTATTTTCATATACTTTATTGGTGATAATATGATTAAAAAACAGATTATAAAAAAAATAACTATTTCATCCGCATTACTTTTTTCTTTATTTTTATTATGTTTAATCCCCAATAATAAAAATAGTATTGATTTAAAACAAAAAATAGAATATATAGATAATAAACTACATACAGAAAAAGTATATTTATTGGATAAAAATAATTATTTAGCTGAAGCAAATGTAGTGATAGATAATAAAAATATAGAATTTAAAGCTAAAGAAATGCTTAATACATTAATTAAAGATTCTTCTAGTGAAAATAAAATACCCAGTGGATTTAAGAGTGTTATACCGTCAAATACAGAAATATTAAGTTTAGAATATAAAGATAATTTGGTAAAAGTTAATTTTAATAGTGGTTTATTAGATGTCAAAAAAGAAGATGAAGAAAAAATTATAGAAGCAATTATATATACACTAACAAGTATTAAAGATATAAAACAAGTAATAATATATGTTGATGGTAATATATTATCTAAATTACCTAAATCAAAAATAAACTTGCCTAGTACTTTAGATAGAAGCTATGGTATAAATAAAGAATATGAAATAGATAGTTATAAAGATATTACTAAAGTAACAATGTATTATTTAAATGAATATAATGATAATTATTACTATGTACCTGTTACTAAATATTTAAATAGTAATAAAGATAAATTAGAAATAATTATTGATGAATTAGCTAATTCTAATACAAATTTAATTAGCTTTGTAAATAGTAATACTAAACTATTGGATAAAAAAGTAGAAGATAAAAAGGTGATACTTACATTTAATGAATACATATTTGATAATGATGAAATATTGGAAGAAGTAAAACAAGCAATTAATTTATCTGTAAAAGATAATTATGATATAGAAGAAGTAATACTTAAATATAATGATAAAGAAATATGTAATATAAAATAAAAAAAGAACTTGAAATAAGTTCTTTTTATTAACTAGATGGTGTCCCAGTAGGGATTCGAACCCCAGACCCACGCCTTAGAAGGGCGTTGCTCTATCCAGCTGAGCTACTGAGACAGTTCTCAACGAACAAAATAATTATACAACAAAAAAAATAAATATTCAATAGTTTTTTGCTTGTTTTCTAAAAATATTTTAGATATAATTAAATTGTAGTATATTTTTTTGCTGAAATAGCTCAGTAGGTAGAGCAATTCACTCGTAATGAATAGGTCGCAGGTTCGATTCCTGTTTTCAGCACCATTATGGAGGTATTTATGGGTAGTAAAATAGATGAAAAGGAGTGTAGAAATGAAAAAGGTTTTAGTAAGTAGTTTAATATTATTATCTTTATGTGGATGTGGTAAAAAAGCTACTTCATTATATAAAGAAACTGATGCTATTAAATTTAAAAATGAATATGAATCATTAAATAATAAATTAGAAAAAGTAAATATTAAAGAAAATAATCCAATAGTTTATTCTAATATTGATGAAGTAAATAATATAATAGAAAATAAATCTGGATTAATTTATTTAGGTTATCCTGAATGTAAAACATGTAGAGATTCAGTAGAAACATTAATAGAGGCTGCTAAACAAACAGGTCTTAAAAAAATATATTATTTAAATACTAAAGATTTAGATATTAATGATTCTAAATATGAAAAATTAAAAGAACGTCTTAATGATTTTAAAGGAATAAAAGTTATCTTTGTTAAAGATAAGGAAAATATAGGAGCAATTGAAAGCAATGACGAAGATTTTAAAAAAATGACTGAAGATGAGAAGGAACAATTACTTAAAATGTATCGTAATTCAATTCATGAAATGTTAAATGATTTATGCGATCAAAGTTGCTAAAATAAAAAATATATGTTAATATGTAGATAGGTGATTTTATGGAAATGTTAAAAAACAAATTAAAAAATATGTATAGAACATCATTGTTTTTCTCAATTATATTATTCTTTGTAGGATTATTCCTAGTAATGAGAGCAGAAACAACATTAAATGTTATATCTTATATAGTAGGTGTAATGTTAATATTATGGGGAATTATCCCAGTTATATCATTCTTTTCAAATAAAGATAAAGAAAATGCTAATAATAGTTATTTAAATTCTGGATTTATATTAGGAGTATTTTCTCTTATAATTGGTGTTATTGTAATTATTAATCCAAAAATAATAGCAAGCATTATTCCATTTGTAATTGGTATTTGGATGATTATTAATGGTGTTACAAAATTATATTATTCATTAATGTTAAATAAAGAACAAAAAGCTACTGTTGCTATTGGTATATCACTTGCAATCCTAGTATGTGGAATATTCTTAGTAGCTAATCCTTTTAAAGGAGCAGAAATATTAACACAAATTATTGGTGGTTCAATAATGGTTTATTCAGTACTTGATGTAGTAGAATGTTTTACTCTTAAAAAAGTTATGAAAGGAACTGCTAAACCATCAACAACAACTGATATTAAAGTAATAGAAGCTCAATATGAAGAAACTAAATAGTTTCTTTTTTTGTAAATAAGTTGTAAAAAATAAAAATAACTAATTTATTTTAAAATATATATGATATAATAAAGTTAATAATAGGAGGAATAAAATGAAGAATAAAAAAGGATTTACATTAATTGAATTACTAGCAGTAATAGTAATACTAGCAATTATCGCACTAATCGCAGTACCAATAGTACTTAATATGATATCTCAAGCAAGAAGGAGTGCAGCTAGATCTGCCGCATTAGGTTACGTTGATGCGATAGAATATAATAATGGATTTGCCAATGCAGAGATGGATGGTTATACCTTAATAACAGGTACAAAAAATGTATCAGAGATAAATGTAAAAATGAAGGGTAAAAAACCTGATAGTGGATCAGTAACAGTAGATAGTAATGGAAAAGTAACAGGGGCATCAGATTTATGTTTTAATGGATATAAAGTAAGTTATGATGGAAAAGATGTAACTACAATTACTAAAGGATGTGGATCAAGTAATAATAATACACCAGCAACTACAGTATATTATTATCAAGATAAATCTGATAAGAAAACTCAACCTGATCCAACATGGAATTATTATATAAAAGAAACAGGAAATCAATTAACTATTTCATCAGATTCTTATGAGATTGTAGTAGAAGATGATGGTGAAATATTACATTCTGCTGATTATGGAATATCTTTCGCTTCTTTAGAAGAATGTCAAACAAGTGCACCAACTATTGGATGGAGTGCTGATTCGTGTACCTTACTTTATGAAGCTGGAACAACATATCCAGAATCAGAGGCTTGCATAAATTCTTCAACATATGGAGGAGAATTGTGTATAAAACCTAATGATTTTTCTAATACATCACAAAGTATAAAAAATTATTTTGGATATGATTCAAATTCATGGACTAACACAAATAGTAGTACTTGGAAAAATTCAGATCAAACTATTACATGTATCATAAATAATACTGGCACTGCTTGTTATGATTCTACAGTGTTAATAAGTAATAGTTCAGTAGGTAGTGTTAGAACTGGTCCTGCATGTGTTGAATGCGTTTCTGGGTGTAAAATATCTGGACCTAGTGCCCAATGTAATCCATAAATATGTTAATAGAGAAACTATTTAGTTTCTTTTTATTTTGTTTTATAGTATAATTAAATAGGTGATTATATGGGTAAAATACATGTAATGGATGAATTACTATCTAATAAAATAGCTGCTGGTGAAGTAGTAGAAAGATGTATGAATGTTGTAAAAGAATTAGTAGAAAATAGTATTGATGCTTCTAGTACAGAAATAAAAATAGAAGTAAAAGATGCTGGTACTACAATGATAAAAGTAACAGATAATGGTATTGGTATGGATAAAGATGATGCTGTTATGTGTTTTGGATTACATGCTACTAGTAAAATAAAAACAGTAGATGATTTATTTAATATAGAAACATTAGGTTTTAGAGGTGAAGCACTTGCTTCTATTTCAAGTGTATCTGAAGTAACTCTAAAAACTAGTAATGGTAAAGTAGGTACAGAGGTAATTGTAATAGGTGGAAAAATTGAAGAAGTAAAAGAATCAGATTTAAGACAAGGTACAACTATTACAGTTAAAAATTTATTCTTTAATACACCTGCAAGATTAAAACATTTAAAGAGTTATTATACAGAACTTGCTAATATAACTGATTATGTTAATAAAATATCATTAACTCATCCAGAAATAAAATTTAGCTTAATATCTGATGGTAATACATTATTAAATACTGATGGTTCAAATAATTTACTTAAGAATATTAAATTTATTTATGGCATTGATATAGCAAAAAGAATGGTACCAATAAGTGGTGAAAATGAAGATTATACAATATCTGGATTTGTTTCTAAACCAGAAGTACATAGATCCAATAAAAATGGAATGGTAACATTAGTTAATAATCGTGTTGTTAGAAACGTAGAATTAAATAGAATCATAAATGAAGCATATCATTCATATAAACCTGATAATAGATATCCTATTACAGTAATTAATATAGAAGTAGATCCAACATTAGTAGATGTTAATATCCATCCTACTAAAATGGATGTTAAATTTTCTAAATTTGAAGAATTATGTGAATTAGTAAGAAACTCAATATTAGATGCGATTAAAGATATTAATTTAATACCAATAGTTGAAGCTAAAGAAAAAGTATATCCTAAACCAGAACAATATGAATTAAATTTAAATATAAGCGAAGAAGAACCAAAATATGAAAAAGAAGAATACAAAAATCCTTATGAAAGTGAACAACAAGAATTATTTATAAATGATGAATTAGATAATACAATAATAACTAAAGAAGCAAAAGAAGAAGAAGTTAATCTTCAAACTGATAAAATGCCATATATGGAAGTAGTTGGTCAAGTACTTGCTACATATATAATTTGTCGTAACGAAACAGGAATGTATGTAATGGATCAACATGCAGCTAAAGAAAGAGTTAATTATGAAATAGTAAGAGAAAAGATGAGTAATAGAGATAACAAGAGTATGGATTTGTTAGTTCCTATTACAATAGAATTTTCAAATGATGAGTATATTATATTAAAAGAAAACTTATCTATGTTAACAGATATGGGATTTAATATAGAAGAATTTGGAATTAATTCAATTATAATTAAATCACATCCAATATGGTTACAATCTTCTATTTGGGTTCATAATGGAGAACTAGAAACAGTTATTAAAGAATTAATTGATATGGTTATAAAAAGAGAAAAGAATTTTGATTTAGATAGATTTTACGATCATATATCCGCAACTGTTGCTTGTAAGATGAGTGTAAAAGCAAATACGATTCTTACAATGGAAGAAATGGAAGAAATAGTTAAAGATTTAAGAAAATGTAAGAATCCATTTAATTGTCCACATGGTAGACCAACAGTAATTTATTATAGTAAAGAAGAATTGGAAAAACTATTTAAAAGAAGTGGATTTTAAATTGGAAAGTTGTAAAAAAAATGTCAACGAATATTGACATTAAATAAAAACAATATTAAAATTTAATAGAGGAGGAAAGATAAAGTGTTTTGTGAAGAATGTGGAGCAAAAAACAAAAAAGGAGCAACTTTTTGTGAAGAATGTGGTCATGCTATAAAAGCAGAAGAAACAAAAAAAGCTGAATCTAAAAAAGAAAAAGTTGAACCTAAAAAAGAAGTTACTGAAAAAGTAGCTAAAAAGCCTATGAGTAAAGGTACAAAATTACTTATCGGGGGAATTGTTGCTGTAGTAGCAATCTTAGTAGGTGCTTATGTATATTTAAGTAGCGTATTTACACCTGAAAAGGTAGCTATTAAGTATTTTAAAGCATATGCAAGTAAGGATGCTAACAAAATATGCAAAGTAATTAAACTAGATGAAAGTGAATTTGTAAGTAAAAAATTACTTAAAGAAGCATTAAAAGATGAAGAAAAAATAGATCTAGAAAATTACAAAATTGAAAAAAATCCAACAAAGAGTCAACTTGAAAAAGCACTAGGTATTAAAGAAACAGATGATTTAAGTAAATCAATAACAATCAAATATATTAAAAAAGGATCATCAAAAGAATATTATAAAACTATTAAATTAGTTAAGAGTAAAAATAAAAAATTCTTATTCTTTGATAATTGGGTAGTTGATAGTAGTGATTTAGTTGCTAATGATTATTCAATATCTGTACCAAAAGGTGCAAAACCAACAATTGATGGAATAGAAATTAAAGACAAATATAAAACAAGTAATACATATACAGACACATATAAAATTCCAAGTATTTTAAAAGGAACACATAAAATAACTGCAAAATTAAAATCAGGAATAGTATTAACAGGAGAATATAAAGTAAATGGAAATTATGGTTCAATATCATCAAGTAGTTTAAAACTTGATAAGAAAACAGAAGAAACTATTAAAAAATCTGTAAAAGATAATTTAACAACAATTTATGATGCTGTAATAGCTGATAAAAGTTTTGAAGATATTGAAGAAAAATTTAATGAAGATTATCGTGATGATATTAGAGATAAATATGCAAATCTAAAACAATCTGCATTATCTGATTATAACAAATTAAAAGAAATAAAAATAAATGATGTTAATATTACATATTATAGTATTTCAGATGATGAATTAAGCGTAACAGCAAGAATTAAATATGATTATAAAGTTGAGTATAAAAATGGGGACGAGAAGAAAGAATATTCTAAGAAAGATAGATCAGACAATGTTTACTTAACTTATAAAATCGATAAATCAGAATTTGTTTTATCAAATATTAGAAGTATAGTGTCATATTTCAGTCATTATAGTTATTAGGAGGAGAGATTAAAATGGCAAAATTTTGTACAAAATGTGGATCACCATTAGAAGATGGTAAATGTCCAAAATGTAAAGAAGAAACTAAAAAAGAAACAAAAACTACAACTACAACTACAACTACTGAAACTGTAGATGTAAAAGAAAGCTTTATGGATTGTTTAAATATTTTCAAAAAAATATTTACAAAACCATTTGAAGCAATTAAAGAATTTGTTTGTGATAACAAATTTGTATCAGGAATAATTATGATAGTAGCAACAGCTATCAGTACTGGATTATATAAAATAGCAACATTAAAAAATATTTTTGAAGCTACATCAGGAAGTAAATTCAATTCTGGTGATTTAGGAGATTATCTAAATGCAGCATTATCAGGAGGATCTTTTGGACCAGCTAAACCTGATTATGTATCAGAATTCTTTAAAACATTTGCATATAGCTTAGTTGAATATGCAGCAATCGCATTAATTGGATACTTAATTGTTGCAAAACTATTCAAAGGAACTGCAACAGTTAAACAAATGATTACAACAGTTGGAATTGCTTTATCAGTAGTATTACTTGCTAATTTAGCAAATTCAATAATTGTATTCTTTGATGGAGAAGTATTTGGTTATATTAGAAGTTATATTTCTATGTTTGGAACAATCTTTATGTATTTAATTCTTTATGAAGGAATTAAAGAAGTTGGAAATGTTGCTAAAGAAAAATTATTTATTACAGTTGCTTCAATTTGTATTTGTGCTACAATAGTTATTGATATAGCACACAAAATGTTTGACTAAAATTAGTTTGAAAAAACTAATTTTTTTCTTTTTATTTGTAAAATTCTTTACTTAAATTAAAAAAAATAGTATTATTATATATAGAATAGAGGGATTAGAATGGTAAAGAAAAATAATAATTTAGATGATGTAGTAACATTAAATGATAATTCTAATGCTTTAACAGCTAAGGAAAATGTAAGTAGTATAAATAATGAAGAAGATTTATATGCACCTTTTGGAGATAAAACATTCAGTAAAGATAAATTACTTGATTCTAATACTGATAATGATGTAGAAAATAGTGATACTAGTGTTGATAACAGTGATGTTAATGATACAGTTTTAGATTTTACAGGTGAAGTAAATTTAGATAAAATTAAAAGTGACAATGAATTTGTAGGACATATAGATTATGATGTTATTAAAGAACATATAAAACAAAAGAAAACACCTGAAGAACAAAATGATTTTGATTTACAAATGATAAAAAAATATATGGGAAAAAATTATGCTTTATATACAACTACAAAATTTAATCCATTAGCAGCATTATTTGGAAGTATTTATTTGATATATAGAAAAATATATAGTTGTGGTATATTAATGTATATGATTGGTGTAATTTTATTAACATTCTTTATATATAATTCAATGATAATAGGAATTGCTTCTACTGCTGTTATCTTGTTATTATTACATATATTAATTGGTTCTAAATTTAATAAATTATATTTAAATCATTCATATAATAAAATTAAACAAATTGAGAATATTTATAATGCTAATAGAGATGAATTTGTTTTAGTAAAATGTAAACAATATGGTAGAGGTAGTATTGCTAAAACTATAATAATAACATCTTTACTAGCTGCTTTAATTATAGTTGGTGTAATACAAGTTAGTGATTTAATAAAATAGTTGACAAAATAATAATAAATTGATAAAATATGTGAAGAAATGCAGGGAAATAGAGAGTAATATTAAACACTGTTTACAAGCGAGTTAGAATGGTGAGAGCTAACAAATAAGATTAATATGAAAAACACTATTGAGCTAATACTTTGAAATTTAGTAGGAGTATTCGGGTAATACCGTTATGTAATTAAGTAAATATGAGGATGGTACCGTCTTTAATAGACTCCTTTAGTACTGTCCTTTTTTATTTTGAAAGGGTGATAATATGGGTAAATTTACTAAAGAAATGGTAAATGATTATGCAGATAAGTTAATGATTGGACTTACTGAAGAGGAAAATAAAATGGTATTAGATGAATTTGAAATAATTGATAGAAATATTGATTTAATCAATAATATACCAGATATAGAAAAAGTTGAATGTATGACACATGCATTAGATGATTTTGAGTATGAATTAAGAGAAGATGTACCAGAAGAATCTATTCCAGTTGAAGAATTACTAGCAAACTGTGATGATGCAACTGATAGAGAAGTAGTAGTACCAAAGGTGGTGGGATAATGTTAGAAAAAGGATTAGTTGAATTACATGAAGATTTAGTAAATAAAAAAGTAACAAGTGATGAACTAGTTAAAGAATCATTAAAAAAATCACATGAATTACAAGATAGATGTAATGCATTTGTTACAATTATTGATGATGCTAAAGGTGAAACTGTAACAGATAATCTATTATCAGGTATTCCTTATGGTGTAAAAGATAACTATTCTACAAAAGGAATATTATCTACAGGATCTTCAAATACATTAAAAGATTATGTACCATTTTTTAATGCAACTGCTATTGAAAAATTAAATGCAGCAGGAGCTGTTAAAGTTAATAAAACAGTAATGGATGAATTTGGAATGGGTGGAACAGGAACAACTGGACATACTGGTGTTGTTAAAAACCCATGGGATACAACTCGTATGTGTGCAGGATCTTCTGCTGGATCTGCTTGTGCAGTAGCGGCAGGTGTATATCCTTATGCAACTGGATCAGATACAGGTGACTCTATTAGAAAACCAGCTGCATACTGTGGAATAGTAGGATTTAAACCAACATATGGTATGATTTCACGTTATGGATTATTCCCATTCGCATCAAGCTTAGATCACTGTGGAGTTTTATCTAGATCAGTAGAAGATGCTGCAATTGTAACTGATACTATGAAGGGAATAGATAAAAACGATATGACTTCATGGGATTCTAAAGATATTAATTTATATAAAAATTTAACTAGTGATGTTAAAGGCAAAAAACTATGTTATATTAAAGAAATTTGTGATATTGAAAATTATCCAAATGCTTCTGATGAATTAAAAGAACACTTAACTAACTTTAAAGAAAAATTAGAGTTATGTAAATCACTTGGTATGGAAGTAGAAGAAGTAAGTGTTGATATGACATTACTTAAAGCACTACCATCTGTATATGTAGTTATCTCATGTGCAGAAGCAACTTCTAATATGTCTAACTTAACAGGATTTATATTTGGACCTAGAGGAGAAGGAAATAGTTATATTGAACAAATGAAGGATCATAGAACTAAAGGATTCTCTCCATTAATTAAAAGACGTTTTGTAATTGGTTCATATGTATTACAAGCACAAAATAAAGATAGATATTTCCACAATGCACAACGTGTTAGAAGATTACTTGTTGATGCATGGAAGAAACTATATGAAACATATGATGCAGTAATTTTACCTGTTGGTAGTGGACCTGCTAAACACTTAGATGGATCACTAGATATATTAGATGAATCTACAAGTGTCTTAGAAGAACATTTACAAGTAGGTAACTTTGGGGGATTCCCATCAATTACAATACCAGATGGATTTGTATCTAAACTTCCTGTAGGACTTAATATAACTGGAAATTGTTATAATGATCAAACTGTACTTAATATTGCTTATGCTTTAGAAAGTGCAATGGAATATAAAGGACAAATTGCAAAGGAGGTTAAATAATGGATAACTATATTGCTATGATTGGACTTGAAATGCACTGTGAAATCAGTGAAACAAAAACAAAAGTATTTTCAAGTGCAAGAAACTCTTATGAAGAACTTCCTAACTGCAACATTAGACCAGTAGATATGGCTTTTCCTGGAATCCTTCCAGTAGTAAATAAAGAAGCTGTAAAAATGGCTTTAATGGCAAGTATAATACTTGGTTGTAAACAACCTGAATATATGTATTTTGAAAGAAAAAATTATTATTATCCAGACCTTCCAAAAGGATTTCAACTTACACAAGAAACACCTCCTGTACCAGTAGGTTTAGGTGGAGTAGTTAAATTTGACTGCAATGGAGAAGAAAAACAAGTTAGAATAATCAATCTTCACTTAGAAGAAGATGCTGCTAAATCAGAACATGATTCAACAACATCAAGAATTGATTATAATAGAGCTGGTGTACCACTTTTAGAATTAGTTATTTATCCTGATTTAAGATCAGCAGATGAAGCAGTTGCTTTTGTAGAACATATGATAAGTATCTATAGATATGCAGGTATTTCAAAAGCTGATACAAGAAGAGGACAAATTAGATGTGATGTTAACGTATCAGTAATGAAAAAAGGATTAGATATTAATGATCCTAAAAACTGGGGAACTAAAGTCGAAACTAAAAACGTTAACTCATTAGGTGGTATTAGAGATACAATAAACTATGAAATTGAAAGACAAATAGATTTAATTGAATCAGGAAAAGAAGTAGAACAAGAAACAAGACGTTGGGATGAAGATTCAATGTCAACAGTATTTATGAGAAGTAAAGTAGACGCAATCGATTATAAATACTTTGTTGAACCAAATATTCCTAAATTTAAAATAAGTAAAGAATGGTTAGAAGAAATTAAAGCTTCTATTCCAGAACTTGCTCCTGATCGTAAGAAAAAATATATTGAACAATTAGGTATTAGTGAATATGATGCTACTATCTTAGTAAAAGATAAAGCTGTATCAGATTATTATGAAGAAACATTATCTTTAGGAGCAAATCCAAAATCTGCTTCTAACTGGATTACTAGTGTAATACTAGGTCATTTAAACAAATATTTCTTAACAATAGATGAAATATTCTTAAAACCTAATATGCTAGTTGATTTAATTAAAATGGTTGAAGATAATACAATTTCTTCTAAACAAGCTAAAGAAGTATTATTTACATGTTTAACTGAAAATAAAGAACCTTCTAAGGTAGTAGAAGAAAAAGGTATGAAACAAATTGGTGATACAGATACTATTAGTAAAGTAGTAGAAGAAGTATTAGAAGAAAATCCTACTTCTATAGATCAATATAAAGCAGGAAGAACAAATATAGTTGATTTCTTAGTAGGTCAAGTTATGAAAAAAACAAGAGGTCAAGCAAATCCTGCTATGACAAGAAATATGATGATAGAAGAGATAGAAAAGAGGTAATTATGGAAAATATTTATCGTACAATATACTGTGGTGATATAACAGAAAAAAATGATAAAGAATCTGTTAGAATTGCTGGATGGGTAGAAAATATAAGAGACCATGGTGGAGTTATATTTGTTGATATAAGAGATGAACATGGTGTAGTACAAGTTGTAAGTAATGATGATTCAATCTTTGATGGTTTAACAAGAGAATCTTCAATAACTATATCAGGTACTGTTCGTATGAGAGCAGAAGAAGATTATAATGATAGACTTAAAACAGGTAAAATAGAAGTTTTAGTAGATAAATTAGAAATATTAGGTAAAGCTAAAAATACTTTACCATTTGAAATTATGACTTCTAAAGATGTTAGTGAAGAAACAAGATTAAAATATCGTTATTTAGACTTAAGAAATGAAAAAGTACATAATATGGTTAAATTAAGAGCTGATGTATTAAAATTTTTAAGAAATAAAATGGATAGTTTAAACTTTACAGAAGTACAAACTCCAATAATAACTGCATCTTCTCCTGAAGGAGCAAGAGATTTCATTATTCCATCAAGAAAATTTAAAGGTAAATTCTATGCATTACCACAAGCACCACAACAATATAAACAATTATTAATGTGTTCAGGATTTGATAAATATTATCAAATAGCTCCATGTTTCAGAGATGAAGATACAAGAGCTGATAGATCACTTGAATTTTATCAATTAGACTTTGAAATGAGTTTTGTTACAGAAGAAGATGTTTATAATGTAGGAGAAGAAGTATTCTATGATACATTTAAACATTTTAGTCAAAAGCAAATATCTCCAAGACCATTTAGAAGAATATCTTTTAAAGAAGCAATGGAAAAATATGGTACTGATAAACCAGATTTAAGAAACCCATTAGAAATAATTGATATTTCAAATATCTTTACTGAATCTGAATTTAAACCATTTAGAGGAGTTACAGTAAAAGGTATAGTAGTTGATAATATTGCTGATAAATCTAATAGCTGGTTTAATGAAGTAGTAGATTATGCTAAAACTATTGGAATGCCTGGTATTGGATATTTATCTATCTTAGATGATATGTCATTTAAAGGGCCAATTGATAAATTCTTAACTGAAGATGATAAAAAGAATTTAATTGAACAAGCTAATTTAAAAGCTAATAGTGTTATCTTCTTTATCGCAGATCGTAATACTAAATTAGCAGTAAAAAATGCTGGTTTAATTAGAATTTATTTGGGAGAAAAATTAGAATTAATAGATAAGAATAAATTTGAATTCTGTATAATTAATGATTTTCCTATGTTTGAATTAAAAGATGATGGTAAATATGATTTCTGTCATAATCCATTCTCTATGCCAAAAGGTGGATTTGATGCATATAATACAGATAATCTTGAAGATATAGTAGCATATCAATTTGACTTTGTATGTAATGGTAATGAAATGGCTTCAGGTGCTGTTCGTAATCATAATGTAGAATTACTAGAAATTGGATTTGGTAAAGTAGGATATGATAAAGAAGTTGTAAAAGAAAGATTTGGAGCTCTTTATAATGCCTTCCAATTTGGAGCACCTCCTCATGCAGGAATGGCTCCTGGAATTGAAAGAATGTTAATGTTATTATCTGATGAAACTAACTTAAGAGAAGTAATAACATTCCCAACATTAGCAAGTGGAGAGGATAAATTAATGGGTTCTCCTTGTGATGTTTCAGAACAACAATTAAGAGAAGTACATATAAAATTAAGAAATTAGTAATAATATATTTAATAAGAAATATAATAATAATGTAAAAATTATACTTTTTTAAAAAAAAGTATTGCAAATTACAATTATTTATTATATAATTAAGAAGTCTTGAGAAATTTATTTCTTAGGACCCTGGTTGCCTAATTAGCTCAGTTGGTAGAGCATTCGGCTGTTAACCGACAGGTCGTAGGTTCGAGTCCTACATTAGGCGCCATATTTTTTTGGCCAGTTGGTGAAGTGGCTTAACACACTGCCCTTTCACGGCAGCATTCACGAGTTCGAATCTCGTACTGGTCACCATTAAGAAGTAAAATAAACTATTATAGTTTATTTTTTTTTGTAAATAAACTGTATAAATGATTATTAATATGTTATATGAATAATATGTGTGGTATAATTATATTAATAATAGGAGTGATGTTATGAAGAATAAAAAAGGATTTACATTAATTGAATTGTTAGCAGTAATAGTAATACTTGCAATTATCGCATTAATCGCTGTACCAATAGTACTTAATATGATATCTCAAGCAAGAAGGAGTGCAGCTAGATCTGCTGCTTTAGGATATGTTGATGCGATAGAATATAATAATGGATTTGCCAATGCAGAGATGGATGGATATACCTTAATAACAGGTACAAAAAATGTATCAGAGATAAATGTAAAAATGAAAGGTAAGAAACCAGATAGTGGAAGCGTTACAATAACTAATGATGGAAAAGTAGAAAGTGCTACATTGTGTATAAATGGCTATAATGTAACATATACTGGTAAAGACGCTAAAGTAGAAGGTAAATGTGATGGAACAAGTAACAATAATACTTCTTCACAAGTAGTATACTATTATAGAGATGCATTAGATAAAAAAATAGAGCCAGAATCATCTTGGCCTAGTTATATAAAAGAAACTAATGGTCAAAAAACAGCTTCAGCAAATATATATGAATTTACAAGAACTGTTGGTTCAACTACAATGCATTCTGCTGATTATGGTATGACTTATACAAATTTAACTGATTGTCAATCTGCTGCAACAGAAGTCGGTGCTGGATCTGATTCATGTGTTATAATTCACGCTGCTGGATCAACATATATGGATATATTATATAATGAAGTATGTTTAAATAGTTCAACATATGGAGGAGAATTGTGTTTAAAAAACAATGAATTTGCTATAACTGCACAAAAAATAAAAAATTATTTTGGATTTAATGAGAATACATGGACCAAAACAGTTGATTATGCTGGAAATAGATGGACAAATTCTGGTGAAACGATTACTTGTTATATTAATGATGATGATGTAGAGTGCCAAGATTCTTCAATAGTTGCTACTGCTGAATCTAGCGGTTATGTAAGAGCAAAAGATTTTGCATCAGCACTTAATTGTCAAGTAACAGAATCATCAATTGCTACATGTGCTTATTAATATACAATTAATTAAAATAAACTATAATAGTTTATTTTTTTTGTAAAAAAGATTAATAAACAACAAATGTATGCTATAATTTGATTATATGAGAGTCTAACCTCGCTTAGTACGGGGAAATATTAGTAGTTACCTAGAATATTAGAAACGGACAAATTTGATTGAAAGGAGAAGTCTTTTAGTAATAAAAGAAAACAATAGTAATAAGAAATTACTATTTGTACTTAATGTGAAATTTATTAAAAAGGAGGATATTAAATGAATAATAAATTAGAAACATTAACAAATTTGTTCGAAGGTAAAGAAATAAGAAGTATATGGAATTCTGAAGAAGAAGAATATTATTTTAGTGTTGTAGATGTAATTGAAGTATTAACTAATAGTTCTAATCCAAGAAATTATTGGAATATGTTGAAAATACGTCTTAAAAACGAGGAAGGAAGTGAGTTGTACACAAATTGTGTACAACTGAAGATGAAGTCTTTAAAAGATGGAAAAATGTATAAAACAGATACACTAGATACAGCAGGAATCTTTAGACTTATAGAATCAATACCATCTAAAAAGGCAGAACCATTTAAAATATGGTTGGCTAATTTAGGAAAAGAACGAGTAGATGAAGTATTTGATCCAGAAATAGCTATTAATAGAGCATTAGAATATTATCGTAAAAGAGGATATACAGAAGAATGGATAGAAAAAAGATTAAAAGGAATACAACATCGAAAGAAATTAACAGATATATGGAAAGAAGGAGGTATTACTAAAGATTATGAATTTGGTATACTTACTAATGAAATATATCAAAGTTGGTCTGGAATGAAGGCACAACAATATAAAGAATTTAAAAATATAAGAAAAGAAAATTTAAGAGATAATATGACTGATATAGAAGTAGCATTAGCGGATTTAGGTGAAATTACCACTCGTGATATAGCAGCTAATGAACATCCTAAAGGATTAGAAGAAAATATTAAAATAGCTAAACTTGGAGGTACAGTAGCAAAAGATGCTAGAAATTCATATGAGAAAGTTACAAAAAAATCTGCACTATCTAATAATAATAATTTAGATTATAAATATATAAAAAGTATTGAAAATAAATAAAGACTTATGTCTTTTTTTGTTTGACTTTTTATTTTTTTATGATATTATAAAGCTAAGGGTGGTTTTATGGATAATTTATTAATGGAAAAAGAATTAAGCAATATTTGTTATAAAACATTTTGTAATACAAAAATGGATAGAGATGGTTATTTAGTAATAAATAATATACCATATGATTATTTTCCAATTGGTAATACAGAAGTATATATGCCATTAATTGATAATATATTTGAAAGTGATTTTGATGATATTTATGTTTTTAATTTAAATATGTTAGGATTTGTATTTAAATCGATATCAAGAGAAAATGATGTGCTAAAAGAAAAAAGTATTTGTTTTTTAAAAAATGTTGAAAATATTCATGATTCAACTGAATTATTATATACTAAAACTATTATTAATGATGAAGGTAATAGTTATTATGAAAGTTTTATAAACAGTGGATTCGATGAAATAAATTTTATTATACATGGTAATTTAATAAGTAATGAAGAAAACTCTGTTAAGAAATGTTCAATATTGATTGATAATGATGAACTAAGCTATTATGTAACAACCTCAGGTACAACTATGAGAAGTTTAAATGAATTAGAATATGCACAAAATAATAATTTATTTAAAAAAATAGTGAGTGATAAACCTTTAAATGAATTGGCAGAATCATTAATTTATGGTGATAAAGAAAAACAAAAAATAAAACAAGGAAGAAAATAAAAAGTTTTCTTCTTTTCTTATTGTTTTTGTGATAAAATATATATGGTGATTAATATGAATAGTGATATGGATAATTTTGATATAAGTAAAATCGAATTAGATGAAGATTTTAAAATAGTATTTATGGGTACACCTGATTTTGCTGTACCAATACTAAAAGCTTTAAAAGAAAACTATACAGTTAAAGGTGTTGTAACACAACCAGATAAACCTGTGGGAAGAAAAAAAGAAATGACTCCACCTCCTGTTAAGAAATTTGCACAAGATAATATGTTACTTGTAATACAACCAGAAAATCTTAAAGAACAGTGGCAAGAAGTAGTATCTTTTCATCCAAATTTAATAGTAACATGTGCATATGGTCAAATAGTACCAAGAGAATTGCTTGTATATCCTAAATATGGATGTATTAATGTACATGCATCATTACTTCCTAAATTACGTGGAGGAGCTCCAATACATCATGCAATAATAGATGGATATAAAACAACAGGTGTTACAATTATGCATATGAATCCTTATATGGATGCAGGAGATATAATAAGTCAAAAAGAAATTGAAATAGAAGACACAGATACAGCTGAAACACTATTCAATAAATTAAGTATATTAGGTAGGGATCTACTAATGGAGACTTTACCACATATATTAGATGGAACAGCAACTCGTACACCACAAGATGATAGTGAGGCAACTTTTGCTAAAAATATATCTAAAGAAGATGAAAGAATTAATTTTTCTAAAACAACAAAACAAATATATAATCAAATAAGAGGTCTTAATTCATGGCCAGGAGCATATTGTCTTTTTGAAGGAAAAAGAATGAAAGTATGGGCATCTAGACCAAGTGAATATGCTGATCCATTTAAAATAGATGGACAAATACTAAATATTTATGATGATGGAATAGGAGTTAAAACTAATAATGGTGAAATAGTTTTAACAGAAATTCAATTAGAAGGAAAAAAGAAAATGAAAGCATCTGAATATATAAAAGGTTTACAAGATAAAAAAAGTTTAATTGGTAAAATACTTGAATAATCTTGATAAATTCTTAAATTTATGATAAATTATTATGTAGTTAGGAGGTAAACTCATGAAAATAGCTTTAATTATAGTATCAATCTTACTTATCGCAGTTGTATTATTACAAGCTGGTAAAACAGATGATAATAATGTTATAACAGGTGGATCAAGTGCTTTATTTAGTAATAGAAAAGAAAGAGGAGGAGAATTATTTATAACAAGACTTACAATTCTTCTTGGAGTAACTTTCTTTGTACTATGTTTTATACAAGGATTCTAAGATAGTTTAAACTATCTTTTTTTTGTAATAAATAATTTTAATATGTTATATGAATAATATATGTGGTATAATTATATTAATAATAGGAGTGATGTTATGAAGAATAAAAAAGGATTTACATTAATTGAATTGTTAGCTGTAATAGTAATACTAGCAATTATCGCACTAATCGCAGTACCAATAGTACTTAATATGATAACTCAAGCAAGAAGAAGTGCAGCTAGATCTGCCGCATTGGGTTATGTTGATGCGATAGAATATAATAATGGATTTGCCAATGCAGATATGGATGGATATACCTTAATAACAGGTACAAAAAATGTATCAGAAATAAATGTAAAAATGAAAGGTAAAAAACCAGATAGTGGAAGTGTTATAATAACTAATGATGGAAAAGTAGAAAGTGCTACATTATGTATAAATGGATATAATGTTACATATGATGGAGACGCTAGAGTTGGAAGTAAGTGTGATGGTAATAATAATCAACAAACACAAGTACCAACAATATCAACTTGTCCAGGATGTAAATTTATATATACTACAACAGAACTTACAGTAGGAACGTCTACAGAACCAGATGGAACTACAAATGATTATACTTCATTAAATAAATCATATTTTTTAGGATTAATCATAAATGATAATACAAAAGTAATAGAAAGAGCTTTTGCCTGTGGAATAGAAAATGGAAAAGCATTCTGTTTAGAAGGTGCTGATGTTGCAAAATATAAAGATAATGTTGAAATTTTAAATACGGTTTTCTCAGGTTGTAATGCGGATTCTAATGCTTCTAATGCAAATTGTAATGGTAATTCGGTAGGTGCATTTACAAGTTCATTAGGTAGTGGAAATGTTTATAATTCTAGTACTGGTTCTAGTTATGTTGACAATGTTGGTAGAGCAAGTTGCTATGAATTATAAATGTACTTAAAAGTATATTTAATAAATTTTAAAGAAACTATTTAGTTTCTTTTTTTTGACATTTTTTTTAATATTTATTTTTTATAATTATACTGGTGATATTATGAAGAAAAAAATAATTAAAATATTATCAATATCTTTATTAATTTTTGTATTAGGTGGTATTTTATATACTAGTCTAATTAAAATATCACTAACTAATTCCAATGAAGAATTTTTAAGAATGTTGTTAAATGATTCAAGTTATTATAAATTATATAATAAAAATTATAATAATATTTTTAATAAAATAATAAGATATACAACTAATATTGATATAAGAAATCCTGTTAGTTTAATTAAATCAAATATTAATTATAAAAAGAAAATAACGGCTCCTGTAATGTATAGTATGGAGTCAGATACAGATATAAAAGTAAATAATGATTCTAAATATATTGAAGATCCAATAAAAAAAGATATAACAGATCCTTACGTATATATTTATAATACACATCAATTAGAAAGCTATAATAAAAAAGTATATGAAGATTATGATATAACACCTAATGTAATGATGGCTTCATATATATTAAGAGAAAACTTAAATAATAAAAATATTCCAACCATAGTAGAAACCGGTAATATTACTGATTTTTTAAATTCACATAATTGGGATTATTCATATAGTTATCTTGCTAGTTCATATTTTATAAAAGATGCTTTAAAAAAATATCATAATCTAAAATTAATAATAGATTTACATAGAGATTCCGTATCTAAAAAATATACTACGATAGATATAAATGGTAAAAAATATGCGAAAGTATTATTTGTTATAGGACTAAAAAATAAGAATTATCAAAATAATTTAGAAGTCGCTAATAAATTAAATAATATTATTAATAAAAAGTATCCTAATTTATCAAGAGGTATTATGAAAAAAGAAGGACCTTCTGTAAATGGAATATATAATCAAAATTTAAACAATAATATAGTATTAATAGAATTAGGTGGAGTAGAAAATAATATAGAAGAAATAATGAATACATCAATAGCTTTATCAGAAGTAATAAAAGAATATATGGAGGAATAAAATGAGTGAAAAAACAGAACAAATATTAAATAAAATATTTAAAAAAATATTTTTAATTTTACTTATTAGTTTTACAGCACTATATATATCTGATGCGGCTGGATATTCAGAATTTAAACAACATAATAAAAAAGTAATGACCGAACAACAAATAAAAAAATTTGAAAAAGATGTAAGTGAAGGAAAAAATCTTAATTTAGAAGATTATTTAGTAGATGATACTAAAAATTACTCATCTAATATATCAAGAATAGGTAATAATATATCTAAGCAAATAGAAAAATATGTTGTAACAGGATTAAATGGTACGTTTAAATTTTTAAATAGTGTAATGGGGTAAAAATACTCCATTTTTGTTTGTAAAAAATGTGTATTTATATTATAATATTTGTAGGAGGTATATATGTTTGAAATTACTAATTTATATAAAGAAGATATAGATACAAAAGATATAGAATATGTTTTAGGTATCGCTATTAAAAAATTGAAATTAAAAAATGTAGAATTTAATATTATTTTAGTAGATAATGATTATATACATAAAATTAATAAAGAATATCGTGGTATAGATAGAGAAACAGATGTTATATCATTTGCTTTAGAAGATGACGAAACATTTCCTGAAATGGAAACTAAAATATTAGGAGATATTTATATAAGTATAGATAAAGCTAAATCACAAGCAGAAGAATATGGACATTCATTTAAAAGAGAATTATGTTTTCTAGCAGTTCATGGTTTCTTGCATATAAATGGATATGATCATATGAATCCTGAAGATGAAAAAGTCATGTTTGGATTACAGGAGGAAATATTAAATGAAGCCAAAATCACTAGATAAAAAGAAATTAAGAAATAGCTTTAAATATGCTTTTAGTGGTATTAAATTATGTATTAAAGATGAACAAAATATGTTAATACATTTAACTATGGCTATCTTAGTAATAATATGTGGATTTATATTTGAAATAAGTAAATTTGAATGGATAATATGCTTATTATTAATAGGAATAGTAATGATGATGGAATTACTTAATACAGCAATAGAAAATGTATGTGATGCGGTTACAGATAAAGAAAATAAATATATTAAAGTTGCTAAAGATACAGCAGCAGGTGCCGTACTTGTAATTGCTATTGTTTCAGCAATTATTGGATTAATAATATTTATACCAAGAATTATGGAGGTTATACAATGACAGAAAAATTATTAGAATTAGCAAAAAATTCATATAGTCCTTATTCTCATTTTAGAGTAGCGACTATTGTAGTTATGAAAGATGGAACTGAATTTAAAGGAGTAAATGTAGAAAATGCAGCATATGGATCAGGAATATGTTCAGAAAGAAGTGCTATTTTAGCGGCTATTTCTAATGGATATAAAAAGGGTGATTTTAAAGAATTACATTGTATGTGTGCAGATAGTAATAGAATAAGTACTAGTTGTTTTGGATGTAGACAAGTAATATCTGAATTATTTGATAAAGATGTACCATTATATTTTTATTCTAATAATGGTGATGTAAAAAAATATACTGTAGAAGAATTATGTCCATATCCATTTGATGAAGAGGATTTAAAATGAGAAGTGGTTTTGTAACACTTGTAGGAAGGCCTAATGTAGGAAAATCTACATTACTTAATAGTATAATTGGTACTAAAGTTGCGATAACAAGCAATAAACCTCAAACAACACGTAATGTAATACAAGGTATTTATAATGAAGATGATACCCAAATAATATTTGTTGATACTCCAGGTATTCATAAACCTAATCATAAATTAGGAACTTATCTTAATAAGCAAGCATATACATCTATTAATGATGTAGATGTAATACTTTTTTTAGTGTCTGCTAAAGAAGAACTTGGTAGTGGAGATAAATTTGTACTAGAAAAAATAAAAGAAGCAAATGTACCAGTTATTTTAGTAATTAATAAAATAGATGGACTTTCAAAAGATGAAATATTTAATAAAATAAATGAATATAAAGATCTTTATGAATTTAATGATATAGTACCAGTAAGTGCTTTAAAGAAAAGTAATACATCTGAATTAATTAAAGTAATTAAAACATATTTAACAGATGAAATAAAATATTATGATGATTCTTTTATAACAAATAAACCAATTACTTTTACAATATCAGAAATAGTAAGAGAAAAGGTATTTAATCTTACAAATGATGAAGTACCTCATTCACTAACTTGTATAGTAGAAAATATGGAAAAGAATAATAATGCATATCATATAAATGTTGCTATTATTGTTGATAGAGATTCATTAAAGAAAATAATTATTGGTAAACAAGGATCTATGGTTAAAGAAATAGGTATTAGAGCTCGTAAAGAATTAGAAGAAGTACTTGGTAAAAAAGTTTATCTAGAAATATTTGTTAAAGTAATAAAAAAATGGAGAGATAAAGAAAAGTATTTACAAGAATTTGGATTTAATGATTTTGAATAGGTGGTTTTGTGGAATTAGAAAAAATAAATGAAATATGTTACCATATAATGTCTTTTTATGATTATAATTTACGTTGTAAATCTATGTTTACAAGTAATGTATTTGAACAAATAGAAAATGAATATAAGGATAATATATTTAAAATGAAAGATGAAATAAATGAAGAAACAATAAAAAGAATAGGAAAGGATTATGCTAAATATCCTGATATATTTAATTATTGTATTGTTTTTGATGAAAAATTAATTAGTAATAATATGATATTTAGATTACTACAAAAAAATATAGTTAAGTGTTATTTCAATATTTTAGAAATGAATAAAAAACTTAATGATGAGATAATTTTATTTATATTAGATCAAATAGAATCAGATAAATACTATAAAGGATTAGAACCTTATGATTATAGATATCATATATTAAAAAGAAATGAAATAAGTGAATATATAAAAGAGAAAATTTTTAAAAAGTATTCAAAACAAGAATTAATAGATGTAGTTAATGATATTAAATATAATCTAGATAATGAATTATATATTAATGATATTAATAATAAAACTGATTTATTTAAAAATGATGAATTATATAATGATTATATGACTTATAAATATATGAAAAGTCATATAAAACAAAAAGTGAATAAAAAATAAAATTAATATCACTATATAATAGGTGATATTATGAAAGAATTATTATGGGAATTATTTGTTAGTACAGGAAAAATAGAATATTATTTAAAATATAAGGAGATTGAAAATGGAAGTAATAGTAGGAAGAAAATATAGACACTTTAAAGGATTTATTATAAAGGTTATTACAATTGCGAAAAATACAGAAACATTAGAAGATATGGTTGTATATGATCATGATGGTGATATATGGGTTAGACCATATGATATGTTTATATCAAAAGTAGATAAAGTAAAATATCCTGATGTAGAACAAGAGTATAGATTCGAGTTATTAGATGATTAAAGATATTATAGGTATTGTAATTAGTGAACAAGATTATAAAGAATCTAGTAAATTAGTTAAAATAATTACTAAAGATGGAATTGTTAGTATGATAGCTAAAGGTTCTAGAAAACTAAAAAGTGATTTAAGAATTTCTACTACTAAACTAACATATGGTACATTTACTATGTATTATAAAGAAGATTCTTTATCAACTTTAACTTCAGTAGATATAATAGATAATTTTAAAAATATAAAAAAAGATATAATTAAAATATCATATGCATCTTATTTACTTGATTTAGCTGTTCAAGTAATAAAACAAAATAAATGTGAAGATGTATTTAATATATTAGTTGATTCATTAAAAAAAATAGATGAAGGTTTTGATTCTATGGTAATAACTAATATATTAGAATTAAAATATCTTGATTATTTAGGAGTAATGCCAATTATTGATGAATGTAGTATATGTGGTTCTAAAACATCTATCGCAACTATTTCAGGTAGAGATGGAGGATATGTTTGTAATAATTGTTTAACAAATGAGTTAATTGTTGATGAAAAAACCATAAAATTAATTAGAATGTTTTGTTATGTAGATATATCTAAAATATCTAAATTAGAAATAAGTGATAAAGTAAAATTAGAAATAAATAATTTTTTAGATGAATACTATGATAAATATACAGGTTTGTATTTAAAAACAAAAGATTTCTTAAAAAATCTATCTAAATTATAGGAGGATATATGAAATATATATATTTAATATGCCCATTTGTAGCATTAATAAGTTCACAATTAATAAAAAATTTAATCGAAATGATTAAATATAAAAAAATAGATATAGCAAGACTTACAAATGGTGATGGGGGAATGCCTTCATCACATACCGCATTCATTTCATCAATTACAATGTTGATAGGATTTAAACTAGGATTTGATAATCCATTATTTGCTTTCGCATTAGTAGTAAGTTGTATTATTTCATATGATTCTATGGGAGTAAGACTTGAATCTGAAAAACAAGCTAAAGCTATTAAAGAACTTGGTAAAAACCATAATTTAGAATTTAAATTAAAGGAACATTTAGGACATAAAATGAATGAAGTAATAGTAGGATATATATATGGTATTATTATTGCTTATTTGTTTTCATTAATATAGAGGAAACTATTTAGTTTCTTTTTTTTATTATTTATAGTATAATTAAATAGGTGGTAATATGGATGATACATTCTTAAATTATTATGAAAAAACCAAAAATGAATTAAATAAATATATTAATAATTTTAATAAAGAATTAATAAATGAAGATAATGAATTATTAAAAGAACAATTAAAAATATTTTCTAATTTAAATAGTGATGGTAAATTAATAAGGGGTATACTTGTTAATTTAGGATATAAACTACTTAATGAAGATACCTTATATAGTTATCCTTTATCACTAGCTTTTGAAGTGTTTCAAACAGCTATTTTAGTACATGATGATATTATCGATAATGATGAAATAAGAAGAGGAAAAACAACTGTTCATGCATATAATTATAATAAATATAATAGTAAAGAGTTAGGTACTAATATTGGCATATGCATGGGTAATTTAGGTTTATATAAAGCTAATGAAATAATATCTAAGAACTATACTAATGATTCTAATTTAGGAAATGTACTAAATTGTTTTAATGATATAGTTATTAAAACAATTAAAGGTGAATTATTAGATGTTATTATTCCTTTTAGAGAACAAAATAATTTAGAAATATCTAATTTAGAAGATAATATAATGGAAATATATAAATTAAAAACTGCATATTACACTATAGTTGGTCCATTATCATTAGGGCTAATATTAGCTAATGCAAGCAAAGAGCAATTATCTGATATTGAAAAATTTGGATACTATACAGGAATAGCATTCCAAATGCAAGATGATTTACTTGGAATATATGGTGAAGATATAGGCAAAAAAGTAGGGTCTGATATTGAAGAATATAAACAAACAATTTTATATTCATATACTAAGAATACTAAGTATTATGATGAACTATTAAAATATTATGGTAAAAATAATACTTTAGAAAAAGTAAGAAAAATATTTGATATATCAGGTGCTAAAAAATATACAGAAGATAAAATAGAAGAATATTATAATAAATCAATTGATGTACTAGATAATATTAATTGGATAAATAATATTAATAAAGAAATTATGATAAATTTTGTAAAGTATTTAAAAAATAGAAAAAAATAATTTGTATTAATAGTATATTTATAATATAATATTACTATAGATTGGAGTACAAAATGAAGAATTTTAAAATACCTAATCATGTAGGAATAATATTGGATGGTAATGGTAGATGGGCAACTTCTCGTAATTTAAAAAGAAGTGAAGGTCATAAAGCCGGATATAAAAATTTAAAAAAATTAAGTGTTCATATATTAAATAAAGGAGTTAAGATATTAAGTGTTTTTGTTTTTTCTACAGAAAACTTTAAAAGAAGTGAAGAAGAAGTAGGATATTTAATGAACTTAATGGTAAAAAAATTTAGAATGGACGCTAAATATTTTATGAAAAATAATGTTAAAGTTGTTTTTTCTGGAAGAAGAGATGGTTTAAGAAAAGATGTATTAGATTCTATGGATTATCTAGTTGATTTAACTAAAGATAATACTAATGGAATATTTAATATATGTCTTAATTATGGATCAAGATCTGAAATAGTCGATATGACAAAGAAAATCGCAGAGAAATATAAAAATAATGAAATAGATTTAGATGATATAGATGAAGAATTAGTAAGTAAAAATCTATATAATGATTTAGGAGATATTGATTTTTTAATTAGAACAAGTGGAGAACAAAGAATAAGTAATTTCATGTTATGGCAAATATCATATTCAGAAATATATTTTCCAGAAACATATTTTCCCGACTTTGATAATAAAGAATTTGATAAAGCATTAGAAATATATAATAATAGAGAACGTCGATTTGGAGGTGTTAATTATGATACAAAGACTAATTAGTGCGATTGTTATGTTGGCAATTATAATACCTGCATTTATATTAGGAGGAACAATATTTAATATATTAATATTAGTATTATCAGTATTAGGATTAAGAGAGTTTTTAAATATTAAACAAACTAAGAAAGATGTACCATTTTTTATACAGTTTATTTCTTATGTAATGTTAACACTATTTATTTGTACAAATGTATCTAATAAAGATATAATTTATAGTGTTGATTATCGTTTAATTACTGGATTATTCTTGGTATTTTCAGTACCTGCTGTTTTATATCATGATAGAAGTTTATATAGTATAGTTGATTCATTTTATTTTATAGGAGCTATATTCTTCTTAGGAATATCTTTCTCTTTAATGATTTTATATAGAAATATGAATGTTGAACTATTAGTATATTTAGTTTTAATAACTGCGTTTACTGATACATTTGCATATATTATAGGAATGCTTATAGGAAAACATAAATTAATAGAAGAAGTTTCTCCTAAAAAAACATGGGAAGGAACTATAGCTGGATCAATATTTGGAACATTTATCGCAACATGTTTTTATATAACAATTATAGATCCTTGTATTGATTTATATATTGTTGTATTTATGACTTTATTCTTATCAGTACTTGGACAATTTGGAGATTTATTCTTCTCAAGTATAAAACGTTATTATAGTAAAAAAGATTTTTCTAATTTAATACCTGGACATGGGGGAATATTAGATAGATTAGATAGTATTATATTTGTAATATTAGGATTTACTTTTTTTATAACAATTATATAGGAGGTTAGTATGACATTATTATATTTTATCATCGTACTTGGAGTAACCGTATTTATTCACGAATTTGGACATTTTATATTTGCTAAAAAATCAGGAATCTATGTATATGAATTTTCTATTGGTATGGGACCTAGATTATTTAAGTTCAAAAGAAAAAATGATGAAACAGAATATTGTATAAGATTATTTCCAATAGGTGGATTTGTTTCAATGGCTGGGGAAGATATCGAAGTAGATAAAAATATACCTGATGATAAACAGATGTTTAATAAGCCATGGCATAATAGATTTTTAACAGTAATAGCTGGAGTAATGTTTAATTTCTTACTTGCTATCATATTATTAATAATAGTAGGATTAAATGTTGGAGTACCAGAAAATAAAAATAAAATAGTAGAATTAGATAAAAAATATCCAATTTATAAAACAAATATTAAAGTTGGAGATACAATTACAAAAGTAAATAATGTTAAAGTAAGAAATCAAGATATGTTAATGTTAGAATTAGCAGTTCATAATGGAAAAACAGTTAATATAACAGTAAAACATAAAAATAATAAAATTGAAACTGTAAAAGTAAAACCTAAAAAGATAAAAGAAAAAGGTAAAGATACATATAAATATGGATTAGCTTTAGAAAATAAAGTACATAAAGGATTTATACCTACTTTAAAATTTGGTTTTACTAAAGTAGTTGATTTGTTAGAACAAATGGTTAAAATAATCTTCTATTTAATAACAGGTAAACTTAGTTTAAGTAATTTATCTGGACCAGTTGGAATATATAATATAGTAGGGGAAAGCGCGAAAGCGGGATTTATAAATATAATATATTTAATTGCTTATTTATGTGTTAATGTTGGATTTATTAATTTAATACCACTTCCTGCCTTTGATGGTGGAAGAGCATTCTTCTTACTAATAGAAAAAATAACAGGTAAAAAAGTACCACCTAAAGTAGAAAATACAATTCATACAATTGGATTTGTATTACTTATGATTTTGATGGTTGCAATTACTTATAATGATATAATGAGAATAATTAAATAATTATTCTTTTTTTTTTTTAAGAAATATGTTATAATAAAATTAATAATAGGAGAGTGAATATATGAAGAATAAAAAAGGATTTACATTAATAGAATTACTAGCAGTAATAGTAATACTAGCAATCATAGCTTTAATAGCTATACCAATCGTACTTAATATGATAGAAAGTGCTAGAAAAGCAGCAGCTCGTGATACAGCATATGGATACATTGATGCAATAGAATATAACAATGGATTTGCTGATATGGAAGTAGCAGGATACACAAGAATTACTGGTGATGATATAGATATATCTGATATATCCGTAAAATTAAAAGGTAAGGCTCCTGATAGTGGAGAAATTACTGTAGATAATAAAGGAAAAGTAACAGATGCTTCTTTATGTATAGGAAAGTATAAAGTAGAATATAATGGTAAAGAAGTAACAAATGTTGAAAAATCGAGTGATTGCTCTGGAACAAAAAAATTAAAATTTAAAATTGGTGATATAGTATATTTTGATCCAGTTAAATATGAATTCTGTAATGAAGCATATTCTACTTGTTATGAATGGATTGTTATAAGTAGAAAAAATAATACATACGAATTCTTTATGTTAGATGATGTTAGTTCAATGCTATGGTATCAAACATCGTCTACATCAAACCCTGTTGATATAATAAAAACATATGTTACTGATTGGAGTAATAAATTAACTGTAGATTCATCTCATGATGTTACAGTAGATGCTGATTGGAAACTTGAATTTAGTTCAACAAAAGCAAGAATGTTAGACAAATCTGAATTTGCAAGTTTTCCTGCAGAAATGAAAACTATTATATCTAATAAATGTACTCGTGATACAGAAGCAAATGCAAGGGCATGGAGACATTGTTCTATTATGAATAATGCAGAAAATACATTTGCAATTATTAATTCTTATCCAGAAATTGATTATGTTGCAAATACAATACCATATGTTGCAAAATCTTGTACATGGGATAACTATATTAAACCTGTAATAAAGGTTGATATAACTGATGGAGTAGGTAATACTTCTAATTTAGATTATAAAAAATATAATGTAGGAGATTTAGTTTATTTTGATCCAGTAAGCAATAATAAATGTGATAGTACATCATTTAATGCAACTAATGTAGCAAATGGTACTTCAACATGTTATAAATGGAGAGTAATAACTACTGCTGATACTGTTTATATGCCAAATGTTGTTATTCAATTAGATCATGAGATAGCACTTTCTAAATGGGCTTCATCATCAACATCTAGTCCTGCTACTGTATTAACATCTTTAGCAAGTGCAACAAGTGGATGGAATAATGTATCTAATTTAAACTTTGAATATGATACATCAGCTGCACAATATAATTATGGTAAATTAACATGTACTAATGGTTCATGTAAAATATCTGGAAATAATAGTAATATTGCTACAAATGTTAAAGCAAGAATAATTACTGGTGAAGAATTAAAAAGAATAATCGCTATTTCTAACACACCAAAGAATTCTAGATCTAATTTATGGAATATATCTAGTACTTCAAATGATTATTATTATTTTTCAAATAAGTCTATGATAATTGGAACAAATCAATCCGCATCTGGTAATGGAAGTACTGCTTTAAGTTGGTTAATCGAAAATACAGCAAGTAATAGTAGTTCTGGCGCAACTGATAATGCATATGGAAGTAATGTTGGTGGATATTGGACACTATCACCTGTTGCCGATTATAATGGAAGTGTATGGAATCTTACATCTGATGGAGAATTTGATAGTGTAAATATAAATAGAACATCATATGGTTTAAGACCAGTAATTACAATAGAAAAATCAAAATTAAATTAGGACAAAACTTGTCCTTTTTTTAATTTATTGTTATAATATTCTTGTTTGGTGATAGTATGAATAAAATAAATGGAAAGAGTTATTTACTTATAGGTTTAATACTAATATTAGTAGGTATATTTAATTTGATTGGTAATGTTAGTTTATTTAGAAGTATTGCTGATTTAACCTTAATAATAATGGTATTAATTACTATAAAAGATTTATTTAGTTTAATTGTAAAAAAACCTAAAATTGATATTAAATTATTTATTAGAATTATCAATGTTTTTATTGCGATTATAGCCTTTATTTTCCATGATTATTCTATCGCTATTGTACCAATAATATTTGCTATTTATACATTAGGAAATGCTATCGTATACTTTATTAATTTTGTTATTGTTAAAATAAATACATCTAGATTTGGTATTAGATATTTCTTTTGTGGACTTATTTATTTAATTGTAGGTGTATTAATATTATTTAGACCTTTAATTAATTTAGGATTTATGTTAAATATAATTGGTATATATGCAATACTTCTTGGAACTACATTTATATTTGATTATCTTCAAATAAATCATTATTATAGATTTTTAAAAATAAGAATTAGTCTTCCTAGTATTATAGAAGCTTTTATACCATTATCAGTATTAAGAAGTATAAATAAAGAAATAAATAATAATAAAGAGATAGATTATGAATATACTAAAGTAAATCAAAAACCAGATCTTGAAATATTTATTCATGTAACAGAAAAAGGATTTGGAAGATTAGGACATATGGATATTTGCTTTAATAATGAAATAATATCCTTTGGTAACTATGATATAAGTAGTTATAAGTTTCACGAATTATTTGGACATGGAATAGTGTTTATAACTAAAGAAAAAGAAAAATATATTAAATTTTGTATAAAAGATACTAAAAAAACATTATTCTCATTTGGACTTAAATTAACAGAAAAAGAAAAACAAGAAGTAGAAAATAATATTAAAAAAATAAAAGAAGAATTAAAAGAATGGCAACCACCTTGTTTAAAAGATAATAAGAAACATATAGATTATTCAAGTAGATTATATAAAGCTACTAAAGCAGATTTTTATAAATTTAAAAAGAGTAAATATAAAATATTCTTTGTACTTGGAAATAACTGTGTTTCCTTAGCAAATAGAATAATAGGTAAAAATTTAAGAGATAAATTTAAATTTTATGGAGTAATGACACCTGGTACATATTATGATTATTTAGAAAGAGAATATATGAAAAAAAGAGGTATTGTTGTTAGTAAAAAAATATATTCTAAACTAAATATTAATAAGTTTCACTTGTAAAAATATTATTTTAATAGTATAATATTGCATTACCGGAGGAGATAATATGACTGACTTAGAATATCAAAATTATTTATTAAAAAAGGAAAAAGAATTATTAGAACAAAAAGATCAATTAAGTTATGATAAAGAAAAAAAAGAATTGATTTTAAAAAAAATAGAAAAAAGAGTTTTTTTAATAGAACAAACATTACTTAAAATAGAACTTGAAAAAGAAGCATATGATAAATATAAAAAAGAAGAATTAATAATATTTTTAAAAAATATTGGACAAGTAGCTGGAGCTGGTTTATGTATAGAAGTACCTGCACATCTATTTGGTGATAAATTATTAAGTGATGGTTTTATTAAAGGAGCAGATATTTTAGCTGGGATATTAGTAATTGCTGGTACTGGTTTTTTAACATTTGATCTTAGATCAGTATTACATGATTTTAAAAAAGACAAATTTATTACTGCTACTAAAAATGAAACAAAACAATTAAAAGAAGATAAAATAGAATTAATGGAAAAACACGAATCACTAGAAGAAGCAATTAAAATGATTAGAATAAAATATTTTCAAATAATTGCAGAATTAGATGAAATATATGATAATATAAAGGACTTTGAAATAAGTGGTATAGTAGATGAATCTAAAGTAAAAACAAGAAAAAAAGAAAAAAGAACTAGTAATTAACTAGTTTTTTTAGTATAATATTTTCAAGGAGGTATACTATGAAAAAAGTTGATAAAAAAGAACTTGCTGGAAAGGGAAAAGGATTTATTGCAGAATTTAAATCATTTGTTTTAAGAGGAAATGTAATGGATATGGCTGTCGGTGTTATTATAGGTACTGCATTTGCAAGTATTATAGGAGCACTTACTGATGACTTTATTAATCCACTTATTAATGGACTTGGTGGAGCTGAAATCGGTGGAAGAATTAAAATCTATGGTGGTCAATATCTAGATTATGGTCATTTCTTAACTGCTGTTATTAATTTCTTAATTATGGCATTTGTATTATTCTTAATGCTTAAATTTGTTAATAAATTAATGACTGTTGGAAAATCTAAAAAAGAAGCAGAGGCAGCTGCTCCAACTAAAACTGATGAAGCAATTCTTTTAGAAGAAATTAGAGATTTACTAAAAAAAGGTAAAAAATAATTACCTTTTTTTTAATTATTAATTATGTTATAATTTTATTGGTGATTAAATGAAATCAGTATATATTCATATTCCTTTTTGTAATAAGATATGTTCTTATTGTGATTTTACTAAAATATATTATAATAAAAAATATATTAATAATTATTTAGATACTTTAGAATATGAAATAAATAATAATTATCAAAATGATCTAGTTAAAACCATTTATATTGGTGGAGGAACACCTACATCACTTGATATAGATGAACTTTCTAAATTATTTAATATTGTAAATTTATTTAAATTGGATAAAGATTATGAATTTACTATTGAATGTAATATTGAATCACTTACTAAAGATAAATTAGATTTATTTAAAAAAAATAAAGTTAATAGATTAAGTATTGGTATTGAAACTTTTAATGAAAAATTTTTAAAATATTTAAATAGAAATCATAATAAAGAAGATATATTTAATATTATAGGGTATGCTAAATCTTTATTTGATAATATTAATATAGATTTAATATATGGTCTTAAAAATCAAACGTTAGATGATTTAAAAGAAGATATTGATAATTTCTTAAAACTAGATATTAATCATATTTCAACTTATTCTTTAATTATAGAACCACATACAGTTCTTTATATTAATAATGAAGAAAATATTGATGAAGATTTAGATTATGATATGTATAATATATA